>Ga0302325_10028189_pt1 | contig 11622 bp, 15 predicted proteins | sample Palsa_T0_2_FD_201948 | JGI IMG/M metagenome (GOLD analysis project Ga0302325, IMG submission 201948) | Peat permafrost microbial communities from Stordalen Mire near Abisko, Sweden - Palsa_T0_2 | ecosystem: Environmental > Terrestrial > Soil > Palsa > Peat permafrost | place: Sweden: Abisko... | reverse complement strand
TCTGCACCGTCGTCTTCTTAACATTAATCCCCGACGTGCATTCAAAAACCTACAAAAAAGTGTATCAGCAAGGACAAAAAAAGGAAAGTACTTGCACCACCGCCTTCGATCCTTGTACCTCGAGAACCTGCCCCAATCTTGCCGACCCATCAGGCAACGTCAAATTGACAATCTTGCCAAACCGCGGAAACTGCACATTAGCACAAACAACGCCCCTTCCTTCTTGCACAAAGCCATATCTTGACATTGTCCAAAATGATTAAAGGACCTGCGACCGTTAGTCCTATGCAACGTGGGAATGAATAAATACCTGACACTGCGCTGACGGTTTGGTAGCGTAGCCGTGGCTTGACAGTGTAGTTGCAACTTGCGAGTCACGGCAGCAGCATTGATTGCAGCAGCTTCCTGGGCGGAAAGGCCGGGCTGGACCATTGCCGGCGATGCTGTTGATTTCGAGGGTGCTTGCTTGGTGGAAATGACGACTCGTCTGGCTGGCTGGCTGGCGGTTATCTCTATCAAACCGATTACTTGAAGTTGTGGCTCATTTCGCTCTATATTGTGGATTACACGAAATTGTCGATGGAAGTACTTGGTCTGGTCCTGATTTGGAGCAGGCCTTTTATTAGTATAACTATCTCTAGTCTAGATAATAACGAGCTCTAGAGTCTAGACATCAACAATATTGCGATTGCAACTGGCTTGATGCTCGCTACCTCATGCACCTATCCAGTATCCGAGATATCCGCTTCATATGATATCTGTCGCGAACGAGGAGAACCACGGGTTATGCAGGTGGAATGGAAGGCTCGTTATTGTCAACATTTGCTTCCATTGATGATGTCGATGAGAACTAGGGAACTACAATATCATAGAAATAGGACGATTTGATAGAGCATTCAGCGAAGGAATCACTGAAGGTGTTAATTATGTGAACTGGGATGTTAGCATAGAAAGCCAAGACCGTAATTACCTGTGCTAGATACCCTTCCGCAACAAACCGCGCCCGCCCATTCAAGAACAATTTCATCTCGCTAATCTCAGCATCGACCTCTTCCATGAACTAGCACATCAGCCCCCCGCAGCAAGACACCTACCTGAATAATGAAATCCACCAGTTTGTGCTTCAACATAGCTTCTGTATGAAAATTGGTGATCAAAAACGAAATATCGTACCCCTGAACAAAAAATTAGTCGTTGCCCCCACAAAAGTCTGGTAATCTACCGGGACCGGTTTCCGTCGTAAGATAATAAAGCTCTCTGCCCGACCGGTGAAGAATCGAGTCAGTTTATGTGCAAGGATGCGTTCTATATCATCGGCTTGTTTGATTTTGATGCTGATGCGGATTGCATTGATCGAGGGCTCGATCAGGACCTGCTCATTCTCGTTGCGGGCGATATGCATTGGATTCAGGATGATCTCGGCAGAGGTTCTGGTCCATTAGCAGGGAAGTCGGATAAGGAGGGGAGATACTTGGCTTCGACTTCGGGGATGTTGTGTCGTTCAACGACTTGGCTGGAGAAGTTTTCGAGACATAGCGCGGCTGTCAGACTCGCGCGCACACAGTTGAGATACGGTCGAAGTGTGTTCGCCTAAGGATCAGTACACGGGAGCTCCACAGACAGGGAACGAAGTAGCAGCGGCAGACACTTACTTACCATCGTCAGGAGGCTTGTGGATGTGCGTGATTGTCCACCACGAAGGATTCCTAATGCCCTCCCCCAGTCACCATCAAAACCCCTAACAAAATCGGCACCCCAACGCCGCTCATTTTCGTGACGTGTCGAGCAACGTAAGGCGAACCTTAACCCGCGAATCACACCTACAAAAGACCCAGAGGACCCTCCCCTCCGTCCTCTGCGTCACTTCCTCACAAAGTGCGCTGTCAACCTCTCATGCGCGGGACCTGTACAACAGCCGAAGACCAGAACAGATCTGTATCAGCGCCAGGGACAGCGCCGGGGCCGCGTCGCAGGGGGATTCGCGAGATGAATAATGCGGAGAATTTTGCGAGTGTGGAGGTCAAGCGGAAGATTGCGCGGGAGGAGGCGCGGTGGGATGGGATGGAGAAGGGCGAGGCGGTGGTGGGGCTGGATGTGAAGCGCGATGGTGTGGGGAATGCGAAGAGGGATATGGGCAAGCCGGATAAACCTGATGAGAAGCTTAAGGGGAAGGAGGTTTCGCGTGTGGCGGATACGATCTCGTCTCTGCCGCCGGAGGATTTGAAAAACGTGGCGTTGTTGATGTTGTTGTGTATCTGCCTTTGTGGGGTTTGGACTGATGATGTAGATTTGTTGCAGGGCGTGCCTGTTGGACTGGCGTTTGGCAGCATCCCATTCCTGTTGAAGGCGAAATTGAGTTATGGCCAAGTCGGCATATTCAGTCTGGCTTCGTATCCTTACTCGATGAAGTTACTGTGGAGTCCCATTGTGGATGCAATATACTCGAAGCAATTGGGAAGGAGAAAGTCTTGGATTGTGCCGATTCAATTTTGCTCGGGATTGTTATTGTTATGGCTGGGATCTCATGTTGAAAGTTTGATTGTACATGTATTATTCCCCCTCCGAATGTGCTGATTCCAGGCGGAGGCGAATGTCAAAGTGATCACCGCGATATTCTTCTCTTTGGTGTTCTTGTGTGCGACGCAGGATGTTGCCGTTGATGGTACCCGTTATACATGAGATTTAGTAACCGTAGGATGGGCGTTGACTTTGTTGAGCGTGGATAATCTTTCATATGCTTCTACGGCACAAACGATCGGATTGAACACGGGATACTTCCTGTCGTTCACGGTGTTTCTGGCATTCAACAGTCCGGAGTTTGCAAATAAATACTTCCGAAGCGTGCCATTGGAGTACGGATTAGTGAGTTTGGGCGGCTATCTCCAGTTCTGGGGCTGGATGTACCTTCTCGTCACCGTCTGGCTTGCAAAGTACAAGAAGGAGGTATATTCTTTAGATTGTACGTGTTGACGATATATAGGAACCCACTCATACGGACGATGGTGGCGTCAAAGCTGTCTACCAAACTATCTGGTCGATAACGAAGTTACCACGTACTTCTATGGTATAAAATATTTCTGACAGTAGACGTCCGAACATTGATGATCGTGCTGCTTATGTCGAAATTTGGCTTCCAGGCGAACGAAGCAGTAACAAATCTGAAATTGCTAGAGAAGGGATTCTCAAGAGAGGATCTCGCGTTGACAGTCCTGATCGACTTTCCTTTCTCTATTCTCTTTGGTTATTATGCCGCGAAATGGTCTTCGGGACCACGCCCGTTACTGCCCTGGATGCTCGCTTTTGTGGGACGCTTATTAGCGGCATTATTGAACATGGCCGTCGTCGCAATGTTTCCCACCGACGGGGTCGGGGTAATCTACTTTGTGCTTGTCATCATTGCGCATGTCGGCACAAGTTTCATGAGGTACGTTATTGGTATTGTAGTGACTGGCTGATTTTAGCACGGTGATGTTCGTGAGCGCATCGGCGTTCAATACGCAAATTGCCGACCCCATCATCGGGGGGACTTACCTCACTCTGCTCAACACGATATCTAATCTGGGCGGAACGTGGCCTAGGTTCTTTGTCCTCGAGGGGGTGGATTACTTCACCAAAGCGACTTGCATCCTGCCTGATCCGACCGAGTTCTGTAAACCCCCCCAACCCCCCCTTGTGACATGCCTCTAATGTTAGCATTCTCGTGCCATACAGAGCCGGAGAAAGCACAATGTGTTGAGGCAGGAGGAACATGTCATAAATATGTCGATGGGTATTATATTGTCAATACGCTATGTGTGACGATTGGATTTGCGATGTTTTTTGGATATATTCGGCCACGGGTGACGAAATTGCAGGGGATCAATCATAACGCATGGAAGATACCGATGCAGTAGTAGGAGTAGCATGCATGCATAGCACGGCTTGCGGGAAGAGGAGGATCACCATCATCATGTAGCGGATAGGATATGTTTGTAGAATAAGGGAGTTATATTCCAATGGCGGGAGAGGATCTTTGATTCGAATCTGGATGATGTTTGCGGCGGCGGGCGCGTTGGGAGATTCCAGGGAAGGTGGATCGGCACGTTGCACGGGGTGGAGATTACTTTGGCGGGTGCCGGAGAGGAAATTACTCTGAAATTTCCCGTAGCTGGACGAACCATAGCGTCGATATCAATGCACGGATCCCCGCGCAGACGCACGGCTGTAAATAATCAGCTTGCGCATAAAAATATGCATGCTTTGGTCAGTCGTGACTTGCAGCAGGCGGAGCCGAGTAATAAGGTTAACCAATCCCAATGTGCAGTCGCACCGACGACACGTTGTAAGCTGGCCAAATAAATGTGTTGTTGACTGGTTGTTGGTGTGTGGATTTGGGGGGAGTGGTGCGGTTCTCGATCCACGCACTGTGCGCGCACCCCCTGAATTTCTGGAAATGTGAATTGGCCGTGTGATTCGCACAGCTGGGGACGAGGTCCATGCGCACTGAGAGCACCCAATTCACAGTGTGCTCCTGGACCACGGCGGGCAATTTGCCTCCCGCGCTGTATTACGCTGTGCGAGCTTTGACTTCCGTGCTGTCCTGCTACGACACCCACACCCACACACCTTACTCCCTCTCTCTCATTCCCTTCACCACACCGTTTCAACGCTTCTCGAACGAACAGCTGGCACCCTGTTCCACGTGCACCAGGTCCGACTTTCACGCAGGTCGAGCAGTTTGTCCTCTTGGCAGTGCATTTTTAAATTAAGGTCCCGACTCTGGTGGTTGACAAGAATACGCGTATCACGACCGGCTCGTTAGTAATAAATCAAGGGGGAACAGGGAATCAGGGATCGACTCCATACAGCCAGCAGCGTGTGTTTTGTGTGTGCGCAAACGGTGTAAAATAGGCACAAAAAGCCATGGCTCAACATCCTCCATTGCAGCAACAACAGCCACAGCAGCAGCCAACGCCGCAGAGCAGTCCTCCGTCGTCCGTCGCAGCAGGAACAGGAGTAGCAGCCACCAGCACCAGCACCACCAGCACGTCCACCAACTGGCCGCTTGCGCCTCCGTCTCCCAGCAGCGGTGGTGGTGGCACGTCGAGCCCGCACCACGCCAATCTGCGCCATTCGTCCAGTGGTGGCCGCCCGGTCTCAGGAACGTCCGCCTCGGGATTTCGTGGCCTATTTGGCCGTCGATCCAGGTCTCAACAGTACCAGGACCTGCCGCACAAACCAGTCGATCCACAGGCTCCACGTCTGCCCAAGGTCTATCTCTCGCCCCCGGCATCCCCAGAGCTTCTCCCGCAGAGCACAACCCCTGAACGAGTCCGTGCTGAAATGAACGGCGCCAAGCCGGCCTCCAACGGCACCACCAGCTCCAAACAGCAGGCAAATCTGTCCATGGGGCCCCTGCCAGAACTCTCAAATCCGCCTTCCCAGCGAAGCAACCGTCACTCCATCCAATCCACCGCTGCCTCCTTGTCGCCTAGAATGCGTCGTCGCAGACGGGATCCCACCCCCTTCAACATCCTCGTCATTGGCTTCCTCGGCTCAGGCAAGACATCCTTCATCCGCTTCTTGAAAGACTCGTTGGGCGACTCAAAGAGGATCCGCAACGTCTCCCAGAACAACAACGAAGAGGCCGCTGAGCAGAGCGTCGAGGAGGACTTGACGCAGCCGCCTCACAAGACACTGGGATTCGAGAGACATTACTTGGAGAAGGAAGTGGACGGCGAACGCGTTGGGCTGACCATCTTTGACTCGGAAGGTTTTGGCCCCAGGGAGCAGAACATCGTCGACATCCAACTGTCCCTGCTCATCAACTTTATCACAGGCAAGTTCGAAGAAACGTTCGCAGAGGTATGCATTCATTCATTGACATGTGATTGACAGTAGGAAACAAAAGTCCAGCGTTCGCAGAAACATCTCGATACTCACATTCATTGCGCTCTCTACATGATCGACCCCACGTCTCCTCACTACCACTACTCCCTGCCCTACGGTCTCGATGCCTTGGACTCGCACATCCTCGCCCGTCTCTCGAGAATAACGACCGTCATCCCCATCATCAGCAAAGCCGATACCTGCACCACGGCCCGCCTAAACACGCTCAAAACGCTCATTAGCCAGAACATTCGCACCCAGAACCTTCGTTTGACGTCCTTTCTCTCGGAATCCGATTCATACTCCGAAGACGACGAAATGGATCAAGACGAGGAAGAGCCAATGGACATTAACGAGGATTTAACGTTCCCTATGTCCGTCTTGTCACCTGATTATTATGCCGAGGCAAGTTCTCAGAATAAGACCAATGTGCAGGCCGTGGGAAGGAGTTATCCTTGGGGATTTGCAGATGCTTTGAACCCCAATCATTGCGATTATGTCAAATTGCGCGAACTAATCTTCGTTGACTGGCGTCGCGAATTGAGGGGTCTGACCCCCTATATTTTGACTCCCCTGACTAGTAGACTACAGCAGACAGGTTCTGTACGAGCATTGGAGGAGCAATCTCATGCGGAGCCTAACTCATTAACGCGAGCAACCAAAGTCTGAAAGTCAGACAGACAGTATTATTCAAGTTATTCGACATTGTGATATTCAGATCAAGTTTTGAGCAGATCGTAGGGCAAATGGAAGTGGAGATGGAAAGAACGGTGTGTGGCCTGTTGTGGGCAGGTGGGCAGGTTGGAGTTTGACTTGGGAATTGATTTGGACGTGTCATGTCTTTTTCATTTATTTTTTTCTTCTTTCCTTTCATTGATGGAATTCTGGTTGTTTGTCTGTCTGTCGTTGGGGTGGACTAGGCGAAAAGATTTTATCTATTCAATAGTAGAATGGTGGGTTATGTGTCGGGAGGTATAATCGATTGTAGTCTTAGTAAAACAAATGAGAGTGCCTCTACATGCATGATGCCGTGACCACTCAGCCCACATTTAAACTTTTCGCCGCATCCCCAACAAGGAATAGCTGGAATCCCAAAGACAGGGGCCGCGCCATCCACGCTCAATTCGAATGCCATCCATGGAGGAAATCGGGTCAGGCAGTCTGACTCCCACGTCTTCCACGTCGACTGCCGTCGAGCACCCGACGAACAACAATGGCCTCTTGTTTGCCAAGTCGGCGTTACTCAGTGACGAGGCGTCCCCGTCCCCGTCCCCGTCGCTTGGCGTGGGCCGCAGACCGTCTCGATCGCGGGAACGCAAGTCGTTCAGTTCAGCGCAGAAGTTGCCTATTCTGGAACCATCGTCCTCGCGCCTCCGTCGACAGTTTGATTATTTGCTTTTGTGGGTCTTGCAGCGTGTGATGGTGGTGTATATCACGGTCGTGGCATGGAGGAATCGGTTGGTTTATGCGGTTTGGGGTCTTTGGTATGATTGGCATGCATGGAGTTATTGGGGATGGTATATGATTCAATGGGATGTCAGTGCGTTGAGAAAGTTGCCGACTCATGTTGCTGTGATATTGGATGTGAAGAAAATGAGCAGGGAGTATGATGCGGATGAGACGGTCCGGAAAGCTGTTGAGCTTGCTTCTTGGTGTGCTTGTGTTGGGATTCCCATTGTCACTATATATGAACCTACTGGTATGTCTCTGGGACTTGGAGTACTGACGGGCAGGATTATTGAAAAAGGATGTCAAGAGGATCCAGCGAGGTATCCAGGAATTGGTCGCCCTGTATTCGCCACAGTCAACTTCCTATAAAATCAACGTGCACACACCACAGACGGCATTGCTCACAAATGGAAACATCGCCAATGACAAAGGTAAGTATTCCTCAATTCGTAAGTTGACCATAGATATGGAGATCCTGGTTATCAGTCATGAAGACAGTCGTTTGCCCATCGTCGATCTAGCGCGCACCCTCGGCGACATGAACAAACAACAAAAGCTCTTCCCTGAAGACGTCTCAATCGAACTCGTCCACGAAAACCTAACAGGTTCCCTCCTCTATAGAGTACTCTAACAGCTAGAAAACCTGATAACAGAACCCGATCTTCTCATCCTTTCTTCCCCACGCGTTGAACTCCAGGGCTTTCCCCCATGGCAAATCCGACTCACAGAGATATTGTACCCCCCCTCCCGCTAGCAGAGCTCATTGTAGTCATCTTCCGGATAATAAGAATTTCGGATATAGCGTGTTTATTCAGGGGTTGCAAATGTATGAGCGGGCCGAGATGAGATTTGGGAAGTAGAGGGGTTGGCAAAAATTCGCATTCTTGTAGATTTGATACCAGTTAGCATTTTAGCACACGATCTAGACTTACTCGAGGATCTAGAATGCATCCGAGACAGAGTTTATTACTTGAGATCGGCGGTGTCACGAATCGTATCCGCCGCAGGCTGCGTGGGGCGCAAAGGACCGCGATGTACAGAAATCTAGTCCATTGCAGGTTGTTGATGTCGGCTAAGCTACTACAGAGCTATGTGACTGGTTTTATCCAGAGCGCGCTAGGGCTCCCACGCTAGGTCCGTGACAGGCGGTGGAGTTGTGAAGCCCTCGGTGGCAATATATATCAATTCGCGGGGGATCTATCTTTGGTTTTCGATCCATGCAATTCATCATATTAACAGTTTGCGCATTATTCAGTGCCTTGACGGTCTTCTGTCTTGTTCAAGCGGCTCATTTGACTTATTGCTTTGGCTATAAATGGCAGTGGGTACCGGCCCTGACTCAACGTCGTGAGTGCCCCTTGGACCCTGAGCCGCACACGCGTCCACCGCGGCCGTCGCCGATCAATCAATTTGATTTCGGTGGATCGAGCCAAAAAATCATCACACGAGCGCGACGACGTCCTCGCCAACACAATGCCTCCCCAGCAGCCATCCACCATCACCCTCGACCCCTCGCAAAACTACTCCATCACCTACGATCCCAACACCTCGTCCCTGACCGCCAACCTCCCTCAACCCATCCCCATCGAAAAAGTCACATACAAACAAAAGCTAATGCTACTAATCTACTTTGCCCTGCGCGACAAGAAGACACAATCCCAGCATGCCCGCAAAAACAAGTCCCAGGTGTCCCTGGAATTCACCATTGTGGAAAGTATCCTGTTGCAGTTTCAGAATTTACCTCGGGCGAAGAGGGCGCTCGCTGATTATGTTGATCTGGGCGACAGGACGGATACGTCGAATGGGATGGCGAAGGCCGGGGATAAGAGTAAGAATATGGTTGTTACGCAGGAGATCAGATATCAATTGTTGGAATGGTTCAACGTCGTGTTGTCTTCGAAAGTACACCTCCCTCCCTATCCACAACTGCTCAAGTTTAATTAATCTATAGACTCAACAAATTCCTCAAGAAACTCCACCAACTGATTCAACTCCCGTTCCTACAAAAAAACGAAACCGAAAACGAAGAGCAAGTACAGCAACAAACAAACTCTTTTCCCCCGCTGGCGAACCTGCCCCCTCAGAAAGTACCTCCTCCCTCACTTCCTCACTTCTGATCATGGACTTACAAACCCGTGTAGACCTGCAATCAATACCACCGCTCTCGGACGTCAAGAAAAAACGCCGCCAATCGAAACTGGCCGCTAAGGATTCCTCGATATTAACACCGGGTCCGCCGCCGTCGAGTTTACCGAGTCATGAACTGTCTAGGCCGTCTACGGGGGATATGTCGTCGGATCATTTGCAGCGGTTTATGTCGTCGCCGGGACCGCCGCCGACTTCTGTTCCCAAGGTCGTTGGTCCTGAGAAGGAGGATGTCAGTATGAGGGAGGGAACTAGTAGTAGTAGTAGTGATGATGATGAGGAGAGTAGTAGTGACGAGAGCAGTAGTGCCAAGAGCACTAGTGATGAACAAAATGGTGGGGAAAGCAAGGAGAATGAAGCTACTAATGACGGGAGCAATGCGAGTAACGATACCCCCAGTGACGCAAAAGATGATACAAAAACTCCATCCTCAGATCAAGGTACGTACCCTATACCCGATACTGTTACTAACATAGATTCAACCTCCGCAGACAGCACGGACTCATCCTCAAACTCCGAAACATCTGATAATGAAGTCAACGAATTCGTAGAAAAAGTCAACGACTACGCCATTCTATTGTACAAAAACGCCAGAACACAAGGCCACGAGGCAAAAGTACGGAAATATACACGCAAGCTAAAGAGATTGGCGCGGAATTTTCGGAAACGGGACAGTCTGGCGGGATGAAAGTGAGTTGTGACAGCAGGCTTACTTGGGGGACATGAACGAACTACGAAATATGTATAAACTCTTGTTATTTTGGATCAGTTACCTGTCCTGGAATCTGTCCCCCCAAATTCGCATCTGCCTCCTGGGGACATTGGATTTCTTCGATGTGATATGTGTAAAGGATACCTAAATAGTGCTGCTGAAGACGCCCATCTGCTTGTCATAAAAGTAGACGCCTTGCTGGAAGAAGAAATAGATGATTTAGATTAGATACAACTAGAAGTCCCCTGTCATACACCCACATAATTGCCAAATAGTCGATACATAACTCCTCTGAAATGCTGTCCCATATTTTGGTCTTGGCTTGGCTCGCGAGACAAATCAACAACATCCCTCCATCGACAACAGAGCATCCATCGTACGGAGACTTTCGCGATGTCTCGCCAAGCCAACCAAGGCCATAATATGGGACGGCATTCCGGAGGAGCTATGTATTGACTATATGGACCTCAAGACGCCAACCGAGCTGTGGTCCAAGCCACGCGCGAAGAATTTGCCATCAAGTGCCCCGAACATGGTCCTACAAGCGACAGAGGAGCTTGATAAACCCAGACTCTCAGACGATGGCGACTTCGACATACTTCGTTCGTCATGTTTGGTGATTTCAGAGCGAATTCTATCCATTTTGGTGAACGCGGCGTTGACTAAAATGGGTAGAGTTCGCCCTGACTTCACCGAAGATGACGAACGACGTGTCCGCTTCATCGGGAGTCTTCCCACGAATGTCTGCGGGGCCTTCCTTGACGTCGAGGCTGGTTGACCTTACAAGAGTGTTTCGCGCGCGAGTGCTATGAGCTCTGCGTAGGTTGTAGAGATGGTGGAACCTGACTGGCCAAAGCATAGAAGAAAGACTCCGCGCCGCTTCGTTGTTCACGTATGCGTGTTTGGGAAAACGATCCGAATCGAAGACGAGAATTCCAAAACCAACCCTAAAACTAGAGAACCTTCCTCCCCCCACCACCATGTCTTCCGCAAACACCGAACAAAGACACCCGAGGGCATCTTCTCTCATCGCTTCCGCGCTAGGGACCTTCGGAATAGGCCTCTTCATCGCCGCCAGGCATAACAAAAAGGCCCGTCTAGGTATACCCGTCCGCCTTAAATTTGTCATGTCATTGCATTTCTGACTTGAGAAGTCGATGAGCCAGTAGTGGTCAAAGTTCCTCGGCAGAAATATTTTAATCCGCAATTGTATGCGCTCAAGGCGCTGGGGATAGCGACTGCGATAGTAGGCGTCACGGCGGTTTGTGTGGTTGGGGTCGGTGCGTGGTATATGGATGTCAATGATGTATCCCCCCCAATTTCCCTCTCTTTTTCCCTCGCCTTTGTGAATTCGGTGGTTTCTTTATTTTCTCAGGGGGGATGTTACAAGGCTCGGGAATCAAGTACTTCACGTCGCTATCTCAGGGGGAGAGACAGTGGGGCTTGTT
>Ga0302325_10028186_pt1 | contig 11624 bp, 10 predicted proteins | sample Palsa_T0_2_FD_201948 | JGI IMG/M metagenome (GOLD analysis project Ga0302325, IMG submission 201948) | Peat permafrost microbial communities from Stordalen Mire near Abisko, Sweden - Palsa_T0_2 | ecosystem: Environmental > Terrestrial > Soil > Palsa > Peat permafrost | place: Sweden: Abisko... | reverse complement strand
AGCCAGCCCTGCCAGGTCGGCACGGCATCGGCGCTGCGCTCCGCGGCGAGCACAGTCGGGCGGATCATGAAATCGGGATCAGGCGCCGGCTTCCAGAAGCGCAGCAGGATGAAGGTCGCGGCGAGCGAACCCAACGAAGCCAGTACGTCCGTCAGCGTGTAGTCGATGTAATTGGATGCCAGGAACTGGCAAATAGCGAAGCCGCCGCCGGCCACAAGCAAGAGCGGCCACAGCGCGCGCACCGAGCGCATCCCCCCGTACAGGGCGATGACGTAGAAGGGCAGGATGAGCGCGATGATTGGCAGCTGCCGCCCGACCATCGCCGCAAGCGTCGTGGCGGGCAGGCTCGTGACCGCTCCCAGCACGGTAATCGGCACGCCGAGGGCGCCGAAGGCGACTGGAGCCGTGTTGAAGATCAGCACGAAGACGAGCGCCTCGAGCGGCGGATAGCCTATGAGGATCAAAAGCGAGGCGGTGATGGCAACGGGCACGCCGAAACCAGCGACTCCCTCGAGCAGGCAGCCGAAGCAGAAGCCGATGACGACCAGCACCACACGCCGGTCGTTCGGCACGTGGACCATGAGCCAGGCGCGAAACGCATCGAAGCGCCCCGAGCGCACCGCGATGTTGTAGAGCACGAGCGCGTTGAACACGATCCACATGACCGGCCACAGTGCAAACACCGCACCGTTCAATACCGAGTCGAGCGCGAGATTGAGCGGCAGCTGCCACACAGACACCGCCACGATGAGGCCGACGATGAGACCCGCGAGCGCCGCCTGCCAGGCCGGCCGCCGTACCACACCCAGGAGGATGAGCACCGTGACCACCGGCAGTGTCGCCACCAAGAAGGACAGGCCGAGGCTCGCCCCGACCGGAGTCAAAAGCTGCTGGAACATGTGCTCTCCCCCTCTACCGTGTTTTATTTCTTATGGCGCGCTTCGTGTGGCGCGATCACGCTGTCCCGACGGATCGACTTAATATCAGAGTAACCCATGAGCGCCAAGTCCCGCCGCAACTCCTCGCCCAGAAGAGCGATGGCGCGCGCCACGCCGGCCTCCCCGGCCGCCGCGAGCCCGTAGAGGTACGCCCGGCCGATACCCACCGCCCGGGCACCCAGCGCCAGGGCCTTTACAATATCCGTGCCGCGGCGGATGCCGCCGTCGAGGATCACCTGCGCCCGATCGCCCACCGCCTGCACGATGGGCTCCAACACATCGATCGTCGCCGGCGCGGTATCGAGCTGCCGCCCGCCGTGGTTCGAAATCCACACGCCCGTGGCCCCGATGTCCACGCAGCGCCGCGCGTCCGCGACCGTGCTCACGCCCTTGATGGCAAATTCGCCGTCCCAGGCGTCAATCATCCAGACGATGTCCTGCCAGGTGAGCGAGTGATCGAGCTGGCGGTTCAAGAACTCAATGATGCCGCCGTCGATGGCCGGCATGGCATCGTGCACGATTTCGGGGCGCAGCTTGCGCGTGCTCCAGAGCCTGCCGAGATACCCGGGACGGGCGAGCGCCTGCAGCGCGGTGCGCAGCGTCACCCGCGGCGGGATGGTGAAATCGTTGTAGAGATCGCGTTCGCGATTGCCCGCCACCGGCACGTCGACCGTGAGGATGGCGGCGCTGAACCCGGCGGCCTTGGCGCGCTTCAACATCTCGCGCAGGATCCCGCGGTCCTTCCAGGCGTAGAGCTGGAACCACTTGGGGCCGGGGTTGGCGGCGGCAATGTCCTCGAAGCTCGTGGTCGCAAGCGCCGAGCAGGAATAGATGATGCCCGCGGCGTGCGCGGCGCGCGCCACCGCGCGCTCGCCGCCGCGCGGATCAAAGAGACGCGAAGTTGCGGTCGGGCAAATGACGAACGGCAGTTTTGTCGCGCTGCCGAGCACGGTGGTCGCCGTCGAGAGAGCGGCGATATTGCGCAACGCATCCCAGGTGAGCTCATAGTCGCTGAAGCGCCGCGTATTGGCGCGCAGCGTGCATTCATCCTCCGCGCCGCCATCCATATAGTCGAACACCATGCGCGGCAGACGCGCGCGCGCGCGCTTGCGCAGATCGGCGATATTGAACGCGCGCACCGGGTGCGTTACTCGTGGGCAAATAAAGCGCGCATGAGATGCGGCTGCAATCCCTGTGCCGCAAGTTCCGCGCACTGCGGACCACCGAGCTCACCCAGCTGCGTCATCTGCAGGCCCGGATAGCCGCAGGGATCGATGCGGCCGAAGGGCTCCAAATCCATCTGCACATTGAGCGCAAGCCCGTGATAAGAGGAGCCGCGGCGGATGCGAATCCCGAGGCTTGCAAGCTTGCGCTCCTCGACATAGACCCCCGGAGCGCTCTTCCTGCAGTGCGCGCGGATGCCAAGCTCGGCCGCATAGTTGATGACGGCATTCTCAAGGGCACTGACGAGGTCGCGCACGCCCAAGCGCGCGCGCTTCAGGTCAATGAGCGGATAGACGACGAGCTGTCCGGGACCGTGATAGGTCACCTGTCCGCCGCGATCGATCTGCAGCACCGGTATGTCGCCGGGCGCAATGAGATGTGCACGGCTTGCATTCATCCCGAGCGTGAAGATGGGGGCATGTTCGAGAAACCAGATCTCATCGGCGCTTGCCGCGGTGCGCTCGGCGGTCAGGCGCTGCATGGCATGCCAGGTGGACTCGTAGTCCACGCGCCCAAGATGGCGAATGACCGGTGCGGCAGCGCGCTGCGCAAGCTCGCCCGGGGACGTCCCCTCCTCGCCACAGGGCGCGCTCTTGGCGGCGGCGCTCTTCACGTGGCTCCGCTTGCAGGCTGATTGCTGATGCCTGCATTGTTGCGATTGAGCGCCTGCTCCGCCCGATAGCTCGAGCGCACCAGGGGTCCCGCGACGCACTCGAGAAAGCCGCGCGCGAGCGCCCATTGCCGATAGGTTGCGAATTGCGCGGGCGCAACGAAGCGCTCGACGGGCAGGTGATTGACCGTGGGCCGCAGATATTGACCGAGGGTGACGATGTCGACGCCTGCCGCGCGCACATCGTCCAGGGTCTCCCCAATCTCAGCCTCGCTCTCACCCAGGCCCAGCATCACGCTGGTCTTGGTCAGGACCTCGCCGCGATAGCGCTTGGCGTGCGCAAGGACGTGCAGCGTCTGCTCGTAGCCGGCGCGCGGATCGCGCACCGGATGGGTGAGCCGGCGCACGGTCTCAATATTCTGCGCGAACACATCGAGCCCCGAATCGAGCACCGTCTGCACATCGTTGAGCTTGCCCTGGAAGTCGGGCGTCAGTGCCTCGACCGCCGTCGCGGCGTTTCCTTCCTTGATCGCGCGAATGCAGGCAGCGTAGTGACCGGCGCCGCCGTCCGGCAGATCATCGCGATTGACCGAGGTCAGCACGACGTAGCGCAGTTTCATGAGCGCGACGCTGCGTGCGACGTTCGCCGGTTCCTGCCGATCAAGCCAGCCCTTGGGATTGCCGGTGTCAACCGCGCAGAAGCGGCAGGCGCGCGTGCACACCGCGCCCATCAGCATGATCGTGCCGGTTCCCGCATTCCAGCACTCGCCGATATTCGGGCACTTGGCCTCCTCACATACGGTCGCGAGCCGGTGCTCGCGTACGATCGAACGCACCGCGTCGAAGCCTGCGCCTGAGGGCGCCCGCGCCCGCAGCCACGCGGGCTTGCCCGTCAGATTTGATCGCTCGGGGAGCGCGCGCGCCTTGACGCCGTCACGAATGGCTGTAAAGCCCTGGGCCGTGACATATTTCTCGCCGCTCCTGGCGCGCGCCCCTTCGCGCACGACCGGAATCTTCTTGATGTCCGCCATGGACGCATTGTACGGCGAAACCTTACGTGCCCGAAGTTTGCGCTAGCGCCGGGTGGCAGCGCGCGTGCGCAGCCGCATATCGAGCGCATGCAGGCGCTCAGGGGAGCCCACGTCCCACCATTCGCCGCGGAAGAGTTCCCCGCGCAGGGTGCCCGCGGCGATCGCCCGGCGCAGAAGCGGCAGCAACGGAAACTTGCCCGGCTCGGCGCCCGCGAAGAGCTCCGGCCTATAGATGCCGATGCCCGAATACGTCAGGCGCTCGGTCGCGCGTTCGACGACGACGTCGCCCTCAAGGCCAAAGTCGCCCTGCGGGTGATGCGCGGGATTCGCCACCAGCACGAGTCGCGCCACGGCGCCGCGGTCAACATCCGGATCCAGACTCAAGCGCCGGAAATCAAAGTCGGTCCAGGTGTCTCCATTCACCACGACAAACGCCCCGGGCCCGAGCTTTGGTAGCGCATTGAAGATCCCGCCGCCGGTTTCGAGTGCCTGGGCGCCCTCATCGGAGTAGTGGATCCGCACGCCGTAGCGCTCGCCGTCGCCCAATGCCGCGCGCAGGCGCTCACCGAGCCACGCAAGGTTGATGATGACGTCGCGGATGCCGGCGCGCGCCAGTGCTTCTAGGTGATAGGCAATGAGCGGCCTGCCCGCCACCGGCAAGAGCGGCTTCGGCACGACGTCCGTGAGCGGCCGCATGCGCTCGCCGCGCCCCGCCGCAAGGACCAGTGCCTTCATGCGCGCGCTGCGCTCGCGACCACCCGCGCGTTGGCGCGCGGCAGTTCGCTCGCGGCACGCCGCTCGAGAAAGTCTCCAAGCGCGGCGAGTTCGTCATAGCGCGCACAGGTGTCCAGCACATAGTCGAGCGTGCGGGGCAAGTCAAGCAAATAGCCGCGCTTGCCGTCGCGATGCCACAGACGTGCAAATATGCCGAGCACCTTCAAGTGGCGCTGCACGCCGATGAGATCGAAGTCGCGCAGAAACTGCGCCTCGTCTGCGGTTGCAACTGCGCGCGCCATGAGCGCGGAGCGGTACGCGCGGACCCAACCCTCCACGCGCGCGCGCGGCCAGCTGATGTAGCAGTCCTTCAGCAAGGACACGAGGTCATAGCCGATGGGCCCGCGCAGTGCGTCCTGAAAATCGATGATGCCGGGATTGCGCTCAGGTACCACCATGAGATTGCGCGAGTGATAGTCGCGATGCACGAATACCTGCGGCTGCGCCAAAGCGGCGCTGATCAAAAATTCAAAGGTTTGCGCAAGCATTTCCTGTTCTGCGGCCGAGGGCTCAAAGCCCAGGTGCCGGCGGCAAAACCATTCCGGCATCAGGAGAAGCTCGCGGGAAAGCTCCGCGCGGTCATAGGGCGCAAGCTCCCGCGCCGCATCTCTGCCTTGTACCTGAATGTCAGCGAGCACCGCGAGGGCATCCGCATACAGGGGCTCGGGGTCGCAAGCCGCCTCGAGGCGTTGCAGATAGGCAGTCGTGCCCAAATCCTCGAGCAGCAAGAGGCCGCGCACGATATCGCTCTCATGGACCTGCGGTACATGAGCGCCGAGTGCTCCCAAGAGCGCGCCCACTTTGAGGTACGGCCGCACATCCTCCTTGCCCGGCGGCGCGTCCATGACGATGTAGGTTCCGCGCGGCGTGAACACGCGAAAATAGCGGCGAAAACTTGCGTCACTCGAGGCGGGCAGCAGGCGCTCGTGCGCCAGTCGCAGATCATGTGATAGCCACTCGCGGATGACCGCGAGACGCGCGTCGGTTTCAGGCATGCCGGATTATAATCCGCGAACTCATGCTGCGTTCGGGCTCATCGTCGCGCCGGTACTGGGCCCTCGTGATCGCGGGCCCGTTCCTTATGAATGCGGCGAGCGCAACAGCGGATGAGGCCGTCATCTGTCCGTCCTCGACGAGTAATCTCATGCGTTCGGCGACCCCGGCCGCGGGCACGCCGCATGTGGCAGGCAGCACCGCGCGCATCGGTGCCGGCGCACCCTTCGACATCACGAGCGACGCGGCGACTCTCGGCGTGGGCGGTGACACGATCCTGCAGGGCAATGTGCAGGTGCTGCAGGGGGATCGCGAACTGCGCGCGAATCATGCGCACTACGACCCGAAGAATCAGGCGTTGGATCTGGAAGGCGCCGTCGAGTACACCGATTCACTGATGCACGTGACCGGCATCGGCGGCAACTACACACAAAATGCTGGCGCCGACTTCAGCGCCGCGCAGTTCGAGCTGCATCAGCCGCCGTCGCGCGGCTCCGCCGAGGTCCTGCACCTCACTCCCGACGGGAAGATTCGTCTCGAGCACGTGCGCTTCACGACCTGTCCGAAGGAAGATACGGTGTGGCAGCTGCGCGCCAACGAAATCGTTCTCGACACGCACGCGCGCGTCGGCACCGCGCGCAGCACCAAAGTCGACTTTGAGGGTGTGCCGGTTCTGTATCTGCCGTATCTGTCCTTTCCGCTCAGCAGCGACCGCAAGAGCGGCTTCCTCTTCCCGACGATCGGCAATTCATCCACCAGCGGGCTGCAGCTTGCCGTGCCGTACTACTGGAATATTGCGCCCAATGTGGACGCCACGATCGAGCCTATGGAGTACCAGAAGCGCGGCGTGGATCTCGGCGGTGAGCTGCGCTACCTGACGAGCGCACAGCATGGCGCTCTGGCATTCGACTTTCTGCCCAACGACCGCCTCGACAACGGCGAGGATCGCAGCTACGTGAAACTGCAGCATGTGGCGGAGCTGCCGGATAATGTGCGGCTGACCATCAACGCAGAGAACGTGAGCGATCCGCAGTACTTCGAGGACTTCTCGCAGGGCACTGCGGCCACGAGTACTGCGTTCCTTGAGCGCACGGCGCGCCTCTCCTACCGCGATGAGAACTGGCGCCTGTCCGGGGAGATGCAGGAGTTCCAGACCCTCGTGCCCACCTACATCCTGAACGACTACCAGAGACCGTACGCGGAAGTGCCACGCCTCGTCGCTGACGGCAACTTCGCCTGGGGATCGGCCGAGCAGCTGCATTACGGCTTTGATTCGGAGCTCGTTGATTTCACGCGCGCGGTCGGCGTGCACGGCTGGCGCTTTGATCTGTTGCCGCAGGCGTCGCTCGATTTCAGCGCGCCCGGCTACTTCGTGCGTCCCGGAGTTGCCTGGCGCTTCACGCAGTACGAGTTGAGCGATATCCCATTGCCGGTCCCGCGCAACAATGCCTCAGTCCTCACGTCGGATTTGGTTGAGGAGTCGCCGGATCATTCGCCCTCGCGCGCGTTGCCGACTTTGAGCTTCGATACTGGACTCCTCTTTGAGCGCGAGGCTGATGCTGCGGGCTCGCGTCTCTTGACGCTCGAGCCGCGCATGCTGTACGTCTACACGCCGTACCGGCCGCAGAATGATCTGCCGCTGTTTGACACTGCGCTGCCGGACTTGAATCTGGTGGAGCTCTTCCGCACCAACCGCTACGTCGGCGCGGATCGCGTCGGCGACGCGGACCAGGTGAGCGTCGGCGCTACGAGTCGCCTCCTTGATGCCAAGGACGGAACCCAGTTCCTCGCGGCGACGCTGGGCCAGATCTACTACTTCAAGGCGCCGCGCGTGCTGCTGCCCGGCGAGTTGCCCGAGACGAGCGGCAGTTCGGACATGGTCGCGCAGCTGGCGCTCACGGCCTACAAGCACTGGAGCGCAAATCTTGACCTCGAATGGGATCCCAAGACCCTGGCGGGCGAGCGCACCGAGGTGGGTGTGCAGTACCATCCGGCCCCGGAGCAGGTGCTGAACCTCACCTACCGTATGCAGCGCGACCGGCTGAAGCAGGTGGAAGCCTCGGGAGCCTGGCCCATCAGCCACAACTGGAACCTGTACAGTCGCGTCGTGTACTCATTGCTCGATGAAAAGATGCTCGATCAGTTTGCCGGGTTCGAGTACGGCGCATGCTGCTGGCGGCTGCGCCTCGTCGGACGGCGCTTTCTCAGTAACCCCACCGGGCAACAGAGCACCGGGGTCTATATACAGCTGGAACTCACAGGCCTTGCCAGTGTCGGATCTGCGGCGGATGCTCTGCTGACTGAAGCCATACCTGGCTACAAGCCTTCTCAGGTAATACATTGATAAATAAGGGATATTTTTTCATGCAGCGCTTTATCGCCGTCCTCGCCGCGACTTTCCTGGTACAGGGCCTCGCGGTCGCGCAAACCCGCGAGCTCGCCACCAAAGGTGAACTCCTCGATCGGGTGGCGGCGGTCGTCAACGACGGCGTGGTGCTCTCGAGCGAGCTTGATGAGCAGGTCTTCGCCGTCTCCGAGCGCTTGCGCAGCCAGAAGCTCGAGCTGCCGCCACAGAACGTGCTGCGCCAGCAGGTGCTCGAACGGCTGGTCCTCGAGCAGATTGAGCTGCAGCGGGCGGACAAGGCCGGCATGAAGATCCCGGATGAGGCCTTGAACAACGCGCTGCAGGAAGTAGCGCAGCAAAACCATATTGAGCTTTCGAAGCTGCCCGAGGCGCTCGCCGCGCAGGGCATCGACTATCCCTCGTACCGCAACAGCATGAGGAAGGAGCTCACGCTGAGCCTCTTGCGGCAGCGCGATGTCCTGCAACGCATCAGCGTCACACCGCACGAGATCGATCAGTACCTGGAGAAGCAGAAGACCGCCCCCTCGGCGGCGAGCGAATACAACGTATCGCACATCCTCATTGCCGTACCGCAAGCGGCGACCGCGAACGAGCTCGACACCGCGAGCAAGAAAGCGGATGAGGTCTACCAGAAGGCGAAAGGCGGCGAAGACTTCGCCAAGCTTGCGGTCGCCTACTCGAATAGCCAGGACGCCTTGGACGGTGGCGCGCTCAACTGGCGCAAAGGCACCGAGCTTCCGACCTTCCTCACGGACGTCGTGATGAAGTTGAAGCCGGGCGAAGTCGCCGAGCCGCTGCGCACGCCCACCGGGTTTCATATCGTGAAATTGAACGAGGTGCGCGGCGCCAATCAGCAGGTCATCGTCAATCAGGTGCACGTGCGGCATATCTTGATGAAGACCAACGAGCTGGCCGACGATGCAACGGTGCGCCAGAAGCTCACCGACCTGCGCGCCCGCGTGTTGAAGGGCGAGGACTTCGCCGGCCTTGCGCACACGACGTCGGAGGATCCGGGCTCAGCCTCCGAAGGAGGAGATCTGGGTTGGACGGGTCCCGGCAGCTTCGTACCCGAATTCGAGCAGGTGGTGGCGGGGCTCAAGGAAAACGAGATCAGCGAGCCGTTCAAGACTCAATACGGCTGGCACGTCGTACAGCTGCTTGGCAGGCGTGAGTTCGACAATACGGACGAGTTGAAGCGCAGGCACGCGGCAGAGGAAATTCGCGCCAGCAAAGCGGACGAAGAGACGGAGCTGTGGCTGCGACGTCTGCGCGATGAAGCCTACGTCGAACTTAGAGTCTGAAGTTCCGCGAATCGCGCTCACCTGCGGCGAGCCTGCCGGCATCGGTCCGGAGCTGTGTCTGGCGGTGGCGCGCGAGACATTTCCCTGCGACCTCGTGTGCCTGTGCGATATCGAACTGCTGCGGGAGCGCGCCGAGCGCATCGGCTCGCAGGTGCAGCTGCGGCACTATGATCCCGGCACGCGCGCGCAACACACGCCCGGCACTCTCACGGTCTATCACCATGCGCTCGCCGTGCCGAGCATCCCCGGCAGGCTCGACGTCCGCAACGCACCCTTCGTGCTGCAGATCCTCGATCGCGCCATTGACGGCGCGCTCGCGCAAGAATTCGATGCCATCGTAACCGCGCCCGTTCATAAGGGTCTCATCAATGATGCGGGCACGCCCTTCACCGGCCATACGGAGTATCTGGCGCAACGCACGCACACCGCGCGCGTGGTGATGTTGCTCGCGACCGGCACGCTGCGTGTCGCTCTTGCGACGACGCACCTGCCGCTTAAGGATGTGAGCGCCGCCTTGAACATCGAGCTCATCTGTGAAGTCCTTGAGATCCTGCACCGCGATCTCACCCGGCGCTGGGGCTTGGCATCCCCGCGCATCGCAGTATGCGGCCTCAATCCGCATGCGGGCGAAGGCGGTCACCTGGGTGATGAGGAGGCGCGCGTCATCGCACCTGCCATCGAGCGCATGCGCACGCGCGGCATCGAGGCGAGCGGGCCGCTGCCGGCGGATACGGTTTTCGTTCCGCACATCCTCGCAAACTTCGACGCGGTGCTCGCGATGTATCACGATCAGGGACTGCCGATCGTCAAACATGTCGGCTTCGAGAGCGCCGTCAATGTAACTCTGGGACTACCCATCGTGCGCACCTCCGTCGACCACGGCACCGCGCTTGAGTTGGCGGGTAGCGGACGCGCCAATCACGGCAGCTTCACCGCCGCCGTGCACGTGGCGCTGCACCTGGCCGCGCGGCGCCGAGTAAACGGCTGAAGCTGCGGATGCGCGCAAGAAAGCGCTTCGGACAGCATTTCCTGCACGACCCCGCGGTGATCCGCCGCATTGTGCAGGCCGTCGCGCCCATGCCTGGCAGCCACTTGGTGGAAATCGGCCCCGGCCGCGGCGCGATGACGCAACTCCTCCTCGAGTCGCACGCTGCGCTCGATGCGATTGAGATCGACCGTGATCTGGCCGCGCTCCTGCGCGAGAGGTTTGCGCAGCAAAGTGGTTTCGTGCTGCACGAAGCCGACGCGCTGCAATTTGACTTTGCGGCGCTCGCGCGCGCGCGCGGCGCGCAGCTGCGCATTGTCGGCAACCTGCCCTACAATATTTCGACACCGCTCCTCTTCCATCTGCTCGCGAACAGCGCGGTGCTCACGGACATGCACGTGATGCTGCAGCGCGAAGTTGTCGACCGCCTGGTGGCGCGTCCGGGGGGCGGCGATTACGGGCGGCTCACAGTGATGCTCGCGCCGTGGGTGCATATTGAGCGGCTCTTCGATATCGGCCCCGGAGCATTTCAGCCGGCGCCGCGGGTGTGGTCGGCCATGGTGCGGCTGACCGTACGGCCCACTCCGGCATTTGCCGTCAGCCCGCATTTTGCTCGAGTCGTCGCGGCCGCCTTCGGCCATCGCAGAAAAACGCTGCGCAATGCACTGAAAGGGGTCGTGAGCTCAACCCTGATCGATGCCTGCCAGCTTGACGGGGGTGTGCGCCCTGAAACTCTCGCTCCGGAAGCCTTCAACATATTGGCGCGAACTTTGGATACGTGCGCGGAGTCCTAAGCTAAGGTAGGCTGCGCCTCGGCCCAGCGAGTTTGTACATGTCCGTTTACCGTCGCATCCTCCTCATCGTCGATCTCAACGACGACAGCTTGCCGATCGGTCGCAGGGCGCAGGCCATCGCGGCGAGCATGGGAGCCCGGGTTGAGCTGCTGCACGTGGTCGAGCTAATCCCTCTGGAACCCCTGGGTGAGACGGTGATGCCCTCGGTACAGATCGAAGAGGAGCTCGTGGCACGGGCGCGCACGCGTCTCGCGGCATTCGCTGCCGAACTCGGACTGCCGGATGCACATTGTCAAGTCGAAGTCGGCAGCGTGAAGTCCGACATCGTGAGAATCGCGCGCGACCGCGGCGCCGATCTCATCGTGCTCGGCAGCCGCGAGCGCCACGGACTGTCGATTCTCGTCAATTTCACCGAGGATACCGTTCTGCACGCAGCACCATGTGATGTACTGGCGGTGCGCGTCGGCGGCACAGGTAAATGATTATGAGCGAGTCTATGGAATCCGTAATTCACAGGATCCGCGTCGACGTCGAGACGAGCTACCTCGATGAGCAGTCCGAGCCGCGCGAAGGCCGCTACGTCTTCTCCTATACGATCACCATTCAGAT
>Ga0302325_10028185_pt1 | contig 11624 bp, 10 predicted proteins | sample Palsa_T0_2_FD_201948 | JGI IMG/M metagenome (GOLD analysis project Ga0302325, IMG submission 201948) | Peat permafrost microbial communities from Stordalen Mire near Abisko, Sweden - Palsa_T0_2 | ecosystem: Environmental > Terrestrial > Soil > Palsa > Peat permafrost | place: Sweden: Abisko... | reverse complement strand
TCAAAGTGAGTGGATTATGAGCTTTTCCCGTTAGCAAAACAGCCACTAACAGTTCTACAGATGGTCTTGAGTGTGGCGGTGCTTACTTGAAGCTCCTCCGTGACAACAAGGCTCTCCACCAGGATGAGTTCTCCAACGTCTCCCCCTACGTTATCATGTTTGGCCCCGACAAGTGTGGTTCCACCAACAAGGTCCACTTGATCATCAACCACAAGAACCCCAAGACTGGTGAATACGAGGAGAAGCACCTTTCAGCTCCCCCCTCCGCCAGAATTGTCAAGACCACCGAGCTCTACACCTTGATCATCCACCCCAACAATACAGCTATCATTAAGTTGAACGGCGAGCAAGTCAAGGAAGCCAACCTTCTCGAGGACTTCCAGCCCCCTTTCAACCCACCCAAGGAGATTGATGATCCCAAGGACAAGAAGCCCGAAGACTGGGTTGAAGAGATCAGAATCACCGACCCAGAGGCCAAGAAGCCCGAGGACTGGGATGAGGATGCGCCATTCGAGATTGTCGATGAGGAAGCCACCATACCAGAAGACTGGTTGGAGAACGAGCCCCTTACCATTCCTGACCCAGAAGCTACGAAGCCCGAGGACTGGGATGATGAGGAGGATGGAGACTGGGTCGCCCCAACTGTGTCTAACCCTAAGGTAAATACAACAGCATTTTTCTCGTAGGAATAGCGCTAACTTTTTTTCCCCAGTGCGACGAAGTCTCTGGATGTGGCCCATGGTCTAAGCCGATGAAGTCGAACCCTGAGTATAAAGGAAAATGGACCGCCCCTCTCATCGATAACCCGGCATACAAGGGTGAATGGACGTAAGTACCTCCTGCTTTAAACTTCTGTTTCTCTTGTTCAAGGGGGTTTCTCCGCTTATGTGCCCTGAACACATCACAAAAACCCCCTCAAATAGACTCGAGCTGACCCGAATATATTTAGACCAAGGCAGATTAAGAACCCTGATTACTTCGAAGATAAGCACCCATCAAACCTGGAGCCCATGGGTGCCATCGGATTTGAGATCTGGACCATGCAAAGCGATATTCTATTTGACAACATCTACATTGGTCACGTGAGTTTTCATACTTGCGACCTCCTCAGCGTTCAAGCTACTTCCATAAGGCAAGGCTAACAAATTTATAGTCCATCGAAGATGCTGAGAAATTCGCTGATGAGACCTTCAACGAGAAACACCCCATTGAGCAGCTCATTGAACTCGCCGAGAAGCCCAAGCCAGAAGACAAGCCAGTTCCTAAGTCACCAAGCGACCTTGTCTTCCTTGACGACCCGATCCACTACATCAGAGAGAAGCTTGACCTCTTCTTCACCATCGCCCAAACCGACCCCGTTCAAGCCATCAAGTTCGTACCTGAGGCAGCGGGTGGCCTTGCTGCTGTTGCAGTTACCCTCATCGCAGTCATCATCGGTCTCGTCAGCATGGGTGGTTCCGCCGCTCCTCAAAAGGTCAAGAAGGCTGCCGGAGACGCAAAGGCCGCTGCAAGTGATGCCAAGGACAAGGCTACAGAGGCTGTCTCTACAGGTGCCGATTCCGCCAAGGATGCGGTCAACAAGCGCTCTACCCGAAGCACTGGCTCTTAAACCACAAGGTGTAGAAGTAGAAGGCCAAGCAAACTACGAGGTACGGTTGAGAAGGATGTTATAGTAAGCGAATTGGAGGGGGATGGTTGAAGATTCATTTGCATTTCCATCTCTCTTATCCGTGGGATGGTTCCGGGCTTTCAAGCGGAACACCTGTAATTTAGGCGCACAAAAATATTCGAAAGTGCCAGGCATCACGTTTTGAAGCTCATTGGGTGTGATTGTGAATGTGAATGTCGGTGAATCGAGTTTAGGGGGGTGCTCTAGCCGAGACCCCTTTTATTTCCTTCCTAGACGAATCATCTGCTTATGGTTATCCAATCAATCGCAATGTTGAAGTCGGGGAATATGACAGAAAGGTTCATTCTATCTACATTTCTTCAAACATATTAGTAGAGAAGCTGTGATCAATATTAATTCCTTGCAAAGCAGCGAAGAAGTTGAATTCTCTAATACTGCCGTTTATCGTCTAGTGTATGTGTATATCCCTTTTGTAAATAGCACCCAGTGCAAAGCTATATCAACATGAAGTCATCGAGTCATAGTCTTTATCCCATCAGCGTCCCCACGGAAACCCCCAGTAAGTCTCCATTATATACTTTCCATAAGGAACTGCGTGCCATCATCACTCATCGGCGTCTGAAGGTCATGACTACCGTTCGTCGTCGCCTCGCTCTCATCACTAGCATTAACCTGTTCCTTCCACCTCTGCGGCATGATGGCCTTGAAGTTGAACGTCCCCTTTGAGCTCCGCACCACCTCTCCTTTCTCCGTGATGATGGCGTCGATGAGCTCGTGGGGCGTGACGTCGAATGAAGGATTCCAGACGGAGATTCGTTGGTCCGCGATCGCGACTCTGGCAGTATTGTTCACATCCACCTTGCCATCCTTTCCAACAACCGCTCCACTGATTTGAGTGAGTTCCGTCTGTTCTCGGTCTTCAATCTTGATTGAGGCTCCCGATTCGGTGTAGAGGTCGATACTGGTTGTTGGTGCTGCGACGACGAATTTGATGCCGTGGTGTTTGGCGAGGACAGCGAGACTGTAGGTGCCGATTTTGTTGGCTGTGTCGCCGTTTCGTGCTACTCGGTCTGCGCCTACGATGACGGCGGAGATGTTCTTCTCGTCTTTTTTGCGGGCGAAGAGAGCTCCGGCCATGGAATCGGTGATCAGAGTCGCCGGTATCTCTTCGAACACGAGCTCGAAGGCTGTGAGGCGGGATCCTTGGTTATATGGTCGAGTCTCGGTACAGAAGGCGGTATCGAGATAGTTCATCTTGTGAAGACTGCGAATTATGCCTAGAGCTGTGCCGTGGCCAGATGTAGCAAGTGAGCTGTGATGATTAGCTGATTGCAAGATTGGAGCCCATGATGATCCGACTTACCCGGTGTTGCAATGTGTCAAGACACTAAGCTTTCTATATGTTCTGTCCGCAGCTCCTTGAGTTCCTGGTGGGCTTGTGGTGAAATATTTCAGCGCATCAGCGTCGTCAACTGCGGTGAGGACTGGCATCTGCTTTCGTCTTAGATATTCTGCGCCATATCTTCCAATCGCCAGATTCGTGGTAAGGTCATCCTCTAATATCTTCTCCGCTCCTTCAATGTATGATTGTCGGATATCAGCGCAAGCTAGTATCTGGTCGGAGGTAATGGAGTTCGCAGCGGTGTCGGCGGACTTCTTCTTGAGAAGTTTGATCGCGTTTGAGAGATCAACGGCAGTCGGTCGACTTCCCATCAGATAGTCGAGTCGGGCATTGATATATTTTATTGTATCTGCCTTATGTGTAGTGCCTGTATCAAATTAGTATTCGAACTGCTATAACAGACAGAATAACTCCACCATCCTTCTTATGCTCCAGTTCAACAGCCAGTGCGAGTGCTGCCACAATTGCAATTGCTGGGGCGCCTGGTCAAGCCTTAGCTGTTGGAACGCGGTATAGACATCTCCCTAAGATGTACCTCTGACACGCATAGATTTAATGCAATCGAAAGCTTCTTCGCAAGTCGAGACATTATCGTAGACGAATTCGTGAGGAAGCTTTAGTTGGTCTAGAACTTCGAGCTTGCCCCTCACGTACTTGATCGCTTCAAGGGTGGTCATTTTGGTAGCTTATCTGCTCCGAGATTGAGAGATTTTAAGTAGAGCTGTTAGAAGTAAGAATAATTCAATTGAGACAATGATTTCTTGTGGTGAATTTTGTCCTCATTGAATTGGAAAAAAGTTGAAGATTTCTTCTATTCAGACGGGAAAGAAACCCAAAAAATCGCCGATAGGTTTTCTACCTAGGTAGCAGGAATTACCACGGTATCACGTGATCGTTATCATAGGAGCAGGTTCCGAGATGCTAGCAAGTCCAGAATGCTGTACGATGAAGGGGTCACCGTCCGATGTAGAGTGAAATTTACGTCACACGGAAGGTATTTGAGCTGGTGATTATTATTGATCCACTTAAAGAGGCCCACAACTTCTCAATACCTCACAGCCTCTATTAGTCAGATAAGTCAACCAGCAGATGGTTTTATAGCGAGCACGCCGCGACCCTATAGGAGAATCGCGAGAAAAAGCCCATACTTTAGACCAAAAGTCCCTCAAAAACCAATGTAGTTATCCATTAACTTCTAGCAAGAGACCGAGACTTGGCTTGGATATCAAGGCTAACTGCATGGGATCAAAACTTTCATGTCCGTTGTCAATTCTCAGGAAGCACTCATAGCTGGCAACTAGACTGGCCTGGTTGATTGGTCACCCTCCCTTTAATATGAAAAACGCTCAATCATATACAACCCTCCACCTTGATCCCATTTGCTCAAGTCAGCGTGTCCTGTGAGTGTAGTAGTACTCGTAAAGGGTTCCCTTCGGAGGCCGCTCCGTCGCCCCACTCCTAGAATCAATTTCGTCATCGGTTTACGAAGCCACAAAGAAACCTTGATATTTGCAAATAGCATGAATGCTTTGAATTTTTTCTGTCGATAATAACCTCTTCCATATGGGCAAATAAACCTTTCCATTTCATACATACAGCGAAAGTGAACGCTGGTCAAAACGCCCGAACCTTCGTGGAGGATAACAACTTTGGTCGAATCATCAATCATGCACATTTCACACATCCACCCATAACTCCATGCGCCGAATGCAGGGTCCGGCGCCACCCAAGATGACCTTCTTGTTCCAAAGACACCGTTAATGACTATGTTCTTCCTAAAGACCTTGTCTTGCGTGTACTGACGCGGTCAAATTAATGCTCTAGATAGAGTTACAAGGCGTTTTTAAGAACTTGGGCGACCTCTGCTATTTCGATTTACGATTTCTCCTGCTCTCAGCAGTGCGCTAACCGGATCCAAGATATTGTCGTCCCCGGAAGTTGAGGACATTAAATCTCGATGTCTAGCCTCCGATTGGTCATCATGAGCAATCTGCTGCGGAGCTGTAGCAGTGTAGCTACGCAAAGGTGCCATCGATGAGGGAAAATCTAGGGAATGAACACCTTGAACAACGGTTAGAAAAGGTAAAGGAAACATTGAACAAGGCACGATAACACGAACAGGGAAGCGGGATATAAATGACATGGTTGGCATACCCTGGGGAGATTGCTGAGAAGCAAGCATGATTGATCGAGGAGACAAAGACGGTGGTCTTAACGGAGGGAGTTGGTGATCGAAATTGCCATTTGATTTCTGAGGATAAAGCGATGGAATGGGTAGAGCTCGTTCAAGAGGCGGCTCCATTGGGGTGCGGGGAGTGAAATATGTGGAAGAAACAGTGCTGCCAGATGATACAGAGGACCTGTTCGTTGACTCCGATGTCAGCAAAGGAGGAGGGTGGCTCTGGCCGGTACGATGAGCGTGTTGCATTGAGCCTGTGAGATTCAGCTTTTCGGAGGGGGATTCGGTGTAGCTTGGCCGGCGGTCACCACCAGTTGCTACTCGACTGAGCTGTTGAAGAGAACCCAAGCTGTCGTCACGCTGATTGTCCCTCCAAGGAAGTGCTTGTTGAGGAGCGCCATAGATGGAATCGCGATAGCCAGGGAGGACCGCGGGAGAAGTTGTGTTCGGTGAGCCCTGTCTCTTCGGACCTCCAAGAGCGAGAGACAATTTGGGGACGGCAGAAAGTTGCGGGGAAGATGCTCCATCGCCAGTGTGCCATTGATCGGCGCCTGGTGTGGAGGACTCGAGGCGCATTCTACCAGTGGGAGTCTCATCATCGTGCTGACTCGCTACACTGCTTCCTGTACCACTGCTTGCAGTACTGGCATGGGCCCCAAGTTTCGGTCGTTTGGCCGCTTCGGAATCAGCCGCTGTTTTTGTTGTATTAGCAAAATTCTTCAAGTTGAGTATTTCTCATCAGCTTATCTACACCACATACCTTGCTGCTGGTTCGACTGCCTAGCTTTGAAGTCGGCCAAATATTGCGCATATTCCTTGTAGTTGTTCGTCTTCTTATACTCGGCTAATTCATTATTGTATCTCTCCTTAGCAGAGAAAGCTTGTTGCTCGTAAGGTTCCTTCTCGGTTGGCGCAAGATTCTGCCAATTCTCACCCACAAGCTTCGCTATTTCTGTGAAAGACAAGTTCCTCCCTTTCAATTCCTCTCGCATTTTATTTGAAAAGATAACGTATGCAGAGGGCGGTCGTTCGGGGGCATTCTCATCTGGTTTGGGATGCCGTCTGTACTTTCGCTTTGCGCCTTGAGGTGGACCACTTCCATCTTTGCTGTCTGATTTAGTGCCTGCAATTCGGGTTTCCTCGGACTGACGATCATCGATAGGCGTACTTCGAGGGGATGCTAAGGCCCTGTCTGACGATAACCCTCTCGAGTTTGCAATCTTTCGTTGTAATTTCCTCCGGTGGCCAAGTTTAACACCAAGGGCATCAAAGTCGGACTCTGTGATGTCAAGGATCGTCTCCCACGTATCAAAGCCTTGCTCGAGGAAGTCGTGAAGGTAGTGCGAGATACCCAGCTCGGTGAATATGTCTCTCAATTCAGTCATACAGTAGATTGCGTCTGGAAACCTCCCAGGACGTAGGATCGAAAAGATTTAAGGTCTCAAAGCCTCCCGAGGAGACCTATCGGGAGCTCGTTTCCTCCCTCTGCAAGACTTTCTAGATCGTATCTGCTCTTCTCCTTTTGTACCTCTAAATAGCTCGATTTCGAAGTAGTTGTAGGAGACAAATCGCAGAAAGAGCATCGATGTCTGTATGGTGTAGAATTTTCAAGTGGTACTGATGTATATTGAGGCTTGGCTAGGTGCCAAGCTAAGGAAATTTCGACGACGACCTTGTAAAAAAAACTTCCGGAGAAAATTAGGGACTATTCGACTGACAAAAACCGTGAACAGTGTTTCCACAACGTCTCAACCTTCTATCGACACGCTGTGGCAAGAATACGGGGAGCTTTGCGAGGTGTGGAGACGTGGAATGGCGATGAAGCGCGGGTGATCAAGCCTGATCGAATGTTGTTTGGCATGAATCGTTGAAATGCTTGTAGGAGGATGACACTTCTTGCTTCCAGTCAGCTCGAATGTTCAGGTACAAGAGCTTTCTCATATAGTGAAAGATCACTATGATTCTGCTATCGAGAGTTTGATCCTAGTTTGGAGATGTGGTTGGTAGTGGGGAAGTGACGCCAGAGCTCGAAGATTTACCTGGGAGACTAAGTGCTGGTCTGACCTGAGACGGGCTCAAGTGAAGATCATCCGAGTGATAAGGAAGGCCTCGGAGAGGTGTTCTAGAAGCGATCGAGATGGGCAATGGCAGATTGGGAGCCCAGAGAACTGGTGCAACGGGGTCCAGAGCGGGCAGATGCTCGGTAGGGATATGGTGACGGAGAGGGCTCAAGTGATGGGAATGATTCGTCGGAACGTGCCGAGTATCATATCATAGAGAAGTGGATCTAGGAGGAAAAACAGCTATTATGAAGAATCGAAAGGCGTCCGTGTTTGTTGCCTGCATGTACGTATAAGGTAAGGAGATGGTGATGTCGATGACTAGGAAAAGCGCATATAGATGGTGGATGGGAGATGCGGAGGGCGGTGGAGTGGCTGCGGAAAATTGGACATCTGCGCTGGTGCCAGTGCTGGTGTCAATGCTTCGAGGAACTCAGGAAGGTCGCTGCTGGTTGAGGCCGTGGCCATGACCTGGGGGGGGGGCAAGGGCAACGAGCCGAGAGCGCAAAAGTGTGAGGGCAGCAGCGATCCATCATCTACTATCTGCTTCTCGATGCGGAAAAGAATGGAATTTTGCTTTCGGGGGCAATCTAGGATAATGGGCAGGATCAGGATTCGCAGGCGGCGGGCAATGGCTCCTCGTGGTTGCGCGCCGTGAGTGGCTGCGTGCCAGGCATGGGCATAATGGGCCATGCTCATCAACGATGCGCCCTCGGATGCGGAGCTTCTCTCCGACGAACAGTAGTGCTGCGTCCGTCAGCTGCAGCTGGATACTGTACAGTAGGTAGTGTCTGATACTGTACAGTGCTGTACTGTACTGTACTCTAATATACTACAATATAATATAATATAATATAATATACTGTGCTGCACTGTAATTCTCTTGAGTGACACCGCTGTCCTTGGCGTGTTGGCCCAACCTTGACTGTACCGTACCGTGTTGTTTAAAGATCCAGACCCTTTTCGGGGGCTTTGTTCCACGAGTCAGCACCACGAACCACGAACCACGAACTACGAGAGGAAGAGCACGACACGGTAATTACAGGAACAACCCTCCCGACCTAGAGCCGATCAGGCACTGCTGCTCATTATTGCTGGCGAAGACTCGTGCTCGAGTTATTAATGCCGAACGTACTGTACAGTAACTGGTACGGAGTACGTGACGGTCGTGACCTCATGGCGTGCCGCTGTCAACGACCGTACAGTACTGTACTGTACTGCAACCGGCCACGGAGAATGCACAAGAGCGTGGATCGGCTTGTTCTCAAACATGGGAAAGTTGAGCAGGTGGTGCGAATTAGCATTTGTGCAAACCTGTCTCGTGTCGTTGCCCGCAGACCTTGCGGCCATGACCTCGATGGCATGATTTCTAGGCCGTGCGTGGGGCACCAGAGCGCGAAGGCTACTTCGTACCGCAGGGGCGCCGTCAGTGGCTGCGAAACTCGATGGGACATATTAAAAGTCGATGAGGAATCAAGGATGGCACTTGCCGCACTTCCCTCCGCATGGGCAATTTGTCGGAGCACCCCCCCCCCCCCCCCCCCAAAAAACCAACCCTGTTCTGTCGACCCCCGAGTCCCGACAAATGGTAGCCTATTGTTGTCATGCAGATATGGAACAGCCGACTGGAAAAGCAGGATTATGAGACATCCCGAGTACCGTAATCAACCAAACATCACCACCCAGCACCTCCCCGAGGTCCCCTAACCCAACCAGCTGCAGTAACACATGCTGTGATCTTGACTTCTCTATTTAACCGTCGCCGTATGAGCTCTATGTCGCCCAGTGATGCTGGTTGATGAGAGACTCCGAGCGAGGAAATGATCATGTCGATACGGGAATCAGCAGGCGGGAAACCTGCGGTAATCCCACTCACCGGAAGAATGGATGTCGATTACAACGTATGCTCCTTCGGATGAATTGTATTTGTCACCTGTCTCTAGAGATCTACTGTATCTATCACTTTATGTCTCTGAAGTATGGTAACAAGCCTGGGACCCTTTTCGGTGGTAAGTTGAAAATCATTGACTCTTGAGACTTTTACAGTCCCTCTTATTCGACAGAATGAATGGATTTCATGAATACATTTCATGTAGACGTATCCAACGTTCAAGTCGTCGTCCTGGCCCTGTCGTTTATATCTGGGTAGTTTTCATGAGACGACTTCCTTGTGGACATTCTATCCTCAGACCATTCGAAGGAAATTCTGTGACAGGAGATGCAAGCAAGAACACAATGGAAAACAAAACTGCAACCCGCATTTCATGGTCTGTGCTCTGCATGGCCCTTGAAGTCGAAAATTTATTTTCTATTTTCTATCCATTGCGAGGGGAATCGTGCCAAGATATATTCCAGGGTCTTGGGCGTTTCCTTCTGTCCCTGTGTTTGATCTAGACGTTCCCTTAGGAAAATTGAGAGACGTGTATTTGAAAAGCACCAAGAGGATAACAAGAAGTAATAACAAATTAAAGAAACAAAGACATACATGATTGATAACATCGGGTCTTAGAAACGATCATCTGAATTGGAGGAGACTTCTTCAAGGTCACATGACGTGAAATTCTTCAGATATTCTACTGAGATTTATTTGCATCTTACTAGAAGCTGTGAGATCCGCCTCACACACTGGTGGGTCACGGAAAATGTTAAAATGCATTTAAGAACACGAAATTGTTTAGAGGAAGTCAAAGGGGGTAACGAGGAGAGATGGCGCTTGTCGTAGGGGTTTTAGTGGGGTCGCTTCTCAGCCACAGGGCCGGAACTCAAGTTCTTTATATTCCCGTCATATCGACAAATCGATACTCACCAACTTCAACTTCATCCAAAAGGGGCAGCCGGAGCTTCTTTTCAGCGAATAAGCAATTTGCAAGTCCACTTCTGTCCCATCCTTGCACGTCTCATGACCCCGTTCGAGGCCGGTTCACCAGACTCCCTCCACTTCCAGCCCAACATCGACGACTGGGCAGAAGAAATGGCCTCATCGAACGGTTTATCGAAAGATGAAGACCCAGAGATATCAGAGTCGGAATTAGCGCAGGTACGTGTCAATGTCTCGGCATCGCTCATTGCAAACGCTCCGGTCTCCCGACAATTTAATAGCTGTCGTCCTGCACCATGCAGTGAATTTAGCAATGGGGCCATTCCTGCATGGCCCCCAGGACCCCTTGGATGGTAATTCTAGGTTCTATTGGGATGCTTGTTCTGGCTTTGCCGTCCAGATTCCCATTCCCATGTTGAGTTATCTGACGTTTTCGTGAATCTTTGCCGCTAACCTTACTTGTACTAACGCCACAAATGTTCTAGATTTCCGAAGCCTTTGCTCACATCGCAAAGTACGTGCATTTTCTCCCACTGCCTCAAATTTGTCAATTCACCACCCTACACGGATTTGGCCTTTTCCTCGGCTTCAATCGCATTTGTTTTCCTCTTTTGAGTCACGTCGTGTGTCTGGGTTCTCTCTTGTCACGAGTCACGGCGTATCAATCAAATCAGATATGATCTCGGGAGATCTAGATTTGCCAACCTTGTTTCCGGTTATTCTTTCTTATTAGTTGGCAACGGGTCGATCTTTCAGACTTCATCTCCACGCCAGGCCAGTCCCCTTGGCAGGCCAGCTCTGTATTCCAACCCTTCGATTTCTGCATCTCGATTCCTTCCGATTGACAAATAAATTAGGGGCGAACGCACTGCACAGGCTCTCGAGTCAAATCTAACAAGTCTCGAAAAGAAGATTGACGAGCTGCTCGCAAGTTTCGAGGAGTCGGAACACCTAAAGGTTGAAGAGGCGAATTCGAAACGCGGCAACCCGAGCGGTGAGAAGAATGGTGGCGACAATGACAAGAAATCTTGAGAAGGCTCGTATTAGATTAGACTGAGCAAGTTTGCTCCGGGGGTTGCAATCAAGGTACTGATTTTATATTTTCGGGGGTAGAATAGAGGCCCGGTAGACGAAAGGGAACTTCATGGCAGCTCTCATTTCTAGCACCGTGCCGCAGATTGTTTCCGAATTTCCTTCAATAATCAAGTTCTCTCTGACCAAGATTATTTTTAGAATCACGAAACGAGTTTATTTCAGTCTCAAGTGAGCTGTTCTTTTGTCAGTTACGAGTGAGAAGTATCTTGCGGGTTGACAATTCTGGTACAATGGCGAAGCAAAGTGTCCAAGTTTATCTGGGACATATTTTGGGGCGTTGACCAACTTATCGACGTCAACTACGCGATATTCATCCTCTGACTAAAAGTGGGACATCCAAGACTCAATGCTTTGTATGCTACGTCTTCTGACAATACCACAAGCAAAAGCAATGGCTGATGTGTGCATATCTTGGTAGAATAAGACGTTTTTCGTTCCAG
>Ga0302325_10028183_pt1 | contig 11625 bp, 6 predicted proteins | sample Palsa_T0_2_FD_201948 | JGI IMG/M metagenome (GOLD analysis project Ga0302325, IMG submission 201948) | Peat permafrost microbial communities from Stordalen Mire near Abisko, Sweden - Palsa_T0_2 | ecosystem: Environmental > Terrestrial > Soil > Palsa > Peat permafrost | place: Sweden: Abisko... | reverse complement strand
CTATTTAGTCAGCTACCGGCACGGAAATCAGATGCCGTACGATGAATATTTCTTTGAGATTGTGGAGACAGAGTGTTTTGAGGAGTTCGCAGCCGATTCCACCCGCTCCTACGAGGAGGCAACGGGTGTTGGTGAAGGACATGGTCAGTGTGAGGGACGGAAAAGTGATGAAGCAAGACCGTGATACACTTGGGGAAATTTCACAATATTCGTGGGTTAGGGGTGACGGTCCATCAGATGATGGTGACATCAGATTAGAGCTTGTTAAAAAGGTCATCTAGGATCGCTAGTGAGTTACTCACTTGAAAGGAGACTTGCTTTGTGCAAGACATGTCAAAGGAGCAGCGAAAAGGAAGGTGGCCTTTAGATCTCAGGTTTATCCGAAATTAGCCCTGCGCCAGAGTATCAAGTCTCGGCCAACTTTAGATACTTCGACATTAAGGTTCCGTTGCTCCTCTAGTTTTATGTCTTATTAGATGTCATTAAACACGAAATCTCGCAGAACTTGTGCATTCGAACTATATCCGAGATATCCATTAGTTTCTATTACCGGTCTATCTTTGATTGTGATCGGCGCATGGGCCATGGCAGCAGGAAGCAAGATCTCACGTGAAAAGACGCCAGAGGGGGCCCGATAAGACCATAAACAGGTATATATAGTGTGAACTCTAATATCTCTATCTCCGCTTGGCCTGTCGCTAAACTTTACTGCATTGTGCGTCCCTCCCCTGCCCCCTTGTTGGGGATCGACGTGCGGAAGTGCTTGACCAGATCCGAAGGGAGATAAATACACGTTATCGTTCCACCTTTGACTCACACGGAGTTAGCTCCATACGGCCACGGCAATGCACAGTGCCGTCTTTGCCGCGCTATCACCGAGATGAGTCGCCAAACATTGCCTTCTGCAGACCACCAAATAAATGTCGGCACATCGCCACTACCTCCCCCCAACCTACATATCATGAAATGAGTCGAGCCTCCTCGATCCACTCTGCGCCGCTGTCGTCGGCCCCCTCCGACGAGGCCCCGAACGCAGATGGCGAAAAAGTATTTCACCTCGCCCTCAGGGAAGGTTGAATGGACTGATATGGTAGGACAATGCGGAATCGCTTCGACGCCAAGCGTCATCGATACCAGAGTATCCTTATTCGATCTATACGCGCCGAGAAAAGGCGGTTATCGTTGGGATTGTTTCTTTGGCGGCATTGTTCTCGCCTTTTACGATCAATATTTATTACCCGGCGATTTTGGATATTGCCTCGGATATGGGAGTTACCCTCTCGCTCATGAATTTGACGATTACGATCTAGTAATTGCCATGTCAGCTCAAATACTTACATTAGTATGGTGTTTCAGGGACTTACACCAGGAATCTTTGCCGCCATCAGCGACTCGGTCGGAAGACGTCCGACCTATATGTTTTGCTTTATCGTTTACGTCGCCTCAAATATCGGCCTCGCATTGACTAAAAAATATTGGCTACTGATGCTTCTAAGAGCAATTCAAGCTACTGGAAACAGCGCTACCGTTGCATTAGGCGCCGGTGTCATAGCCGATATCGCTACTCCGAACGAGCGAGGCGGATACCTTGGGATCTTCGGCGTCGGGCCCCTTACCGGACCGAGTTTAGGACCAATTATCGGCGGAGCACTAGCCCAGACGTTGAGTTGGAGAGGGATCTTCTGGTTCCTGGCTATTTTCGGAGGTGTGTTTTCTGTTATATTGGTATTATTTTTGCCTGAGACGTTGAGGTCGGTTGTGGGAAATGGAAGTGTACGACCGACGAGTATATGGCAGAAACGTGTCATTGAACTGTGTATGCCGAAGAAACACCAGCAGGATGATATTGAGACACGGAGCGTGGTCAGTCAACGATCTACTCTCGCACCAAAAAAGAGAACGAATATCTTGGAGTCTTTCAAGATCATATTTCAAAAGGATGTTGCACTGATCTTGTTCATTCCGGGAATTCATTACGCAATATACATCATGAGTACCTTTCTCTTCAGTTCCTCCCGCTTACAAATAGTTACTACTTCCACGCCGCCCCTATTTGAAGAACACTACCATCTCAGTGTCTTGCAGGTTGGATTGACTTACCTTGCCATCGGAGCAGGTACCTTAACCGGCTCCATTGGCTGGGGGAAACTCCTCGACAAAGACTGGAAAATAGTCGAAAAACAACATCTCGAAAAGGGCAATAAAAAGCCCAACAACCCCCTTGAATTAAGGAACTTTCCTCTGGAATACGCACGAACACGAACAGTATGGTACCCCCTCGTGGCCTTCTGGATCGGTTGCGCCGGCTACGGCTGGACAGTCCAATATGATGTCAATCTCTCGGTGCCATTGATCCTGCAAGCTGTTCTCGGAGCAGCAATGGTCTGTATCATGTCGTCTTTCCAGGCATTGTTGATTGATCTCCATCCGGGGAGATCGGCTAGCGCTGCTGCTAGTGTATGGCCCTTTAACCCAAAGTAACGGGCTGATGGCAGTTGAACATTGTGAGATGTTGGTTGGGAGCGGGTGGAAGCGCCGTGACGCAACCTATGCTGGCGAAGTTAAATGCGGGGTGGACGTATACTGTCCTTGCACTGATTACGGTCGTATTCAGTGTGCCTGCTATCCTTGCGGAGCGGCGGTGGGGGATGCAGTGGAGACAGGCGAGAGAGGAGAGAGCTCAGATGAGAAAGGAACGTGAACGAGAGGCCATTGAAAATGCCGAAGGTCCGGCCAAGACGTGATTCGACATGAATCTGACGAAGCGAGATGGGAATCCTCTGCAAGTTTCACTTTCTCCGCTATGGTGTAGCAATCGGATCGAAGCTACCCATTGATCGTGCGAGCTGTTAGATGGATATAAGATCGAGGTGAATCTTCAACAGATGGTTCCGAAGACCCTGTCACTGCCGTGTGGTATCGGCAATAGATCGAGATAGAGAGCAATTGCATCGGCAGTTGAAATTATGCTTTAGAAAAGTTTAGATATATACCTTGGGCATTACATTAATGGATACAAAATGCAATTCAATATGACCTCTTGGACCCTACAGCCAATTCCGCTCCTTTGCCAATTCCCGCATCGACTTGTACGCATTCATCAACCCTTGCTCGGATAGATCCACTTTGACATTACTGATATCTGTTGTAGGGGGTTTCGTGATTCGAGAACATATTTTCCCAGCTTCCGTCTCCAGAATTATTCTATGAATCAGCATCTTGTCATGTAAGGTAAGACATACCCATCATCGCAAATTTCATCAATGCATATAGCGACGAGATCGTAATTCTCAAGAATACTTCTTTTATCCACTGAGTTACTACACATTAGTTCCTGTACTAGAACCATGGGGAGAAAAACCGCAGTAGAGCATCCAGACAATCTCGTAGTGCTACGACGACAAGATAAAGCATTATTTCATTCTCCTCGGGCCCGCCGACGACATACATCGTCACATCCACACCTTGCTTGTACACGACTAATTTATTGTCAAATAAGATGACATCTGAAGTCTGTTTTTTCGTCTTTTCGAAGAGACCTTTCTCGAATGTTCTCTGGTCTTTGAAGGTGGGATATGGGTTTGGTTGGGGAGTTGTGGTGTAGGGCGATGGGAGTGATGGTGATACGGATGACAAGTGAGGTGATTGATAATATTTCCCCAGGACCCGGTTGCCGTCTGAGTCAAGGATCAGGATCGCTACTATTAGGAAATGGAGAACACCGATATACCGTTCACGGAATAGAGCGTTAGATTCATCGCTCTGGGTTGCCGTCCAGCGTCTTCAGGGATATTCTGGTGCGGCACAACCTCCCGGCCTAATCAAACTCCCCGGGACTTCACCAGCTCAGGACATCCGCATGCCCTACCCTGAAAACCTGTCGCATCCCGATTTCCGAGTTGAAACCGTCGTAAACCTCGAACTCGACCTCGACCACCATGATCCCGCGGAAGATAGCACGCTTCCCGTTCCCCAAACGGCAGATCCAGTCCGTCCAATCCGATGCCCAAAATAGTACAATTCCACCGGAAACCGCAGAAAAAATAATAAACTTTTACAATACCCGCTATTTCAGACAAGAGACACTCAAACCAGGAGAGTGACGGAGAAGCGAATCCAAAACTCGCGAGTGCAATAATAGAAATCGCTCAGGGACCGGGGGCCGTAAAAGTGCCTACTGATACAATTGGGCTGCATCTTCATTGCCAATGCTTCGAGATCTCATATTGTGGATTGAATATCAATGTCTATTTGTATACAAGCTCTCATTGATCTTGTTGATTTCCGAGCCATATGTGAACCCTATAACTTCGTCTTTAAGCTTACGCTCATCGCCATCTTGAGAGACTGCTATCTTTTCACTGTCGTGGACTCGAAGGCATAAAACTTATCCTCCAATCAGCGCTTAGGGTTGAGTGAGCTGAGTAATCACCGGTCGGAGTCTTGGTTTGGCAAAGCTGCCTTCAGTTTCCCACCCGTCAACCGCTGTTACCACAGTATCCACTGCAATTGAATTCGAGGAGGGAGCTGGCTGTTGTTACGACCCGTGCTACCTTTCTCTGTATACTGTTGCGCCTGTAGCACGTTTTTACTGTTACTCGTGGATACAAGGGCAAAAAGTTCGCCTGTCTGGTGCCGTCATAATAGAGCTTCTTTCTTAGTTGTGACCACATCCCGGACCACAAACGTTCATATAAAGTACAAGCTTGTTTATTGCTGCATTAGTTCCATTCTTCTGTCCACATTAGACATTGCTTGCACAAGAACACGATGGGTATCCCACACCCCGGAACCGCAACTTACATGCTAGTACGACGGTCGGCGCGAGCAAACAAGGGACAGCATTCAAAGTTCGAGGGCGCGGCAAGGAAGAAGAAGAAGATCGATGTGGTGGAGGATGATGAGGGAGAGATACGGTGCTTATGTGGCGATAATGTCGATGATGGGGGGTTCATGATTCAGTGCGAGATGTGCAGTAAGTGGCAACACGGGGAATGTATGGGGTATGAAGATCCGGATGAAGTTCAGGACTCGTATGCTTGTGAATTATGTCGGCCGGATTTGTACAAGGATGTTACTACGAAATTGGAGGAAAGTAAAAAGGAAACAGCACCGACGGCGCCGACTGAGACTGTGTTGAAGAGCAAGGAAGTGAAAGAGAAACCTGCTCCTCCGGTACTTCAATCTGCTAAACAAAAATTAATGTTGAAGAAATCAACAAAGAGAAAGACGCCGGCCCCCGACGATGAATCAGATGATAATTCCGAGTTTTCAGCAGACGATGACGAACCCTTGGCGCCAAGAAAGAGATCTAAAACGACGCCAGCGCCTCAACAAAGTCCTCCGCCAAAGAAACCACCATCCCATGCAGAACCTCGAAGGAAACCTCCTCCAATACTCACAGCACGCCGGGCTTCACATGTTTCGCCTCAACAACAACAACAACAAAGACGAAGTTCACAATCAACTACACCGTCCACGCCTGCGCCAGTTACAAAGACACCTTTAGCCACTACTTTTGCAGAACTATCAGATCAGAAGCGAGCCCCTGCTGCGCGTATTTTCGCTAAAATCTTCGAGCCGATGGACCCTACAAGAGCGGAATCATTGGGTTTAGCGATTGAACATGCGTTATATACTGCATTTGCCACATCTGAAGCAGGTTACGGGGCAGAATACAAGAATAAATTCCGAAGCATCTCATTTAATCTCAAGGATGCCAAGAACACGGCTCTTCGTGAAAGGGTGTTGAATGGGAATTTATTACCGGAACAGCTTGTCAAGATGTCCAGTGAGGAAATGGCGAATCAGGAGCTTAAAGAACAGGCTTCGAGAATACGGGAGGAAGGGGTCGCGCAATCGGTGCTCAGAGTACAAGAGGGACCAAGAATACGTAGAACACATAAAGGGGAGGAACTTGTTGGGGAAGAGAGCAGTGCAATCACGCCCACTGAAGGGACTGCTTCGGCGCCATTCGCAAGGGCAGAAGAAAGAAGTCCATCTGTCAAACCTGCGGAAGACGAAGTCCCTGCCTCTCCGCGATCAGTGGGTTCGAACGAGTCTAGACCTTTTAATTCACCGCCTCCACAACCACAGGAGAATATACCAATCAGCACAACGGCTGAGAGAAAACCTTCGATCTCCAATTTCGATATGTCAAATGTCTGGAGTCATCTACGATCTCCGACATCTCAGGGGACATCCAAAGAACAAATGGACTTGGATGTTCTACCCGAGGAGGACTCTCACAATCAAATCGATGATCCGGATATCGATCGTATGTTAAACGACGGTCCTGTTGTTGATTCTCCACCATACTCCCCCTCCGCAGAAGCCTTCGAACTCCCGAATACATCTTCTCAATATCCACCTATCTGGAGCGGAACCATAACCATGCAAACAGTCGCGAATTTCTCGGCGCAAGCTCGATTCGTAGGCGGACCCCACACCATCACCGATCTACCTTGGTCAACAATCCTTCCACCCAATCTTGTTATCGATGGTCGAATCGCTATCGATACAACTACAAAATACCTCGATGCGTTGAGATTCTCATCTTCAAAAGATATCATCGTCATTCAATTTGAAGCGGCGGAGCAATCTCAACAATCCATGGCCCATCAACTATATCAATACTTCCATGAACGACAACGGTATGGAGTTTTACAAATCCGTTCAAAAATCGTCAAAGACGCATATCTCGTCCCACTTGCTCCCGATCAACCCATCCCAACACAAATCGAAGCCATGGACTCACATGAAATCCCCCGATCCCGCACAGAACCATCCTTACTCGCCATCCTAGTAATTCAAAAGAACTTCGACAAAGTACCTCTTGCTCCGTCTGTAGCGAAACCGTTGCCCGCGTCGAAGTCGCCTCCTAATCCGGAACCCACGCCACTGACTTTTTCACCTGCTACCCATCAGCCGACTTCGTTCTCTCCGCCGATATATACTACTCCCGCGACTACGGCTTCTCCGCCCGTGGGAGTGGAAGGCCTGGGATTATCGACTGCCGATTTGGCTGCGTTGCAAAGCATTTTGATTGCTCATCCTGAGATCCTCAGTAATCCGCAAATACTTACCAATCCGACGATATTGCAGAATCTGCTGCAACAGCATTTAGGTGGACAGAATCCTCAGGGATGGTGAGATGGACTGGGAATGCGTTATTTCGAATGGTAATGGAGTTGGTTGGGTTTTACAATGTACAATCAGATTTGTATATAGCAGTATCTTAGTGTCTAAAGTTCAGTATATGTTACCTCATTGGATTCGAACTGGCATTTCCAAACGTCTTGAGTCTTTGGACCCCGACAGCTGCAAGTCCTGAGCTGTCGGAACATTGCAAGGGCTAAGCCATATAACTTTCTGTTTAAAACCGCTGCGTAGCTATCCCATCTCTTCTCTTTTACAAGTATTTCATCTCCCGTGCTTTGTATTCATCTTAAACGCCCAGATTAAGGAACCGGGGTGATGATCGGCCTGGTTAAAACGCTTGTTCGAGCCACGTCAAGTGTCCTAACCAGCTCTAATCCAGCCTCACACCTCCCAGCCATCGCCAACACCTGGCCCATGACGGGCCACCAACGAGCGTACTGTTCTGAATGTCCTCGCGCCATGAGCGTTCTCCTTCCTCTCCGCAGCCGTCGTCAATAGCAAACTCTTCCGTTCCCGTGTCGCCGCAAAAGCCTCGAGCGCGACCGCCTCACTCAAGAAACAACTCAAGTCGGTCAGCACTCCGGTCTGCGGAGGAACAGTTACAGGATATCAGGGATGGCGACACTAGCTGGCAGCGTAGCCATTCTCCATCCGTTGTAGACTCGTCTTCATTGGATGGATTGTCCCCTGGTGCTGAGAACGCCGAAGCGAACAACAACAACAATGCGAAGAAGGAACCCACCGTACGGGTGTATTTACACCATGTCAGGAAAACGGATACTTTGCCGTTGCTGTTGTTGGCATATGAGACCTCTGCGACGGTATTGAAGAAGTCTAACCGGCTGTGGTCTACGGATTCAATTCAAAGCAGGAAGGAATTGTACCTTCCCATGGAGGAATGTGGAATCAAGGCACAACCTTGCCAGCCCCCGCAAGACCCGAAAAGCAAGACGTCAGCGGCTCGAAGTCTGGATAATAAGCACTACCATACGAATATAGAGAACGGGGAATGGCCGGTACGGCTGGACCGAGTCTCTGAACTACCAGACGAACAACAAATCGAGTCGGATACGACAGAGGAATGGGTCCTTGTCCCAGGAATCGGGCCTGTCCAATTGATCTCCATTCCGTCACACAAACTATCCTACTTTCCCAGTACTCAACGTCGAAACACAATGGAACGGTCCACTTCGTTGCCGACCCTGGAAACATTGGTTGCAGAGCAGAACGCTGCAAGGGAAAGCATGGATAGTGTGGTCAGTCGATCTAGCATAGGGAGTCTGGTTGAAGATGGTCTTGGGCGCGTAGTAAGACTCTGGCATGACAATCAGGGGAGAAAGAAGTGGTCAAAGATAGGCAAGGATCTGATCGAGTTATAATATCACTGGGGGACTGCATGTAGAATAGCATCTGTGACTTTTGCATTGATAAATTTGAATAGATAAAAACCTCAAGACGTTAAGCACCCATATCTATACAACTTAAGGTGATCCTAAGCTTCAAAGAACATCTAGAGCTCATTGACAGGAGATCCTAAATCCGGTGCGCGATAACTGCGATTCGTCTTTACGTCAGCGTGATCTCCAAAATCGGCATCCAAACCAGATTCCAAGCTTCGCCTCGCCCCAAGCTGCGCCTGAGGCCTTTCAAACCTCGTCGGCTCTCTCCCTCCAGGAGAAATGGCAAGCCTCTACACATCTAAGAATTCGTCCTTCTCCACCCTTTCAACCTCGACTTCGCTCACCGCACCCACAGTCATTCCGCCACGAAATGCACCCGCAGGAACACTGCCACCAGGCACGGTAGTCACTGTAGGGAAGCACCAGGTCACTATAGAGCGATGGCTGTCAGAAGGTACTCACACTGTAAGGAGAGAGGTTGACGGCAGGCGGGTTTGCACATGTCTATATTGTGCGGCTAAAGGAGAAAATGAAGTTAGCGGACGGAAGCGTTGGAGTCGTGGCTTGTCTTAAGAGAGTCGTCGCTCCTGATAAAGAGGCGCTGGCCATCGTGAGGACAGAAGTTGATACAATGGTTAAAGATCTGTTAGAGGTGTCTTACAATTAGAAGCGATTGAAAGGTCATCGACATGTTGTTACCTACATCGATTCACATGCCTGCGAGCTGGCACAAGGCGGTTATGAGGTTTTCCTACTGATGGAGTTTTGCTCTGGTATATATCCCGCCCATGAGGACTATGCTTATGACAGGCGGAGGGTTAATCGACTTTATGAACACACGGCTTCGAGATCGCTTGATCGAATCCGAAATACTCAAGATCTTCGGCGATGTAGCCCAAGGAGTGGCTTGTATGCACTATTTACAACCGCCTCTCCTGCACCGCGATATCAAGGTATCGTCGCGCTTGTATAATTCTCATGTTTCTAGGTTGAAAACGTCTTGATCGCCTCGTCCCGCTGTTACAAGTTATGCGACTTTGGCTCAGCTGCTGCGCCTCGTGCTCCAGGCACGTCGTCAGCCGAATGCCGCGCAATGGAGGAGGATATCCAGAAACATACCACACTACAATATCGCTCGCCTGAAATGGTTGATGTATACCGACGACTTCCCATTGACGAGAAAAGCGATATTTGGGCACTAGGAGTATTTCTGTACAAGTTATGTTATTACACGACACCGTTTGAGGACCAAGGAACCTTGGCTATCTTGAATGCAACATTCACTTTCCCTGCTCTGCCAAGTTATTCAACCAAGATTAAGAACTTAATAGGTGTGGTTCATGTGATTATATATACTGATAGCAGCGTGGACATTGAAAGAAAATCCGAAAGACCGTCCGAATATCTACGAAGTTGTCAAGGCTGTCAGTATATTAAGAGGATCCGAAATTCCAATACGAGATGTATGTTTCCTCCACCACAGTACTTATAATAGATTTATTCATCACCAACTGCAACACAACCAATCCCCTCGACATCATCATTACCCGTTGTATCGCCACTAGCATCCCCTCCACCTCCCGCAACCACATATCAACCAGTCAAGGCCACTTTGCCAGTAGAGCCGATGAGACGCGGACGACCAGTCAAAACGACTCCGAGCCCTCAACCCGTAGTCGCCGAAGCCGACCCATTCGTGAAACTCGGTCCCTCTAGTTCCGGAGTAGTTCCATTTGAATTCACTAATACATCGTTCGAGGACGACGATATCTCATCTCGATTCCCGACTATTGAAGAACTATCTGGCGGGGCATTTACTTCCTCAACCCCGAATCGATCGAAATCCCAGCCACCACCAAAGACAGCTCCCATATCTGCCCCAATGGAGACTGTGGACGCCCTGGCAGACGACGCATTCGCTCTGCCCGTGCAACCTTATCGGAAAAAAGAAGTCGATGCCTTGGCGGATAGCGCGTTCAAACCTGAGCGACGGCCCTCGCCGGCAACGCAAATACGGGCCGCACTGGAACGGGAGAAATCTCAAACCGAATACGTTGAACCAATCCAGAATCCTCAAATACCACCTGAGCGAGAAGAAGAGGAGAGGGTTTTGAAACCCAGCGAAGTCATTGCGAGGGGAGGGGTATATGCTAATCTTCCGCCGTTGATACATTCGAGCTCTGCGCCGCCAACGATAATTGCCACGTCTACCCCAGATGCACGAATGTCTGAATTGAGACGCAAAGCGGAGGAATCTAGACGAATAATCGACGAATCCAGAAAGATTCTGGAGGAACAGTGGCCGGATATCAAAGAGCCTGTTCCTCAACGACCAAAGATGGTTTCAACAGGAACAATGACATCGCCACCTCCTTCCCCGCCCAAGAAACCGACAGAACTCAGAGCACCGGCTCCATCATATATGAGTCTTCCACCTCCGAAGACGTATCCTGAGCCACGCTCTGCAGGGTTGTCATCACAGCATTTCAGCATGCAGGAAACGGAAGTACGGCCTCATCGAACGAAAACTCCCCTTGCGAGTCCAGCCAACTTTTCACCGCAGAAAGATCATATCCGCACAGAATCGCCTCGGCCACTATCAAGGATCGGGTATCCCCTTGAAGCAGTACATTCGCTGCCTGGCAAAGGTCTACCCAAACAACGTCCTCAGAGTCTCTATGTCGACAACGATCTCGAGTTTCTACGGTCTTACGACGCCAAAGAACCTGCTCCGTTGGAGAAAACACATACTGGTCTGTCGACCTCAAGTCAGCCAATTTCCCTTCCCTCGTCCGATAACAACAACCAAGTGGAATCAGAATTGGATTTAGATTACCTTCGTATCAAGGACGATGAATCTAAACTTCATGGACGAGTAGTCTCAGATCACCTTCACCGCGAAAACTCATCCGACCACCACTACAAGAATCACAGATCTTCCTCCACCGGTCCAACGGGCCAGAAACATTCCCGACAGACCAGTCTAGGGGCAATCTCGAAGGGAATCATGTCTGGTAAATTCGGCGATGCATTCCGCAAGTTCGAAGGCTTTAATCTCCACGAT
>Ga0302325_10028179_pt1 | contig 11626 bp, 10 predicted proteins | sample Palsa_T0_2_FD_201948 | JGI IMG/M metagenome (GOLD analysis project Ga0302325, IMG submission 201948) | Peat permafrost microbial communities from Stordalen Mire near Abisko, Sweden - Palsa_T0_2 | ecosystem: Environmental > Terrestrial > Soil > Palsa > Peat permafrost | place: Sweden: Abisko... | reverse complement strand
ATGAAGACGTATTCGAAGGGCTCCTCATGCAGGAGAACCTCGAGTGCGCCGCGCAGCTTGTACGGGCGGTCGGGGTCGTCGACGAGCTCGATCTCCACGGCGACGAGGTCTTGTTTGCTCGGGATGAGCTTCAGCTCGGCAAGCTCCGTGGGCAACATGACGTCGCGAAGGGTGGCGCGGCCGATGAGCACGTCGTAAACGCTGCGCTCGACGGTGCGCGGAGAAACTCCGACGCCGCTGCTCGCATTGCCCTGGGGGTCGAGATCGAGCAAGAGCGTCGCTCGCTCGGCCGCAGCGACGCTCGCGGCGAGATTCACCGCCGTCGTCGTCTTGCCGACGCCGCCCTTCTGATTCACGACGGCGATGACGCGGGCCGCGAGGCTCCCCGAGCTTCGGTGCGGTCCTTTGGGCCTGCTCATCGACGACCCCTGATAGCCCGTGCGCACACGCCGCGGCAACGGGCAGCGCCCACGAGGCCCGCGATGCTCGAGAGAAATCGCCGCTGTTTTCTTTCGATGAGGTCAGTCGCGTAGTACCTTGTCGGCAGATGTAGGACAAGTCGAAGTTGTCGAACGAGGGCATTCAATGCGTCATCGATTCATGCGGATGCTCGAGAGCGACGACGGGGACGACACCACGGACGCCATCGTCCAGCGTTTCTGGTCGCGGGCTAGCCCGCTCGCGACACGCAACGCGGAGGATACGAACGCACAAGTCGTCGACCTTGCCCAGTGGGCGCGATCGCGCGGGCACAGTCCCCGCGCATAGCGCTCCGAACAGTCACCGAAGTGAGCGTTCTGCGGACCCGGTTGCCCGGGGACGATGCGTTCGCGCTTGCCCATGCCCAAGAAGGGGACGTCCATGTCGCTACCGAGGAGCTACAGAAGCATCGAAGAGTTCGAGCGCGAAGAGCTGCGAACGCAGAACAAAGCCGGCTTCTGCTTCGACGATTTGATGCAGGAAACGATGCTGCACCAGAACGATCTTCTCTTCGACGATCAGGTCGACGAGTACGAGGCCGAGGAAGCCGAAGACGACTGACTGACTTGCAATCCACACGCGGAACACTACCCTCCGCGTCCCCATGCAAGTTCAGGTCGAGCGCGTGTCGCCCGTCGTCATGGAGCTCGCGATCGAGATCCCAGCCGACTCCGTACGGGCGCAAGTCGAGAAGGCGTACGCGACTCTCCAGCGCAAGGCGAAGGTCCGCGGATTCCGTCCAGGCAAAGCGCCGCGCCAGGTGCTCGCGCATCTCTACGGGCCGCAGGTCGACAGCGACGTCGTGAACGCGATCGTGAACGAGACGCTTCCGAAGGCGCTCTCGGAGAAGAACGTCCAGCCGGTGAATCAGCCGCAGGTCGAGCCGGGCAAGTTCAACCAGGCGTCGGCGTTCTCGTACAAGGCGCGCTTCGAGGTGCAGCCGGACATCGCCGACGTGACCTACGAAGGCTTCGAACTCGAGCGTCCTCCGGAGAAAGCCACCGACGAAGCCGTGAGCGAGCAACTCGAGCTCTTGCGCCGTCAGCATGCGCGCCTCGAGGCCCCGGAGCCCGTTCGCCCAGCCCAGAAGGGCGATGTCGTGACGATCGATTTCACCCTTTCCGTTGAAGGCAAGGAGCTGAAGGAAGGCGGCGGCGAAGGGGTGCAAGTCGAACTCGGGTCCGGACAGATCCTCCCGGAGCTCGACACCGCGTTGACCGGCGCGAACGTCGACGCCGAGATGGACGTGGACGCGAGCTTCCCCGAGGCGCATACGCGGAAGGAGCTCGCGGGCAAAGTCGGCCGCTTCCACGTCAAGGTGAAGGACCTGAAGGCGCGCGTTCTCCCTTTGCTGGACGACGAGTTCGCGAAGGACGTGGGTTCGTCGTTCCAGACGCTGGTCGAGCTCCGAGCGGACGTGCACACGCGTCTCGAGAAGATGCTCGAAGACCGTGCGAAGACGATGCTCGCCGATCAGATCATCGAGCGACTCAACGAGAAGAACCCCATCGACGTTCCGCCTTCCCTCGTCGAGCAGCAATGCCGGATGATGGAGCAAGAGCTCGCGCAGAATGCCCGCCGCGCCGGCCAGAGGGTCACGGCCGAGGACTTCGCCAAGGTGCACGAGCGCGTGCACGACGACGCCGGCAAGAAGGTCCGGGCGGGTCTTCTCATGGCGGCGATCGCGAAGAAGCTCGACCTCAAGGTGACCGATCAGGACATCCAGAAGGCTCTGGAAGAGCTTGCGACCGAGACGGGGAAGAACATCGCCAAGGTTCGGGCCGAATACAGCGACCCCCAGCGGCGGCAGATCCTCATCGGAATGATTATCGAAGACCGGGTGCTGGACACCATCGAGGGCAAGGCCAAGATTACGGTCGGGGCGTTGCCCGCCGCGGCCGAGCCGGCGAAGGGCGACCCCGCGAAGGAAGACACGGGCAAGGCCGAAGCCGCATCGAACCCGTAAAGGCGCGGCCCGAAACCAAGCGGAGGATCCATGTCCACGAAGCGTCCCGAGAACCGAGCCCAGGCCATGCGTACGCTGGAGGCGGCCGCGGCTTCAGGCAGCGACGCCGCGACGCGGGCGTTCATCCCTTATCCCACCGTGGTGGAGACCACCCACCGCGGCGAGCGCAACTGGGACATCTTCAGCCGCCTGCTCAAAGACCGCATCGTGTTTCTCGGGTCGGAGATCAACGACGATGTCGCGAACATCGTCATCGCGCAGTTTCTCTTTCTGGAGAGCGAAGATCCCGACAAAGAGATCATGGTTTACATCAACAGCCCTGGAGGCGTCGTCACCAGCGGGCTCGCGATTTACGACACGATGCAATACGTCCGCTCGACCGTGAGCACGACCTGCCTCGGAATGGCGGCGTCGATGGCGGCCGTGCTGCTCGCGGCCGGAACCAAGGGGCGCCGCACGGCTCTGCCGAACGCGCGCGTCATGATTCACCAGCCCATGGGAGGCGCGCGCGGACAGGCAACCGAGATCGAGATCCAGGCGCGCGAGATCCGGCACCTGAAGGACGTCATCACCGACATCCTGGCGACGGCGACCGGCAAGTCCAAAGAGCTCATCGCCAAGGACATCGATCGCGACTTTTACCTCGGCGCGGCGCAGGCCAAGGAGTACGGGCTCATCGACGAGGTTCTTCCGCCTCGGAAGAAGGGCGGCGACCCCGAGAAGCCGGCGCGGGAGCGCTGAGCTCGGCGGCGGAAAGGGGAGGGGCTCACAAGCTTGCGACCCTCGGGGGCTGGGTCTAAGCTTTGTTTCGTTAGAGGGCGTGACACGCGTCGCACTGGCCCAAGCGGCCACGGCGGGACACGAGGCGAGCATTGGAACGCAGACGGGATGACCATCAAAACGGCAATCTGAACTGCTCTTTCTGCGGCAAGTCGCAGAAGGAAGTGAAGAAGCTCATCGCCGGCCCGACAGTGTACATCTGCGACGAGTGCATCGGCCTCTGCAACGACATCATCGCGGAGGAGGTCGAGAAGGACGAGCCCTACGCCGGGTCGACTCCGGTTCCGAAGCCGTCCGAGATCAAGACGATTCTCGACGACTACGTCATCGGGCAAGACCGCGCGAAGAAGATCCTCGCCGTGGCCGTCCACAACCATTACAAGCGCATCGACTCGCGCCTCGCGGCCGACGAGGTCGAGCTCGCGAAGTCGAACATCTTGCTCCTCGGGCCCACGGGCACGGGCAAGACGCTCCTCGCGCAGACCCTGGCGAAGATTCTCAACGTCCCGTTCGCCATCGCGGATGCGACGACGCTGACCGAGGCCGGCTACGTCGGCGAGGACGTCGAGAACATCATCGTCCAGCTCCTCCAGAACGCGGACCACGACGTCGAGCGCGCGCAGCGCGGCATCGTGTACATCGACGAGATCGACAAGATCAGCCGCAAGGGAGACAACCCCAGCATCACGCGCGACGTCTCGGGCGAGGGCGTCCAGCAGGCGCTTCTCAAGATCATCGAGGGGACGATCGCGAACGTTCCCCCGAAGGGCGGCCGCAAGCATCCCCAGCAAGACTTCTTGCAGGTCGACACGACGAACATCCTCTTCATCTGCGGCGGCGCGTTCGTCGGGCTCGAGCAAATCGTCCAGCGGCGCATCGGCCAGCAGACGCTCGGCTTCGGCGCCGACATCAAGAGCAAGAAGGACTACAAGCTCGGTGAGCTCCTCGAGAGGGTGCAGCCGGAAGATCTCCTGAAGTTTGGCCTCATCCCGGAGTTCATCGGTCGCTTGCCCGTCCTCGCGACACTGCACGAGCTGAACGAGGAGGCCCTGGTCGACATCCTCACCAAGCCGAAGAACGCCCTCGTCAAGCAGTACCAGCGGCTCTTCGAGATGGACGGGGTGAAGCTCAAGTTCACCAAGGGAGCGCTCCAGGCCGTGTCCAAGGAGGCGCTCGTGCGTCAGTCCGGCGCGCGTGGCCTCCGGGCCATCCTCGAGCACGCAATGCTCGACATCATGTACGACATCCCCTCGCGAAACGGCATCAAAGAGGTCGTGGTGAACGAAGACGTCATCACGAAGCGCGAGCCGCCGCTCATCGTCTACCAGAAGGAAGCCGAGCTGGCCTGAGGCAGCGCTCGTCAATGTTCTTCAACAAAGAGAACGACGGCAAGCCGGGGTCTGCCGCCCAGAAGCGGCGGACGGTTCCGCTCTTGCCACTGCGCGACATCATCGTGTTCCCGCACATGGTCTCGCAGCTCTTCGTCGGTCGCGAGCGCTCGATCAACGCGCTCGACGCCGCGATGGCGCGGGACAAGGACATCTTCCTCGCGGCGCAGAAGAACGCGAAGACCAACGAGCCGACGCCCGACGACATCTACGCGGTCGGCACGCTCGGCACGGTCATGCAGCTCTTGCGGCTGCCCGACGGCACGGTGAAGGTGCTCGTCGAGGGCAAGCGGCGCGGGCGCATCAAGAAGTTCGCCCAGACCGACGAGTTCTTTCTCGTCGACGTCGAGGAAATTGCGGAAGCGTGGCCGCGGGGCGTCGAGGTCGAGGCCTTGATGCGGAGCGTGCAGGGGGCGTTCGAGCTCTACGTGAAGCTGAACAAGAAGGTTCAGCCCGAAGTCTTGATGAGCGTGCAGACCATCGAGGACCCTGCGCGTCTCAGCGACACCATCGTCGCCAATCTGCCGACCGTGAAGCTGCTCGACCGGCAGCAGCTTCTCGAGATGGAAGACCCCTCGGCCCGGCTCGAGCGTCTGCACGAATTGATGCAGGCCGAGATCGAGATTCTCCAGGTGGAGAAGAAGATCCGGTCACGCGTCAAGAAGCAGATGGAGAAGACGCAGAAGGAATATTACCTGAACGAGCAAATGCAGGCCATCCAGAAGGAACTGGGCGGCGGCGAGCGCGACGAGTTCAAGAACGAGATTCAGGAAATCGAGGAGACGCTCAAGAACAAGCGGATGAGCAAAGAGGCCTCCGCGAAGGTCAAGAAAGAGCTCAAGAAGCTCAAGATGATGCATCCGACGAGCGCCGAGGCGACGGTCGTTCGCAACTACATCGACTGGATCATCACGCTCCCCTGGTACGAGAAGAGCGAAGAGACCTACGACCTGAAGAAGGCCGAAGACATCCTCGAGGAGGATCACTACGGCCTGAAGAAGATCAAAGAGCGCATTCTCGAGTATCTCGCCGTGCAGGCGCTCACGAAGAAACTGAAAGGGCCGGTGCTCTGCTTCGTCGGGCCGCCCGGGGTCGGCAAGACGAGCCTCGCGAAGAGCATCGCGCGGGCGACGGGGCGCAAGTTCGTGCGCCTCAGTCTCGGCGGCGTGCGCGACGAGGCCGAGATCCGCGGCCACCGGCGGACGTACATCGGCGCGATGCCGGGCAAGCTCATTCAGAGCCTCCGCAAGGTGTCGACGAACAATCCGGTGTTCCTGCTCGACGAGGTCGACAAGATGTCGACCGACTTCCGCGGCGACCCGGCCGCGGCGCTGCTCGAGGTTCTCGACCCCGAGCAAAACAACAACTTCAACGACCACTACCTCGACCTCGATTACGACCTTTCCGACGTGATGTTCATCACGACGGCGAACACGCTCGGGGGGATCCCGATTCCGCTGCAGGACAGGATGGAGATCATCCAGCTGAGCGGGTACACGGAGTTCGAGAAGCTCAACATCGCCGTCCGCTACCTCGTGCCGCGCCAGCGCAAGGACTGCGGCCTCGACGACGTGCCGCTGACGATCTCGGAAAGCGCGCTCCGGACGATCATCCACCACTACACGAAGGAAGCCGGCGTCCGGTCGCTCGAGCGGGAGATCGCGAGCATCGCGCGCAAGGTGGCGCGGCATGTGGTCGCCGAGGGGAAAGAGAAGCCGATCGACGTCGTCGGCAAGGACGTGCCGAAGTACCTTGGTGTTCCCAAGTTCCGCGTCGGCAAGAAGGAAGAGCACGACGAGATCGGGCTCACCAACGGCCTGTCGGTGACGTCGAACGGCGGCGGCGAGCTTCTCGCGTGCGAGGTGGCGGTCGTTCCCGGCAAGGGCAAGCTGGTCATCACCGGCCTGCTCGAGAAGGGCATGGAGGAGAGCGCGCAGGCGGCGATGAGCTACGTGCGATCGCGCGCCGAAGTGCTCGGCCTCGAACCGGATTTCTACCAGAAGGTCGACGTCCATGTGCACTTCCCCGAGTTCGTCCGGAAGGACGGCCCGAGCGCCGGAGTGACGATGGCCACCAGCCTCGCGAGCGCGCTCATCAAGGTCCCCATCAAGCGCGACCTCGCGATGACCGGTGAGATCACGCTCCGCGGCCGGGTGATGCCCATCGGCGGCCTGAAGGAGAAGCTGCTCGCCGCGCACCGGAGCGGCATCACCACCGTGATCGTCCCGAAGGAGAACCGGAAAGACCTCCGCGAGGTCCCTCGCCGCGTGCTCAAGTCGACGCGCATCGTTCTTGTCGATCACATGGACGACGTCCTTCGCGAGGCCCTTTGCCTCCCGTCGCCCGATGCTCTCTTCGGCCCTCGACGCGAGCGCTGGGAGTACCGCGACGGCGAGCTCGTCGTCTTGCCGGGCGAAGCTCGGCCCCAGCTCGACGCGCAGCCCAAGGAAGACGCCGTCGTTGGCGATACCGGCGACACCCGCGGGCCGGGCAAACCCCCGAACGGCACCCCACCCCCGGAGCCTGCCGCCCCGCCCCCCGTGTGAGGCTGCTTGCCCTTGACCGAAGGCGGCGGGTGCGTAAAGTGGCGCGCCCGGGTCAAAAAGGCGTGTTCCGTCCAACGGGCGGGTAGCTCAGTGGTAGAGCACTGGCCTTACAAGCCGGCCGTCGCAGGTTCAAGCCCTGTCCCGCCTACGAATTGAGCGAAGACGAAGAAGAAACAGCGAGGAAGTTCGATACGTTTGGGGTGGTAGTTAAGTTGGTTATAACGCCGGCCTGTCACGCCGGAGGCCGCGGGTTCGAGTCCCGTCCACCCCGCAAATACCCCTGTACTATCGCCACGTTGGGGAGGCTCGAATCGTCACTGACGATTGAGTGACGATTGCCGATCTGGGGCAGAGCAGGGAAGGGTTGCCCGAAGTTCCCGCCGCGGACGGACGCCGCCGCGCGCACGTAGCGATCGGCCATGCTCGTTTGCGTGTTGTGCTGGCTTCTTTCGTCGTCGTCGGTGCTCACGCCGCTGCGCGGTACTCATGATGGAGGCCGCAGAGCACGGGCACCGCGGTGACCGAATCGGTGAATGGGGCCCGGATTATTTTGGTGGGAACCGGGGTCCGCTGCCCGATTCCTTGGTGAGGCCGAGCCGTGTTGAAGTAGCTCAGTGCGTATTCGGTGAGGACATGTCGAAGGTGCAAGTCCGACAGGATGATCAAATGGTCGAGGCACTCGCGGCGGACACTCCCCAGAAATCGTTCGCACACCGAGTTCATGAGCGGAGCCTGCACCGCGGTGCGCAGGACACGAGCACCGGCGCCCTTGCCGACGCGGTCGAATACCGGACCGAACTTGTCGTCGCGGTCGCGGATGATGAACTGCGGCCCCTGCCCGAACGGCGTCGCGTTGCGAAGTTGCTGCGCGGTCCACGCCTGCGTTGGAGCGCGCGTTACCGCAACGTGCACGACGCGCTTGGCGTTCACGTCGACGATGAAGAACGCGAAGACCGGACGGAACCAGATATCGTAGGTCTGCAAGAAATCGCAGGCCCAGACTGTGTGGTTTCGCAGGAATGTCCGCCAGCTCTGTCCGTCGCGCGGACCTGCGGGCCGGGCTCCTCGCATGTACCGTTGGACCGTGCGCTTCGCGACGCGGACGCCGAGCTTCAAGAGCTCACCTCGAATCCGTTCGGCGCCCCAGAGCCGGTTCTCGGTCGCCATGCGGTGGATGAGGACGATGACGTCCGGCGCGACACGCGGCTCGCGTGGCCCCCTCGAGCGCGACTTGTGACGCCAGAGAAGTCGGAATGCCTTCCGATGCCATCGCAGCAGCGTCTCGGGCTTGACCAGCAGCAAGGCATGCCACCACTGACGGTGGAGGCTCGCGAGCAGCACGAGCAGGCCTCGCTCGTGGACGCGAAAGGCCGGGCGTTTGACGGCGCGCGATGCGACAATGAGCTGCTGCCGAAGAAGCGCGTTCTCGGTGATCAGCTCGGCGCGGGAGCGGGTCAGATCGGCGATGAAGCCGCTCGCGACGCCCGACGGACGGCACGCGTGGTGGAGCGCCCTGATCGCCCGGGCTGCTCGATCGGCGACCGTCGCTGCAAGCCGGGAGCCGGGGACGCGAAGCACGCCGCGATCCGAGCGGATCCGACGGCGATCATCAAGGCTTGTTCGGCAGCGACTCCTGAGCGATCGTGCGGCGGAGCAGGGAAGTAGCCAGCACAGGCTCGCACCCACCTCGGTTTCTGACCGCCATCGCGCATGACCAGAAGGGACGCCGAGTACAGGATGCCGGCTCCACCGACGAGGCAAGCGCAGAGGGAGGCTGTGAACCGGGACTGGGTCGGAAAGGTCAGGAGCGCGGCGAGGCACAGCACGGACCCGAAGAGGACGACCGTGGGTGTCAGGTAGAGGCGAATCCCCCTCGTCTCCTTCGGCCTCCGCTCGGCCGCCAGCGTGATGAGGATGAACAGCAGGCCGAGCAGGGTCGCCGCCGCCGTCGAAGCGACGAGATAGAAGTTCGCCCACCGCTCGAGCGAGAGTCCTTCTTCCGGCATCGGTGCGATGCTACTGGCGGTCCAGGTCCAGGGTCACGACGTTTCCGGCCTGCGTCTCCCTGAGCGCGCGCAGCTCGGCGCGCATCGCGGCGCGTTCGGCGACGAGCATCGGGACGGCCTCGTCCGGCACCCTGGCGAGCGCCCTGGTGACACCCGCGATCGCCGCCTCGATTTCGGCCACGCGCGCTTGACCGCCACCCGAGGAGGGGGTGCTCAAGCGATCAAGTCGACGGTGGGGCGCTCTTGGTCCTTTGAAGGACGAGGAAGGCAGCGCCGCTCATAAGGATCGCCAAGAGTACCAGGAGCCGGGGCCTCGAGGCGGGGACGCTCGGCACGGACGGTGACGGTGACGTTGTCGAGGAGGATGTCGCTGGTCGCATCGAAGGCGTGAAATGCCAAGATGGGGTGGGCGGTCAGGGCCGTGAACGACAGTGTCGTGTGTTGGTAGGGAAGCGCCGTGGCCGACGTGCCCTGGTAGGGAGTGACCACGACGTCGTTGCTCGACGCGCCGAAGTCCGGGCCCCACGACACTTGCAACTGCGTCGACTCCGCGGTCGTCGGCCCGTCCGTCGCCCACCAGAAGCTTACGGCGTACTGCTGCCCGACGACCGTGTTGAGCTGCTGCCCGATGCAGTCGGTGATGTTTTGGTTTGCATGAAAGAAGGCGTAGAAGCTGCCGTCTTCTGCGACCTTGGGCGGTGTGCTCGACATGGCGACGCCGTAGTCGCTTCCCGAAGAAGCCGGCCCGAGCCAGGCGTTCCAACCGGTGCTCGACGTGAAGGGGGACACCGGGCCCGACACGCCCGACTCAAAGCTACCGTTCGTGAAACCGAGGGACGCTTGTGCGCGCGCCAGCCCACCTTGCGCCGCTATCGCCACGAATGCAGCGAGCGCAACGAATGCGAGAAAGTGGCTTCGCTTTTTCATGGGTTCGTCGCCGCGCTCGCCATCGAAGACGGAGCGCCCGCCCGACGCTGCGGAAAGTACCCTGGGCGGCAAGGCGGCTGCAAGGGTTGTCCGACGAGTGTTCCGACCGGACCCCCCGCTCGAGCTCGTGATCCCTGACTCCTGCATGCGGGCGCTTCGTTCATCTACTTCCGGGACGAAAGGGCTGGTGCGTGATCACGCCTTCGCCCGCTCCGAAGAAGGACTCGCGCACGTCGGGGTGGGCGTCGTAATACTCGAGTTGATTGTGCCGAAGACGCGGGAGCGAGAGACCTCACGGGTACAGACATGCCGCAAGCAGTCCGCCTCCGGGCTGAACGCTGCACGGACAGCCGTGGGTCCCGCCGTCGGCCGCTATAAGGCAGGCGCAGGTGGGGGCGGCCTGGCATTGCGTCGGGATCGGGTTGCACGCGTAGGTGAAATTGCTTCCTGCGTCCGGCAGGATGGCGCCACCTCCCGCCTCGTAGCAGAACTCGGTCGCGACGTCGCAGGAGTACGGTCCGCACGCCAGCGTGCCGGCGTCTTTTCCGCCGCCGCCCGAGTCGAGCCCACAAGCGCCCGAGTGCGCGTAGGGCTTCGGCGCGTAATCACCCGGCAGGCCGGTGCATGCGACGTTCATGTCCGTCCCGTCGCACGCACACGCGAGGAGGACGACGTTGCAAGTGACGCCAGGCGCCGGAAAGCAGGATCCGGTCGCGGTGCATCCGGCGGATTCGGCAAAGCCGCAACGCTCACCGGTCGCGCAGTCCGCATCGGTCGCGCATGGCCCCGAGCCGCTTCCGGTGTCGCTCGCCCCGGAGCTGCTCGTCGATCCGGAGCTGCTGCTGGACGACCCGCCACTCGATCCGGAGCTACCGTCCGAGCGGCTCGCGGCAGCCGCATCGCCGACGTCGAATGCAGCGCCGGAGCAACCGTTGCCGAAGAACGCCGCGCACACGACCGCCAGCACCCCGTTCCACCCCGATCGCGCTCCCACCGACATGCTCTTCATAGGCATTCCGCCACTCTCAGACACTCCCGGCGCCTGTTTGAGCAGGTCGCGTGCCAACGCGGCGCCCGTCGTTTTCCGAAGATCCGTGCGCCAAGTTGTGCCGCGCGCCCCCTTGCCGATCATGCTCCATGAAGGACTCGCGGCTCTCGGGCTGCCCGCCAGCCCCCCCTCCAATCCTCCTACGGAGGCCGTTCTGATAGCGTTGCGATATGCGCTGTCGTGTTCTCCTCTGGCTGACCGTGGTTGCCGGCGGCATTGCGTTGGGCGGTTGTTCGTCTGGGGGGGGTGGCTCGACACACGGCACCCCGGACGGTGGTTCGTCCTCCGGCGGTTCGTCCTCTGGCGGCTCATCCTCCGGCGAAGAAGCGGGCGGCGACGCGGGCGCGGGGTGCTCGGTATGCGACAAGGCGCAGACGTGTTGCGTCGCGATGATGGACGACGCGAGCACGTGCGCGAATTTTTCGAGCTCCACTTGCGAGCTCGCGCCGTCCGCCTCCGACCAGACCGCCTACATCGCTACCTGC
>Ga0302325_10028178_pt1 | contig 11626 bp, 7 predicted proteins | sample Palsa_T0_2_FD_201948 | JGI IMG/M metagenome (GOLD analysis project Ga0302325, IMG submission 201948) | Peat permafrost microbial communities from Stordalen Mire near Abisko, Sweden - Palsa_T0_2 | ecosystem: Environmental > Terrestrial > Soil > Palsa > Peat permafrost | place: Sweden: Abisko... | reverse complement strand
CGCAAGGCGGGCCGGGTCGGCAGCAACAAGGCGTGCAACGTGCATCGCGACATCGAACTGCCCGCCATCACCGACAAGGACCGTAAGGCGATCGAGATCGGGCGGGAAATGGGCGTCGATCATTACGCGCTTTCCTTCGCCAACCGGCCGGAAGACGTTCGGGAGATGCGAGAGTTGATCGGCGCTGGATCAGTACTTATTTCAAAGATCGAATCGCGCAGCGGCGTTGCCCATCTGGAGGAAATCGCCCGGCTGTCCGACGCGATCCTGATCGATCGTGGCGACCTGTCGCGTCAGGTGCCGTTGCAACAGATTCCAGCAGTCCAGAAAGACATTATCAGCCGCGTGAAGACCATTGGCCGGCCGGTTTACGTTGCCACGAACCTGCTGGAATCGATGGTCCACTCGCCCGTGCCGACGCTTGCGGAAATCAACGACATTTACAACACGTTGAACGACGGCGCCAGCTGCCTCGTTCTCGCAGCCGAAACCGCCGTGGGTAAGTTTCCCGTGCAATGCGTCGAAATGGTGGTGAATGTTATTACAGAGTTCGAACGCGGCCAGAGGGAGCATGAGGAGCGCGAGATGGCCGCACCCACGGCGCCGCTGTAGAGGGCCCGAAATCCTGAGACTCTTTAGGGAGTGGTGCAGTTTGCGAAATCGCCAACCACCAACGCCGCGAAGCTGCACCAAGGAAACACCTTAGGCCAAAACCTTCGTGATACTTCGTGCCCTCGGTGGTTTTGGGTTTCGTGAGTTGCATCGTGAAACACGACTACCGGCTCCTTTCTCTGATTCTGCGACCCGAAAACCTAAGCTACAATCGATGACTCAGAAGCTGCCGGCAGGGGTTCCAGCGTGGAATTTCCGTCTTAGGCACAGGAGTCTTGGGCGCAGGAAGAGTGCGGCGGAATGTTTACCGATATCCAATATCGAATTTTGAAAAGAATCTCTCCCGGGGAGCCAGATTGCTGCAGCGGTTCCGCCTATGAAGGTAAGTCGAAGCTCGCCGCTCAAATGGGCGATCAAGTCTTCGCCAAGATTGCGGGGAAAGTTGTAATCGACTTCGGTTGTGGCGAGGGAGTCGATGCCGTGGAGATGGCCGGAAGAGGGGCCAAGCGCGTGATCGGCATTGACAGCCGTGAAGACGTCCTCCTAAAAGCAAGACAGAAGGCGCTCGGCGCGGGTGTTCAAGATCATTGTCTCTTTGTCTCGGCATTGGCGACGCAGGAGCTTGCGGATATTGTCGTTTCCATGGATTCTTTCGAGCATTTCGCCGACCCTGCGGGCGTCTTGCAGGTCATGGACACGCTTCTGCAGCCGGAAGGTGAAGTGCTCGTTGCCTTCGGGCCGACGTGGTATCACCCCTTGGGCGGACACCTATTCTCGGTTTTTCCCTGGGCCCATCTAATCTTCGGCGAGCAGGCCCTGATCCGCTGGCGGTCCACGATCAGGACGGATGGGGCGACGCGATTCAGCGAGGTGGCCGGCGGCCTGAACCAAATGACGATAGCGAGGTTCGAAAAGTTGGTGGCCAGCAGCCCCTTGAAGCTGGCCAGCCTGGAGCTGGTACCTATCAGGAAGCTTCACCATTTTCACAACCGCTTGACGCGCGAATTTACCACGGCTATGGTGCGCTGCCGTCTCGTCAAGCGAACATGATGGCGCGTGTTGTCCTGTCTTGGCGCAGGTTGCTGGATACGTAGCGCCGGCATCCTTGCGGGCGGTCCCGAAGGCGTCCTCCGCCTGGCTCGATGAGCGTGACTCCCGCCGAAAAGCCGCCGGGCCGGCGGCGCTACATTTTCGAAGAGGGCGGGGTATACCGGGTGAAGATTGGCAAGGGTTCTTATTCCACGCCAGCTAGGGCTGCCTCGACGGCGTCTACGTCTGCGCCCATGTCCCGGCCATCGGAGGCTGCGCCTGCGCCGGGAGAAACCTTACGACATCCCGGGCCCTGGGCGTGGCAGAGCCGTGGATCTTTGCTGACTGTATCTTTGAGATCGCGAATGCCGGCCGCTTCGGCGGATCCGACGGAGATGTTTGCTTTCGAAAAAGATCCGTGGGCGTTGATGATCAGATTCTTTTCGAACTTGTAGTTGACGAAGCAACTCAGGAGCACCGCATCCGCTCCCGCTCGCTGGGCCTGATCGGCGCAGTTTGTGTTCTTACCCCCGGTTGATGCGAAGTCCGGCTGCCTGCCGCCGAGCCTCAACACGCTGTTGGTTACGCTGAAATTGGGAATTCTGTCGGACGTGTGATTGCCGATGTAAAAAAGCGGGCCGGCCACAAAGGCGGTCACGTGATCGAAGGCAACGTCATGCAGCAATTCGGCGTTGGAGCTCACGACCGCGAATTCGCCGCGACCTTTCCAGTCCTGGTCGTGAACCGAATCGACCACCAGATCGTGGATGCTGTATCGGCCGCCGTCGGTGGCGACGGCGCGATCTTGCGCGAAAGGATTTGCCACTTCCATCACGCCAGAAACGTTTCGTATGCGGTTGTAGCGGACGGTGATGTCCGTCACCGAACACTTCGGGCACATGCCGCTTTGATTGATGGGCGTCAGCAGGATGGAAAAGCCGGTTTGCGAGAAACCGCCCCAGCAATTTTCGAGCAGATTGGCCTCAAAGAGCACGCGAATTCCGCTTTTCAACTCGAAATGATTCTTGACGATTGGAGGATTACCGGAGGCGTCCGGAGCGAAGCCGGGCTCGCCTTGTTTCCAGATCATGGGCTTGAAGAGGTGATTGCGGCGGATTTCGATGTCAGTGGGATTGACCTCGGACTTGGCGCCGCCAAATAAAATGCTCTGTCCGGCGGACTCTAGGAAGTTGTTGTAAATCTTGAGCGTGCTGATGGGAAGGTCCCCATTTCCGCCGCCGACGGCGGAGGAGTCAGTGCATGTGCCGGTGCGCGCTACGCAATGGAAGCCGCTGAAATAGGAATTGATGACGGCGATGAAACGGGTGCCGTGGATCATCCCTATGCCCTTGTTCATTTCCTCCTCATTCGGAGGATGCATCCAGTTGCGGTCGAAAATGACGTGGTCTGCGCCCTCGGTTGTCACGAGGCGCGCGATGCGAGCGCCTGGTTCGGAGGACCACTCGATTCCGATAAAGCGATAGTGATCTCCGATGGTGGCTCCCGAGGGTACTTTGTCGAGCAGCGTTGCCATCAGTTTGGCCGGGCCGCCAGGCGGCTGGGAGTATGCTGGCCTGCCGGGGAGGCTCGCGACTCCAGCCCAGGCGGGCGAAATGCGGGTTCCTTCGGGCGGCAGTTTCGAGTCGGGTGAATCGGTCCGGATGGTGATGTAGTGCTGGTCGTCGCATTTTTTCGACGGCAACTCTTTGATTGGAAACGACGCGCCGGCGGCGAGCAGCAACGTGTCTCCACACTTTGCCGAGTCGAGTGCAGAATACAAATCGGAGCCGGCCCCGACATGGAGCTGCTTGCCGGGAGAGGGAGTGCCATCCAGGCCCGTGTAGTAGCACGACGTGGGAAGTTGCGCCGGACCGTCTTTCTGTCCGAACTTGGGTACGTCGCCTTTTCCGCAATAGGCGTTTTCATCGATGCGAACGCCGAGAGGAGGAGTATTTGCGGCCGCAGCCGGCCGGGGATGGACCAACGCAACCGCCAGCACTGCCAGAACAACGGTCAAAGCGGGGAGCGAGCGGAAAAACAGCTTATTTACAAAGCCCAGGCGACGAGAAAATAAGGACACGATGTCAGCTTCTCCTAGCGGCACGCCCGTGGGTTGAAAGACGGGTAGTGATGCAGTTTGCGCAATCGCCAACCACAAAGGCCACGAGGCTGCACCAAGGAAACACCTTAGGCCAAAGGCTTTCATGATACTTCGTGCCCTCGGTGGTTTAGGGTTTCATGGGTTGCATCGTGAAACTGCACCACTACCGAAAGATGGAAGTTATCAGCGATGTGATAGCCAAATAGTACCATGCGATTGGATACATCTGGGCCAGATGAACCATGTGTAAAAGCCCGTCAGAATCATCGCATTCGATAGCGGCGCCGTGCTATATTTCAAGCACGTTGGCCGGGAGTTTTACCTTCCCCCAGGCGAGGCCAATGACCTCTCACATCGCACGCAGCTCGGGTGAGCTATGTCAAAGGACATCGTTAGAGAGTACTCCGGCAGTTTTTCGCGACCGTTTCCCAATCTCCGAGTGGTCGATCGGGGAAAATTCCGGTGGCTGACTCGGCCGCGCCGGTTGATGTCTGCGACCACTGCGTTGTTCGTTTTTCTGCTTTGCATCGCGCAGGCATACGGACAAACTCCCGTCCTGACGCAGCATTACGATAACGGGCGAACCGGTCAAAATCTTACGGAGACGGTCCTGACGCCTGCGAACGTCAATCCGGCGCAATTCGGACAGCTCTTCACGCAGCCTTTGGATGGAGTCGCCTCAGCGCAGCCGCTATATGTTCCCGGGCAGTACATACCGGCTCTGAATGGCACTGCCAACGTCGTGTACGTGGCCACGATGCACGACAGCGTCTACGCTTTTGATGCGGATAGTAATCTCGGTGGTAGCGCGCCGTGTTCAACCAATCCTTCATGTTACTGGCAGGTGAATTTTCTCGATCCTGCCAATGGTGTGACCAGCGTTCCGCACAGCGACGAGGGCTGCAGCGTCGGCTATACAGAGTTCGGCATCCAGGGAACGCCGGTCATCGATCTGAGTCAGAATGCGATTTTCCTGCTGGCCATGACCAAGGAAAATGGCACGTATGTTCACAGGCTGCATGCCCTGGATCTGGGAACTGGCGAGGAGCTTTTCGGTGGGCCTGTGGTGATTAGCGCCTCGGTCACGATCAACAACCAGCTCTATACCTTCATTGATCGATACCAGCAGCAACGATCCGCGCTTTTGTTGCAGGGCGGCACAATCTACATCGGCTTCGGTAGCCCTGGCTGCAATATCCGGACGGAAAACGGTTGGGTCATGGCCTACGACGAAACCACGCTCCAACAAGTTGGGGTGTTCGACGCTTCCCCTGGAGTTGAGGCGTCGGCCTTCTGGGGGTCGGGCGGGGGACTGACGGGAGATGGAGCGGGGAACATCTACGCCATCACCGGGGATGGTTTGTTCGATGCGGAAACTGGCGGACCGCACTACGGAGACTCCGTTCTTGAACTCAACCAGGGCGATGGTGTTCTGAACCTGGTGAGTTCTTTCACTCCGTACAACCAGCAGTATTTTCAGCAGAACGATCTCGACCTCGGCGCCAGCCCTGCACTGCTTTTGCCGGGCGGCAATTTCGTGGCTGCGATCGATAAGAACGGAACCTTGTACCTGCTGAACCAGAATAACCTCGGCGGATACAATCCCGCTGGCGACTTTCAGATCCCGCAGGAGCTTGATGTTCCGATACAGGGGCAGGGGGACAATCCATCCGAGGTCCACAACGGACTTACCTACTGGAACAACAATATTTATGTCGCGGCGTATACTACGCCCGTCCTGGCCTATTCGTTCAGCAATGGGCAGATTTCGTTGACGCCCACCTCAGAAACTCCGTCGGTCACTGCGGATCCGGAGGGAGGCATGGTCTCCGCTAACGGCGATGTTAATGCGATCTACTGGTACGTGACGTCCCCTACCAGCAAGCTTTATGCCTTCGACGCCACGAATCTTGCGAATGAGTTTTACAACAGCACCATGGCGGCGAATAATCGCGACACCCTGAGTCAGGTGCCGAATTTCCCTATGCCAATCGCGGCCGATGGCAGGGTGTACATCAACGGCGGCACACTGGCCAACAACACGAGCAAGGCCCCAGCCCAAATAAACCAGTTGATGGTCTATGGACTACTGCCCGCCTTCACCGCCGCGGGTGGCAACAACCAGAGCGGAGTCGAAGGGACCACTCTGCCTATCCAGTTGCAGGCAGCGCTTCAGGATCCCTACTCCGGCAACCCGAATCCGACTGCCGGCATTCCGGTAACTTTTGCCGTCACCCCCAAGGCTGGTTCGTTCTCGAACCCAAACGCCATTACCGACAACACCGGGACCGCCTGGACGTCTTACACTTTGTCTACCAAACCCGGTACTTACACGATTACGGCGACCAGTCCTGGATATGCCAGCGCGACTTTTGTCGTAACCGCCACGTCGAATGGTCCGACGGCACTGTCGGTCGGCTCGGGAAGTGGGCAAAAGGCGTCTGTGACTTCGCCGTTACCCCTGCCATTGAATATCAAGGTCAAAGATGCCGCGGGCAACGGAGTCGCCGGAATCCAGGTGAGCTTTTCCGACGGAGGAGTCGGTGGATCATTCTCGTCGCCGATCGCAACCACCAACTCTGCCGGAGCTGCGACCACTTCCTACACCACCGGAACGATGGCGGGTGGGGTTCAGATTACGGCCTCAGTCACGGGATTAACTCCGGTGACGTTGAAAGAAACCGTGGAGGCTGGTCCGGCAGCCACGGTCAACCCTAATTCCGGAAATAACCAGTCCGTCAATCCGGGAGCTGTCGTGGCACAGGAATTGATGGTCCTTGTAGAGGACCAGTATGGCAATCCGGTGCCGAGTGTTTCTGTGAGCTACAGCGATAATGGGGCTGGAGGAAGCTTCGCGCCTGATCCGGCGACGACGACTACCAAGGGATTGGCTGGGAGCCGCTACACGGCTCCTACGACGGCTGGAACGGTCGCCGTAACAGCAACTGCCGGCAGTGTCGGCTCCGCCTCGTTCACGGTTAACGTCAACTGACTACGGCGGGTTGAGAGTTGGTTTCAATGACATTCCCTCAGCGGCCAAAAGCCGCGTTGAACAGAGTGCTGAAAAAGTGGAATTTCGATGCCCAAGAGGACGACAAACTTACTTCGGGAATTTGTGGGACAGCACCCTGGTCTAGAGCAAACCGTACACTGCGAGGCTCGTGTTTGTCCCCACATATACCTTGCCATGCGCCACGACCAGATTCGCAAAATGGGGGAGGGTAGGTAGCTTTTGGCTGATGTAGAGTCTTTTGAGGGTCGTGGCATTAAACGCACTGATACTGGAACCGGTGAGCTGCCAGAGAATGCCGGAGGTAGTACCATTGGCCGAGATCACAGGCGAATGGCCGGAATCTACCTTCCCCGACTTCGCAAACGGCGTCGTCGCGAGCACCCCATTCGTCAGCAACCATGCGCTGATCGACGATCCGGTAGCCGAAGTATAGATTGTATTATTCCAGTAAGCCAACGCTCCGGTGAATGGAGCGGCGTTTTGCAATTCCTGCACAACATTCGAGTCTACGATTGTGCAGGAAGCGCAGAAATGCCCCAAGCTCTTTTGGTTCAGAATGTAGATCGTGCCTTCTTTGCCAACCGCGGCCAACAGATTCGGATAAGTTCCCGTCTGCGTCGGCAGCACGAGTACGGGCGCGAACAGATCCTTATCGTGGTCATCGAGATAGAGCTCGTTGAAGGGCGTGAACCAGTCCGCCAGTTCCAATGTGCCGCCACCCTGCGACAATTTGAATACCGACTGCCCGAAATTGAGGCCGGATGCGAACGGCCCATCCGCTGTTGCTCCGTAGATGTTTCCGCTGCTGTCGCTCGAAAGTCCTCCACCCGACATCCAAATGGCGGCAGCCGATTCACCAGGCTCGTCGTCAAAGACTCCGGTCGGTTGCAGTGTCGAAGCCTCATACGACATCACCCAACCCTCTTCGGAATCGCTGCGGCAGCCGTTGGATCCAAACGCTATATACAGAAAGCCATTTTCGAGCATTAGGCCGGGGCGGTTGACTTCCATCTTTGGGGCGAAAACATAGGTCTCGCCCCCGACCACGTAACTGCCGCTGATGACGATTGGGCTGACTGATTCCTCCAGGCCCGTGGCCACGGCGAGCACGTGCAGGCGATAGACGAACTCGGAATTCTCGTAAGTCTTTGCCACCACGTAGAGCCTTCCCGCCACGGGATCGATCACCATAGTCGAAACGATGCCCACTTGCGTCCAGTCCGTGCCCCCTGCGCAGCCCTGCAGCTTGATGGGAACGGGCGTCGCACCATCGATGAGAAAACTGGTATGCCATAGCGGAGCCGCGTTGCTTCCCGTGGCGCTGTCCGCATCAAAAGCATAGACACTGTCATTCATGGTCGCGACATAGACGATGTTATGAACCCCGGCTCCTGGGATTGTGATCTGCGGAAGATAAAGCGCCTGGCCAACGATCGCCCCGTCAACCGGCTGGGTGAAGAGTTCTCCAAATGTCTTGCTGCTCACGTTGAGCGGGGTGAGAATGGTTTCGTTCGTATTTGCGCCATCGCGGGAGTTATCGTAATGCCACGTGGTCACCGGCTCTTGCGACCTAGCCGCCGCCGCCCCGACAAGCACAAGAAACAGGGCACAAACGCTGGCGGCGCGAGGGTGCGGGATTTTAGCAATCATGGAGAGCATCCTCAAGATTTTTGAAACCGAACGATGGTAAAAACCCCTGCGGAACCTGCCGTTTCGAGCGGTACGGCAGCAGCAGTGGTGCCTGGTTACGACGAAGGATACCGGTAGATTGCGGATCAGTCAAATTCTTTCTTATTTCTTTAACAAAGCAAATCCTTGCAGTGCAAATAGTTGCAGCTTTGGGTAGGGGTGCAATTTGCGAAATCGCCCATCACCAAGGCCACGAAGGTACAGCATGAGGAGTCACCTCAGGCCAAAAGCCTTCGTGCATCCTTCGTGCCTTTGGTGTTTGCATCCCTCGTTGCATGCCTCTGATTCGCTTACTTTTGTAACCGGAGAAATACGCAACCGCCGAAAATACGTTTCCAAATGTTCTCCAGCTGGGCGATACTTAACAGGGAATCCTGCGCGGACGATCCATCGGGGCATGTCAGAGAAAATTCTTAGGAATGTTGTGTCGGTGGATGTGGAAGACTATTTCCACGCGGAAGCGTTTTCCGACGTGGTCGATCGGGCTCGGTGGGGCAGTTATACCAGCCGCGTGGAAGCAAACACTCGCCGGCTCCTGGAATTGATGGCAGGTCTCAATCTACACGCGACGTACTTCGTTCTGGGGTGGGTTGCCGAGCGCTTTCCGGCGCTCGTACGCGAGATCGCCGCCGGCGGACATGAGTTGGCCTGCCATTCCTATTGGCACCGGTTGATCTACAAGCTGGAACCCGATGAATTCAGGGAAGATACCCGGCGCGCCAAGAACGTCATTGAGCAAATCTCCGGCCAGCCGGTGAGTGGATATCGTGCGCCTACCTATTCTGTGATTGATCGTTCCGTCTGGGCGCTCGATATCCTGACCGAGCTCGGTTTCACTTACGACTCCAGCATTTTTCCCATTCATCATGATCGCTATGGGATGCCGGGTGCGCCGCGCGCCCCGTTTCGTTTTCAAACGCCTTCCGGGCCTATGACTGAGTTTCCCATTACCACCTTCCGGCTGGCTGGACACAATATGCCAGTGGGGGGCGGCGGCTATCTTCGATTGCTGCCGCGGATGTACACGCGACTGGGATTGCAACGGGTGCAAAAAGAGGGCTTGCCGATCGTGATCTACATACATCCCTGGGAAATTGATCCGGAACAACCGCGATTGCCGGGGCGTTTGAGCTCCCGGCTTCGTCATTACACCAACCTGTCGAGCACTCTTGATCGTTTTGAGAGCGTATTGCAGGCAGGAAATTACACCAGCTTCCGCGAAAGCGGACTCGCCGATACGGCCAAGGACTTTGATTTTTATGAATGGAACAGCCACAAAAACTAAACCTGACGAAACTGAGCAGATCGCGAAGTATTGGAACGATATCGCGAACGATTTCGATGCGATCTACACCGGCAAGAAGGGCCCGATTGGGCGCAGCCTGGATAAGTGGCTGCGAAAAGACATCTACCAGCGCTACGAATGGGTCATGCGTGAATCCGGTTCGTCTTCCGACTTGAGCGGCATGACGATTTGCGACGTGGGCTGCGGATCGGGGCGCTTTGTCGCCGCTCTGGCGAAGCGCGGCGCGCGGGTCACCGGACTCGACTTTGCCCCGGAAATGCTCAGGTTAAGCCGGGAACTGGTGGACAAAGAAGGGGTCGCGGATCGCTGCAATTTCGTGCTCAGCGACGTGCTCGACTGGAAAACAGATCAAAAGTTTGATCAGGTGATCGCCATAGGATTCTGGGACTACGTTGCGGACCCGTTGCCGAGATTGCAGGTGATCCGCGGGATCACCAAGAAGACCTTTTTGTCGGCGTGGCCGCGCGCGGCAACTTTGCGAGCATCGATTCGCAAAGTGCGTCTGAAGGCGGATGGCTGCCCAGTCTATTTCTTCACCCAGGCGCAGGCGGAAGACTATTTGAAACGCGCTGGCTTCCGCATCGATTCCCACGAGATTCTGGGACAACTGCATTGCATACGGTCGACGGCAATCTAAGGCTGTGCTAATGACGACGGCGAGGATACTGTTCTGGATCTCATCCGGATTTGTTATCTACGTCTATGCCGGTTACCCGCTGCTGCTGTGGCTGTTGCAAGCCGTCTTTCGCTCATCGCCCCGGCGGCAGCCGATTGAGCCTTCCGTTTCGCTGTTGGTGGCGGCATACAACGAAAGTGCAGTTATAGCCGACAAAATCCGCAATAGTCTGGCCCTCGACTATCCGGTGGACAAACTGGAAATTGTGGTCGCATCGGACGGCTCGAAGGACGCGACGGCTGAGATTGTCCGGGTTTTTTGTCAAGGCGAAAGCGAAACCCGAAGCGCAACCGAAGGCGGAACCGAAGCTGGCGGAAGAATCCGCCTGCTCGAGTACGAGAAGAACCGCGGCAAAATGGCGGTGCTGAACGATGCCGTGCGCGAATTGCGCGGCGACATTGTGGCCTTCTCTGATGCATCCAGCATGTTGGCCGCCGATTCTCTTCGCGTCCTGGTTCAGAGCTTCGATGATGCTCGGGTCGGTGCCGCCAGCGGAGTCTATCGCCTGCTGAAGAAAGATCAAGCGCAACTGGGATCGCAAGAGGATCTCTATTGGAAATACGAAACTTTCCTCAAAGTGCAAGAAGCGAAGCTCGGCGCATTCACAGGCGCACACGGATCTCTTTATGCCATCCGAGGCGCGCTCTATCCGTTTCCTCCTCTAAACACAATCAACGACGACTTCACCATCCCCATGAGGATCCTCGAGCGCGGACACCGTGTGGCCTACGAGCCTGGTGCCGTGGCCTATGAAGAGGCCCACGAAATGGAAGGATTTTCCCGCCGCGTGCGAATCACTGCCGGCAACATCGAGCAACTGCGGGAGATCAAGGGACTGATCTGGCCGCCGCGGCCTTTTGTCCTGTTCTGTTTGCTCTCGCATAAGACCGGGCGCCTGCTGGTGCCGGTGTTTATGATCATCGCTTTCGGAGCGAATATTGCTCTGCGCGGACAGTTTCTTTACAACTGGCTGCTTCTCGGGCAAATGCTTTTCTATGGCCTTGCGGGGCTGGGGGCTGTGGCTAGTCTAAAACCAAAAGTGCTCCGACTCCCATACTACTTCTGCATGATTAATTCGGCTTTGTTTGCCTGGGTCTATCAGGCCGTCCGTCACGGGCGCGCGATTCCATCGCGAGTAGAGCTTGACCGACTGGGAAATCACCCGCCGGTTCGATAGCCTGCGAGCCAGGCACGATGGTT
>Ga0302325_10028177_pt1 | contig 11626 bp, 8 predicted proteins | sample Palsa_T0_2_FD_201948 | JGI IMG/M metagenome (GOLD analysis project Ga0302325, IMG submission 201948) | Peat permafrost microbial communities from Stordalen Mire near Abisko, Sweden - Palsa_T0_2 | ecosystem: Environmental > Terrestrial > Soil > Palsa > Peat permafrost | place: Sweden: Abisko... | reverse complement strand
ATACGAAACGGAACGAATGATCCAAGAGCTCGCAGGATACCATATTGACACTCACTGCATTGTCGTCAATCAATTGTTGTTCCCGAAGGCTGGAAGCGAATGTGAACAATGCAATGCCAGGAGGAAGATGCAGAAGAAGTATTTAGAGCAGATTGAGGAGTTGTATGACGAGTTCAATGTTGTCAAGATGCCGTTGCTGGTGGAGGAAGTCCGAGGCAAGGAGAGGTTGGAGAAATTCAGTGAGATGCTGATTCATCCGTATGTACCACCTGCCGGTGGTCTTTGACGCAACTAGAAATAGAGTGCTTCATGCTTCGATACCCAATAAATACAAGAAATATTGAAATGGGTTTGTTATTCTTCTCGCCGAACCTTTGATATTTGAGAAGCGGTGGTATATCGAACAACTTTTACCCCTTGGGCCAGGCCCTCCTTGTGGAGGAATCAAACCTCACTTAGATGTGCCAAACCAGTCTTCGTTCCGAAGTCAGTCAAGTGGCTGAATGTACCAGGCTGGAGCTAAAAGAGGCTCCGTTTGTCTATTATGCTAACATGCTATGTATATATGCATAGTCTCCCTTGCCACATCTGAAGAAGTGTCATCTCATATTCTAGTGTAAACATAAGCTCCAAAGCACAGAGTATTGCCCAAAATTTGATTTCAAGAATAGAAAGAAAGGAAGCGGATACGCGCAGTGGCTGTGCCATTGTGAAAGGATCCTGATACCACTACATCAAACCTATTGCAATAGCGCGTCTTCCCTCCTAAGGGTAGATGTTGTTGTGTGTCAATTCCAGGCTTATACTTTTAGTAGGCGCTGGTAGTAGTCGACCCCGACCACTCCAATTCCAGCATACGATTTAGACCAGAACTGACTAGCAGCAACTACCAACAACCAAACTTCGATTGTGATTTGCTTTGCAAGAGACTCAAGGGGTGTTTCACATTGCTCCCAAGTCTAGATTGGGTAGAAGTGCAGCAAGTTGTTTGTCATGCCGTCTTGAACTGGACCTAGAGTGATGTTCGGCTCCAAACGACTGGCGTAGATTATGAATTGTGTATCATAGTATATAACGATACTTGTATTGATTGGTGTTCAGTTTGCCTGCTGAGCTGTCGAGTAACTGGGCCCAGAGCTCAAAAGTAGCACAAGGCCGCTTCCAGGACAAAAACTCGTACTCATCTTAACATAGAATGAAATCGATACCCGAGACACTGCGACTTGCCCAATCAGTACCCAATCATACATCCATTAGTTCAACGTTTCGGGATTAGGAGAGGTTTGGAAATTTGAGATGACATTGCTTTCAGTGCCAGAAACACAGTCTTTTGATCAATATGTGAAGACAGTCTACGAGTGCTGGGAAGCACCATTACACCAGTGAGCTCTTTATACCGGGTAGCTAGGGAAAAGAGAACTATCGACGGTAGATGTATTTCGGCAGAGATAAATAAGTGCAACCCTGGGGGTTCTAGAGCACAGACAAACCGGGGGCCTTGGACCAATGACTGAGATGTTTCCAAAAAAAAAATTGTAAGTGGAAAATGATAGAAGTAGAAGCCCCTCAAGGGTGTACTTATTCATCCTTGAACGAAGTATACGCACAATCTCTTTAAGATTTGAGAGGAGCCCCAAGCATACAGTATTCGACAACTACGGAAAATCTGACTATCTGCTGGCGACAGGTGAATAGATCGCATAATTGCTGAAGCTCGGCACCATTGGCTGAAAGAGCACATCACCACTCTGAGACTGAGAATCGCACTTACGTGAAAATGGGCGCCCCGAAACATCATTCAGAGAACCTTATTCATTGGCTGCCTGGATGGTAGCCCAGGAACTATTCTTATCTCCCCGTTCCTTGGATCCAGATTGGGTGGCTCAATCTGCACCAGATCCTGGAAACACAACCTCCCATCTACGAACAGCATGCCCCCAACGACGCGATGGATGTCACTTAGCAACCCGTCGATATCACTTGGATCCAACAGCATTTCTCGCAGCCACCTTTGTTTCCCCCAGTGAGAGAATCTTGGCCAACCCGTATTAACTATCATCCTTGTCCAAGTGCTCGAATCCTGATATAGTCTTCCGTCCAAGGACTCCCCATACTTCCTCAGACTTAGAACTTCCTTGAACTCATCAACGCCGCGGGGTCTGTCCCACGCGGTGGTGATTGTAATCGATTCTAGTCTGCCAAGCCTGCACCAATCTCCCAGTGCTTTCATCGACGTCGAGATCCATTCCAGCTCGTCTCGATCCAGCAACTCCACGCAAACTTTGAGCTGACGAATGCGCCGAACATGACCATGCTTCGCGAGGCTTCTAAACTTTTGATACAGCTGAGTTGGTTCTCGGAGGCTGAGCCCGCTATGCTGCCATATTATGTCTTTGCATTCTCTGTGGATTTGTTTGCATGTTCGAAGGAGAGACAGGGAGCTGGCAAATTCAACGTTCCAGGGAGAAAGTGTACCCGCGCGTGAGCAGGATGCGACTACGTATGCGTATATCTGGTCTCGAATTTCTCGTGGAAATATTGCGAGGAAACCGGTCGGCATAGTTGTTTGGGAAGCCAAATTATTGCCACCGAGCCGGGGAAGTTGAGGTTGAAACTGTGCATCTCTTGCCACTTTAAGCGAGAAGCACTCTACGCGGAAAAGCGCGTCGCGTCCCATCGCGACTCCCAACCTCCTCGGCCAATTTCTATTTACGAAACTCTGCACATCATCTGGTCGCAACCCACTACTTCCACCTTCCACAACAATTAGAAGCTTCGAACATAGTTTCTACAGCAATTAATTGTATTCTTTCCCCATGCCGACCGCCACGAAACGACGGAAGCTGTCAACATTACCCAGGAGCTCCTCGTCCTTGCCCTCCAAATCTAGAGGGATTGATGCATTCACCAAAGTCTCAAAGGGAAACAGCGCCGCAAAGGCAATTATCGAAAAGACTGACTTCGTTGAAGACATTGCACTTACCCCAACTACAAATATCAAGAAGAGGAAGGTCGCGCCCACGGAGGAGGACACCGAGGTTGTAGCAATTTTCTTTGCAGATAGAGCAATCAAACCTTTGCCCCAACGGCATTCGATCAGCTCAAAACTGATCCCAGAGACTCCGCAAAAGCCGATTCTTTCTCAAGAATCTCCTGTCTCGGTCGACACGCCGACCAAAGGAGCACGCAGCCTGCTCGACCGTTTTTGCATCTCCGCCAAAACCCCGACTCGATTGCACCTGGGTTTCAACAGCTCAAGTTCAAGATACTTCCAGTCGACACCCCAGGACAGATCTACGGAGCCTCCTCATGCCCTCCCCGCCGAACTGATAGACCTCATCAATTTACACGCTGCATTCCTCACAGCATTATCAATACATTGCGCCCACAATGGGACGCATTCGCCGGCAGACCTCCGCAATCTTTGCCCCGACGTGGCTCGAGCTTGGGGCAAGAGAAGAGTTACTTCGGAGGATATCCGCAGGACGCTGGGGGTTATGAATACAAATATTTCCGAGGGAAACAGAGATCATAGATTATCACGACTCACCTTATCGGATTATGGGCACGGGAAGATATGCATCGAGATCAGCACTAGCGCAGGGAAGTCCGGCAGGATAGCAAGACCTGTCAATGAGAACCTTTTGAACGAAATATTTGTACGGGGGCTGGAGGAAGCATGGGAGGAGAAAGATCCCAACATTTCCATCCAGCATTTTGTTGAAAATCTGCCACTCCAGCCGATCACGACATGCCCCTCCTTGGCCAAGATGTCGCCATTGCTGGCGAAAGGGCAACGGAGACTGGAGGACTTGAGGGCAGGCATCATTGTGAAGAAAGAGGCAGGAGAAGAAAAGACGTCAGAGATGATCGATGGAAGGAAGCCCACACTTCTTGAGCGGCTACGGGCAAAGCAACTTCACAAATCAACTCTACCTCCACCACCATCGAAGGCAGAGATTGCACGGAAAGCAGCATTGCAGAGAGTCGAGGAGGTTGTTGGAGTGCTGAGTATTCTGAGCACTTCCAGCTCCATTGGACAGCAGAGGATATCATTCACTCTCCCCACAGTGCTCGGGAAGTTGCGAGATTCGTTCAAGACTCCGATGTCAAAAGAGGAGGGGGCGACATGTGTCAGATTGTTGGCGTCAGAGATTGCCCCAGATTGGGTGAAAATTGTGAAGATGGGCAAAGTGGAAGCCCTTGTCGTAAATCGGGATGAGAAACCTGGAGAAGAAGATATCAGAGAACGTGTGAGACGCGCTGCATAGAGATGAGGAATGCTTGGATAGCACGGAACAAAAGACTTTGAAGATACCACCAATGAACGCATGATGAATTGACTGATGTCCTCTATTCCTATTTTCGTTTTGCGTGACTTCTATGATCATGAAAGCGTGAAGAACCCCACTCCATCCAGCTCAGCGCAGCGCAGCATTCCCTAGCAGTGTTCGCCTATCCATCAAGTTCCGCCCAAAGCAAAGCAAATTGTTCGAGCTAAACCAAGTACATCGGAATAGAAACAGTTGGAATGTTCCACTGCCTCAAGGAACAACGAGCTGTCCTTCAAATCCACCAATCCCTGCAACCTCCTCCGCCACTCTACTTCTTCTTGGGACCAAATCTCGGCGCACCAATATCACTTCCCCGGAGCTTAATACCCAGAACCTTCTCCATCGCAGCCAGGATCTTTTGATCTGGGGCCGCAGATCCACGCTCGAAATCCGCTACGATACTTTGTGTCGTGTTGCACTTAGTCGCCAGATCTTTCTGCGTCATCTTGGGCTCCATCTTCTGTCTTTGCTGGGAGATGGCATCACCGACCTCCTTTCCGACCGTGTTGGGCTTGACAATGTCGTCGCTGCGATCAACTTTAGTGAGATGCTGGCCTTCAACGCCGGGTTTCGATGCCTGTGAGTAACAGTGTTAGTGGGTATTCTTGCGGTCTGGTCGAGAAAGGGAAGGAAGGAGGATGTGGAAGGGACAGAGACGTACAGAGTTTCCAGCACCGAACTTCTTCTCTGTGCCGATGACGGCTCCGCTTCTTTGTGCGGCGTTGAGAGCAGACTTGCCTCTGACGACCGTCTCTCGCGCTGCTCCGCCCCCGCGGGTCTTGGTTCCAATTTTCGTGACGGTATCCCAGTCATCCATGATTGAGGTCGGTATGTGCTTGACGGTGAACTTTGATTTCGGAGGTTATGAGTTTGGAAACACAAAGTTGTTTGAGTGCTGGAGGAAGATGTTTGTTGGTTGTTTGACGGGGCGAAGAGGTTGAAATACGTTGACGGACTTTGGAGGTGAGGCTGTGGCACACAATTGCGCTTGCCGTGTGAATCAGACGCTAAGCCTCATTGGTTCAAGATCCCGGTAGATCTCGGACGTTCCTTTTCTACATTTTTGAAACTCAGCATCGCGAAGAATGTCCTGCTCCAAATCTGTGTGCTCACTACTTTTCCTCTTCACTATTAGCCACCTTCCTTGTAATGAGTACCAGCTGCCAGTCATAATGCATCGTCGAAGAAGAAAGAGCACGGACTGATCAATCGTGCATTTACCCCACCACCTCACCCCAGACTCGGAAATGGAATCTTCCCCTTTGCCTTTGGTACCATTGGCTATCGTTTTGTTCTTTGGAAAAGCGATCGACATATTACTTCTTGTGGGATTTGGGTCATGTCAAAATTGGGCGAGAGTTCAGGAGCTTGCGAAAGCCTATCTCAACCCCGCCACCGTCATCGATGTCACCAAAGCTGTGACAGTATTGTTCACCCTTCTGCAATTAACACGGTATATCATTGGCATCAAGCGCTGCTCTATTCCCAGCGATGGCTTTGCAGCCAAACCTATGTTTTTTCCTTGCAGGACAAGTCACGTACGGATGTTTCCCATCAAACATGGATTCGGATACTCGTATCTCTTGACCGGAGTTCCCGTGGGGTGGAAGGGGTCAGTCGGAGGCATGATTTCTGAGGACGATGGAAAGGAGCAGGCTCCTTGGTACATGAGGTTGTTATCTTTTGATCCTGGAAGAGCGTGGTATACTATCAATGGAGACGATTACCTGGATCGTGGCCACGTGGAAGGAGGTTTGCAGGGAAAACTCAAGAAGTATCTCGAAGGACAGGTATGTGTTCAGAGTCTGTGTCTGGGATACTAACTAATCATTTCAGGGTATTGATCCCAATCGATACACCCACGCTTACCTTGTAACAGCCGCTCGCTTCTTAGGTTATGCATCCAACCCCCTCTCAGTCTGGTACCTGTACTCCTCATCAAGGGAACTTACAGCCCTGATATTGGAAGTGAATAATACCTTTGACGAGCGGCGGATCTACTTCCTCGAACCTAATTGCACTTCCAAATCGCTTGCTTCAAGCTCGGATGAGTTTTCAAAACCACGGTACTCGGGGGCGTGGACCAAAGACTTCTACGTCTCCGTCTTCAACGCCCGAGCAGGCTCATACTCTCTGGCAGCTTATGATCCTTTCTATCCGAACCTCTCCTCTCCAGGAACTATAAACTCCACCGTGACCCTTTCCTCGCCGGAAGGGAAAGCGAAGCTAATTGCCCGCGTTTACTCCATCGACAATGCAGTGGACCCCGCCACAATGACGGTGTGGACAAAGACGAGTTTCTTAGCAAGATGGTGGTGGGTAGGCCTTGCGACCTTTCCGCGGACGATTCAGCAGGCTGTTATCATTCTTTTCAGGAAGAAGCTGCCGTGGGTTTTCAGGCCTGAGCCGAAGGGTAGCACGATCGCGCGGCACGCTGATGAGACGGAGGTGTTCATCGAAAATTTATTCCGCCGGTACTTGCGGGACATGGTAAAGAATTCCAAAGAGAAGTTCAGGGTGCGGTACATTCCAGCAGGACTGCTCGACATCTCTCCCGAAGTCATGATGTCCTCGTCGGTCCAGCTTGCGGAAGAAGATGCAAAGGTGCTGGAGATCCGGGTTTTGACGCCAATCTTCTACTCCCGGGTTGTTCGATATCGAGACATTCTAGACGGCATTTTATCAGAGTGCCACGAGAGCTCGACCATCTCGCTGTCCAATATAGATTTGCTAATCAGGTTTGAGTGGGAACGACAAACACTTGCATGTACTCGACCTGGACTTCGGGAAAAATACTCGTACACACTCTTGCACAAACTCCGCAAACGTCCTGCTCCGATTGTGTGTCTTGACGAGCCCAAAGCTGTTCCTTCACAGGCTCGCTTCATACCTAAGGAATCACTCAGGAGCCTGGATTTATTCGTGCTTCAGCACTTATGCGTTGCTGAACGAAAAGAGTACTGGGCACGAATGTGGAAGTTGGTCATCGCTGAACGCATTGCTTTCGGCTGGGCCGAGATCTTGAATCTTGAGGTGTTTGTTGCGAAGAGTGTTGTACTTTGGACTGTTGCGAAACATGTGCTTTGACGTTTAGAATAATGGAAAGTGCGCCTGAGGACCGAACAGGCTTCCAACGCGCAATAGAACCCCGAATCATTCTCCTATTCTTTTCTCAATCTATGAGCTGTGGACCACTTTTATCTATCTCCTACAAGGCCTTGCGAGTCGTCATTCGTCATTCGTCATCGCCGAGAACGGGAAGCGACCGACTTGGAACATGTCTGGAAGGTTGCTACGGTTTCCCTTCGTGCTTTCGGCTCTGATGAGTATGCTCGTAACCTCTGGTGAATTATGTGGGGGTAGAAGCGACAAGGGTAGTTGCGGCTTTGGTTTTGGACTTATACCTAGATACCTAGCCTGGGTTAATCGTCCACTGACATCAGCACTTATGGAAGCTAGCCACGCCCGAGCTTCTCAAGCTTTAGATTTTGCATTGATAGCGAGCATCATAGATATAGACAAGACTCGAAAGGAGATCAATAATACTAGCACAGTAAACTACTCTTTCACTAGACAAGATCGTGGCAGATAATGAAGCTTGTGCGGACCAAAATTGGATTAACTGGCTGACATGCCATAAGTGGGACCATGATTTGGATGACAACAATCCTGAATGATGAGATAGGAACAGGAGTTGTGGGGTAAACTTAAACCGGGAACAAGACTCGAAATCAATTTTGCAATCAAAATATCCATTTCTTCTCGCTCTTTTCGATGAGCAACGTGAGAAAAAGACTTCGTATGGTTCCAAGTCACGTGGTATTTTCCATTCAGGTGACTTATAGCTTCCCTTCTTCGACTTGCCCAGAAAGTCTTGGGTACGGATGCCATCGAACTAAGGTAAAGAAGCAAATTAAAGCCCCGGGTTGGCTTGCAGCGAGAAATAGGTGGCGTTTTTATGAAGAAGAAGCTGCACGTGATTAGGCTGCATTAGGTAACGGAAGCCAAAATACAGCCGCATCACATTTTAAGTTTCTTGGACGCAAAGTTTCATGCAAAGGAACAAAGGTAGCTTGCTAAAGAAGCCAGGTATAATCATACACGGCGTGGAGAGTCACGTGAAACTTATCTCCTCCTGAGGTGCTGGAGCATGAGTTTGAGTTGATTTGAGGAGTAATCGTACAAAAAAGAAAGACATTTGAATGGTGTGATTGAGTGATGAGAAGCTGCATGTGATCTAGCAAGTTAGAGAATAAGGGTGCTTGGTATCAAGTTCCAGAGCACAAGGGCGTGATAACTTCATAACTGGAAGACCTCCCAGGAACAAATGGATGAATGATGACATCTCAGGGGGGCAGGAGTTAAGACAGAGAAGGAGATTTTCGAGTTTATGCCAGCTGTTTCTGCATCGTCACCTTCTCTGGGAGAAACATGTGCTGATTCGTTTGTCATACCATGCTTGACGTTTTGTTTCCCCAATAGGGAGAAGCGGCAGCCACTAAGCTCAAAGTTTCGTTTCAACCGAGAAAGCCGGAAGTTGCCCCCCTGGCCCGTGGCCCTCGTATTCAAGCAGGGAAACTTTGGTCGGCCCCGGTTGAACACGAGATTGACTCGAGACTCGCGCAAGATGAAGTATTGATTAGTGAGGCAGTGATACAATTGTGTTGTACTGATGCAAAGAGCATTGAAGGCGCGAGAGAGCATATACATCACGGAAGATAACAATAACTCCTGAACATCGATCTCGCACTGCTCTGCTACTGCAGGTACACCACCACCACCCCCTGGAGGTACGCCACCACCCCTAGGAGGGGTGAGGACCAACAAGCCTTATGGCCCCTGCTATCGGTGGCATCGTGCGTCATCCCCAGAGCGGGGCTGCTCGCTTGGCGCTGAAAATTCAGTTGGCATGAACGCCACAAAGACGACGCTGGCAACTTCAATTGGAAGAGAACGAGCATTTGTGGACTCGTACACGTTACAGCGGGGCCCTGCAACTGACCAGCCAAATCCACAGCATCGACGGTGCGCCCGATGGGGAAAGAAGCAGGAAACTGGCAGCGCCTGGCAGCACCTGGCCCCCTATTGCCCCTGTTCCCCGGCTGCAAGCTCCTCGCTTTTCTTGCCAGGCTGCACCTGCCCCCGCCCCAGGAACGAAGCTTCCATAAATAACTCCCCATCCCAACCCAACAAGATTTCTTCTCCTCGTCAACACAACACATCACATCACAACTTGCCACTCTCCGCGACATACTTCTACTCGCGTTCGCCCCATCTTACTTCTTCTTCTCCTCCCCCATTCAAACCCAGATTATCAACCCATAATCCGTTCTAATCAAACATCACCCTCGCCCTCGCCCTCGCACTCGCCATGCGTTCAACCGCTCTCCTCGCCCTCGCGGCTTCGCTCTCCACCACTACTGCCGTCTTCCAGGGCTTCAACTATGGCTCAACCAAGTCTGATGGTTCCACTTTCCGATACCAAGCCGACTTCCAGAGCCTCTTCCAGACGGCCAAGAACCTCGTTGGCACCTCTGGCTTCACCAGTGCACGCCTGTACACCATGATCGTATGATGATGCGTCCCCCCATCCAAGATCAACAGCTGACAATTGTGTAGCAAGGAGGAAGCTCGACTAACGAACCCACGCAAGCTATCCCCGCCGCCATCGCCGAAGACACATCCCTCTTACTCGGTCTCTGGGCCTCGGGTGGTCAAGGAGGAATCGATGCTGAAATCACCGCCCTCAAGTCTGCCATCGACAAATGGGGAACTGGCTTCACAAGCTTGGTTGCTGGTATCTCGGTCGGCTCTGAGGATCTCTACCGAATCTCTCCCACCGGTATTGCTGCCAAGTCTGGATATGGAGCTGATCCCGCTACAATTGCCTCATACATTGGCCAAGTTCGTGCTGCCATTGCCAATACTCCCTTGAGCGGAGCCTCCATCGGTCACGTCGACACCTGGACTGCTTGGGTCAACAGCTCTAACCAGGCCGTCATCGATGCTTGCGATTGGATTGGAATGGACGCCTACCCATACTTCCAGACCACCCAAGCCAACAGCATCCAGAACGGCCCAGGTCTCTTCCAAGATGCTCTCAGTGCCACACAAGCTGCTGTTGGTGGAAAGCCAGTCTGGGTCACTGAGACCGGATGGCCTGTAAGCGGCTCTACTGCCAACCTCGCTGTTCCCAATGCTGCCAACGCCAAGACATACTGGGATGCGGTTGGATGCCCTCTCTTTGGCAAGACCAACACTTGGTGGTACACTCTTACCGACAACGATGCCGTCCAGACCAACCCCAGCTTCGGTCTCGTTCAAGGCAACCCTTTGAGCACCACCCCGTACTTTGATCTCTCCTGCTCGGCTGTCTCTTCCAGCTCTAGCAGCACCCCTTCCACTACGACCAGCTCTAGCAGCTCTGGCAGCTCTGGCGGCTCTGGCGGCTCTGGCGTTTCTGCCAGCTCCTCCATCTCTGCATCAGTATCATCTGTCGTGTCTGTTGCTACCAACTCCCCTCTTGCCTCATCTGGTGGTGGACTCTCCCCATCTCTGGGAGCTGGCAACGGGATCGGTAGCGCTTCAGGCACTGGTGTAGCTCCCACCGGAACCGGAACTGGAAGCTCAGGATCTGGTTCCGGATCAAACAGCACGGCCACTCTCAAGACTACCGCTTCGCCCACTGGCTCATCCACCTCATCAACAGGTCCAGCCACAGCTAGCGCCAACGCAGCCAGCCACCTCGCCGGCTCTGTTGTTGGAGCTGTTGGTGCTTTGATCCTCGCGGCTGCCGCATTGTAAATTACTTTCGAACGACATGGAGCACATACGGAGCATGGGCATTGTACTTGAGAATTAAAACTGGTTGCATTGCATTCACAGGGGAGCATTGGGGGCACAACGCCGGCTGTACTTATTTTCGGACTGGGGTTTGTTACAACACTCAGGATCTTGATGAACTCCCATCACTGATCACACACATACAAGAATAGAACAAAAGCAAAAGTAATAATAATTGCAATTAGATACACAAACCTTCCGCTTCTTTGTGAATATGTTTTCATTCGTGGTTCAGGCAGGTACATATCAAGACCCAAGTGAGTCAAACCGCCTTCTTCACTACTGAACTGTCATCAATGTTTTCCTTCAGAGGCCTTACCTTATGAACAGCCTCATAATGCTCCTCCAGTCCCTCGAGATCTCGAAACCTGTCTGCGCAGCCTTGTACTGGGCATCGCGCCGGGTGCTCGGTCTGGATATGCGTGTTTAGAAGTATGGGCTCTGGTTCA
>Ga0302325_10028176_pt1 | contig 11626 bp, 9 predicted proteins | sample Palsa_T0_2_FD_201948 | JGI IMG/M metagenome (GOLD analysis project Ga0302325, IMG submission 201948) | Peat permafrost microbial communities from Stordalen Mire near Abisko, Sweden - Palsa_T0_2 | ecosystem: Environmental > Terrestrial > Soil > Palsa > Peat permafrost | place: Sweden: Abisko... | reverse complement strand
TAGTACAGAGGAAATATAGTACAAAGGAAACCTACATGCCTAACTAAAAAACGTCTGTTTACTGTTAGCATTCCATTCGAGATGTTAGCGTCAAGCAGATGAGAGTGTGGCGAGAAGACTCTCCAGCAGCAAGCAAGTGTGGCAATTTTGAAAACTTTCTTCTTATTTAACATGATGAACCCCTTTCTTTTTCTCGATCACGAATTCGGACGTCCAGACTCTGCATTTAAGTTTCCTACCAAGGCTCTGCTCTAATGTCCCACCTGCTCCTAGAACATTTTGCAAGATCTGGATATCCCTTATACATTTAAGCATTCCCCAAGGACTCAATGTCCCACTGCACCCGGGACATTCTGCAGGATCTAGATATCCCTTATACTCAATGTCCCACTGTATCTGGTACATTCCACCACACCTATAACGGAAACATTCTAACATAGAGCGAATTCAAAGATCCCATTGTCCAACCCAGATTGGAACAATCACAAGTTTGGAATGTCTCTCACCAATTTTCAATGTCCCATTCATTCTCGGACAATCAATGCTTAAATAGTTTCATTGTTCAAGACCTTACTCGAACATTGGGGTGCTTTTCACAATTGACGGATAGAGCTCAATGTACCACGCATTATTGAACATTTGATGGTTCTTCTAATCGTAGTATCAAAATGCTCTATATTTCGGTCATTAGGGATTGAATTATAAACTCAGACGTCTGAACAAGTAACACCCAAACCCAAGTCATCCTCTTCCAAACATAACTTTAATTTCCAGGCCTCACTTTCCCACAGGTTCGTCAGTCCAGAAAATGTAAGTCTATCAGCTCTCATCTGGGCCGTTGCCTCCCCTGAGCTCCAGCAGCCGAGCTTAGATCATGCTCGGCATGATATGAAAGAAGAGTCCGCACACCTGAGCAGTTAGCATACGATACTAGTTTAAACAATTTACGAGGATATCTAGAAATCCACCGCTTCAAACCCCCCGGCCATTCTTCTAAGGGTCTCCGATGTACAAGCTGCAGAAGGATTTCTACGCATCTAGTAAATTCAAAAGACCTCGGAACTCGATATCTTTGCCGTCGAATGAGGCTCACTGAGAACAAGCGTCTTAATCTCAAACTCAGGCCAAAGGGTGGCTGCCTGACACCTGAGTGGTTGCAGACGGCGCAAGACGGAACTCATGGAATCCATTTATAGGAAATGGCAGCCGAGCGATTGTACAGCAGGGTTTCCAGAACAGATCAGGCCGGTACTGTAATATCGCATGGTAGCTTGACCCCCACCCGCCACTTAGCGCTGAAGAACCAAAGAGAACGAAATACTCCACTTTGATAGAACTTGACATGAACACGTGACACATATCAACGTCTATTGGCAAGGAGCTCTCCTCAACTGCCGCCAGTCCAGCGGCATAGATGCTTACAAACCTCAATACGAGCGTCGGTCTGCACAAAAAGCATGGGTACAGTACATGAGCAGAAAGGGAGGAGAAAGGATAGGAGAAGGCTTGCAGACGATGCTGTCATGCCATCATGGCCTGCAGAGGTCTGCGGTACGTTAGCGCGACCGGCGGAAGGGTAGCGAGCAAGAAGCCCCCCCTATGGCGGACCTGCCTTGGCGCTCGGGGAGGCTTGTTAGGCCTTCCCACAGCGTCGGGGGCGCGGCCACCATGGGCCACCATGGGCCATTCGAAAACGGCCCCAGGGCAGCAGGTGCAACAACATTGGCGGAACAGGCACGCAACCCGCAACCCGCAACCCGTCCAAGCTATCGAAACACCGCGTATTGGAGAGACGTATCCCCCATTGGAGTGGGCGAGAGCGTCCCAGGCCGACGACACGAGACGAGACGTGACGAGACCAAAGAGGCATTCAGGACGAGGAGTCTTTGGTCAGACTGGCTGTGTGCGCCGCCGGCCAGGCAGGATTGACCGGAGGGCAAAAGCACTGGGCAGGGCAAGAGACTCGTGGCAGAGGCAAAGTGCTCTCTGTATAAAAATTGCATAAGTTAAGACATGCGGGCTTTCAACTCATCCTGACTGCCGCTCCGCTGCTGTTGCTACTGCCGCCGCTGCCTCCACGGTCTTTGCCCATCTGGAGACTTCCAGAGCCAGCTTGAGTATTGTTTGTGGTCGTCTCGAGCTAGGAAGCAAGCACGAGTCGCTCGGGAAGCCCAGCACACCAGCGCATTTTAAACGGCCTCGTCCCGTGCATTGGCATTCGATTTTCGAACGGGTCAATGATTTATACATCTACATGTCCCTGCGCTGCGAAAACGAACGAACCCGGACCAGAGGGGTGCTGCGAGCGTCGAGTTGACTGAAGCAGCTGGGACGGTGCTCCTGCGCGCGCTGGAGGGCGTCCAGACAAGCTGAAGGCCGTGGCCGCGCGAGAGAGAGAGAGAGCTGCTACCGCAGGCAGCGTGCGACCAGCGCAAGAATGTCCAGGACGTCGCAAAGGTAAATTCCTCAGCAAGCCGCGGGAGAGCATGAGAGAGGTGAAGCCGAAGCTGACGCTTAAAAACCGCATAGGAGGGACTACCACATCGTTGTGTTAGGCGCCGGTTCGTCACTGCCCTCCTCCTTCAGGAGGTCGAGGTCGAGTTTCACAGCTAACAATTTTTGCAATACTAGGCGGCGTGGGCAAGTCATGCCTCACTGGTAGGGTTCACCACCCCTGATGCTCCTTATCTTTATTGACCGTCTGAACAGCACAATTCGTCCAAAATGTCTGGATCGAGAGCTATGATCCGACGATTGAGGACTCGTACCGCAAGCAAATCGAGGTCGATGTGAGTTCTCTGTCGGGGTGTCGTGTCTGTGCCGCGGTAACTGACGCACATTGATAGGGGCGTCAATGCATGCTTGAGATGTACGATACTGTACTCCACTGACGAGGCGACATGTGGCTCACAAAAAGCAGATTAGATACAGCTGGCACTGAACAGTTCAGTAAGTTGAAGAAAAGATACCAATCACGTGATTTGACACTGACTTTTCACAGCGGCAATGAGGTACCGTGCTCAAACGATTGGTGGCAAAAATGACGCTGGATTACTGATTGTCATCTAGAGAATTGTATATGAAAACAGGGCAAGGCTTTCTGCTCGTCTTTTCAATCACCAGCCAGAGCAGTCTTGCCGAACTTGCAGAGCTCAGAGAGCAGATCATCCGCATCAAAGATGACGAGAACGTTCCCATCGTTATCGTTGGCAACAAGTCAGACCTTGAAGAAGATCGAGTGGTGACGCGGCAGAGAGCCTTCACCGTCTCACAGAGCTGGGGAAATGCTCCCTATTACGAGACATCTGCCCGGCAGCGGGGTAAGTCTGCCCTTCAAGTCCAGACCAGAGCGCTAATCTCAGTCAAGCAAATGTGGATGAAGTGTTTATAGATCTTTGCCGGCAGATCATTCGCAAGGACAACACGACAACGTCGACTCTCGATGATGAAGTCGTGTATCATCGAAGAGAGCGACGGCGACCTCACAGGACACGGCGAAAGAAAAGGGATGGTGGATGTACGATATTATGATGACTTGAACAGCCAAGAGCTGTGGATGTCGGAGGCGACTCGCGCAGGGTGGTCCTGGAGACTCCGAGTGGCTAAACTTCGATTCATGTGGTTCATTCAAAACGGTGGCATTTTGTGGACAAAATGGTTTTGCATTTACGGAGCTCCAACATAGACGGGAAAAGTTCACGGTTTATGAACATAGAGGTGGTCACAGTCAATGCAATTATGATCCGATTTCGATTCATGGATGGTAACATGGTACAATGATATCTCCTTTGGCTCTGGGACCCACATCTTACAATCAAATGGGGTCCGCCAGAGAAAGCAAGTGTCGCCTTAGCTACTCAGGAACTGCAGCCCGTATGACTTCAATTCGTTGATCTCCATAGACTAAGAGGCATAGCTCTTCGTGGAACATCCTCTCGATGTCTCCTTATGCACTCCTGCTCTAAATCTACGGATGACATCCAACTTCCTCCATCATCAATGCCAGCTCCCATGGTACTTCCGTCATGACTTGGGGTCCCCTACTTGCAGTGCAACAGCGTCGTCCAACGACGATCTCCTGTTGGAAGGCGAGCCTACTCAAATGATTAGAATGTGTTCCGTACACGGAAAGAAGTTCAAGTGGTTTCTCCGGCTCGCCTGAACCAACACGAGTGTAGCCTTTTTGAGGTTCGCCAGTTTATCAGAGAGACTCACCCGGAATCTCACCAGCTTCCAACGAACCGGCACCTTCCGGCTTGGACCGGAACAACGGCAACTTGACCTCTCGCTCCGCAAAGCGAAAGTCAACGTTCTCACGCCTGCACTCTTCAGCAATATCGTCGAAAGTCTTGCCCTCGTCCTTTGCTTGAGCACGAATCTTCCTGGTTCTGAACCGCCATATTAGGTGAGAGATGAATATTCCGCCTTCGATGAAGACGCAAAGAATGTACAACACGCCTCCCAAAACATCGAATGTGTTTTGGGCAACTAGGTTTTCAGAGTTATTCGGGTAGAATAGTGCGGGGAGTAAACACCTACCGAGGGCCATTAAGGAGAAAAAAGCTCCCATCCAGTCGATGGTGAGAAATATCTTTCTCTGTCAGCAAAAGCCAAGATGGAGTTGTTGAAGGACATACCCAATTAATCCCGATCACACGACCTCGACGTTTGTATATCTCTACATATGGGGGCAGAAGCCCCGCCACTAGGAGGATACTGGCAATGACTCCGATGATGATCATGGGAAAAGAGATCCCACGATCGTATAACGGCTTTCTTGTCAGTGATCAATTTCCCGAACATCTGTGGAGAAGAGCAGCCACCTTAAGAGTCAATATCAAGGCTGCTTCAGCGCCACCCATCACAAGCCAGATGACTATGCCAACTGATGTGGCTTTCCATACCGGCCAATGACTGACACTGGTAAGCTGACGTGAAGTGACTTGATGGCAAGGGATTACTTGCTCATGATAGATCAATGTTTGACCCCAGCTTATTAGGCAGAATGTACCGAAGACTTGTGGTTGGACTTGGATTGGAATGTTGAAGTTCTGAGAGGGTTCAGAGCGATTTCTTTGTTTGTAGAGGAGATCAAACCTGGCCGATTGCATACACTCCGAACGGAACAGCACCTGTGAACCGTCAGAGAGAACTGATAATGGTATACAGAACATACAAACTGCCCACAAGAGCATCATTATTCCTGGAAGACCATCTGTCTTTTTGGTACGGTAGTTTGTCCATATCCTGGAATATCAGTATGGGACCGGCAGTGACTAGACATGGTGCTCACTGAGGTCCTAGCTGATTTTTGTAAGCTAGTTCTTGATATATAGCATTTGAACTTACTTGAATGCACCAAAATCTGCTCTTTAGTTAGCAGACATAACACAGGGGAACGAACTTTCGTACACTGTTGATGGTCAGTTTTGTTTACAACTAGGAGGTCCACGAACCTGTTCCAATTGTCCTTCGGCTAGAGTTAGTGGTCTGCTTCTTCTCAGATGGCAATTACTTACCCAAGAACATTAGCAGCCTACAAAAATTAGCCTGGTGTTGAAATTGCTGAGTTAAGAGCATATATTGAAGAACGTCATTGATCCAGTTGATACCCCCATTTTCGAGCACATCGGCAGACTTGGCTCGGACATTTCAAGCACTTGCAAGCCATGAAGGAACTTTCTATAAGAGGACAACCCCAAGTGAATGAGCAAACCAGGAACGCGGTAGTCAGTTCTTAAGGTATGATTTGATCTTGTTGCATTCGATAAAAGACGGGGTTTCTCACAACTGGGATGGCCGTCTGTGGGGCCATCGCAACCTTGCCAAGAATCAAGTGGCGGATATAGGTAGTCCAAGTTCAAGGATAGTGAAAAATGTATGCAAAATCAATATAAATGAACAAAAGAGTACTTCACAATGCTGCGCAAGCCAAAATTCAATTCTAATGAAGATTGAAATCAATATCAAAGACGAAAGAAAAAATTGGTTGTAAATTGGTTGTACTATTACCTCACTAGCGGGGCCGACGGTCAAGCCGCGGAGGATGTGAGCAATTCGGGGTTGATGAACCTTTTTGGGTAATGAGTGGAACTGAATTTGCCTGGCAGGTTTGTTGCGTATAGAAATACTATTTTCTCAAAAACTAGGTTGAAGTAGATGATACTAATCAGAGTCTGAGCGACATTTTGGCATATTTCGCATAATCATCGCCTATGCTATTCCCAAGAAAAGGGGGGTAACCCCCACACCACACAAAATCCAACACGTGAGAATCCTCGATCGCTTAAGAACTGCACAAAATTCAGTCTCAAGTGCAAAGGGAAAAAAAATGCAAAAAAATAAAGGTTTAGTGCAACCGCCGTGAATCGAACACGAACCTCCACCTACCTCACTGATGAGTGGAAGGGTGGAATCCTAACCATTGGACCACGGAAGCCATGATTCATCAACTGATGTTGATGAAAGATCTTACAGTTCTGAACTGGATTGTGCAAGAAAAGTGCTTATTCTAGTACATATAGCCGGCTATAGATGAAACCTCGGCGCTCCGTAAGCGGAGGCTAAACTGATAAGAAACTGCCCCATGCGATACGGGTCTTATCTCAGGCCCGGATTTTCACAGGCGATTGGTTTATAGTCTACTGATTCTTTACTAAATGTAAAGATTCTCTTCTACCAGCTTTATAGAGTTACAGCTACGGGCCATTTCCTAGTGAATTCTGTTTAGAATTTAAATTATGCTCAATTAAGCCCAAAAGTTTCATTGATCTTACTCGAGTTAAGTTTATCGAGCGACTGTCTCTACCAACCAGTACACAGTCCTTCAAAACCCGAGGAGCAATTCAAGAAAGAAGCTCACTTCATACTTCTCGCCTCATTCTCAGCTACGCTGTCCTGCTACACGACTCCATTGGAGCTAAAACTCCATGAGCCTATCCGTACTGCTGAGCCCAGTGAGTTACCACCCCCGCACACTATCTTCCAGCGCCCGTCAATGAGTCTGCCTCGTGCTCAGGAATCATAGAAGAATGCGGCGTTGAATTTGATTCGCGGGTCCATTCTCATCTCAACGTGAGGTTAAAACACATGCAATGCATAACAAATTACGATTTCTGAGATACACTTTCAGCTTCAAATCAACGAATCAGCCGGAAAACCAAGAGTATTACCGCCAACTTTCACACCATGCAAATTCAATAAAAATCGATCTTCAGCGGATCTTGCAATATATTTATAGAGGGTTCCCTAATATCCGCTTTCCAAAAATCATTTGTCCTACAAGTAGTAAAGCGCCGAGTTGTGGTTGATTAGTTGGGGATCTACTTTCGCCCTCGCTTATCAGATGCGCCCTCATCCCTGCTCGAAGAAAGTCATGTCAAAGCTCACGAATATATTTCCTACTTGAACTCGCGAGAATCTCTACATACTAGATGCTATGCACGGTGTTTGTAGATATAACATCTCTGGAAAAAGCAGGAAAGAGAACTCTTCTGATTATTGTTACACTACGTATGAAACGTTCACAGGTAACCTTACTTTTCTACCACCAAGGTGATTGAGAGGAAGAAACTGGCAGCTTGCGCTCCTATCTTGAAATTAGGGTGTCTATTTGCAAGTCTCGTCGTCTGTATATGTTTTAAAGAAGCTCCAGGCTCTCATGAAAGAAGATTCACTTGAGGAACTCAATGACTTTCCACGTGTTCAGATAGGGCCATGCAACGCTCACCGCAAGCGCCAAACGCCTCAATGGTTCTGTCCCCGCTGTCTAGATCTTTAGGGGTCGCTGCAAAGAGTTCTAAATCGGGCTCTTTCGATCCCGGAGGACTGCTTGACGTTTCAAAGCCTCCCGAGAGATTCGTGGGGGTCCAAGGGGTTTCAATGGGGGTCCATTGTGACGTCGAGGATGTTCTTCGGAAACGTATGAATTTTCCACACGGGTTTCACCTGGAGCTGCTTGTACTACTGTCAGACAATGTGCTGGAGCTGATCAGGACTATCCCGTACCGTGTCTACGTTCAAATTCATTTGAAGAGGCCTGCAAAAGGAGAAGTAGCGAAATCACATGACTGAAAACATCCCGAAATGCAGAGCCTCATGTCTGATGAACAAAGATGGTGTGGGAGTTTGGGGGGATGGAGTGTAACCCCCCATAAGCACTAAAGTGTTTCGTGTGCCAGTGGATGCACCGTGAGACCATGCGCTGCTAACGCACGTCCTAGTAAAGCAGACTTTCGCGGCTATGCATGAAGAGAAGCCGGCCTGCATGGCAACAAGTGCGGGTGGTTGGTCAATGCTAATCAAAGTCCGGGTCAAGGTCAGAAGCAGCAAGGCAAGTGGGAAGCCACCGACAACGCACACACATCCATCTTTAGCAGAGCTAAGGCAGGTCTGTTATGAGTGCCGTTGTTCGCATATACCACACAGCCTTGTGAAACGGAAGCCACTGCTCGGGGGGAGGACATGTCTCCTGCCGCCCCGAATGTCCCTCTGACCAGGTTAACGGAGTTTTCGAACGCTCTGAAGCGAGTGCTTTGAGCCGACTCCAGGGCGCCGCCGCGTCGTGCTTTTCTGTGGCCCGAGGACAGGAGGATTCCGGCAAGCGTCGGCCATCAACTGACAATCATCTGACAAGTTATGCGAGCTGGGGAACATGGTTTCTCCTCCCCAAGCGTGCGAGCGGAACAATGAGCTGGAGGGATCTGACTCCGCCTTTGTACCAAGGGCCTTCTTTCGAACAACGGTTATGCCAACATGTGTCATTCATTCTCAGCCAACCTTCGCACCACCTTCCCCCCCAGAGTATCGATTAACGGGCCTCGAGACTTCACAGAAGAGGGAAAAGCTGCAGTTGTACATCTGCACTCGCTGCAGGAAATCGAACCATCGAGAGACGACAGGGGCTGGTGACAGCGAGAAGCAAACATCCCTTACAGTGCTGGGGCATTCGATGGTTGAAATCTGCGATGCTGTGGACCCCACCACGATAGGTACAGTACAGTACAGTACTGTACGGCATTTTGATTAATTCCTGGAGTCGTGGCGTTAACCGTACAGTACTGTAGATCCGATCACACAGGCCCGCTCACGATGACAGCATCTGGCCCAGGTGGTCTTCGGAAAAAGTCCCCCGTCCTCACGTCGGCGATCCTGGGTCCATCACCAGGCCTCGATGCGCGGACGCGGTTTGAAGCAGCAGCCCAGGGCGGTGGGATAAGCCCCCTCGGTCCCCTCACCAAGCCCACACACCCTCAGCTTGACCCAAGAAGCATGCCCCTGTCGAGGGGAAGAGGTGCACGGCCAGCGGCCTATGAGAGGGGCCGCCGCACGCACCCTAGAGCGCAACCCTGGACGGCACGCTTGTCAAAGGCGTCAAAGCTCCTGGCAAAAGTCGCCACCCTCCAGGGCTATCAGTATTGGATATGCCGAGCAGCGGGGCCAGCGCTGAGAGCTCTCTCATCAGCTTCGAGCTTCGAGCTTCGTGCTTCGCAACCCGACCGGCGAGAGCCCTCAAATAGCTCAAAGGCTGCTTACGAACGAACGCCGGTCGCAAGTTGTGCTATATCTACCGCATCCGCAGCTCGATAGGCAAGCTCGGCGGCCTGCAAAGGTGCCTGCTTTGAATGTGCTCTGGGAGGCACTCTCCGCCCTGAGCCTCAAGAGCATTAATCATATCGAAATCGTGGTCGCTTTTGCGTATTCGAGCTGTCACTTTCCCATAGGGAGTTCGGCAGGCATTGAGAGATCTGCCATGTGCTCCGAGTACCGCAAGCACCGCTCCGTCCGTATTCGAGAAGGATGTTGGCTGCCGAGTGATAAAAGCCCTCTCCCGAACTTTTCGAAGGCTAATCTGAGACACGCGCCACTCCTGCATTATTTACAGTACCGTCAATCTCAGCGTGCCGCCCGTTTTGGCATAGAGGATCTAAACCGTTCCCCTCGATACGGTCTCACCAATTGTGTGCCCTCGATTGTCGGCCCCTCGATTGTCGGTGCACACCATTTACGCGCATCGTCTACCGTACAAGAGGTCAACTTGAGCTGTGTAACCTCGAGAAGAGTGGAAGAGGAAACCATACACCCTTTGTCACAACCCAGCACGATCTTTCGGCAGCGTGACCTGCTGGCAAACGGGGGCTTCCTGTTGCTTCCGCAAGAGCCAGCCACACGGCTGGCAGTATATTCCACATCAAAGAAAGGGTCCTCTGCAGACGCAAAGCTCCCGCAAGCCGAGGGAAGAAAAAATCGATTGTCCTGAGATTTGAATCTTGCTCCTGGTCCCTGTCTCTGCTTCTCACCACCATCTCGACAAACTTAAATCCGCCGTAGGAGATCAACGTCCAAAGGAAACCTGAGACACTTAATTATGGGCACCTCCCAGAACCAGGAATCTCTATCCCGAGCAGGTGTGCCCTCAACGTTCAACCCACCATCACGTCCTCGAACTCCAAGCAGTCAATTCTTGTTCACGCGAATTGCAGAACGGAATTTGCCCAGCAACCAGGCAGGTAGAGGTGTAGTGAGGTCCGTCGTAGCGCAGCGAATCAAACCAACGAAGGAGCAGAAGAAGCGCCTTTTGGAATTTCTTGCGGGCAGCGAATCACATTTTGCCATGATTAGCAATCCCCTCCCCTCCCGAGAGCCGAACGGTGAAAGGTATGGGATGGATCGCACACCCTGATTGCACGCGATACTGTAGAGAGGCTGCTTGGGGGCTTTGCTTTATCCAAGCGTAGGGGTACAGTAGAATTGGAGGTCGCTCCTGGAAGTTGTCGCCGTGCAGGCTCTGTAGTCTGTCTGCATCTACCTTACCTTACCTTACCTTACATTGACCCCCACAAGGAGTGGCAGCGTGCACGTGGCGCTCTCCCCTCTCCTAGTCCGTCGAGCAGCATCGACCTCGAAATAGGGTTCTACTACTGCTGTACTGGTGGTCGATAGAGTAGATCATCGTTGGTCCCGTTCGCTATTCGGAGTGCGATGGAGGCTCTCAGCCACTGCAAACCAACCACACCGGTCCTAGAGCCAGAGCCAGAATCCAGAAGCAGTGCCAGTGCCAGCGCCAGTGCCAGTGTCCCACCTAATGTGCTCCTCCCAGACTGCCTGCCCCTGCCTCTCCCCTGCCCTATCCCCAATCCCCAATCCCATGCTGCCATCCTCCAGCCCAGGCCCATGCCCCATGCCCACATCCCCCCCGGCCGTGCTGCAGCTGCTATCATCCCTCTCTCTCCGGCTCCTCGACGCGAGCAGGGATCTTGAGTCTTGACACTGTTTAAGAGGTTTAAGGCGGAACAAAATCTCGAACTAGCAGCGCGAGTCCACGCTTATCACCCCAACCGGCCAATCACCGCGCCCGCCCCGTTACTACGTACTTTGCCTTCACCCACTCACTCTCCCCCATTATTTCGCCCACTCGTTCCATCTCAAGAAAACACTCCGAGCAAGCCCAGTGCACGCAACTGCAACTGCAACTGCACCCTCCTTCACCTCCACCTCTACCTCCACCTCCCCCGTCCCAAAGCTCCTCCCGACACTCCTTCGAATACTGTATTGTATCTCTTCACGCCATCAGCATCGTCGACTCGTCCTCGTCCTCGTCGACGCTGCTAACCCCCCCGCCAGCTTG
>Ga0302325_10028175_pt1 | contig 11626 bp, 10 predicted proteins | sample Palsa_T0_2_FD_201948 | JGI IMG/M metagenome (GOLD analysis project Ga0302325, IMG submission 201948) | Peat permafrost microbial communities from Stordalen Mire near Abisko, Sweden - Palsa_T0_2 | ecosystem: Environmental > Terrestrial > Soil > Palsa > Peat permafrost | place: Sweden: Abisko... | reverse complement strand
TGTCGTCAGGGTGCAGGTGGATGCCATCATTCCGGATGCCGACCCATCCGAGCCATGCCTGGAACCCCAGACCATCCAATTCCTCGATGACCTGCAGAACAAGGCCGATCGTGGATTGATTAACGAGCTGGCGAGCGTTGGGGACGTTTACGTTCGACGCTCGGCATGATCAGGTTTTCGTTCCCGAATCGCCGCCTAAAGTTTACCTCACGAGCCTGCTGAGATATTCTGCTCCCCAGCCGTCGCATCGTCGCGGCGGCAAAATTCCTTTATTGTTCTCAGGCAAAGGAATGCCATGCCGGGTGAAACGGATTTGCATAAGACGCTGAAGAAGGAAGCGTGTCGTTGGTTGCTGCGTATGGGGTATCGCTGCATTGCCGCCGAAGTGCGGTTGCCGCCGTTGGGGATTGTGGATGCGGTGGGGACCGGCATCTTTCGGCCGTATCACAATTATCTGTTCATCCCCAAGGCGTTGCCGCAGGTTTGTTTTGTGGAATGCAAAGCCACGCGATCCGATTTTTTGCGCGATCTGAGCAACGACGGGCAGATGTGGCTTTGCCTGCGCGAGCGCAACAGCCGACGAAAATCCCGCCGCGGCCGGCGATTGCGGCACACGGCCGGCCTCGGCAAATTCGATTCCTGCCTGATGCAACCGATGGCCAATCTGCATTATGTGCTGGCTCCGACCGGGATAATCCAGAAAAAAGATTTGCCGCCGCGATGGGGATTGCTCTGTTACGGCGACGCCGGTGTGAGCGTGGTGGTAAAAGCATTGTGGCAGGAGTCGGCCCGGATGGAATACGCCGAATCCGCCATCGCGCGTGCATTGACCGGCGACATTTTCCGCGCCGATGAGCGGGCGATCCACTCCGTGAATCGCGAGCTTTTCGCTCAGCAAATGGCGTTGGCCGAACGCATCCGTTCGATCCGGCCCCGGGCGATCTTCGCCCCGCCGGCGGATCAGCCAGAAAAAATACCAAATGCGATTGAACCGCCAAGACGCCAAGACGCCAAGGTGGAAAAATACGCCAAGAGTTCATTCAATTTAATTTAAAAAAGAGAATGCGGGTAACGTCGGAACTCGAGGAGCTCGCCTCGGCGTCTTGGCGGTTAATCCGCATTTTTCGAGAACCGCTCTCGCGCCAAGAATCTCTCGCGCAGCGTGGCTATCATCCCTCCACAATGAGTTGGCGGACGGTCACAGATTTTGCCAAGCGGACTCCCATCACTCTGCAGCTTGCCGACCGGCTGGGGCGCGGGCGCGGGCAACAACGGTGGCTGGATCAAATCAATCCACCGCCGCCGGCGCGATTGACGCCGGATTTGCGCGGATGGGAAAATCGCGAGTTATCGGCCGTGTGGATTGGACATGCGACAATGCTCATTCGCATCGGGGGGAAAACGATCCTCACCGATCCGGTGATGAGCAATCGCATCGGCCTTGGGCTGTGGCTCATGACGCTGGGGCCCAAGCGGCACATCGCCCCGGCACTGGAGGTTCGCCAACTTCCGCCACTGGATTTGATCCTGATTTCCCATTCTCATTTCGATCATCTCGATCGCCCGACGCTGGCGCAATTGCCCAAGAAAACGCCGGTGATCACCGCATCGCACACCTCCGATCTCATCCGCGACCTGGGCTTTCGCAACATCACCGAATTGGCCTGGGACGAGCAGGAAAAACTCGACGGCCTGACCATCACCGCCCGCAAAGTCCGCCACTGGGGAGCGCGAACATTTTTCGACAAACATCGCGGCTACAACGCCTATCTCATCGAATCCGATAAACACCGCATCCTCTACGGCGGGGACACGGCCCAGCAGGATTTCTTCTCCGACATCGGCCGGGTTGATCTGGCGATGATCGGCATCAGCGCTTACGACCCCTACATCCAGGCCCACACCACGCCCGAGCAGGCCTGGGAAATGACCCGGCAAATGCCGGCAGATTTTGTGATTCCCATACACCACAGCACGTTCCGCCTGAGTCATGAACCGATGGACGAACCGTTGCGAAGGATGCTGGCCGCCGCGGGGAAGGATGCGGAAAAGATCGTCATCCGTGAGCCGGGCGGAACGTGGACATGGCAAGAATCGGCGGTGCCTGCGCGCGTATGAATTTTCCCCTCCCCTGATACTCCCGGGGGAGGGAAAGAACGCGCGCTCCGGCGAATCGCTGTTGTCTCTCGCCGCTGCCTACCTCAAAATGCTGCAATGCACGTTCTGTTCATCCACCAGAATTTCCCGGCGCAATTTCGTTTCATCGCCCCGCGATTGGCGAAGGAAGGCTGGCGATGCACGTTTGCCACGGAGCGGGAAGAGGGCGAACTGGAAGGAGTGGAAAAGATTCTTTACAAGCCGCGCGGGGGCGCAACGCCGGCCAATCATCTCTGCACGCGAAACTTCGAGAACACCGTCGCTCACGCCCACGGGGTTTTTGAAGGGCTCAAATCCCGCCGCGATCTCAATCCGGATTTAGTGGTCGCCCATTGCGGCTTTGGTTCGTCGCTGTTTGTCCCGTTTTTGTGGGATGCACCGATCATCAATTTTTTTGAATTCTTCTATCACGCCACCGGCCAGGATTTGGGATTTCGCCCGGAAATGCCGATCGAGGAAGTGAATCTACTCCGCAGCCGAACTAACAATGCGATGATCCTGCTCGATTGGGTGAATTGCGATCGCGGCTGGACGCCAACGCATTATCAGCGTGATTTTTTCCCGCCGGAACTGCGGAGCAAGATCGACGTAATCTTCGACGGGATCGACACGGATGTTTATTTCCGCCGCGAGAACGTCGCCGCTCGCATTCGCGCGGAATATAAAATTCCCGACGATCATCGCATCGTCACGTATGTCGCGCGCGGATTCGAGATGATGCGCGGCTTCGACATTTTCATGAAGGCCGCCCAGCGTATCTATCAGCAAAATGAAAAAGTCACGTTCCTCGTTGTCGGCACCGATCGCGTGCATTACGGTGGCGATCTGAAATTCATCAAGGAAAAAACCTTCCGGCATCACGTGCTGAACGAGGGGAATTACGATTTGTCTCGATTCCGATTTACCGGCTTCGTCCAGCCGCCGGTGTTGGCGGAGATTCTTTCCGCGGCCGATGCGCACATTTATCTCACTGAGCCGTTCATCGCTTCGTGGTCGCTGGTGAATGCGATGTCCTGCGGCGCTGTGGTGGTGGCATCGGATCAGTCCTGCGTGCGCGAGTACATCACGCCTGGGGAGAACGGATTGTTGGAAAACTTTTTCGATTTCGAAGCGATTGCCGGACGTGTGCTGGAAATCCTGAGCGATCCGCCGGCATTTGCGGGGATTTCGCAGCGGGCGATGGAGACGGTGCGGGAGAAATATTCGCTCGATGTGGCGTTGCCGAGGATCAAAACATTCTTCGAAGAAGTCGCCGGAAAACGTCGTCAGCCCAAGGAACTGCTGGAGGATTTGCTGCACAAGGGGACGCTGGAGATGGTGCATCCGGAGATTCAGCCGCCATCGGCCGACGCCATTGCTGCGCCCCTCGATGCCGATTCGATGGAATCGGTGACGGCCCAACCGAGCGAGTTGGAGCAGGCGGCAACGCAAATCAAGCGGCTCTCCGCCGTCGAGCATTCGCCGGCGAATTGGCCGCGTGTCGTGATGAATTACCACGGGCCGGCGGGAGTGCTGGAGTCGATTGGCCCGGTGAATCATCCAACCGATTTGGCGCGGTTGCTGACGCGCCTGGGGCAATGGAATGCCCAGACGATTTTGGATTTGGGCAGCAATGATGTGGGAATCATTTTCCTCTGGACGCGCGTGGCGGCCCCGAATGCACGGATCATTCTCGCACAGCTTGCCGACCGTCCAATGCCGGAGGCGAAGGTTCAGATGTTGCCGTTTCTGCCACGGCCCAAGCAGGAGATTCATCGGCTGACGCCGGCGGAGAATGTCGAGGCGATGGAATCGGCCCTGGACAAATCGCTGGATGGCCGGCAATTGGATTTTGTTTTCATGAACGGCCGGCGAACGTACAAGGATATTTCCAATGATTTTCGCCGCTTGCGCCGCCGAGTGCGCGCTGGTGGGCTGATCGGATGGGACGGTGTCACCCCCATCATGAAATCCTCGCTGACCGATGGCGGCGATCGCCTCTGGACGGAAGTTCGGCCGTTGTATCCGAATCGGGCCGAGTATTTGGAAGGCCGAATCACCGAAGTCGGTGGGATTGCGCTGATTAAAGTTTAAACGCGTCCCCTGCGGGTCGCGGCTAAACAATTTTGGTTGCTCCGAGTAACATGCAGAGCATGACGATGACCGACTCTTCGCCCAGCGCATCCAACGTGATTCAGCCGCAGCAGGCGCTGGCGGAGCGCATGCGCGGGGATTATTCGGAGTTGGCCGCGGGGATCGGGGCACAGGATCCGGAAACCTGGCGGCGAAAAACGTGCCGGGCGTGTGGAGCGGGGGGACTCGTGGAGGTGCTGAATCTCGGCGACATGCCACCGGCGAATTCGCTGCTCAAGCCCGAGCAGGTGCATCAACCCGAAGCGCGGTTTCCGCTGACGCTGATGCTTTGCCAAGGATGTGGCATGGTGCAGCTTGCCCATGTCGTGCCGGCGCCGCTCTTGTTTCGCTCGTATCTATTTTTTACCTCCAGCAGTCGATTGATGAGCGAGCATTTTTCCTCGCTCATGTCCGAATGCTGCGAGGAATATGTGAAGCCTGGTGGATTGGTGCTTGAAATCGGCAGCAACGACGGCACGAGCTTGAGCAATATCCGCCGACGGGATGTGCGCGTGCTGGGCGTCGATCCTGCGCGGAACATCGCGGTGATGGCGGCGGCGCGCGGGGTGCCGACGATTTCGGAATTTTTTACCGAGCCACTGGCGCGGGAGATCGCCCGTGTTGCCGGACCGGCGCAACTTGTCGTCGCATGCAATGTCATTGGGCACATCGACGATCTGGATGATGTCTTCGACGGCGTCAAAACCATCCTCGCGCCCGGCGGCGCGGTGGTGATTGAGGTGCCCTATCTGCTCGACCTGGTGGATCGCGCGGAGTATGACACGATTTATCATGAGCATCTGTCATATTTTGCCGTACGGCCGCTGGCGACGCTGTTTAATCGCCATGGGATGCGACTGGAACGGGTGAAATTCTTCCCCGTCCACGGCGGAACCATCCGCGTAACGGCCGTGCGCGGCGACGGCGTTTCGCCGGAGGCGAAGACCTGGATCGACCGGGAAAATCAGCGCGGTCTGGCGAGCAAATCCGCCTACGAGCCGTTCGCTACCAAGGTGATTCAGGAGCGCACGATCCTGCGGCAGCAGTTGACCGATCTGAAGCAACGCGGCAAAAAAGTCCTCGGTTACGGCGCGCCGGCCAAGGGAACGGTGGTGCTGAATTATTGCGATATCGGAACCGATCTGCTGCCGTCGGTGATCGATTCGACCCCGGCCAAACAGGGCTGGCACGTGCCCGGCACGCATCAGCCGATCCTGCCGCCGACGGCGATGGCGACGGAAAAACCGGATGCACTGCTGCTGTTGGCCTGGAATCACGCCAAGGAGATTCAGGACCGCGAGGCCGCTTTTCTCGCTCGCGGCGGGATCATTGTGTTGCCGCATCCGGCCGAGGTGAAATCCGTGGGGCGAAATCCGTGAAGTACTCCCTGTATTGAGCCGATAAAAATTCTGGAACCGCGCTTATGTCCACCATTCTTGACGTTGAAATCGACGGAGTGAAGCTGTTCAAGCCGAAAGTTTTCGGCGACGGGCGCGGCGCGTTCTTCGAGGCGTTTCGCGCTTCGTGGATCAATGCAGACCGCCAACGGTGGGTGCAATGGAATGTTTCCAAATCGGCCGGGAATGTGGTGCGCGGGTTGCACTTCCACAAATTGCAAACGGATTACTGGCTGGTGACGAGCGGGAAGATTCAAGTGGCGCTGGTCGATCTGCGGGCCAAGTCGCCGACGTTTCGAACCGCAATATGTTTGATCCTCGACGCCGCCGATCCAACCGGATTACTCATTCCGCCCGGCGTGGTGCATGGATACAAAATTCTGGAAGAGGCAACGGTGATGTATCTGGTGGATGTGGAGTATACGGGCAAGGATGAATATGGCGTTCGCTGGAACGATCCCGCCCTGAAGTTGCCGGCCAGTTGGTACGACGGCCCGACGCCGACGCTTTCCAACCGCGACGCCGCCGCGCCGCTGCTGGCGGATTTGAAGGAACGGCCGGGGGAATAATTTTTCGAATCTATTTGCGAAGCAGCGCATCGCGCGCGGCCAATGCGCGCTTGGTGGCTTCGGCGGTGGTTGGCGCCAGGGCGGTGAGATGTCCCATCTTTCTTCCGGGGCGCGGCTCGGACTTGCCGTAGAGATGAAGTTTGACGCCCGGCACCCTCAGCGCGGCCGGCCAATTGGGTTCACCCCACGTCCATAAATCCCCGAGCAAATTAACCATCGCGGCCGGCGTTCGCTGCGTCGGACTTCCCAGCGGCAATCCGCAGACGGCGCGGACCTGCTGCTCGAATTGATCGGTGATACAGGCATCGATGGTCCAGTGCCCGCTGTTGTGTGGACGAGGAGCGAGTTCGTTGACCAGCAGCTTGCCGGTGTTTGTCAGAAAGAATTCCACGCATAAAACGCCAACGACATCGAGCGATTCCATAATTCCGCGCGTGATGTGGGCGGCCTCTTTGGCGATTTCGGGTGGCACAGCCGCGGGCGCAACTGTCAGATCGAGGATGTGATTCCGATGGGTGTTCTCAACGACCGGAAAATGTTCGAACGACCCATCCAATCCGCGCGCGGCGACGATGGAGATTTCCTGCTCGAATTCCACCAGTGATTCGTAAATTCGCTCGACGTCCGGGGAATCGGCAATAGCGGTCCGCGCCTCTTCGGCGGTGCTGACGGTTGCCTGTCCCTTGCCGTCATATCCGAACGCGGCGGTTTTCAGGACGGCGGGCAAGCCAATATTCTCGATGGCGGCGTTCAGATCCTTTTCGGATCTCACGGCGGCAAAACTCGTCACGGGAAACTGGTGTTTGGTCAGAAAATATTTTTCCCGGAGACGATGCTGGGTTGTCTCCAGCACATGCCAGCCTGGGCGCAACGGGGCGAATTGGGCGGCGATTTCCGCGGCGGCGGCGGGGACGTTTTCAAACTCGAACGTCACCACGCTCACGCCTCGGGCGAATTCGGCGACCTTTTCGGTGTCTCCGTAATCGGCGGTAATTTCCACGTCCGCGACTTGCCCGGTTGGCGTATCGCTGTCGGGTGAGAAGGCGTGGACGCGATAACCCATTCGCCGGGCGGCGATGGCAAACATGCGGCCGAGTTGCCCGCTTCCCAGTACGCCGATCGCGCTGCCGGGGAGGATCGGCGATGATGTTGTTTCCGATTGGCTCATTCTTTTGGCGGGGTTCGCATTCGCTTGGCGGATTCGGCCCAGGCATCCGTGTATTGAGTTTTGGTTCGCTTGGTCGGCGTTGGAAAAAGGAATCGGCCGATTCGAAATGTCAGCAAGAGCGCGAGCATCAGGATTACGAGGATGACGGACATGAGCAGGAGCGCGTGTGCGGCCAGAATTCGGCGCTCGGGTTTGTCGGCAACGGCTGCCGCTTTGAGGGCAGGAACGAGATACCACACGTAAACCGCCCAGAGCAGGATGGCGAAAAAAACAAGAAAGCAGATGTACGGCCATGGCGAAAACCCGCGCCGGCGGGCAAGACGCCACCAAGACCCCCACCCTGTCCCTCCCCCGGAGTACCAGGGGAGGGGAAAAGAGGGTTTGCGGGAGGGGCCATGCGAATCGGCCATTTGATTTTCACCACCCCAAATCCGCGCGGGGATTCAGCGGATGTTTCTTGGCCATTTGATCGATCATCTTGCGGTCCTCATCATCGATCTGCTTGGGAACCATCACCTTGGCGATGACGATCTGATCGCCCTTTTCTTCGCCGCGGATGATGCCGTGGCCTTTGATGCGAAGTTTGGCGCCGCTGCTGGTGCCGGGCGGAATACTCAGGGTGCGCGTGCCATCCAGCGTCGGTACATCCACTTTGGCGCCCAGCATTGCTTCATAAAGGCTGATGGGAAGATCGAGATACACGTCCAATCCCTCGCGGCGAAAATAGGCGTGGGGCATGATGGACGTGATGATGAACAGATCGCCCGGCTCGCCGCCGCCGTGCTGGCCGCGGCCTTTGACACGCACGCGGCTGCCGTTTTTCACGCCGGAGGGAATTCGCACGTCGATGGTTTCCAGTTTTCCTTCGCGATTGATCTGCAGCGGGAGATGCGTTCCGCGCGCGGCCTGCTCGAAGGTGAGGGAAACAGGATATTCGACATCGCTGCCGCGCTCGGGCTGGGGTCGGCCGCGCGACCTGCCGCGGCCAGCGCCACCTCCAGCGCCGCGCGCTCCGAAGAGTTGCTCGAAGATGCTGCCCATATCACCGCCGCCGCCGAAGTCGAAATCCTCGACGCTGACGCCGGGCCCGGCTTGCCACTGGTGAGTTTGCCCACCCTGTTGCTGGGCGCGGCGGAAGGCTTCGAACGGATCGCCACCCCCGCCGGGCATTCCACCCACGCCGGCGTGGCCGAACTCGTCATAATTCTTTCGTTTGGCCTGATCGGAAAGCACATCGTAGGCTTCCTGAACCTCTTTGAATTTTTCGGTGGATTTCGGGTCGTTCTTGGTGGCATCGGGGTGAAGTTTGCGCGCCAGCTTGCGATAGGCGCTTTTGATTTCGTCGGCAGAAGCCGTTTTGCCGACGCCGAGAATGTCGTAGAAATCGCGTTTGGCCATGACGGTAAGAATCTTAGCAGGCGGACGCGGCGGGAACCAAGTTGGTTGTCCCCGTCACGGAAAATCTCACTTTTCCCCAAGGATTTTGATGTCCGGATACCACACCCGCAGCACGCCCAGATAAACCTGATCATCCACCGGCATGGGTTTCAATCGCTTGTCCTTGAGCGGTCCATCCAACGCACGGCCCTCGATAGTCCAAGGCCCGCCGCTGTCAGAGTCGATCATCACCGCCTGGGGAAATTTTGCGAAGCGATGGGGGCGAAACGTCGGGAACAAATCGACATCCACTTGGCGGTCGTACACGTGAACTAGGCCGCTGGCCGCGTCGCGCAGAACCAGCAGCCGCTGGTCGCCATTAGCGAGGTTGATTGGGTCTGGGCCAATAGCGTCATCGGGGATCGCGCACGGCGGGGAGGATTCGATCAGAGTCACGGTTCCGGAAGAACCACTTTCCGGCGATGGCGGCATCGGAAACGCCGGCAGCACGGGCTCTGTCGGGGCCATCGCACCTTGGAGTGGCGGGACGAGAACCCGTGTTTGCGGATGCATCGATCGCCACTGTGCCCAGGTTGTTTTGATGGTGGGGATTTCCGATCCAAATCCGGTCGGCTGCTCTCCGCCGGGGGTTAGGCCGGTCACGCCGTTGATGAATTGGCCGATGCGAGAATTGTAAACCAGCAGCGTGTTGGCGGGCATCGACACAACCTGCAATTCTTCGGGCTTGATCGAACGATCCACATGCACGGCGAGTGCGCGATTGGCGAAGGGGCTCCACATCAGCAGCATCGGCTCAAGCTCGCGCATCTGGGCGACCAGCGGCGCGGGATAGAGGGCGGCATAGGGATAGGCGGTGGCCTGGCCGTCTTCGACGATGCCGACGACCCAATCATCATCCGACACGAAACTGGCCAAATCCGCCGAGACGAACGTCGGCTGCTGGTTAACGAGAAAGACGCTGTTGGGGTCGAGCATAAAGTGATGGGCCAGCAGCGCCAGGATCGGCCCCAGTCCCACGAGCCACCAGGCTCGTTTTTTCCCGCTGATGACCATCAGGATCAGGACGACGCAGAGCAGGATCACTAATGCTGTCAGCGGAAACTGCAATCGCCGGGCAAGCAGGATCATCCGAAATCCGTGCGGGAATTGGGCCCAGAACGGATGCACCCCATAAGCCAGAAACCCGGCGGCGAGAACGGCGAGAATGAGAACAATCAGGGGAACGATCACGCGGAACGATGATAAGGGAATCTCGTCGAGAACACAGTCAATCCGGCCGCGTTTGGGCGTGTCTGGCCGCCACTTGCCGCAATGCCTGCTCGATGGCGTCGACTTCATCGACGGTGTTGGTCCCGTGTTGGGTGATGTCATCGTACGCCTGCTGCACCTCATCCGAGCGGTCGCGGACTTCTTCCATGTAATCATTGACCAGATGATTGGCGGCAATGTTCAGCGCATCATTTGCCGCTTCCTTGGCGGTGTCACCGGAGCCATAGACATTGCGACCGATCGTTTGCCGCGCGATGGCGGAGGCGACGACATCGGCATCGGAATAAAAGTGTTCGGCGATCATGCGGTGGCCGTCTTCATGATGCACGATTTTGATGCCGGCTGATTTCGATATCCATTCGCCGACGGTCAACCGCAGCTTGATGTCGGCCGATTCAACTCTCACCACGGCCACCGTCGAATTCTCTTTTCGGACTTCATCCACAATCGCCCCATTCAGCGTGGCAACGCATTCGAAATCCGAAACAGTCACCCCCGCCTCGTCCGGCAAAGTCGCGGGCATCAACGGATCGGGAGCTAGCGGATCGTAAAACCGCGTGGTGGATTCCATCGGCGCCCACGTGACCGTGATCGAATCATCGCTTGCCGCGGCGGCAAAAATTGCCGATGCCAGCAGCATGCAAATGGCCAGCGATAATCTCCGCATGTTCACTCTCGGAGAATAACGGGGAATTCACGCCGTTGCATCGCTGGGTATGGCGACGGTACATTCCGGCCATGCCCAAATTAACGGTCGAAGGCGTCGGGACGTTCGATGTGCCCATGGGAAAGCGGCTGGTACTGGCGTTGGTGGATGAGGCGAAGATCGACCAGTTGCACCGCTGCGGGGGACATGCCAAATGCACGACGTGCCGGGTGACGTTCATCGCGGGGGAACCGGACAAAGTGACGCAAGCGGAGCGGACGATTCTGGCCGCGCGCGGATTGGGTGCGTTTCCGGGACTTCGGCTCAGTTGCCAGATTATGTGCGATCACGACATGCGCATCATCGCCGATAGCCGCATGTCCACGACGGGGCAGCAATCACCAGGCGATCGACCGTTGGACGAACTGACCCCGCCCCCGGTGTGGACGTGACAACACGCAATTGTTGCGCGATCCGACTGCGAAACGGCTCCGAACGATTGAATTCAAAATCAAATGCAATGCAGGGGAGGCGGGAGCCAAACCATCGCCCCAAGTTTTTTCTCCCGCCTCCCCCGCACCCCCACCACCCTCTTTTCCTTCCCCTAACCGTCCAAGGCGCAGAAGAAAATGCGGAAATCATTGGGTGATCTGCGTCGAGCGAACGTCCGAGGGCCCCACCATGCAACAGGCGCAGGGCAATTCTGCGCGTGGACGGTTAGGGAGAAGGAGAGTGGGTGGGGGTGCGGGGGCGGGAGAGAAACTTGAGGGCTTGATGGTTCTCTCCCGCCCCCGCATTGCATTTGATCTGTATTTCAATCGCCGGTCGAAGGACCATGAAAGTAGAACCACACTGCGACCTTCTGATGATGGTCCGACATTTCGCCATTTCGAAAATTTAAAAAATCTTC
>Ga0302325_10028174_pt1 | contig 11626 bp, 11 predicted proteins | sample Palsa_T0_2_FD_201948 | JGI IMG/M metagenome (GOLD analysis project Ga0302325, IMG submission 201948) | Peat permafrost microbial communities from Stordalen Mire near Abisko, Sweden - Palsa_T0_2 | ecosystem: Environmental > Terrestrial > Soil > Palsa > Peat permafrost | place: Sweden: Abisko... | reverse complement strand
AGCTGCTCGCAGGCCTGGAGGCCGGTGATGATCGACACGTCATGCTCGACGGACCGTCCGCCGAAGACGACGCCTACGCGAAGGCCTGCACGTGGCACGGCGCCGCAGTCTAGAGACGCGTCAGGCGGCTGCCGGCGTGGTGGCGCGCGGCTCGTTGTCCTCGGCGTACATGTCGGGCAGGTCGTTCTCGAACAGGATCACGTCGCCCATGCGGGTCAGGCCCGCCAGCACCTCGGTCGCGCCGCCGATGTCACGTACGACGGTGATCGCGCCCGGATCGAATCCGCCCTCGCGCAGGCCCCTGACGATCGGCTTGGTGCGTTCGGGACCGACGAGGATCACGTGATCGCAGACGTCGGCCGCCTGGCGGCCGAACCGCTCGTTGAGCGCCTCCTCCTCGTCGCCGAGCTCGACCATGCCGGGCGTCACCAGGATCCGGCGCCTGGCCGGATGGGAGCCGAGCACGTCGAGCGCCGCCGCGGCGCCGGCCGGGTTGGAGTTGTAGGCGTCGTCGATCACGACGATCCCCGCACGCGCGTTCGGGATCGGCGCGAGCCGATGGTCGGGCGGCGACACCGTCTCGAGCCCTGTCACGATCCGATCGATCGTCATCCCGGCCAGGTGGCCGACCGCGGCCGCGGCGAGCAGGTTGGAGACGTTGTGGCGGCCGAGCAGTCCGGCCGAGACATCGGCGCGCGTATCGCCGATCACGAGCGTGAACGTCGTGCGCCCCTCCGACAGCGCGATCCGCTCGGCGCGGACGTGGGCGTCGTCTGCGTCCAACCCGTACAGGAGCGCGTCGACGCTCGCCCGCGCGGCGATCTCACGGACCCGCGGGTCGTCGCCGTTGGCAACCAGGTGCCCGTCGGCCGGCAGCGCCCGCGCGAGCTCGGACTTGGCATCGGCGATCGCCTCGATCGAGCCCAGCCGCTCCAGGTGCACCGGACCGATCGCGGTCAGCACCCCGATCTGGGGGTGCACAAGGTCGCACAGCTCGGTGATGTCGCCTGTGCGGTACATGCCCATCTCGACCACGAACGCCTCGTGCGATGGCTCCAGGGCCTCGTTGATCGTGCGGATCACGCCGAGCCGGCTGTTGAACGAGGCCGGCGTGATCAGCGTCTCCCACTGCTGGGAGAGCACCGCCCCGATGCACACCTTGGTCGTGGTCTTGCCATAGCTGCCGGTGATCCCGATCACGCGCGGTCCGATCGCCTGCAGCTTGTGGGCCGCCGTGCGCTCGAAGCGGGCGTTGATCCGGCGCTGGAACGGGGCGAGTGCTGCGTTCGAGACGGCCAGCAGCCACGCGCACCCGGCGACCGACGTGACCGCCAGCGCGCCGGCGATCGCAAACGGCAGATCGGCGCCGATCACGACCGTCAGCACGACGCCGATCAGCAGCATCGCCGCGGGGATCGCCAGCGCCGTCGCGAACAGTCGCCGCGCACGCTCGGTGAACACCAGCGGCTTGATCTCAGGGCGTGGCTTGACGCGCAGCCCGGGCGCGAGCGCGGCGCCGGCCGCCAGCCCGGCGAGCAACTCGACCGGCGGCGCATGTGCCGACGCGGCGCCGACCGCGACCAGGGCGAGCACGACCGCGAGCACCATGAAGCGGTCGGCGATCTCCCCGCGGCGTCGCAGCCATATCAACAACCGAGCGTTCTCGTAGTGCTCGAGCTGCAGCAGATGCAGCATCCGACGCACCCGGGTCGGCACGCAGTACGCCGCGGCGATGCTCGCCACCGCGACTCCGATCAGCCCGTAGCTCATGCGACCGGCTGCGCCTGCGGGGCGAGAAAATGCGACGCGACCACGGCGAACCGACGCCGCTCGTCCAGATAGGAGAAGTGGCCGGCTCCCGCGAACACGACCAACCCGGCATCGGGGATCAGCCGCTCCATCGTCTGCCCGTCGCTGAGCGGCGTGGCGTCGTCGCGATCGCCCCAGATCAAAAGCGTCGAGGCCCTGACGGCCGGCAGCAGCTCGGTGATGTCCTCGTTGACCAGCCGGACGAGCGTCGGGCGCATCGCGCCCGCGCTCTTGTAATCCTCCGACGCATTGCGCTCGATCACGCGCTCGCGCCAGCGCCGGCCCGGCTCGCCGAGCAGCCGCGACGCGTGCTTCGCGAGCTTGGCGGCGGCCACCCGGCGCCGGTATCGCAACGTCCGCCGGGGCTTGATTCCGGCCGCGTCGACCAGCACCAGCTTGTCGACCAGATCCGGGTGCTCGGCGGCCAGCTTGATCGCGATCGCGCCGCCGCGGGAGTGGCCGACGACGCTGGGGCGCCGCAGCCCGAGCGCCGTCATCAGCGCGCGAGTCCAGCTCTCGTAGTCGGCGACCCCCCACGGCTGCCGCGGCGGCGGACCGGTCTCGCCGAAGCCGGGCAGATCGGGTGCGTACACGGTGCACTGGCGCGCGAGCGCATCGATGATCGGCGTCACCGCCTCGATACTGGCGCCCCACCCGTGCAGGACGAGCACGTCCGGGCCGTCTCCGACCCGCCGGTAACGCGTGTGAATGCCGTCGATGTCGATGAATTGATCCATGGGCTCAGGCCGCCGCGGCTGCGGCCGTTCGATGCTAATTGATGGCCCGGCAGTGGTACCGGAATAGACATTCCGCTACGTGCTATTAATCGGGCCGTGAGCGATTCCCTACACGCCGAGACGATCACGATCGCCGGTCACGGCGACGATCAGATCGAGGCATACATCTCCACCCCGCTGCACGGGGAGACCCGCGGCGGCGTCGTCGTCATCCACCACATGCCCGGCTACGACCGGTCCACGAAGGAGATCGCGCGACGCTTCGCGGAGCTCGGCTATGACGCGATCTGCCCAAATCTCTACCACCGCGAGGCGCCCGGCGCCGCTCCCGACGACGCCGCCGCCACGGCGCGGGCCAACGGCGGTGTGCCCGACGAGCGGCTGATCGGCGATGTCGCCGGCGCCGCCGCGCACCTGCGCTCGCTGGCCAACTCCAATGGGAAGGTCGGCGTGATCGGCTACTGCTCCGGCGGTCGCCAGTCGGTCCTGGCTGCGTGCAACCTCGACCTCGACGCCGCGGTGGACTGCTACGGCGCGTTCGTCGTCGGCGATCCCCCGCCAGACCGCGCCCTGAAGATGACCAACATCGTCGACCAGCTGCCGAACCTCCGCTGTCCGCTGCTGGGCCTGTTCGGCAACGAGGACGCCTACCCGAGCCCCGACCAGGTCGACGAGCTCGACCGGATCCTCACCGAGCACCACAAGCCGCACGAGTTTCACCGCTACGACGGCGCCGGCCACGCGTTCTTCTCGGTCGATCGCCCCTCATATCGCGTCGAAGCCGCCAACGACGGATGGGAGCGAATCGAAGCGTTCTACGGCAGCTGCCTGGGGAGCTGACCATGTGCACGTATGCGACCGTCAAGACCGAGCTGCACGGGAGCGCCAAGGGGCCGGGTGGGACCGGTTCCAAGTGGTTTCACATCACCGACGGGACCGTCTACTTCGATCACCCGGTGCACGCGATGGCCGAGCACACGCTCAACATCGACTTCGCCGATCCCTCGAAGGGGCCGGCGGCCCGGGTCGCGGTCGAGCTGACGGCGCAGTCGGCGCGGGATCTGGTCGAGGCGATCCAAGCGGCACTCGCGTCCGCGCCGGACGCGCTGAAGGTCTGACTAACTCGAACGCGGCTCACCGGGCGTGACCAGCGCGATCGCGCCCAGCACCCCGGCCTCGTCGCCGAGCTCGGGCTCGGTCACATAGCCGGGGTCGGCGGCGATCCGCGGGCCGGGCGGGTAGCCCGCCAGCAGCTGCGCCACTCGCGCGGCGATACGCGGCACGAGGCCCGGCCGCTGCATCACGCCGCCGCCGACGATCACCCGTTGCGGGGACGCGATCAACACGATCGCGAGGATGCCGAGCGCCACGTAGTCGGCCTCGAGCCCCCACGCGGGATGGTCGTCTGCCAGCCGGTCGCCGGCCGCGCCCCAGCGCGCGGCGATCGCCGGCCCGGCCGCGAGCCCCTCCCAGCAGTCGCCGTGAAAGGGGCAGGCGCCCGCGAACGGATCGCGGTCGCGGTCGTGGGGGATGCGGATGTGGCCGACCTCGGGGTGCATCAGTCCGTGCACCGGCGTGCCGTCGATCACCAAGCCGGCGCCGATGCCCGTGCCGACGGTCAGGTAGCAGAGGCTGTCGCAGCCTCGGCCGGCCCCCCACCGCTGCTCGCCGAGCGCCGCCGCGCCGACGTCGGTTTCGAGCGCGATGGGCAGCTGGAGCGCGTCGCGCAGCGACGGACCGAGCGGCCAGCCCGTCCAGCCCTGCTTCGGGGTGGCGCCGAGCGTGCCCCACGACGGGGAGCCGGTGTCGAGCTCGATCGGCCCGAAGCCGGCGACGCCGATCGCCCGCGGACGCGCGTGACGCTCGAAGAAGCCGGTGATCCGCGCGACGGTCTCACGCGGCTCGGCCGTCGGGAACTTCTCGACCGTCTCGAGCCGGTCCGGTCCCGTGCCGAGCGCGCAGACGCACCAGCTACCGCCGGTCTCGATGCCGCCGTAGCGCTCGTTCATCGCGACGCGCTCGAGGCTCGCTCAGGCCCGCAACGCATGCGCGGCGACGACGATCAGCGACACGCACGCATCGTTATCCAGCGCCGTCGCGTCGACCGCCAGGTGATACAGCGTCGGGTCGTCGATGTCTGCGCCGTAGAACTGCTTGAGGTACTCCGCGTGGTAGCGGTCGAGGTGCTTCATCGTGTCCCGCGCCTCGGACTCGGTCAGCCCGGAGGTCTCGACCGCCTGCGCCAGCCGTCGGTCGACCGGTCCCGTCAGTCGCACCCGCAGCACCATCGGGTCCCCGCGCAGCACCGCCACGCAGCCCCGGCCGAGGATCACCCCGTCGCCGGTTGCCGCCTGCTCGAGCACGACCCGCTCGGTTGCCTCACGGAAGTCCTCGGGCGTGACGATGTCCGGCGGCGGCCCGATCGGCGCAACGGTGTCGGCGCCGAGGAAGGCCGACACCATCCGCTCCAGGAAGCTGCGCTGCGCAGGCTCCCAGTGCTTGACCGCCTCGTCGACCGAGACGTCGAGGTGACCGGCGACGCGGTGGGCGATCGCCCGGTCGACGAACGGCACCTGGAGCCGCTGCGCGAGCTTGGGTCCGATCTGTCCGCTGCGCGTCCCGTACGCCGCTGAGATCGCCACGACGGTCATCCGCCGGCACTTTAAACCTCCGAGCCCCGCGGAAGGCGGGTGGGTGGGTTCCCATCCGCTTCCACGGGGCTGTGACCCGGAGGCGGTCAGCTTCTGCGCCGTCGCGGCTGTGACCGCGGTCGGCGCCACAGATGCCGTTAGGCGGCGATCTCCGACAGCTCGCGGTCGCCATTCGTCGCGCGGACCTCGATCGAGTGCACGACGCGCTCGGTGGAGAGCTCATGCAGGGTCAGTCCGATCAGTGCCAGGGCGACGAACGCGGCGCCCGAGGCAAAGCCCAGCCAAGTGATGACGCTGCCGCTGAACACGAGGCTCGCGACGATCGTCCACCCGCCGAGGATCGCGACGAGCCCGTCCAGGCCGCGCTGCACGTTGCCGCGGCCGTTGAGCGCAGCGGCCGAACTGAGCGCCACTGCGAGGACGGCCGCCGAGAACATCAGCCACATGAAGGTCGCGGGAATCCAGACCTGCGACGCAACGACCGTGAACCCGCCGATCAGGGCGAGGGCTGCGTTGGTGAGATAACGAGAGTTCATGAAAACCTCCATTTGGGTCGGCCGCGGTCCCCTGGCCGCGGCATCGGGCGTCAGAGCCGCTCTCCGTTCGGTTGTGGTCTCCGCGCCTGTCATGCGAGAGACTATACATCAGTCTGAGCGGTCAGAGTGATGGCTCAGACTATTTTCTGCGGCGAACATCGGGCATACTGAGCGGATGGCGGTCCGACCCGCAGAGGAAACGCTCAACAACACCGCGCGCGTGCTGCTCGGGATGATCGCCGAGGGCCACGCGACCGGCTACGCGATCAAGGCCGAGATCGAGCGCTCCACCCGGCTGTACTGGGGGGCGAGCGTCGGCGGTATCTACCCGGAGCTGCGGCGCTTGACCGAGGCCGGGTTGGTGTCTGTCTGCGATGACCCGCGCGGCGGCACGAGGCGCCACTCCTACACCCTCACCGATGCCGGGCACGAAGCGCTGGCGCAGTGGTTGACCGACCGCTCGGAGCCGGTACTCGAGATGCGTTCTGAGCCGCTGCTGCGGCTGCGGTTCGCGGGCGTGCTGGATCCCGATCAGCGTCTCGGGGTCGTGAGCCAGATGCGCGAGGCCTACGAGTCACGGGCACGGGAGGTGCGTGCACGGCTCGAGCTCGGCGAGTTCGACGACCCGTTTCACAGGATGACGGCCGAGTTCGGCCTGGCCTACTCCGAGTGGGGCCGCGACTGGTGCGCCGATGCCGAGCGCAGGCTGCTCGCCGAGGGCTGCCTCGGCACAGCGGCCGCCAAGTAGGTCGCCGTCCCGCTCGCCGGCGGGCCGACAGGCCCGTTCAGCGCATCGCTCGGTAGCGGCGGATCAGCGCGTTGGTCGAGCTGTCGTGCTGCAGGTCGGGCTCGGCGTCGGACTTCAGCTCTGGGATGATCGCCTGCGCCAGCGCCTTGCCGAGCTCGACCCCCCACTGGTCGAACGAGTCGATCCCCCAGATGGCCCCCTGCGTGAACACACTGTGCTCGTAGAGGGCGACAAGTGTTCCGAGCACCCGCGGCGTGAGCTCCTCGGCGAGGATCACGTTGGTCGGCCGGTTGCCCTCCATCACCCGGTGCGACACGACGTCCTCGGCGGTCCCCTCCGCCCGGACCTCTTCCTCGGTCTTGCCGAACGCCAGCGCCTGCGACTGGGCGAACACGTTGGACATCAGGAGGTCGTGGTGGTCGCGCAGCGGGTTCAGCGACCTGCCGAAGCCGATCAGGTCGACGGGGATCAGGCGCGTCCCCTGATGGATCAGCTGGTAGAAGCTGTGCTGGCCGTTGGTCCCCGGCTCGCCCCAGTAGATCGCGCCGGTGTCGTAGTCGACGTGGGCCCCGTCGAGCGTCACATGCTTTCCGTTTGACTCCATCGTGAGCTGCTGCAGATAGGCGGGGAACCGCTTGAGGTACTGCTCATAGGGCATCACGCCCATCGTCTGGACCCCGAAGAAGTCCGCATACCAGACCGCCAGCAGCCCCATCAGCGCCGGCAGGTTCTCGCGTAGCGGCGCAGTGCGGAAGTGCTCGTCCATCTCGTGAAAGCCGGCGAGCAGCTCCGCGAACCCGTCGGGCCCGACCGCGAGCATCGTCGACAGGCCGATCGCCGAGTCCATCGAGTAGCGGCCCCCGACCCACTCCCAGAAGCCGAACATGTTGTCGGTGTCGATCCCGAACTCCGACACTTTCTCGGCGTTCGTCGAGACCGCGACGAAGTGCTTGGCGATCGCCGACTCGTCACCGAGGGCGGCCAGCGCCCAGTCACGCGCCGAGCGGGCGTTGGTCATCGTCTCGAGCGTCACGAACGTCTTCGAGGAGATGATGAACAGCGTCTCCTCCGGGTCGAGGTCGCGGGTCGCCTCGACGAAGTCGGTCGAGTCGACATTCGACACGAACCGGAAGGTCAGGTCGCGTTGGGTGTAGTGCTTGAGGGCCTCGTAGGCCATCACCGGACCGAGATCCGAGCCGCCGATCCCGATGTTGACGACGTTGCGAATCGGTTTGCCGGTGTGGCCCTTCCAGTCTCCGGAGCGGATCCGGTCGCAGAACCCTCGCATGCGGTCGAGCACCTCGTGCACCTGGGCGACGACATCGATCCCCTCGACGATCAGCGAGCTCCCCTTCGGCATGCGCAACGCGACGTGCAGCACCGAGCGGTGCTCGGAGACGTTGATCCGGTCGCCTGAGAACATCGCATCGCGGTGGCGCTCCAGGCCCGACTGCTCGGCCAACGCGACCAGCAACTCGATCGTCTCATCCGTGACCCGGTTCTTGGAGTAGTCCAGGAAGAGGCCGGCTCCCTCGACCGTGAGCCGCTCGCCGCGGCGCTCGTCGGCGGCGAACAGGTCACGCAGGTGCTGCGGGGCCAGCGCCTCGTGGTGCGCCGCCAGCTCGGACCACGCGGGACGTCGCTTCAACGCCGGAACGTCGGTGATGCTGCTCATGGTGCCTCCCGTTGCGTCGTTGGCGTGGCGCCGGTCGTCGGCGTGATCGCGCGCTCGTGGCGCTTGTCGCGCGTGATGTGAAACAGCCAGCTGAGCACCGCGCCGATTCGGTTCGGGACGCCGGACAGCATCGCGATGTGGATCAGTCCCCAGGTCCACCATCCGGGCATGCCCCAGAGCTTGAACGGGCCGACCTCGACGACGGCGTTGAAGCGCGAGATGTAGGCGGCGGTGCCGAGATCGCGGTATTTGAACGGCGAGCGGGCGTCGGGTTCGCCCTTGACCCGCTTCTGGATCTGACGGGCGGTGTGGATCCCGCCCTGCAGGGCCAGCTCCGCGACGCCCGGGAGGTTCCGGAGCGAGATCACGTCGCCAATCGCGTAGATCTCGTCATGCGTGCCGACGGTGAGATCATCGTTGACCTCGATCCGCCCGGCACGGTCTTGTTTGGCACCGGTCGCCCGTGCGAGCTCTCCGACGAACTCGACCGCCTCCACTCCGGCCGTCCACAGCACCGTGCGGGCTTCGTAGCGGATCTCCGAGCCGTCGCTGTACTTGGCGACGAGGCCGGTCTCGTCGACATCGCTGACGCGTGTGCTCATATGCAGATCGACCCCGAGTCGGCGCAGCGTGCTGGTCGCGCGACCGGACAGATGTGAGCCGAAGCTCATCAACGGACGGTCGAGCCCGTCGAACAGCAGCACGCGCGCCTGGCTGGGGTCGATGTGGCGAAACTCCTTGGCGATCGTGCGGGTGGCGAGCTCTCGGATCTGGCCCGCGAGCTCGACGCCGGTCGGACCCGCGCCGACGACCGCAAACGTCAGCCACGGCTCCCGCTGATCGGGCGCCAGCGTCTCGGCGATCTCGAACGCGCCGTAGATTCGGCGTCGCACCTCGAGCGCATCGGAGATCGTCTTCATTCCGGGCGCCCATTCGGCGTACTCGTCGTGACCGAAGTAGGACTGGCGCATCCCGGCGGCGAGGATCAGGTAGTCGTAGTCCAGCTCGAACGCCGACCCTCCGGGGCGGCGTGCCGTCAAGCGCCTGGCCTGCGCGTCGACCGTGACCGCATCTCCGAGCAGGACCGTGACGTTGCGGTCGCGCTCGAACACCTCACGCAGCGGCCGGGTGATCTCCCCCTCGGACAGGATCCCCGTCGCGCACTGGTAGAGCAGCGGCGCGAACAGCGTCGTGGTGTTGCGGTCGAGCAGTGTCACCTCGACCTCGGCGTGTGCCAGCAGTCGCGTCGCCATCATCCCGCCGAATCCGCCGCCCACCACCAGCACTCGCGGACGCGCGCCGGTTCCGGATGCGCCTCCCGTCGCGCTCGGGAAGGGCGCGTTGGCGGGCGAATCCGGCGCGGACGCGTCGTGCGGCGACATCTGGCGCACAGTATCTCTCGACCCGGGGCCGATGTCGCGCGGACATGTGAACAGGGGCCGCCGACGGATGGCTCAGGGCTGAGCCGGCGCCGGGGAGCTCGTCTGCGCTCCGGCCGGCTGCGGCGACGCGGCGGGACCGGCGGGCGCCGGTTGCGGTTGCGAGCTCTCTGCGCCTGAGCCAGGATCCGGCACGGTGGGGTGCGTCTCGCTCGTCGCCGACGCCGCCGAATCGACACTCAGCGGCGACGGGCCGGCGTCCGCTCCCGTCTGCGTGGACCCGCCCGACGCCTGCCCGGACCCGCCCAGCGCCTGCGCGGACCCGCCCAGCGCCTGCGCGGACCCGCCCGGCGCCTGCGCGGACCCGCCCGGCGCCTGCGCGGACCCGCCCGGCGCCTGCGCGGACCCGCTCGGGCGGTCCGGCGGGTCAGCTCGATCCGCGCCGGAGGCGGCGCTTCCCTGCGGGCTCGGCGACCGTATGCGCGCCGGGGCGGCCCTGCCGGCCGGTTGGCGTGTGGCACGCGGCTCGGAGCGCAGCGCTTCCCGCGTGGCAGCGGCCGTACCGGACGCGACCGCGAGCTTCGCGCTCAGCGTGCGACCGCGCGTCGGCGCCGCGGCGACGTTCTGGTGGCCCCGCAGCCGCGTCTGTACGAGATGCTCGCCGGTTGCGACGGGGTGCGCTGCCCGGGCGATCGGCGTCGCGTTCGCGTCTGCGTTCGCGGAGACGGAGCGGAGCGTCCTCGCTGACGCGGTCGATGTCCTCGCGGACGCGGAATGCTCGGACCGATGCACGATTGCGTGCTCAGGCGTTCGATCGACGAGGCCGCCGCCGATGATCAGCGCCGAGGACGCGATCACCGCGACCGTCTTGATGCCGATCGCCGCGCCGCCGGTCGAGGCGGTCGCTGGGAGCAGATCGCCGAGCCATTGCCAGAGACCGATCCGGCGGCGGTGCTGCGCGGCCCACAGACCGAGCGGAAACGGTGCGACGGCCGCGACCGCCGCCCGGACCCGTTGGCGCGCCCGGTAGACGAGACCGCGAACTGCCTTTTCGCTGACGCCGAGGGTCACTGCCGCGGCTTCGTACGATTCGCCGCGGACACTCGTCTGCATGATCGCCCGCCGTTGCAGCTCGGGCAACGCGGCGACGGCGGCGAGGGTCTCCCGCAGCTCCATGCGCCGGTCGAATTCGTGCTCGGACCGATCGGAGATCTCGCTGAACTGCTCGACATCGTGGCCGGCACGGCGCAGCGAGCTGATCGCCTGGTTGTAGGCGATGCGATACAGCCAGGGTTTGAGTTCACGAACGCCGGTGCCATCGCGCAGCGCGATCCAGGCATTCAGCAGCGACTGTTGGACGACCTCCTCCCCACGGCTGTCGGAATGCAGCAGTCTCGAGCAGTACGCCAGCAGATCTCGTCGATAGCGGCCGACGATCACCTCGAACGCGCGCTCGGAGCCTTCGGCGGCGAGCGCGGACAGGCGCTCGTCGGACTGGGTCCGGAGCACGATCGCGGAGGTCATCGCCCGCGAAGCTTCGATTGGAGGTGTAAGTCAGCCGTAAGAACCTCCTGAGAGCGGTCGCCGTAACCAGCGGCGGCGACCGAGTGGAGGGACCGCTCCCTCCACCCGGCTCGCAGGTTCAACGGTGCGTATGCGGATGGTGGCGATGCAGATCGATCTGGCGTCCGGCACCGGTGGTCGCCGAGCTCGCACCGGAGCCCGTGGTCGTCCCGCCGGCGTCCGCGCCGCTCGGATCAGAGGACCCGGATGAACCGCCCGGAGCAGTCGACCCACCGGAACCGGCCGTACCGCCCGGAGCAGTCGACCCACCGGAACCGGCCGTACCGCCCGGAGCAGTCGACCCACCGGAACCGGCCGTACCGCCCGGACCGGTCGACCCACCGGAACCGGCCGAGCCGCCCGGACCGGTCGGCCCACCGGGAGCGTTCGGCGCGGCCGGCGATGTCGTGGCAGATGTACCGGTCGTGGTTCCCTGACCGCCCATTCCGGAGCACGTCGCCGCATCGGCAACGCCGCCGCCGGCAGCCATGATCGCCATCGACGCTGCCGCAACGGCGGCACTTCGTC
>Ga0302325_10028173_pt1 | contig 11627 bp, 10 predicted proteins | sample Palsa_T0_2_FD_201948 | JGI IMG/M metagenome (GOLD analysis project Ga0302325, IMG submission 201948) | Peat permafrost microbial communities from Stordalen Mire near Abisko, Sweden - Palsa_T0_2 | ecosystem: Environmental > Terrestrial > Soil > Palsa > Peat permafrost | place: Sweden: Abisko... | reverse complement strand
TTCGCCAGCAGCTCAGCCACCCGTCCGGCGGCGACAAAGTCGCCCTGGTCGGCGCGGTCACGCAGCCCGTCCAGGTCGCCGCGCCTGGCCAGCAGGCCGGCCAGCCATATGGCGGCGTCCTCATCGCCTTCGTCGGTACGGGCGCGCAGCCCGTCCAGGTCACCAAGCTGTGCCTGCAGCTCAGCCGCCCGGTAGGCGGCGTGCCAGTCGCCGGCCTCGACGCGGGCACGCAGGATCTGTACGGCCTCGTCCAGGTCGCCGCGCTTGGCTAGTAGTTCGGCCATACGCCAGGCTGCGCTATGGTCGCCTTCGCCAGCCCGGACGCGCAACTCGTTCAGGTCACCGCGCTTCACCAGCAGGTCGGCCAGATGCCAGGCGGAGGCCTGGTCGCCGGCGTCGGCGCGGGTGCGCAGGCCGTCCAGGTCACCGCGCTCGGCCAGCAGGTCGGCTACGCGCCAGGCTGCGTCGCGGTCTCCCTCGCCGGCCCGGGCGCGCAGGCCGTCCAGGTCACCGCGCTTGGCCAGCAGCTCGGCCAGCTGGTAGGTACCGTGCCCGTCGCCGGCCTGGACCCGGGCCCGGAGAACCTGTTCTGCCTCGTCTAGGTCGCCGCACTCGGTCAGCAGGTCAGCCAGCTTCCCGGCGTCGAACCAGTTGCCAGTCTCGGCGGTGTGCTTGTAGAGCGGGATGGCGTAGCGGTACAGCAGCCGGTTACTGGCGCTGGCAGCGAGCCGACCGGTGTCGGCCGCGTCGCGGATGTAGGTGAGGGCGGCGTCCCACGTGCTGACGGGCACGGGGGCATAGCGGCGTTCCCGGCTTGCATGTTGGACAAGGTAATCCGCGACGGTGTACCCGGCGACCTGGCCCATACCGGCTCCGGCTGGGCTCAGGGCGGCCACCGCGCCGTACAGCTTGCCGCTGGCATAGACCAGTGCCTCCTCGAACCAGTTCTCCGGTGCCTCAGCCTGCTGTTGGCTAGTGCAGTAGCCTGGCGCGGCGGCATGCAGAAAGTCAGCGCTCAACGGGGCGCGGGCGCCGAGCCGGGCCGCATCCAGCGCTGCGGTGAGCACCGCCCACCCGTACGGACTGGCGGTCCTGGCGTCCTCCCAGCGGGCAACCAGCTGCGGCGCAGCCGCCAGCGTCTGGGTCAGTCCGTACCCGGCCGCCTCCAGCGCGATCCGCAGCCGCGGATCACGGGCCGCGGTGGCCCGGGCCCGGCCCCGCTCTGCCGTGCTGAACGCTGGGCCGACCCTGGCCACCGCGGCCAAGCAGAGCACGTCCCGTTCCCGCGCGTACGGATCGGTGCCGGGGGCCGGCACGGTGGCATAGATGGTGTACCGGTCCGGCCACAGTGTGCCGATGATCACCACCGGGCGCGGTGCGCTCAGCAGCGCCCGCATCGCTCCGCCGGTCAGCCCGTGCTCGCCATCGAGATAACGTTCCAGCTCATCGAGCCATACCACCGTCTGTGCCGGCGGTGCCTCCGCGAGCCTGGCGACCTCGGCGGGCCCGGCCGGCTGCACCAGCCACCACTCCGGCAGCACCGCCTTGACCGCCTCCGCAGCGCTGCGGGTCTTGCCGACCGAGGACCCGCCGACCAGCAGCACGAACCCGCCGCGCCGCGACGCGGCTGCCACCTTCGACCGGACCCCGAACTCGGCGGCATCGATGTCGCGCGACACGTACTCCGGCGGAACCTCATCGGACACTCCCGCCACGCGGATCGCCTCATGCACTCCCAGTAGGCGCAGATCGGCTTCAGCTACTCGGATCCTCCGCCCGGCCAGCGCCCGGACGGCCTGGGCCTGCTCGACCCCGCCGGAGATGACTCCGGCTCGCTGCTGCGCTTCCCGCTGGTACGCCGCCCGCCATCGGTCTTCGTCCAGCAGCCCTGCCGGCCCGTTGCCCGCGATAGCGGCGCCCCGGCGGACGGCCGCGGCCTGCACCATCCGCACCACGACCAGAACCTTGCCGATGTCCTGGGGAAATCGCCTGCCCTGCAGCCAGACCCCGATCGTGGTGGGCGACACCCCTGCCGCCCTGGCCAAGGCCCGGTCAGAGGGATCGCCGGCAAGCGACCCGGCCCTGAAGGCGTGCAGGGCTTCCACCAGGGTGAAGAATTCTCCGCCGCGCTCCGACGGCCCGCTCTCGGTCATAATCCTGCCGTGTTCAGCCCTGTCCACCCGACCGCTGGACACCCGACAGCGTAAGGCTGCCACCAGTGCGATACCAAAACCTCGCGCAGAAACTTCCTGGACACCGGCCTGGACAGTCAGCCTCAACTCGTCAGCCGCACCACGCCGTCAGGCGTCCCACGAGCGATGGGAGATTAGATGCACACGGTACAGGTCCTGACCCTCCTACTCGCCCTGTCCGGCGCCCTGAACATCGGGTTCACCGCGGGACTCACCGCCCGGCTAGCCGGCGTCGGCCCGGCACAGGCCATGCTCACCGGCGCGGCCGCCGCCGGCACTGTCATGGCGATCTTCTTTGCCGCCGTATCCGCCTACCGCTGACCGGTGTGACTGCCCGCCAGCTAGGTACCTGCAGTGCTCCTCCAAAACCGTCATCCGTCAGCTAGCGGGCGCGCGGTGAGGCTGGGCAGCCACTGGCTGGGCAGGGCATGCCTGGCGCGGAGGATCTCGGCGATTACCGGCGCGGCCTCGGCAGAGCCGAGGGTGCGGGTCCGGATCCCGCACTCCATCTCCACCGCCACCTAGACCTGCACAACCTGGATTTTCGCCTTGGCGCTTTCGATCACGTGCCCTGTTTCGACTACGTATCGAGGGCACCGAAATGGGCCGGTGCCATGACGAGAGGACTGACGTTATGTCGGGTACTTTCACGCCGGCGCAGGCTGGCGACGAGGCAGTGGACCTGCGTGGAGATGGTGCGGAGCCAACTGACGTCGTGACCGCGGCGGGGCAGGGTGCCGCCAGGCAGGAGCGTTCGTTCGTGGTGACGATCAAGACGCCGGCGGGCCACGAGCACCGGTTCCGGGTCAGCGGCGAGCAGCGGGTGGAGACCGTGACCACGCGGGCGGTGGCGTACTTCGTGAAGCACGGCGAGCTGGCCGAGGGGAAGTATGTCCTCGCGGTGATGCGGGACGGCACGCCGGAGGACATGACCGCGTCGGCGCGCCTGGAGGACTACGGCATCCGCGAGGGGGACGTGCTCGTGCTGATCGTGGGCGAGCCCCAGGTGGACGGCTGATGCTGCACCCGGTCGTCCTGGCTGATCTCCTCGATGACGAGGTGGCGGCTGCTGCTGAGCGGCTGGGGGACCGTGCCGCCGGCCTTGTTCATGACGGCCGGTTTGTGCGGTGCCCTCTCCGGCCTGCGGGGGATTCTCTCCGCTGGCTGAGGCTGGATGGCCGGCGGTATGACGGTGAGCCGTTCCGGGTCGCGGTGTGCGGCCCGGGCGGCGCGCCGCTGCCGGCCGGCGGCTGGCCGCAGGGCCTGGCGGCTGGCGTGCACCCGGTGACCGGCGAGCCGTTCGCGTGCGTGCGCGGCACCTGGGAGTACTACCTGCACACGAGCCATCACCAGGAGCGGTGGGATGCCCACCGGCCCCGGCTGCGGCTCGCGGATCTTCTTGATCATCTTCTCCGTAAGGCCGGCTAGTGATGGGCGGGCAGTTGCGGATCGGCGCGGCGGTGCTGCGGGACGCCGAGGAGTTCCTGACCGATCGCGGCGCGGACGGCCTGGAGGGCACCGGGCTGGTGGCGTTCGGCCCGGACGGGGACGGCTGGCGCGCGGAGATGTTCGTGGCGCCGGAGCAGCGGGGCCAGCGCGCTGAGCTGGGATGCTGGGTGGAGGTCACCGAACGGGGCAAGCGGGAGCTGGCGGTACGGTTGCCGGCCGGGTGCCGCTACCTGGCCCGGGTCCACAGCCATCCCGCGGCGGCGTTCCACTCCCCGACCGATGACGCCAATCCGGCGCTCAGCCACGAGGGCGCCGTCTCGGTCGTAGTGCCCTATTTCGGGCTCGGGCTGCGCCGCGGCCTGGCCGCCAACGCTGTGTACCGGCTCACGGCCGGGCAGTGGCGCTCGCTGCCTGCCGGGGCTGACCGGGACAGGTGGGTGATCTCGGATGGATGACCCACGGCTGCGGCTGCTCGGCACCGCCGAGGCTGCCGACGCCGGCCGGCTGCTGGCCGCGCTCGACACGGTCCGCCCGATCGTCACGGTCTCGCCGGGCCTGCCGCCAGCAGCGGCGGGGGCCGCGCTGACCTTGGTCGCGCTGTTGTCGCGGCTGTTTCCCCATGTGCAGGTCGACGGGTCAGCGCAGGCCGGCCCGAACCCGTGGGGCATCACCGACGTGGCCAACGCGATGGACTGGTTCCGGACTGTCCGCCCCGTACCCACGACGGCGCCCGGCACCGACATCAGGATGTCGCTCGGGCTACCGACTGGTGTAGGCGATCGGGACCCGGTACTGGGGGTCGGCGGGGGCGACTGGACTGTCCGGCTGGGCCGGGAACCTCAGCCGCTGGATGTCCCGCTTGGTGGCCTGCGGCACGGGCTCGGTCTTCATGCCGCGGCGTGCCTGGCGGTCAACGAGCTGCTCAAGGTGGCCTTGGTGCCGCTGGGCATGCGCGCCCTCATGCTGCCCGGTTCAGAGGGCGCCTCGTGCGGGGATCCTCTGGTGTGGAACCTGATCGACTACCGGCGGGTTCCCGCGCCGCTGGCCGACGGGGCAGCCGGACGCGTGCTGCGGCTACGTGTCCTGCTGGCCGGTGCCGGATCGGTCGGCACATCGGTGGCCGGGATGCTCGTCTTCTGCCCCGGCCTGACCGGCGAGGCGATCGTGGTCGACCCTGAGGACTTCGACCCCGCGCGTAACCCCTTCCGGTATCCCGCGCTGTCCGGCGGCGAGACCGGGGCGAAAGCAACGTGGGCTGCGCGCCTCCTGCGGAACGCGGGCTGGGAGACGGAGCCGGGCGTGGGCGACATCGGCATCTGGAACGCCGCTCAGCCGGCCCCGGGGTTCGACGGGATCATGGTGTCCAGCGTGGACGAGCTGACGGCCCGGTTCGACGTCGCCGACGTGCTCGCCCGCGAGGTGATCTCGGTCGGCGTCGGCGGCCTGGCCTTCCACGTCCAGCGCGAACACCTCGGTGACGGATGGGCCTGCCCGTACTGCGAGTACGTTCCGGCCGAGCCGGCGCTGACGCAGGCGCACGTCATCGCGGCCCAGGTCAGGCTGCCGGTGGAGAGAGTCATCGCCTTGCAGATCCCCGGGGCCGTGCTGACCGCCGCGGACCTGGAGTCGTGCACCGCGGGCGGGAAGATCTCCCCCGCGACCGCGGCGCAGCTGGCCGGCCACCGGCTGGCTGACCTGGTGGCCGGCGCCTATGCCGAGGCCGCCATGGCCCCCGCCGGGACGCAGGGCGAGCCCGGCCCGTCCGGCACGGTGGCGGTCGCCGCGCCGCAGGTGTCGTGGCTCACCGGGGTGATCACGGCCGCCGAGCTGGTCAAGACCGCGTCCGGGCTGCCGGTCCTGGACCGCAGGGTCGACGTGGACATGTCCGGGCTGCCCCAGGGCTTCGCCCGCCGGGTGAAGGCCGACCAGTCGGGGCGGTGCGCCTGCGCGTCCGGGGTAAGGAGGCGATGGGTGGTAAACCTGTACGGGGGACGCCGATGAACCAGCCCGGCACATGGGGAGATGACGGTTGGCCCAGCACGACCACCACGACGTGGACGCTCCCGGCAATCAGCCGGCGCGGCCGGACTGGGCCGCGCTCTACCAGCGTCACCGCGAGACCATGCTCCGTGTCGCCGCCAGCCTGCTACGCCAGGCCAGCCGGGACACCGACCAGGCGCAGGACATCGTCAACCAGGTTTTCGTGGAGGTGATGAACAACCCCCCGGACCCGCCCAGCAACTGGGAGGCGTATCTCGTGAGAGCGACCGCAAACCGGACAAAAGACCACATGACGACTGCCGAGGCCCGGCGGGCGGTTCCAGCCGGTACCGGCGCGCGAGGCGACGGACCGGTTCTCCTGGACCGCCCTGCCGACGACGACGTGGAGGAACAGGCCCTCCGCGCGGTGCGGACCGAACAGCTGCGCCACCGGGTCCGGGAGGTCCTCGCCAGGCTGCCTGATGATCAGCGGCGCGTGGTGCGGCTCCGACTGTTCGACAGGATGAGCAACGTGGAGATCGCGCCGCTACTGGGCGTGAGCCCGCAGCGGGTGTCGCAGCTCTGGAAGGCTGGCTGGGGCACAGTGTGGCCGGCGCTGCGCGACGACCCCGGACTGTGGCTGGAAGACGAGTGAAGGGAGGACCAGTGACTGACAATCAGGAAATACTCGGAACTCTCGCTGAGCAGTATCTGGATTACCTCTCAGGTGCCCGTCCGGAACCGCCTTCCCTGACGGGGCTTACCCCGGCGCAGCAACGCGAGGCGCGTGCATCCTGGAAGCTGCTAGATACAGCACGGCAGGTCGCCGAGGAGTACACGCCCCCGCCGCTGGAGGCTGACCCGCTGGCGCTCGCCCTGGGGCTCGTCCCCGATCCCGGCCGGCGGCTGAGCGGGCTGTGCCTGAAAAGGGCGCGCATGAAACGGCGCCTCCGTACCAGCCAGCTCGCTGACCTGCTGGCTGTCCGGGGTTGGGATGTCTCCACGAAGGACGTCTTCCGGTGGGAGCTGGCCGACAGCGCGGAGATCGCGCCCGCCCTGCTCGCAACCATCGCGGAAGTCCTCCGGGTGCCCGCAGAAGAACTTACGGCTGCCGCAAGTGCCCATGATCCCGCCGCAGCGGAGATCCAGGCCGCCGCAGCCGCACCCCAATTCGCCGGACTCGCGCGACGGTGGGCCAAGGCATCAGGACAATCGCTTACCGACGCCTGTGCAGGTCTTCAGCGGCTCATGCTGGTCACCACGGCGCGCCGCGGACGCCATCTGACCGCCGATGAATGGCTGGCAGTACTGGAAGACTTCATCGACGCAAGCGGCCGCGACGTGGGGCAAGGGTTACATGAACGCCTCGGAACGCCACGCCCGGCGCATCCTGGGCCAGATCGCGGAGACAGATCGCGAAGCTGTCGCCGCCGACCCGAAACGAGCGCTCACCGAGCGGTTCGGGCTGAAGGTCCGCGAACAAGCCGAGCTGGCTCAGCGCCGGGATGCAGGAGGCTGGTGCGACGGGATCTCGTTTCTCGACCACGGCGTCGTCCTGTATGCGCCCTCCCTGTACAGCCGCCGCGAGAACTTCACCCTGACCCACGAACTCGGCCACAAGCTCACCGAGGAAGACGACGATACTCTCGACTGGCTCGCCGATCGGGACCAGCCAAAACGCGATCTTGAACAGCTCTGCGACCTGATCGCCACCAGACTCCTGCTGCCCGAAGCACTTATTGCCCGGGAGCTCAATCGGCGCCCGCCCGAAGCCGCTCACATCCGGGCGCTGTACGAGGCGAGTGCGGCCAGCGAAGTGGTATGCGCGATCGCCCTCGCCCAGCGCCTGCCATGCCAGGGCGCGGTCATCATCATGGACATCGGCTCCAGCGCAGTCAGCTACGCCAGCGTGGCCAGCCCTGACGACGACGGATGGCCCCTCGCTTACCCATGGCCCAGACAGGAAATCCCCGCCCACCATCGGCTCGCGCGGCTAGACGCCGGTCGGGTAGTACGGGAGCAGTCCTGGTGGGCAACCCCGTGGGAAGAACGGCAGGACTACTACCTCGACGCGATCACAGGCAGCCGCCGCATCCACGCCGTGCTCGCCGCCCGGGACCTCTGGCAAACCACCCAGTTCCACACCGACACGACAGAAACCGCCGGATGGCCCGCACGGCACCTCGACTGCCCATGCGGCTACCACGGAACCGTACGCGGCTATCCATGCAGCGACTGCGGGCAGCCCTACTGCCCATCATGTAAAGAATGCCAGTGCCCCCGGCGGAACGCCGCGCTCGTCCAATGCCAGAAATGCTTTGTATCCGTAGCCAGAGCCGACATTGTCGATGGCCGGTGCAGTGACTGCCGCTAGCATGATGACCCAGCCGATCCCCGCGCCGCTTGCACAGCCGCCTCGGGCTACCCTCAGGCCAGTCGAGCACCCGGACCTTTCGCCCGTGCTCACCCATTTCTGTGACCGGACCCGCCCACAGGCGGGCATTCCCGTCGAGATCACCAGCATGACTGCAACACAGCGACTGGCGTCGATTCTCTGGGAGTCAAGGCTGAGGGCCTTCATAACCTACTCAGGCGGTGACCCCGCCACGTGCCTAACCGAGGCGACGCTGAATGGTCTCAATTTCCTCATCGGACGACGCCACTACCAGCCATGGGGCCTGGTATTCGACCGGCAGAGCGTCTACGACGCCGGCGGCGGGCCAGTCTGGTACGCGCGTTCGGACGAGTACTACTCGGTGCGGCAGATCAGCAGCCGTGTCCAGTCTTGGCTGGTGCGCCTGGAGCCTGGCGCCTCGGACTGGCTTGAGGAGCAAGAATGGCGCATTCCCCTGGACGCTACTGCCGGGCCCGAGCCTGCGCTGCCGCTGCAGGCACTTCGCCTGGTCGCGCTGCTGGTAGGGGATCGGAACTGGCTGCCCACACGTGATGGATGGGCTGTCTCGCCGCTAACCGGTGCGCACGTATACGGCCCCACCGTGCCCAGCCTCCTCGCCGGCATCCCGCGGTGGTGGTGGAACTCAGACGCGGGGCAGCTTTATCAACTGCCGGCCTTGGCGTAAGCGGAGCCCCGCTGCCGCCGCGGACGTTGACGTACGTTCCGTGTTCGTTTGCGCTCTGGTGGCCTAGTGGAAGCAGAGCGCGTTGGCCACATGCGCCACAGCGCTTGAGACGACCGCCGATACCCGGTCGCGGCCACCCTTTGCGAGCAGGCAAGAGGCGGCATTGACCTCACTACTGCGCCCCTCAACCCGTTCTGTTATTGAGCCGTTACTGAAAGATTGAAGAGGTCCTCGGCTTCGCCTTCTGGCGGGGGCGTGTTGAGCCTACAGTGAAGAATGTGTCACTCAGCGGGAATCGTCCGCCAGCGCCGGAGCTGACCGGATCTGCGCGCGATGCTGTCCGCTACCGGGGCGGTCACCTTCAGATCATTGCTGCCGCGGGATCGGGCAAGACGGAGGTCGTCTCGCAGCGGGTGGCGGACCTGCTCGCAGACGGACTGCCTGCCGAGTCGATCGTGGCGTTCACGTTCACCGAACGGGCCGCCGAGGAGCTGAGCAACCGGATCGCCCACCGAGTCGAAGACCGGCTCGGCGTGGCGGCGCTGGACCGGCTGGCCGGGTTGTTTGTCGGCACCATTCATGCGTTCTGCTTCCGGTTCCTCCAGCAGAGGGTACCGAGGTATGAGACCTACGACGTGCTGGATGACAACCAGCTCACGGCGTTCTTGTCCCGGGAGGCAAACCGGCTCGGCATCCGCCAGCTTGACCAGAACAACCGCCTGTTCGCCTCGATCGCCGCGTTCCTCAAGAGTGTCGACGTGGTGGAGAACGAGCTGCTCGAACCGGCGGCCATGCCCGACCCGTTCGGGTCCGTGCTGCGCGCCTACTACGAGACCCTCGATCGGTACCGGCTGCTTACCTACGGCCAGCAGGTCGTCCGGGCGGTACGGGAATTGGAGCGGCCGGAGCTGGCCGCGGAGATCCACGCCCGGCTGCGGCACCTGATCGTGGACGAGTACCAGGACGTCAACCCCGCCCAGGAACGGCTGATCGAGCTACTGACCGGCCCGCAGGTGGACCTGTGCGTCGTCGGCGACGACCAGCAGGCCATCTACCAGTGGCGCGGCTCGGATGTCTCCAACATCGTCCGGTTCCCCGACCGGTATCAGCCGGTGGAGGCGTTCGGGATCACAATCAACCGGCGGAGCCGACCGCAGATTATCGAGATCGCCAATGAGTTTTCCCGGACCATATCGGAGCGGATCGACAAAACCATGACGCCGCACCGGCCGCCGGGCGAAGGTTCCGGTCCAGAGGTCGTGGTCTGGAATGCCCCGACCGAGGTCGAGGAAGCGGGCTGGATCGCCAACATGGTCCTCGACCTTGCCGACAAGGGCGCCAGGTTCCGCGACATCGCGGTCTTGGTGCGGAGTCGCGCCGCATACCCGCGCCTGGTGGAGCAGTTCGCCACATTTGGCATCCCGGTCCAGCCCGGTGGCCGCTCGGGCCTGTTCGACCAGCCCGAGGCGGTCCTCCTCGGCCAGACATTCGCCTGGCTGGGCGACATCGAATGGCGGGACCGCTTCGGCCCAGGACGGGAGATAACCGAGAAGGCGCTGTTGGATGAATACCAGCGGCTCTTCAGTCTGCCCCTCCCGGCGCGGAACCGGTTGGCGCGGTTCCTGGCGCAGTGGAGGGCGGCCGTACCAAGGACTGACCGCCCAGCGAACCTCATCGCCGAGTTCTATGAGCTGCTCGACGAGCTGAACGTCCGCTCCTGGGAGCACTCTGACCCGCTGACGGTGAACCGGCTCGGCACCCTCGCCCGGTTCTCCTCCCTGCTCGTCGACTACGAGACAGTGCGGCGAAGAGCCCGGCCCGACCCTGACGCTCCCGGCGAACAACTCGGCGGGCAGGACCGGGGCCTGTGGTACTACCGCAACCTGGCCATCCACATCATCAACTACGCCCAGGGCGCCTACGAGGGATTCGACGGCGAAGCCGATTTCGTGCTGAACGCGGTCGACCTCACCACGGTCCACCGGGCCAAGGGCCTGGAATGGCCTGCCGTTTTCGTCCCATCCGTAACAGCCGGCAGGTTCCCGAACACGCGGGCTGGCCGACCGCAAGCCTGGCTCGTTCCGCGTGACCAGTTCGACGCCGTCCGGTATGAGGGCAGCGACGGCGACGAGCGGCGCCTGTTTTATGTCGCTCTCACGCGCGCCCGCGACTGGCTATCAGTGTCCCGGCACGACATGGTCACAAGCCGGAGCACCGCGCCTAGCCGCTACTACCGGGAACTTGCCCACCTGGAGATCAAGCCGGACGACATCACCCCGCCCGCTATCGAGGCTCGCGACGACAGCGACGGGGACCCCATCTCGATCACCTTCAGCGAGCTGGCCGCATTCATCGACTGTGGCCTGGCGTTCCGGTTCCGCAACCTGATGGGCTTCCAGCCCCGGCTCGCCCCCGAACTTGGTTACGGCAAGGCGGTCCACCACGTGATGCGCGCTGTCGCGGAGGCCACCAAGGCATCCGGCCACGTACCGACTGAAGCAGAGATCGACGAGTTGCTCGACAGCAGCTTCTTTCTCCCGAGCGCTCCCAAGCCGGCCCACCAGCTACTCAAGGCCGCAGCCAGGCGGCTAGTGACCACCTACACCCGTGACTACGAGGCCGACCTATACCGGGTCTGGGAAACCGAGCGCCCCTTCGAGCTGCACCTGGACGGTGTGACCGTCACCGGCCGGGCCGACGTCATCCTCGACGAGGAAGGCGGGGTCCCTACCGCGCTGGCCATCGTGGATTACAAGACCGCCACCCATGGGGAGATCAGCGACCACGACCTCCAGCTCCAGATCTACACCGACGCCGGCCGCCGGGAAGGACTCGACGTGCGTGCAGCATACGTTCATGATCTGAAGGCTGCATCACGCGAGCCGGTCCCAGTGGAACCGGCGGCGATCAGCAGGGCAGAGGCACT
>Ga0302325_10028172_pt1 | contig 11627 bp, 13 predicted proteins | sample Palsa_T0_2_FD_201948 | JGI IMG/M metagenome (GOLD analysis project Ga0302325, IMG submission 201948) | Peat permafrost microbial communities from Stordalen Mire near Abisko, Sweden - Palsa_T0_2 | ecosystem: Environmental > Terrestrial > Soil > Palsa > Peat permafrost | place: Sweden: Abisko... | reverse complement strand
TGTCCGTCGACGTCGGCCCGACCCAGCACGGCATCACCCGGGGCGAGACGATCTACTTCTTCGACCCGTCAGGCAACCGCAACGAGGTCTTCAGCGGCGGCTATCTGGTCTTCCGCGACTCTCCGCCCCTTACCTGGACGGTCGACCAACTGGGCAAGGCCATCTTCTACATCCAGCGCGAGCTCAACGAACGGTTCACCACGGTCCTCACCTGAGTAACGGTTCACCGCGGTCGTGACTGAGAGTGAGCGTATCGCAGGCCAGCTCCCGGGGCTAGCCGAGCGGCTCTGGAACGCCGAAGTCGGCCACGCCCCGATCAGCCCGCTGTCCGACGCACGGCCTGGCCTCCTGCCGGAGGAGGCCTACGCCGTGCAGACCCTCAATATCGAGCGTCGGCTGGCGGCCGGGCGGGTTATCCGCGGCCACAAGCTCGGCCTCACCTCGCTGGCCATGCAGGAGCTGCTCGGGATCACTGAACCCATCTCTGGCGTCCTGCTCGATGACATGATCGTTGAGGAGAGCGATCAGATCCGCTATGAGGAGTTCATCCAGCCCAGGGCCGAAGCCGAGATCGCGCTCCGGCTGGGCAGCGACCTGTCCGGACCCGGCGTCAGTACGGCACAGGCCCTCGCGGCCATCGACGGCGTGCTGGCGGCCATCGAGATCGGGGACAGCCGTATCGCGGACTGGCGGGGCAAGCTGGTCGACTCGGTCGCGGACAACGCTTCCTCGGCCCGGCTCGTGCTAGGCGGCCGGGTTACCCCGGTCAGCGGGCTTGACCTGCGTCTGGTCGGGGTGCTCTTCTACCGCAATGGCGTGCCGATCGACAGTGGTGCCGGGGCAGCGGCACTCGGCCATCCGGCACGCTGCGTGGCCTGGCTGGCCAACAAGCTGAGCGCGGAGGGATCGGGCCTGCGCCGGGGTGACATCGTGCTGTCCGGCGGCTTGCACCGGATGGTACCGGTACGGCCAGGGGACGTCTTCCGGGCAGAGTTCGCCCACCTCGGTGCGGTATCAGCCCACTTCAGCGAACCAGATGCCGCATGACCGCCGCTCAAGCCATCGCGGATGCCCTGGTCAGCGCCGAACGCGAGCGCAAGCCTATTGTTCCCTTTACCCGCGCGCAGCCATTCCTCGGCGTCGGAACCGCGTACGAGGCGCAGTCCTTGTTCGTCGGGCACCGGCTGGCCGACGGCGAGCGCGTCATCGGCGCCAAGCTTGGGATGACCAGCAAGGTGAAGCGGGACGCCCTCGGCATTCACGAGCCGGTCTACGGCCGTCTGACCTCGGGCATGATCCATCCGTTCGGCGAGCCACTTCGACTTGACAAGCTGATTCACCCGAGCGCCGAACCGGAAATCGCCTTTCTTCTCGGCCGCCGGATCGACGCCTTTACCACCCTGGCCGGGGTCATGGCCGCCACCGAGCTGGTGTTCCCCGCTCTGGAGGTGGTCGACTCGCGGTACGGCGAACGTTTCCGGCAGCCTGACTCGATCGCTGACAACGCGGGAGCGGCCAGAGTGGTCCTCGGCGCGCAAGGGCGCAGTCCGCGCGAACTCGTGGACCTCCATGTCCTCGGCTGCCTGTTCCGCTGGAAGGGCGGTTCGTCCACGGCGGCCGGCGGCGTGGTCATGGGGCACCCGGCCGCCGCCCTGGCCTGGCTGGCGAACACCCTGACGGCCCGGGGAGAGCACCTGGATGCCGGGACCATCGTGCTTTCCGGTGCCTTGACCGCCTCCGTGCGACTGAAAGCCGGCAGCATCGTGACGGCCGAGTTCGACGGGCTTGGCTCCGTGGGGGTGCGCTGCCAGTGAGCCAGACCGGATCCGGGCCCCGCAGCGAGGACCAGGCTGCCGAGATCACCATCCTCCCTGACTCCGAACGGGTGACCGCACGGCCGGAGGAAACCCTGCTCTCGGCCCTGAGCCGGGCCGGCCTTGGCTACCGGATCGGCTGCCGGCGCGGCGGCTGCGGAGTGTGCAAGGTCCATCTCCTGCTGGGCGAGGTCCGCTACGAGCGGACGGTTGCGGAGAGCGTGCTGAGCGACGAAGAACGCGTCGAAGGCATCTGCGTCAGCTGCCGGGCCGTCCCGATCACCAATGTCGTGATCGAACTCCAGGAGGGAGACAAGCTACGGCGAGTCTTGCCGCTCGGATTCGCGTCCGGCTTTGTGGTCAAGCCCCAAGCTGGCACCTAATCTTTTTCAGCTTCGAGATGGCCCGAGCTGGCCAGCCCATCCCACCCCGGGGCCAGCGACTAAGCGGTGATCAGGGCGAGGCCACCTGAGTGGGTACTGGCCGCGAGTTCCCTGGAAAGGCTGCGGGCGGCTACGGTCAGGAGGGAGGTTGCCATCTGCAGGTCGGTGCGGAGGTTGGGCACGGTGAGCTCGAGGGCCGCCACGGCGACGCCGCCTGATCCGAATACCGGCACGGCTACCTCGGAGATCCCGGCCTTGTATTCCCATCGCGATACCGCGACCCGTGTCAGCCTGATGCTGGCCAGGGCCTGGCGGAGCCGGTCCGGGTCGGTCACCGTGTTCGGGGTATAGCATTTCAGGCCGCCGCCGATGACGCGGTCGAGTAGTTCGGGGGAGGAGAATGCCAGCAGCGCCTTGCCCAGGGCCGTGGCGTGAGCGGGCAGCCTGGTGGTCTGCGCGAAGGTGGTGACCGGGCTGTGGTCGCAGCGTTTTTCGATGTAGGCGACGTCGGTGCCGGTCAGGACGCCGAGCCGGGCGCCGAGCCGGGCGCCGGCCCGGGCGGCGGTGACCAGGTCTTCCAGGACCCGCCGGGCTGATTCCAAGATGGCCGGGGTGTAGGACCTGCGGCTGCTGATGGCCTTGATGGGCAGGCCAATCCGGAACATGGACTCGTCGGTGCGTTCCAGCACGCCCCATCCCGCGAGCTCGGTGACCAGCCGGTGAGCCGTGGAGACGGGCAGGCAGGTCAACCGGGCGATTTCGGTGAGCGAGTGCTCGTTGCCGTCATGAAATGTGAGCAAGATCGCCACGATCTTGCTGGTCACCGACCGGCCAGGCTCCGCTGAGTTGCCCGCCATCGGGCCTCCCTTTTCCAGCATTAGCGCGAAAGTGCGGACCACCGTGTCTTAGGAGGGACCTGCACACCCTCGGTTTTGGCGTTCGGCGGGATGCAGTACCTGACCATTCGGCTGCTCACGGAAAGCCGCAAGGGCCTTTCTCATGGCAGCGGCCCCGGCAGTATCACCCTCGGTGAACCTGATGACCATAAAGGCCGGCAGCACCCGATGCCCGTCGCAGACGGCGCCCCGTCGCGCGGGGGGATAGGTGACTAGCTGCGCCAACGTGAGATCTCCCGGTAAGCAGGCGTCCATAACAGCACGCGGCGCCACCGGGGTCTTGAGCAGCGTCTAGGCGGCTGGCAAGCCAGCGCCATTGCGAAACCAATTTAACCTTAACCTCGACGGAACTTTGCGTCCATAGGGGAATTTCCAGTCCATTCAACTGCTCTGCGTGTCCGAATGCCGACGCTGAGTAATCTCCGTCTCGCCGCAAATAACAGGCGCCCTGCGCGATATCTCCGTGTTCGCTTCCCGATCAGCGGAAGTCCGTTATCTGTTCGCGGAAGGTGAAGTGGCACGGTCTCATCGTGTCGTGCGCCTGCGGCCCGCGAGGAGGGAGTTCTTGTGGACGATGAGATTGCCGAGGCCGCGGGCTCACGCGAACCCACCGAGTTCAAGAAGGCACCGAGGAGAGCGGTAGCTAGCGGCTGGGTCGGCAGCGCGCTGGAGTACTACGACTTCTTCGTCTACGCCACTGCGGCATCGCTGGTGTTTCCCGATGTCTTCTTCCCCAAAGGGAACCCCAAGCTCGCCATCATCGAATCGCTCGCCACCTACGGCGTCGGCTACGCCGCGCGCCCGCTGGGCGCGTTCTTCCTAGGCAGATGGGGAGACAAGCACGGCCGAAAGAATGTCCTGGTCGCGTGCATGCTGACGATGGGTTGCGCGACGTTCGGCGTCGGCCTCCTGCCGACCTATGCCGCGATCGGCTATCTCGCGCCGATTCTGCTCGTGATACTGCGGCTCATCCAGGGCTTCGCGGTCGGAGCTGAGCTGTCCGGGGCGAGCGCGATGATCGTCGAGAACTCGCCGTTCGGCAGGCGCGGTTACTACGCCAGCTACACGTTGCAGGGCACCCAGGGCGGCCAGCTCATTGCCGCGGGAGTGTTCCTGCCGCTGTACTTCACCCTGAGCACCAGCGCGATGGACAGCTGGGGGTGGCGGATCCCGTTCCTCCTGAGCTCGATCGTGGTTATCGTCGGCTATGTCATCCGGAGGAAGGTCGACGAGACGCCGGCGTTCAAGGAAGAGGCTGCTGGTGGCGAGATCCCGAAGAACCCTGTCTACGAGGCCATCCGGCTGAGCTGGCCGAACATGGTACGCGTCATCTGCATCTCGCTGATGAACGGCGTAGCGACACTGGCGACCACCTTTGGCGGCACCTTCGCTACCAACGCGGCGTACGGCGTCGGCATGAACACCAAGCTGTACCTGTTCATCCCGGTCATCGGCAATGCCATCGCCATGGTACTCATCCCGTACATCGGAAGCCTCTCCGATCGGATCGGCCGGCGTCCGTGCATCATCGTCGGCTCGCTGGGCGCCGGAATTCTGGCGTATCCGTACCTGTACTTCATCGGCCAGGACAACGTCCCTCTGACGATCTTTTTCGCGGTGCTGATGTGGGGATGCATATACCAGGGCTACAACGCGGTGTTCCCGTCGCTTTTCCAGGAGATGTTCCCGACCCGGACCCGGGTGAGCTCGTTCGCGATCGCGCAGAACATCGGCGTCCTGATCACCGCCTTCCTGCCCTCTACCTACGCAGCGATCGCCGGTCCCACTCCGGCTGCCTGCGTGGCGAACAAGAAATTCCTCCCGAACGCCATTGTCAACGGGACCACCTGCAGCCATCTGGCCATGGGGGTTCACACCCACGTGCTCTGGGTTGTCGGCAGTATCACCCTCGGGTTGGCCATCCTGTCCGCGATCGCGGCCTTCACGGCCAAGGAGACGTTTATGATCCACCTGAACGACTGCGGCGAGGAATGGGCGCAGCCGGTGTCTGCCGAGGAGTACGCCAAGGCCCGCCTCGCGGCCGTCGCCTAGGTCCGGTCGAGCGGCCGTCGCTGATTCACCGCCGTCCCTGATTCACCGGCATCCCGCTAGCTGGAAACGTGCTGGAGCCGACTCGGGCATCCCGCGAGAGTGGCCTGGTAGTCTCCGGCAGGCCGGACCCCCACTAGTCCGCGGGCTGGCGTGGCTAGTCGATGGAGGGAGCGCGTCATGGCATCGGTACTCATCATGAATGGGCCTAACCTGAATCTCCTGGGCACCAGGAAGCCGGAGGTTTACGGGACCACCACGCTGGCTGATGTCGAGAAGCTGTGTACCGACGCGGCGGCCAAGCTGGGCCTTGACGTCGACTTCAAGCAGTCGAATCACGAGGGTCAGCTGATCGACTGGATCCATGAAACGGGAGCGGCGGTCAAAGCCGGGGAGTCGATCGGCGCGGTGTTCAATCCCGGGGCGTTCACGCACACGTCGGTCGCTCTGCACGACGCCATCGAGGGTGCCAGCCTGCCGCTGATTGAGTGTCACATCTCCAACGTGCACAAGCGCGAGGAGTTCCGTCATCACTCCTTCATCTCCCCAGTCGCCTCGGGCATCATCGTCGGCTTCGGCGTCCAGGGCTACGTCCTGGCCATCAACGGCCTGTACCAGTTGTCGCAGGCCGGCTGACCAGCCGTCGGCTCAGCTCTGCCGGGCCGCCACCGCGGCTACGAGAGCGGTTCGCATCGCCTCCACCGGGCCGGGATGACCGGTCATCAGCTCGACCTGCCTGACCGCCTGGTACAGCAGCACGGTCAGGCCGCTGACCACCGGGCAGCCTGCGGCCAGGGCTGACCCGGCGAAGGAGGTCGGCCACGGCGCGTACACCACGTCAAGCACCATGGTGTCTGGTTTCCAGTGGGTCGCACTCAGCGGATCGGCTGCGCCGCCAGGTAGCGTGGAGATGACCAGGTCGGCGGCAGGCAGCGGCTCAGTGAATAGGCCGTCGGAGATCGTCGGCCGCATCCCGAGTCGCTCGGCGGTCTCGCGCAGCTCGCTGGTACGGGCCAGGTTGCGCACCAGGACGATCGGCGACTGGTGGCCCAGCTCGCGCACCGCAGCGAGGGCACTTTGCGCCGTGCCGCCCGCGCCGAGAATGACCGCCTGCTCGACCCGGGTCAGTCCGGCCTCCCGCAGCGCCGAGACCATGCCGGCCACGTCGGTGTTGTCCGCCCGCGTGCCCCCGCCCGGAGAGAACACCAGCGTGTTCGCGGCCCCGACCGCCTCGGCCAGCGGGGATACCTCGTCGGCGACGGTCATGACCACCCGCTTGAGCGGCATCGTCAGCGACAGGCCCGCCCACTCGGGTCCCATGCCGTCCACGAGGCGCGAAAAACCCGCCTCGTCGCACTCGATCTTGTCGTAGTGCCAGCCATGCAGGTCAAGCGCCTGGTAGGCCGCTCCGTGCAGCACGGGGGATAGCGAATGCTGGATCGGGGACCCAAGTACGGCGGCCCGCCGTACCGCTTGGTCTACCGCGGTGGTGGTAGCGTCCACGTTCATTTACCTATCTCGAGGTCCGCCCGGACGCGAGTATGCCCGGCCTTCTAGTCGGCCAGAGGCCCGTGCCGCGTCCTGGCTGAGTCTGTAGCAGGTTAGGGCAGACGGTACCCAGGACGCCAAATCCGCCGGCACCTCTCGCTACCTCGCCTCGGCCTGATCGTGAGCCCGGTTCGCCTGGGCCAGCAACCCGGTGAGGGCCGCATAGGCCAGGCGGGTCCGCTCGCCGACCGTCGTTCCGGCCAGGCCGGCGACAGGCGCCTCCACGGCCAGCGACGCCCCGGTCGGCAGCACGCCGACAAGCTCGGCCAACGGCAGTTCACCATCGCCGGGAAACAGCCGCCCGGTCCGTGCCTCGGTAAGAGCCACCGCGCTGTCCGGCAGGATCGGCTGGAACGGGCCGTCACACAATTGCACATAAGGCAGCCGTTCCGGCGCCACGGCGCCGACGTCGGCGGGCGTGCCTCCGGACCGCTGCAGGTGCAGCGCATCAATCAGGATGGCGCCCGCCGGATGGCCGGCCCGGTTCAGCACGCGCTGGGCGTCGGCGATCGTCTTGACCGAGCTGAAGATCATGAACTCCAGGCAGGCCCGCAACCCTCGTGCCCCGGCCGCCTCGCACACCGCCGCGAAGCGCTCCACCAGCCGGTCCTCCTCCGGGTCGTTGCAGATGACCAGCACGCCCCGGGCTTGCAGCCGCGCGCCCGCGTCGAGGATCCGCAGTGCGTCGTCCATCTGGCTGTCGGGCCGGAGCCGGAGCACCTCAACGTCCAGGACATACGTCCCGGTGTCCGCGAGCCGGGCGATGGTTTCTCCCATCATGGGAGTGTCGCCGAGCATGGGGTACGCGGGTTCGTCCGCGGCGGGCCACACCCGGATCCCGACCGCGTCGAATCCCGCGTCGGCGGCGGCGGTCACCAGTTCTGGCGGCGCCGCGTCGAGCACTGTGAGGTGGGAGATCGATAGCAGCCGGGGATCCCGTGGCACGTACTCAATGTGGCACGGGATTACGCGCACCGGGTTGTTGATCCCGCTGACCGGAACGGCAGGCCGGTGCCCCAGCCGGGGAGGCGGTTCCTGCCACTGGACGGGATGCGCGTTGCGTCCGCGACGTCGGCCAGGCAGCGTCCTGAGAGTCGGGACCGTCGCAGGATCGATGAGGACATTGAGGAGGCCGATATGCCGCTGGTCGGCATTGGTCACCTGACCATGCTCGATACCGCACCGCCAGACTGGGTGTCGCTGGCCCATGAGGCCGGCTTCGACGCGGTCGGGATCCGGGCGAAGGCCATCGGCCCCACCGAAGAAGAATGGCCGATGAGGGTCGGCTCGCCGATGCTCGCCGAGACGCTCCGCCGGATGGCTGACACCGGCGTACGAGTGCTTGACGCGGAGCTAATACGCATCGACCCGCAGACGGTCGTGGCCAGCTACGAGCCCTTGTTCGAGACGGCAGCGGCTCTGGACGCCAGCTTCATCAACGTCATGGGCGACGATCCTGACCTGCACAGGGCTCGGGACACCTTCGCGGCACTGGCGGAGGCCGCGCGCCTCTACGGCCTGCGCCCGACGATAGAAGCCATCCCCTACATGCAGACCAAGACGCTCTCCGACGCGGCCGTGCTGGTCGGCGAGTCCGGCGGCGGAATCATCATCGATCCGCTGCACCTGCAGCGCAGCGGCGGCACACCAGGCGACGTGGGTGCGCTTGATCCCAAGCTGATCGCCTACTGCCAGCTCTGCGACGCGCCGCTGGCCGCCCCGCATAACTTGCCGCGGCCGCGGGAACTTCCCCGCGGGCAATCCGTCGAGGGGATTACGGACCTTGCCCTGGAAGCCCGCGCGGTGCGCCTGCTGCCTGGCGACGGTGAGCTCCCCCTAGCCGAGATCATCGCGGCGCTGCCCGCGGGCCTGGCGTTCAGCGTAGAGACACCTAACGTGGCCCTGCTTGAATCACTCGGCCCCATCGAGTTCGCCCGCCGCGCCCGCCAGTCCGTGGCCCGTCTCCTTCAGGTGGCCGCCCCGCGGATGGCGCCACAATAGCTCCCTAGCATGCGCGGCCGCCGTTCCCGGCCAGGACCCGAATGCGGTGTCCTCGCGCCCGGGGACCGGCGGCACTGCCAGTCTGGTGTTAGCGTCGGGTCGCGGCGCAGCCCATCCAGTTTCCGCCAACGCCGAATCGCTCTATCGGGAAGGGTGCACCCGCCTCGCGCCCTCAGAGTCCCGTATCCGCTCAGCGGAAAAAACGGTGGCACGTCTTTTACCAGGAGCTATCTTGCCATTAGCACCTGTCTCGGCAGCTGATGCCCGAACCTAGGAGCGATATGGCCACAAGGACACAGGTAGAAGATATCGAGAGGCCCTCGAGGGCTGCCACCACTCATGTCCGCTACGGGATTCTGGCGGTCATCATTATCGCCGTCTCAATCAACTACATGGACAGGGCGAATCTCTCGATCGCGGCGCCGATTGTTGAAAAGGACCTGCACATCAGCGTCGTCGAGATGGGCCTGATCTTCTCCGCGTTCTCGTGGACCTACGCGGCCCTGCAGCTCCCCGGCGGATTCGTCCTCGAACGGTTCGGGGCGAGGGTCACCTTCGGGGTCGCCATGGTTTTCTGGTCCATAGTCACCCTGTGCATCAGCTTGGCCACTGGATTCGGCTCCCTGCTCGGCCTGCGGCTCGCCCTGGGCGCGGCCGAGACACCTGCCTTTCCCGCCAACAATAGCCTGGTCAGCAGGTGGTTCCCCACCAGGGAGCGCGGCCTGGCCACGGGCTCATATACCGCAGGCGAGTATGTCGGGCTAGCCATTGCCGCCCCCTTGCTGGCCTGGCTGGCGGTGCGATTCGGGTGGCACTCGGTGTTCTACCTGACCGGCGGGCTCGGCATTTTGTGGGCGTTCGCCTGGCTCTACTGGATCCGGAACAGACCCCAGAGCGACCCGCGGGTATCCGATGCCGAGCTCGAGCACATCGAAAAGGGCGGCGGCGCAGTAACGACGCTAACTGCGGAGGGCCGCAGCCACGCGAAGTTCTCTGACATCGGGAAGCTTCTCGCCAAGAAGCGGATGCTCGGCGCGCTGATCGGCCAGTTCGCGAATACCTCGACGCTGTTCTTCTTCCTGACCTGGTTCCCGGACTACCTGGTCAAGCAGAAGCATTTCACCCTGCTCACGGCCGGCTTCCTGGCCGTCATCCCGTACCTGTCCGCGCTGGTCGGCACGCTGGTCGGCGGCGCCGGGTCGGACTGGTTGCTGCGCCGTGGCGTGGCGACGAGCATCGCTCGCAAGGCCCCCATCATCACCGGGCTGATTCTGTCGATGATCATCATGGTCGACAACTGGGTGAATCAGCCGGCGCTCATCGTCTTGTGCTTCTCGATCGCCTTCTTCGCCCAGGGGATGGCGTCGGCCACCGCGTGGACCCTGCTGTCCGACATCGCTCCGGCCAACCAGATCGCGCTGACTGGCAGCCTGTTCAACTTCTTCGCCAACGCGGGCGGGGCGCTCGCGCCGTTGGTGATCAGCATCATCCTCAGCGCGACCGGATCCTTCTTCTACGGCCTGATCTATATCGGGGCCCTCGCCGGGATCGGGGCGCTGTCGTACATCTTCCTGGTCGACCGCGTCGAACGCATCGTAATATAATGGCCTCATCCTTCGCGAGCACTTGCCTTTCGCGACCACTCATGCAAAGGAGTTAAGGTGGCTCGGTATCTCATCGTCGGTGGCGAGACGGCGGCCAACCCGGAAGTGGTGCAAGAAGCCGAGTCGATACTGGCCCGGGATAAGGACGCAACGTTCACCCTGCTCGTCCCGGCTACGCACGTCCGGCAATATCTTGGTGAGGTCAAAGGGGAAGACGTAGAAGTGGCGACCCGGATGGCCGAGGCAGCCGTACGGCGGTTCCAGGGCGCCGGCATTCCGCTCGATTACCATATCGGGCCGCCCGATCCTGTACAGGCGGTTGATGAGGAATGGGCTAAGCGGCAGTACGACGAAGTCATCGTCTCTACTTATACGGCTCGAAGGTCCCGCTATATTGCCATGAAGGCGCCGGATAAGATCGAGGCCAGACACAAGGTCCCGGTGGCCGTTGTCCAGGCCCAGCCTGACTTCCTGCGGAACCTGGGAGAGTTCGGCCCGTACGGCTGAGCACCGTACGGCTGAGCAGCGCGGCTGACCGTTTGCGGCGAACGGTCAGCCGCGGTATGCCTGGGCCTCCACCATGTAGCGGACGTCCTCGCCGGCCCGGCCGAAATCCTTCACCTCGACCGCGGACCGAGCGGGCCGGTGGTCGCCGAAATGGCGGGTCCACGCCTCGTTGAAAGCGGGCCTGTCCCTTTGCAGGTCCCGCATGAAGATGCCGACCCGCACGACATCGGACAGGTCCGCGTCGGCTGCGGCGAGGATGGCGGTCAGGTTCGCGAAGAGCTGATCCGCCTCCTCGCCTGCCTCAGCCGGCCGCTTGCCAGTCTGCGGATCGTTTCCGAACAGGGCCGAGACGAAGATCCAGCCGCCCGACTCCACCGCCTGCGGCACCGGCCCGGTGTGGTGGGGCGCGTCCGCCGTTTCGATTTCCTTCACGGCACCTGTCTTAGGTTTCTGGGTTGTCCGGCGGAGCGAAGATGACCAGGACGGCCAGATCCTCGGTGATGTTAAGGAAGTGGTGGTCCCGGCCGCGGTCCACCGAGATGACGTCGCCTGGCCCGACGTCGAACCTCTCACCTTCGACTTCGAGCTGGGCCCGGCCGTGCTGGACGGTGTAGACCTCGTCCGCGCTGTGCGGGTGCTGGGCATCCTGACCACCCGCGGGCAGCAGGTACAGGCCCATCGAGAAGCCGGGCCGCCGCAGGAACTCCCGGTAGGCGGTTGCCGAAGAGCTCTGTGCTTTCTCCACGGCGTTGAGCGAGAACGACTGGTAACCGGCCATGCGATGCTCCTTTTCTCGATTGGATCTGCCCGGTCAGGCCAGGTGCG
>Ga0302325_10028169_pt1 | contig 11629 bp, 9 predicted proteins | sample Palsa_T0_2_FD_201948 | JGI IMG/M metagenome (GOLD analysis project Ga0302325, IMG submission 201948) | Peat permafrost microbial communities from Stordalen Mire near Abisko, Sweden - Palsa_T0_2 | ecosystem: Environmental > Terrestrial > Soil > Palsa > Peat permafrost | place: Sweden: Abisko... | reverse complement strand
CGCTGACGATCTCGATCAGCGGCACACCGGAGCGGTTCAGATCGATCGAGGTCCACTCGCTGCTGTCGGGCAGGCCGTCGTGCAGGCTCTTGCCCGCGTCTTCTTCCAGGTGAACTCTCGTGACGCCGATGCGCTTTAGCCCGCTCGCCGTCTTGATCGCGATGTGGCCATGCTCAGCTAGCGGCTTGTCGTACTGCGAAATCTGGTAGCCCTTGGGCAGGTCGGGATAGAAGTAGTTCTTGCGCGCGAAAATCGACGTCTCGTTGATGCGGCAGTTCAGCGCCGTCGCCGCCAGCACGGCGAACTCGACTGCGCGCTTGTTCAGCACGGGCAGTGCACCGGGAAGTCCCAGGCACACAGGACAGACGTTGGTGTTCGGCGGATCGCCGAAGTGGGTCGAGCATCCGCAGAAGATCTTCGTCCTGGTCAGCAGCTGGACGTGGACCTCCAGCCCAATGACGGGTTCGTACTTGGAATGCGCCGCGACAGGGGCTTCCGGCGTGGTAGCCATAAGTCTTGATTATAGCGAGCAAGTTCGCCGTACCATTAAGAGCACGCCTGCAAAGAGCCGCGCAGCGGCGATATTTGAGTTAGCCGTGGGCGTGAGCCCGCGGTGGGGTTGCGTTAGTAGTCAGATGAGCCGCGTCAGCGGCGGCAGGCATTCACGGCGTGAAGTTCAGGCTGCACCAGAATGCGCCGCCCCACAGGACGAATCCGGCGAGGCCCACCAGCAAATACAAGCGGCGCTCGTAGGCGTTATGCAAGGTCGGCAGCGGCAACGGAGACCCCAGACTGCGGTGGAATGAAGTTACCAGCAGACCGCCGAATCCGATCAGGGTGACGCCGCCGCCAAACGCCAAGCCCGCCATGATGAGCACGTATCCGAGGGAAAACACAACGCACCCCAATGCTTTTCCGTAGGCTAGACCTTGCGGGCGAGTTCTGCAAGGTGACCAGGGAGCGTTGATTCCGAATCTTCGGCGATTGGGTGGAAGCACCAGAGTTGCGGCCAACGACGGAACCGCAGATCCCTCGACTCCGTCCGAAGCGGGATCCGCTCGGGATGACAAAAACAAAGGATGTCTCTAATGAAAAGGAGTCGGCGCGATGGTTCTCGAAACTAGAAACTCTCCTAATCTCTGGCCACTGGCAACTGGCCACTAGCCACTTTCTTCGCCAGGGCCCACTTCAGTTCTTCGATGCCTTCGCCGGTCACGGCTGAAATCGGGAACAGCTCCAGCTTTTTGCGCTTGCAGTAGCGCTTCAGTTTCGTGAGTTTGTCTTTGTTCACGATGTCCATCTTGGAGGCCACGACGATGGTCGGCTTCGCGTCGAGCCCGCTGCCGAAGTTCGCCAGCTCACGTGTGATCGCCTCGTAGTCCGCGACGGGATCCGGTCGCCCGCTGGCATCGGACACATCCACCAGGTGCGCCAGGACACGCGTGCGCTCGATGTGCCGCAGAAATTGCGTGCCTAGTCCAGCACCTTCACTGGCGCCCTCGATGAGCCCGGGAATATCGGCAACCACAAAGCTGACATCGTCCGGCGGCTCGCCCGCAATCACTACGCCTAGGTTCGGCTGCAAAGTCGTGAAGGGATAATCAGCAATCTTGGGCCGCGCGGCCGAAATGCGCGAGATCAGCGTGCTCTTACCGGCGTTGGGATAGCCGACCAGGCCGACATCGGCAAGCAGTTTCAGTTCCAGGCGCAGATCGCGCTCCTCGCCCGGCTTGCCATCTTCATGCTCGCGTGGCGCCTGGTGGACCGAGGTTGCAAAGCGCGCGTTGCCACGTCCGCCGCGCCCACCGCGAGCGATGACAACCCGCTCGTCGGCGTGCGAGAAGTCGTGCACCACCTCGCCCGTCATCTCGTCATAGACGATGGTGCCCACTGGCACCTTCAGCACGACGCCTTCGCCCTCGCGGCCGGTCTTGTTGGAGCCTTCGCCGTGACGGCCGCGCTCGGCCTTGTATTCGGGATTGAAGCGGAAATGCACCAGCGTGTTGTGACGCTCGCTGGATTCCATGATGACGTCGCCACCGCGGCCACCATCTCCGCCCGACGGACCGCCGCGCGGCACGAACTTTTCGCGACGGAAGGCGAGGCAGCCGTTGCCGCCGTCGCCCGCTTTGACTCGGATTTTGGCTTCGTCAACGAACATGGGAAAGAAGCAACTAGCAACTAGGTATTAGCAGCCAGCAACTAGCGTAAAACAAAAAGGCCTCGTCGCAACGAGGCCTACAGTCTGCAGCACCACGTGGCGTGGTTTTACTAACTGCTAACTGCTAATTGCTAGCTGCTTCTTCCTGCGGAACCACCGACACGAACTTGCCCATGGCGCCGCGGTCCTTGAACTCGACCACGCCGGTGACCTTGGCGAACAGGGTGTCGTCCTTGCCGCGACCGACGTTGATGCCGGGCTTGATACGTGTGCCGCGCTGCCGCACGATGATGGAGCCGCCCGATATCAGTTGGCCGCCAAACGATTTCACACCCAGCCGCTGCGCGTTTGAATCGCGGCCGTTTCGCGAACTACCTAAACCTTTTTTATGTGCCATAAGGATGTCCTCAAAATCTTTCGCCGGCTAACGCAGTTTGGCGAAACAATCGAACCGCAGATCCCTCCGCTCGCGCTGAAGCGCTCGGTCGGGATGACAAATCAAGAGCGCTTTACGCTGGCCTAAAGAGAACTGTGTCGCAACCGGTGTCGCCGCTCCGCGGCTCACTTGTTATCCCACTTGGAGCGCGGGCTTACGCCTACGCCTACCACAAATCTCGCCGCTCCGCGGCTGAATGAGCCGGATTTCTTAGTGTTTGTTCCACCGCGAAATATGGTTTTCGGTCGTGACACAGTCTCTAAAGTCCAGCACTACTCACGCGCAGTCGCCTACGTTTCCTGCAAATCGGAGCCGTCTGCCTTGGCGCGCGAGACCAATCGCCGCACGCTGTCCGGCACGCCCAGCAGGACTGAATCAAAGCGCTTGACCGCTGCAAACAGGGTCAGGATCAACTGATGGAGCAGCATCGGCGCTTAAGCCTTCAGGTCCTTGCCGTCCACATTGATGCCGGTAATCTTCACGGCAGTGTACGGCTGGCGATGTCCATTCAGCTTCTTGTACTGCTTCTTGCGTTTGAAATGGAAGACGAGAATCTTGTCGGCACGACCCTGCTCCACCACCTCTGCGGTGACGAAGGCCTTGGACGGCTTGCCCAGTTCGCCTTCGGAGCCGCTGACCGCCAGCACCTCGTCGAACTGCACGTTTTCGCCGCCGGCCTGCGATAGCTTCTCGACCTTGATTACGTCTCCGGGTGCGACGCGATACTGCTTACCCCCGGCGCGGATCACCGCGTACATGGTGCCTCCCAACAGCTGGTCGCGCACACTGCTGCGCAAAACCGGCTCAAATCTTTTGTGCGCTTGCACTTTCCCTGGCCGGGAAGGAAATCGTTGCCGGATCGAGTGACCCGGCTCCTTCCATGAAACGCGCCTCAATCGGCGCATCACAGAGACCCCGGCTACGGGGCGTCCCTGACGAGACATAGTAGTACAGGCAAACCATAAAAGTTTAGCGTGTTTGGGCGCAGCAGGTCAAATGGGGAGATTCTAGTTACCTACTCCTCCATGCATTTCGACTGGCGCTCGACGTATTTTTGCAACTTGCCTTGTTTCTCCAGCGACAGGAGGTTGTCGAGCACGGGGTACTTAGCGGAAGGATCGAAGCGCAGAATGGCGCGATAGGCGCGCAGGGTGCCGGCGAGTCCGGCCGCCTGGATGGTGGCGGAGTTGGTTATGTCGGGATGCTCCAACTCAAACGCGGCCTGCGAGTACATCGCCTGCATGCGCAGCTGCTCGGAATAGGTATTGTTCACCTCGTCCAGCGATTGCAACTCTTTGCAGCAGACGTCAACCGTGACATCGGGGGCTTGCACGATCCACTCGGTCAGCCACATACGCTTTGCCAGGTTGTCCTTGGCGAGGGGATGTTCTTCCAGACTGCGGGTGTAGTCAAGCACGCGCTCGCGGTCCTCGGGTGTTGAAAGCGTGCGCATCTTCGCCGCACACGGTAGAGAAACCGCGGCAAGCACAAGAATAAAGGCGAGTAGTTTGCGAGCCATCGTGCTTTCCCCCACCAACCTCAGAATGCGGCCAGTGATTTTAGAATCATACTCCCTTCCGGGGCGGCCAAAGCAAGACAGAATTGCAATGGTCAACGGCGGTTCATGCGCTTCGTCCCATGAAACGGGCGGTTTGTCCCATTGGAGACACTTGGAGACAGCGCGTCCTGCGCTCTCTGGACAAACCTATCGAGGGTTTTGCATTGCAACGGCTCTACGTTTGAGACGGACGTTTGGTACCGAATGGATAGTGTAGGCAATCCATTCGGATAGGCGAAACCATGCAAGAGTAAGGGGCATCTTAAGCAAGACGAATTTCGCGGCTCGTATCTCACTGGAAATTCGGCGCGATGAGGGTTGGTCGGCTCAGCTGAAAGATTGGCACGGCGCTTGCAACATTCAAATGCGTTCGCAGCCAGAGAAAAACTGGCAAGTAACGACGAGCTAAAGTAATTGCTACGTCAAGCGATGACAGGACCCGGGGAAGGGAGCGCCCCGGGTCTTTTTTGCTTGCCCAAATGCCCTCGATGGTTCGTGGGATAATCGAACCTACGGTTGTCCCATGAAGCGAATTGTCCACGCGGCGTGTCCCCATGATTGTCCGGACGGTTGCGCCGTGCTCATCACCGTGGAAGATGGACGGGCGACCAAGCTCGAGGGCGATCCGGAGCATCCCATCACGCGCGGATTTCTGTGCGGCAAAGTTGCCAAGTATCTTGACCGCGTGTACTCGCCCGATCGCGTTCTCTATCCCATGCGGCGAGTTGCGAAGAAAGGATCGCACGGTGATGGCGTCTTCCGGCGTATCACGTGGGACCAGGCTTTCGACGAGATTGTCTCGCGACTGAAGCAAATCAGCAACGAGTGCGGGCCGGAAGCCGTGCTGCCGTACTCCTATGGCGGCAACATCGGGGTGCTGAACGGCGGGTCGATGGATCGGCGCTTCTTTCATCGGCTGGGCGCGTCGCAACTGCATCGGAGCATCTGCTCGCAGGCGGGCGAGGACGCCATCATCTCCATCTACGGCCGCAAGATGGGCACCGAGCCGGAGCAGTTCCGCCACTCCAAGTACATCATCGCCTGGGCCGCGAACATTCACGGCAACAACATTCACTTGTGGCCGTTCATCGAGGAAGCGCGGCGCGACGGCGCGAAGCTGGTGGTCATCGATCCGTACCGCACGCGCACGGCGCGAATTGCGGACTGGCACATCCCCATTAATCCGGGGACGGACGTCGCGCTGGCGCTGGGCTTGATGCACGTGATCGTGCGCGAAGGCTGGCACGACGCGGATTACATTGCGCGCTATGCCGAGGGCTTCGATGAGTTGCAGAAGCGTCTGCCGGAATACACGCCCGAGCGGGTGGCGCAGTGGACGGGCATCGCGGAGGAAGACATTGAGCGGCTGGCGCGGGAGTACGCAACGACGCGGCCGGCGGCGATCCGTTTGAACTATGGCATTCAGCGCGCGCAGAATGGTGGCGCGGCGGTGCGCGCGGTCTGCATGTTGCCGATTATCACGGGATCGTGGAAAGAAGTCGGCGGAGGACTGCAGCTCTCCACCAGTGGCGGCTTTCAGCTTGATCGCGCGGCAATGGAGCAGCGCGACCTGATGTTGAAGAGTCCGCTGGGACGCCCGGCGCGCACGGTAAACATGGTGCAGCTTGGCAAGGCGCTCACGGAACTGGACGATCCTCCGATCAAAGCGCTGGTGGTGTACAACTCGAATCCTGCGGCAGTGTGTCCGGAGCAGCATCTGGTGCGGCGGGGGCTACAGCGCGACGACTTGTTCACCGCCGTGCATGAGCAGTTCTTCACCGATACGACCGACTTTGCTGATATCGTGCTTCCCGCAACAACTTTCTTCGAGCACAAGGATTTGGTCCAGGCCTATGGGCACTACTACTTGCAGGTTTCGCATCAGGCGATCGATCCTCCGGGCGAGTGCAAGTCGAACGTGGACCTCTTTCGCGAGCTCGGCTTGCGCATGGGGTTCGAGGATGAGTGCTTTCGCGAGCCGGTAGACGCGATGATCGATTCTGCCCTGGCATCGGGTGTACCGCAGCTCACTGGCATTACTCGCGAGCGGTTGGAGAGCGATCCGCATGTGCGGCTGAATTTGAATGGAGCGGTCGAAATCGAAGTACCTCAGGGGCTAAAGCCCAGGATTCATGCGGCCGATTGCGGCACGGCTGAAAGCCGTGCCCCTTCAAAACAGATTTATGGAACAGCTTCCAGAAACAGAAGCTACAAGCCGTGGCTGCCGTTCGCCAATGGTTTTCCGACGCCCAGCGGCAAAGCGCGTCTTTACCACAAAGATTTGATCGCCCACGGAATGGATCCAGTGGCGTCGTTCGCTCCCCCAGAGGAGTCGCGCCACAGCCCGGCGAGCGAGCGATATCCCCTTGAGCTGTTAGCGCGCAAGGCCGACAACTTCCTCAATTCGACATTCGTCAATCATCCCGGTCATCAGAAAATGGAGTCGCATCAGGACAAACTTGAAATCGCCACGGAAGACGCGACACGACGCGGGATTGCCGACGGCGACCGGGTGCGCGTGTTCAACGATCGCGGCGAAATTTTTCTGCTTGCCCGGGTGGACGGCGAGGTGCAAGCCGGCGTGGTAGGCGCTCGCCTGGGCTGGGCGAAGTTGTCGGACAGAGGCCTTAACATCAACGTGCTGACTTCGGCGCGGCTCACCGATCTGGGTGGTGGTGCTACGTTCTACTCCACCCTGGTGGAAGTGGAGCGCGCCGCCACAACTTCCAGCGGCAGCGAGGGTTAGCCTTGCTGTCGCACCCGAACCGCGGACGCGTTTGGTTTCCGAAGCGGAAGCCGCGTACCGTATAATTGCGCTTTCATAAACCCTAGCACTGAGGTTTCTGTCATTCTTTGCCACCGTCAGGGAAGACTCGCGAGGCTGTTGGTTCGCGGGACACGTGATTGCGCCAGGGCGATCAGTTTCTTCCTAGCACTGCTGTTGCTGGCTGGGACGGCGGTAGCGCAGCAAGAGGTGGTCGCCGAGATCGTCATTCACGGCAACCGCCGCATTCCGGCGGAGACCATCCGGGCGCGCATGTTCACCAAGCCGGGCGACGTGTACGACCAGGCAGCGCTGGAACGCGACTTCAACTCTCTGTGGAACACGGGATACTTCGACGACCTGCGGATTGAGCGCGAGCAATCGTCCAAAGGCTGGATCATCCACGTCTATGTAAAGGAAAAGCCGACGATCCGCGAGATCAAGTACACCGGCTTGAGTTCGGTTTCGCAAAGCGACGTTCTGGACAAGTTCAAGGAGCAGAAGGTCGGGCTGACGCAGGAGAGCCAATACGATCCGACTAAGGTGAAACACGCCGAGGTGGTGATCAAGCAGTTGCTGGCGTCGCACGGGCGCCAGTTCGCGACCGTGCAATCGGAAGTGCGGCCCATTCCCCCGGCAGCGGTTTCGTTGACGTTCGTGGTGAAGGAAGGACCGAAGGTCAAGGTGGGCAAGATCAAGTTCGAAGGCAACAAGGCGCTCAGCAACCGTGAACTGCAGAGCGCGATGAAAAACCTGAAGCCCATCGGCATCCCGCACTCCATCTTCCTGGAGAACCTGTTCGCGCGCACCTACGACTCCACCAAGTTGACGGAAGACGCGGAACGGGTGCGTTACTTTTACCAGACCAAGGGTTATTTCAAGGCGCTGGTGGGCGATCCCAAGACGCAGATCCACGACACCAGCGGGGTCCGCTGGTATTTTCCCTTCAAGTCTTCGCCGGGCAAAGCGGTGGACATCACCATACCGGTGGAAGAGGGGCAGCGCTACCGGCTGAAAAACATCACCTTCACCGGCAACAAAGCGGTGACGAGTACCCAGGCGTTGCGCTCGCAGTTCAAGATCAAGGACGGCGACATCTTCGATACCGAAGCGATTCGCAAAGGCCTGGAGGCGCTGCGCAAGGCGTATGCCGCGCTGGGATACATCAACTTCACGCCGGTTCCGAACACCGAGGCGGATGACGAGAAGCGGACGATTACTCTCCGCATCGACCTGGACGAGGGCAAACAGTTTTATGTTCGCCGCATTGAGTTTCAGGGCAACACGACCACCCGCGACAAGGTAATTCGCCGCGAGCTGGCGCTGGAAGAAGGCAATGTTTACAACGGCAACCTGTGGGAGCTCAGCCTGCTGCGCTTGAACCAGCTGCAGTATTTCCAACCGCTCAAGCCGGAGCAGGATTCCGAGATCAAACAAAACGTGCAGGACGGAACTGTCGATATCACGCTTAAAGTAAAAGAGAAGGGCAAGAACAGCATCGGCCTGACCGGCGGCGTCAGCGGATTATCCGGCGCTTTCATCGGCCTCAATTACACCACCAACAACCTGTTTGGCAAAGGCGAAAGCCTGAGCCTGGAATTCCAGATCGGTCAATATCAGCGTAACGAGACGCTGTCCTTTACCCAGCCTTACCTGTTTGACCGCCCGCTGCAGTTTGGCTGGTCGGTCTACCATCGCAGCTACAACTACAACCAGGCAAAGCTTACCGAGATCCAGCTCAACCAGACCGTGACCCTGCCTGCGAGCTACCAGGCGTTGCTGCAAAACTTCACGCAAACCAGCACAGGATTCACCAGTTCGCTGACTTATCCGATCAAACGCTCGTTCAAGCGCGTCGGCATAACTTACGGGCTCGACGATTCGTCGGTGCAGACGTTCAGCGCCGCCTCCACGGATTACTTCGAGACGTTGGAGTTCCGCGGCATCTCGGGTCCTAACGCGCTTAACGGAATTATTACCAGCAAGCTCGTCCCCAATTTTTCCTACAACAGGATTGATAACCCGCAGCGGCCGCACAAAGGGCAGAGCGTCTACTTCGCCACCGAGCTGGCTGGTCTGGGCGGCAACGTGAAATACGTGAAGCCGGTTACCGAGTACAAACGTTTCATCCCCGTGAACAAGGGCCGCAATACGGTCGGCTTCCGCGTACTGGGCTCCTGGATCACCGGGTATGGAGGACAAGTTGCGCCTCCCTTCGACCGCTTCTACATGGGCGGCGATACCGATGTCCGTGGCTTCGATATCCGGGCCATTTCGCCGGTCTCGTTCTTCCCTACCGATGTAACGGTCGCGCTCCAGAACCCGGACGGTTCCAGCGTTCCCCTGAATCCCGCGAACCCGCGCTATGGGACCTATAACATTACGGTTCCGGTTTCACAGATCATCTTTCCCGGCGGTGACACCAATGTCGTCACCAACCTGGAGTACCGGGTGCCGATTGTGGGACCGGTTACGCTTGCCCCGTTCATCGATACGGGGTGGGACTTCGTCTCCGAACCGAACCAGTTGCGCATTGCCGGAGAACAGATCACCACACTACAGAGCACGGTATTCGGTTGTCCTGAGCTGAACTCCAGCTACCAGTGCAAAGGCGGCACCACGCTGCCTATTAACCCGGTGCTGGGGATCGTTCCGGGCACGAACTACCAGACTCGCATGTCAACCGGTTTGGAGTTGCAGGTCATCTTACCGGTAGTCAACGCGCCTTTCCGCATCTATTGGGCCTACAACCCAATGCGTATAAACGAAACCGTAAGCTCACCGAACCCCATCACTCGCTCCATGTTCCCTCCGGGCGCCGCGGGCGATTACACTTATGCCCAGACGATTGCGATTTACCAGCCAAAGTATTATCTGGCCGAGCCGCTGAAGACCTTCCGCTTCACGGTGGCGACGACGTTCTAGGAGAAATTTCCGTGCGCAGTATTTGGGCCGCAATCTCGGTTGGCTTGCTGGCGAGCGGTTTGGCAGTTGCGCAGGGGGCCCAGCCGCCGCAAGCAGCGCCGGCGCCGAGTCCGCAACAGCAAATGATGAATTACTTCGCCGGCGACTGGAAACTCAGCGGCACCACCAAGATCAGCCCCAGTACGCCGGCCGTTCCCTTCACCTCAACCGAGCATGGGGAGTGGGTGCCGGGCGGCTTCTTCCTGGAGATCCGTTCGGTGATGAAAGGCCCGCTGGGCGATGTTCACGGGGTGCGCGTGATGGAGTACAACGCCGCAGACCATGTCTACACCTACAACGCCTACAACAGCCTGGGCGAACATCAGCTGGCCATCGGGAAGGCCCAAGGCAATACCTGGACATGGAACGCGGAAGAGAAGATGAATGGCATCACCACCAAAGGGCGCTACGTCGTGACCCTTGCGACGCCGGACTCGTACACGTTTAGCTCGCAAGTGCAGAAGCCGGGCGGGGCATGGGTTACGGTGATGGAAGGCACGGCCGCACGATCGCCACAGTGACCTGCTGCGAAAGTGGCATTCTCCCGGTTTGACGCTGAGAAGCGCGTTTCCCTATAATCAGAGAATCCGCACCGCCGAATTTTCCGGCCGGGAAGCGTAGCGATCTGCATTCCAGCAGAGCGCCGCAGCCTGGCAGTTCAGAAAAGACGCAGTTGCAGCGCGTTCCTCTCTGGAACACAAGAATTCCCGGAGCAATTCTAAGGAGCTACGCCATCTCAATGAAGCGCACGTTCGTAGGTACAGCCATGTTCGCCCTTGTTCTGGCCATCGCGAGCCTGGCCCAATCGACTCCGGCCGCCGCCCCGGCCGCGACTACTGCTGCCCCTACGGGCAGCGCCAAAGTGGGCATTATCGACATTCAGCAGGCGATCATCGGCACCAACGAAGGTGCGCGGGATTTCGAAACCCTGCAAAAGAAATTTGAACCGAAGCGTAATGAGTTGGCGGCACAGAACACCGACATCGACAACCTGAAGAAGCAGCTCAACACGCAGGGCGACAAAATGAACGAGGAAGCCCGGGCCACGCTGGTGAAGTCGATTGAGACCAAGCAGAAGAGCCTGCAACGTTCGGCCGAGGACGCGCAGAACGATTACCAGCAGCAACAGAACGAGATTGCCCAACGCATTTTGCAGAAGATGGCTCCGGTGATTGACAAGTACGCCAAGGCGAACAGCTATGGCCTGCTGTTCGATTCGTCGAATCCCTGGCCGCAGGGCCCGCTGCTTTGGGCAACGGCTGGCGTGGACCTGACCAAGACGATTGTCGATGCCTACAACGCGCAGTCTAACGTTGCGGCTCCTGCCAGGCCTGCCGGCGCGGCTGGCGCCTCGGCCAAGCCTGCTGCGGCGCCGGGGATGGGAACCAAGCCAGCCTCGGCTGCTACCACGACGCACTAACACGTCCGAGGTTTGAGAGATGGCCGCCCAGGCAGGGCGGCCTTTTTTGTTTGCTCGTAAAGCGGGAGTCGGTTGCACCCCGCGATGTGGCTTTTGGCCTCGTCGATCGTTCATTTGTCTACAAAGGGGTGGCCGGCATCAGTACGGTTCAAGAGATTTAAATTGACAATGGGACAAAATAGGAACTAGAAGTGATCTCTAATTTGGGCAATTATTTACTTGACTCGCCAACGGCAGAAGGAGAAGATGATGGGGGTGCTGCATGAGCGCACTAGCTCATCTCGCTACCGGCGTGTTTGGTGGTGCTTGCCAAGAAAGGATTATGT
>Ga0302325_10028168_pt1 | contig 11629 bp, 8 predicted proteins | sample Palsa_T0_2_FD_201948 | JGI IMG/M metagenome (GOLD analysis project Ga0302325, IMG submission 201948) | Peat permafrost microbial communities from Stordalen Mire near Abisko, Sweden - Palsa_T0_2 | ecosystem: Environmental > Terrestrial > Soil > Palsa > Peat permafrost | place: Sweden: Abisko... | reverse complement strand
AGGTAGGTGTTCAGGAGCTTCGAGAGCTCCCGCCACTCCTCGATCACCGCGACGATCTCGTGCGCCTCGCGAAGGCCGCGCAGCACCCTCGCATCGGTCGAGTAGCCGGTCTTGCCCCTGCGTCCCGCCGTCAGGCCGAGCTGCTCGAAGAGCACGCGCGCGACCTGCTGGGTCGAACCGAGCACGAATTCCTCCCCGGCGTGCTCGTAGGCCAACGCCTCGAGCTCGCTGACACGCTCGGCCAGGCGGGCCGTGATCTCGCCCATACGGTAGGTGTCGATCTTGACCCCGGCGCGCTCCATCGCAAGCAGCACACGCGTGAGGGGAAGCTCGACCTCGCGGTAGAGGGCTACCAGCCCCCGCTCGAGGAGCCGTTGGAGCAGTGGCGGAGCGAGCCGCCGCGGGAGCTCGGCGCCGCGAACGAGCAGCATGACCTGCTCGTCTGCCTCGGGTGCCGGTTGGAGCTCGATCCCGTACTCGGCGCCGAGATCGGCCAGCGTGTAGGAACTTCGACCCGGATCGATCAGATAGGCGGCGAGAAGGGTGTCCTCGACGGCGTCCACCCCGAGGGCCTTCGCGTCGTGACAGACGATCTCCGCCTCACGGAGCGAGTCGAGCGCACGGGCCGAGATGACGACCTCGGTGCCGTCCGCGAGCGCCATCCGCTCGGCGTCGGCGGAAACCCCGAGGATCCCCGTCGAGTTCTCGATCACGCCCTCGCGCCAGGCGATCTCGACCGTGTCGCGCTCATGGGGAGCGGCCGAAGGAAGGGCCTCGTCGAGCGTCTCGAGCCGGGCGAGCAGACCCCTGAACTCGAAGCGCCGGAAGATCTCCTTGAGCTGGGAGCGGTCGGGAGGCGCGACGACGAGCGCCGCCGGGGAGACGGCGATCGGAAGATCGCGGCGCATCGTCGCGAGCTCCTTGGAGACGCGAGCCTGGTCGGCGTTGGCGACGATCGCCTTCGCCCGCGCCGGGGTCAGCTCGCCCGCGTGCTCGATGACACCCTCGAGCGACCCGTAGCGTGCGATCAGCGCGCCGGCGGTCTTGTCGCCGATCCCGGGGACGCCGGGGATGTTGTCGGAGCTGTCCCCCTTGAGCCCGATGAAGTCCGGCACCTGGTCGGGGCGCACCCCGTAGCGCGCCTCGACACGCTCGGGTGTGTAGACCTGCACGTCGGCCACCCCGCGCGGCGTCATCATCAGGGAGATGTTCTCGGAGCAGAGCTGGAAGGCGTCGCGGTCGGTCGACACGACGCAGGTTGAGAGGCCGGCCTCGTCAGCGCGGGTCGCGAGCGTTGCGATCACGTCGTCGGCCTCCCAGCCCTCGAACTCGATGTTCTCGTAGCCGAACGCCTCGACGATCGGCCTGAAAAACGGGAATTGCTCGGAGAGCAGGTCCGGCATCGCCCTGCGGCCCTCCTTGTAGACGAGGTCGGCGCTCTCGGCGAGCGCCGAGCGATGCACCGGCCGCGAGTCCCAGGCAACAGCCACACCACGCGGGCGGTAGTCGGCGAGCAGCTTGAAGAGCATGTTGGTGAATCCGAGCAGCGCGTTTGTCGGCTGACCGTCGGAGGTCGCGAGTTCCTCGGGAAGCGCGAAGAAGGCGCGGTAGGCGAGGTTGTTGCCGTCGACGAGGAAGAGCTCCGCCCCGCGCGCGGGCGCGTCGTCGAGGGCCAGCTCCTCTCCGCTCAGCGTCTTGGGGGACACTACGACCGATGCTATCCACGGCCCCAAACACCCTGTGACACGGGTTCCGATGCTCTCGGGCACGCGGGTCACCGTGGTCGAGGTTCCCGAGGACGGGGTGGTACTGCGGCCGCCGCCGCCCGGCGACGAACTCTCGCTCGACGGCGTCGCGGCGGCGACCCGCGAGGCGCTCCGCTTCCCCCTCGCAGGCGCGGCGCTCTCCCAGCTCGTGACGCCGGGAGGAACCGCGACCGTCGTGATCGAGCAACCGAACCTCCCGCTCCCGTCGGCGGTACCCGACCCTCGTCACGAGGCGATCGCGGCCACGATCGACGAGCTCGGCACCCTCGGCGTCTCGAAGGTGACGATCCTCGTGGCGGGAGGACTCTCCCGGCGCCTCGCGCCGCGCGAGATCGGCCTGCTCGTCGCGCCCGAGTTCCGCCGCCGCTTTCGCGGCCACCTGATCGTCCACGACGCCGAGAGCGGCGATCTGGTCGAGATCGGCACCGCCGCCGGCATCCCGGTGTCCGTCGCTCCCGCGCTTGCGAACACCGACCTTGTCGTGACCGTGACGGCGGCCGAGAGCGTGCTCCACGGCGGGCCGGCGGCGCTCACCCGCGCTTCCTCGCGCGAGGCGCTTCGCGCCTCGGGCGCCACATCGCTCCTCGAGGCGTCGACCTCGCAGGGCTGGCGCCTCGCCGTCGAACTCGAACGTCTCCTCGGCCGCCGGTCGCCCCTTTTCGGCGTGTCACTCGTGCTCAACCTGCCACGTGTATTCGGCGGCTACCCCTACCAGGAGGACACCCTCGAGCGGATCGCTGGCTCCAGGCTCCGCCCCGGCCTGTCGCTCCTGCCCTCAAGCGTGCGCGGCCGGATCATCGAGCGCGTGCCGCGCGAGCTCACCGCTGCGGCCGTGTACGGTGGCAGCCCCTCGACCGCACACACCGAGGCGCTTCTGCGCGCGATCGAGTTCAAGGGCACGACGCTCAGCGCGCCGCTCGACGCGATCGTGATCGGGATTCCGGGGACGACCCCGTTTGTCCCCCGCGAGACCCCGAACCCCGTGTCGGCCGCCTACCTGGGACTCGGACTCGCGCTGCGCCTCTGGCGGAATGCCTTTCCGGTGCGCCCCGGGGGCACGGCGATCCTCCTCCACGACCTGCAGCGACGCTTTCGGGCGCCGACCCAGACCCCCTACCTGGCGCTCTTCGCCGACCCGCGCAGCGCGCGCGACCGTGACGCGCTCGGTGAGGCCGAGCGGGCGGCGGTCGCGGATCCCCGCGCGATCGACGCCTACCGCTCGGGACGCTCGGTGCACCCGCTGGAGCCGTTTGTCACCTGGAGCGCCTGCGACCCGGCGGTGAGTCGGCTCGGCTCGGTGCTGGTCGCCGGCTGCCGAGATGCCCACTCGGCCCGCCAGCTCGGCTTCGTGCCGGTGCACGGCATCGGCGCGGCGCTCGCGATGGCCAGGGGAAGCGGCGCGCAGCGGATCGGCTTCCTGCTCTCCCCGCCCTACTTCCCGCTCCTCAGCACCTGAGCCGCCGGGTCGGCGCTCGCTCACAGGTGGGTCAGCTCTCGCCGAGGTAGGTCTTGCGAACCTGCTCGTTCGTCTTGAGGGCGGCCGCCATGTCGGCCAGGACGATCCGCCCGGTCTCCATCACATAGCCGCGTCGGGCGGCATCGAGGGCCATCAGGGCATTCTGCTCGACGAGCAGGATCGAGGTGCCCTGTTCGTTGATCGTCTTGATGATCTCGAAGATCCGCTCGACGAAGATCGGCGCGAGGCCGAGCGAGGGCTCGTCGAGGAGCAAGAGCGTTGGCCGCGCCATCATCGCCCGGGCGATCGCGCACATCTGCTGCTCGCCGCCCGACATCGTCCCGGCCTTCTGGGTGCGGCGTTCGTGGAGTCTCGGGAAGAGTCCGAAGACACGTTCCATGTCCTCCCGGATCCCCGCCTTGTCGCTGCGCTGGAACGCGCCCATCTCCAGGTTCTCCATTACCGACATGCGCGGGAAAAGCCGTCTGCCCTCGGGCGACTGGGCGATCCCACGCTTGACGATCTCGTGTGCGGGAATCTGGGTGATGTCATCACCGCGGAAACGGATCGAGCCCCTTCGCGGCTGGTTGAGTCCGTTGATCGAGCGGAGGGTCGTCGACTTGCCGGCGCCGTTTGCCCCGAGCAGCGTGACGATCTCACCCTCGCGCACCTCGAGCGAGATCCCTTTGAGCGCGTGAATCGAACCGTAGTAGGTGTGCACGTCGGTCAGCTCAAGAATCGGGCCGTCGGACGCGGGCTCCCCGCTCACGCGAGCCCGTGCCGCTTCATCTCGGCGATCGCGGCCCTACCGAGATAAGCCTCGACCACCCGCTCGTTCTGCTGCACCTCGCGGGGAGTGCCCTCGGCGATCTTCTCGCCGTAGTCGAGCACGGAGACGCGGTCGGAGATCCCCATCACGACGCGCATGTCGTGCTCGATCATCAACACGGTCAGGTGGCGCTCGTCACGCAGCCGGCGAACGAAGGTCGTGAACTCGGCCGACTCCTGCGGGTTCATCCCCGCGGTCGGCTCGTCGAGGAGGAGGAGCTGGGGCTCGATCGCGAGCGCTCGAGCGACCTCGAGCCGGCGCTGATCGCCGTACGGAAGGCTCCCCGCCGACTCGTACTCGTTGCGGCGCAGGCCCGCGAACTCGAGCAGCTCGCGCGCGTGCTCGCGCGCGCCGGCCTCTTCGCGCTTGACCGCGCCGGTACGGAGGATCGAGGTGAAGAGGTTTGCCTTGAGGCGCACGTGCATCCCGACGAGCACGTTCTCGAGCATCGTCATGTTCGGAAAGAGGCGGATGTTCTGGAATGTCCGCCCCACGCCGCGGGCGGTGATCGCGTGCGGCGGTTTGCCGGTGATGTCTTCTCCGAGCAGCCGCACCTGGCCCGCGGTCGGCCTGTAGATCCCGGTCAGCATGTTGAAGAATGTCGTCTTCCCCGCGCCGTTTGGGCCGATGAGCGAGACAACCTTCCCCCGCGGCACCGTGAAGTCGACCCCGCCGACAGCCACGAGGCCGCCGAACTCCTTGCGCAGACCCTCGGTGACGAGCACGTCGCCGTCCTCGCTCAAGAGGCGCCCTCGTGCTGGAGGTCGTAGAGCGGCTCGTCATGAGGGTCCTCGCTGTGCAGCTCGGCCGCACGGCGCTTCGAGGGGAGGAGGCCCTCGGGCCGGAAGAGCATCACGACGACGATGATCACACCGTAGATCCCCGACGCGTACAGGGGCACGTCGAGGTTTGGTCGGTGGCCGAACACGTCGATGCGCGTGTCGATCCAGTTGCCGATGTTGCCGAGCCCGAACTGGTCGAGGTAGGCGAGGAACGCCGCCCCCGCCATGACGCCCCAGACGTTCCCCATCCCGCCGAGGATCACCATGCAGAGGATGAACACCGAGATGTTGAAGTAGAAGTCGTCGGGGAAGGTGCCGCTCTTGACGACGGCGTAGTAGGCCCCGGCGACCCCGCCGAAGAACGCACCGCTCGCGTAAGCCCAGGTCTTGGTTCGCATCAGCGGAATGCCCATCGCCGCCGCAGCCGTCTCGTCCTCGCGGATCGCGACCCAGGCGCGCCCGAGCCGCGAGTCGCGCAGGCGCAGCGTGCAGAAAACGGTGCACGCGAGGAGAACGAGCGCCGTCCAGAAGAAGAGGTCGGTGTTCTCGATCTGATGGCCGAGGAAGCTCGAACTGCAGCAGCTCAGGTAGTTGGCCGGAAGAACATGCCCGGTCAGGCTCGAGAGTCCGTTGCCAAACCCCGGCGAGTCGATCGGCGTGATCCCGTTCGGACCGTTGGTGAGGTTGAAGCCGCCCAGGCTGTTGCCGTTCTGAGCCACCTGCGGGAGGATCTCTCCGAATCCGAGCGTCACGATCGCGAGGTAGTCGCCGCGCAGTCGGAGCGTCGGAAGGCCGATGATGACCCCGAAACCGGCCGTGAGGACCCCGGCGAGCAGTACGACGAGATAGATCGAGATGTGGATGCCGCCGGTCCCGAACGGCACGCCGACGGCCCCGAGCGAGAGGTTGAGCTTGGGGACGGGCGCAACGGGACAGTTGGCGATGCTGAACCCGTGTTTGGGGCATTTCTGCCCCGCGAACTGTGCCGAGGCGAGCCAGCCGGCGGTGTAGGCACCGGTTGCGTAGAAGGCGACGTAGCCGAGATCGAGGAGGCCGGCATAGCCGACGACCATGTTCAGCCCGACGGCCATCATGATGAAGACCACCATGTAGGTGCCGGTCGAGACCGATGGAAAGGCTCCGAACACCGGGATCGTGAACAGATGGTCGACGAAGAAGGGGTAGGAGATCGCGACGGCGAGCGCGAGTGCCGGAAGCAGCCAGCGGCGCTTGCCCAGGGGGATCCACGAGAGACCGAACGCCACCCCGATCACAAGCGCGACCGAGGCCGGCGCCGACCCGAAACCCGCAGCGAGGGCGAAGATCGCCACGAGAAGGGCCTCGACCAGGAGGCGCCACGGATAGGGCGGGAGCCGGCGCAGCCAGATTGTGACAAAGACGACCGCCACGCCGTAGCCGAGCGCGTCGTCGATAAGCCAGCAGAGGAGGGAGAAGAGGAACTCGGCCGAGACGATCGCGAGCGAGCGATTCTGCTCGGAGACGCGCTGCCAGCGCGCGCGCAGCTTGTTTCGCCTCCCGACCTCGCCGCCGGCCATCGGCGTTACCCGCCCTCCGGCGTACGCTCGCCGAGCAGGCCCTCGGGCCGGAAGACGAGGATCATGATCAGGATCGTGAACACGATCGACTCGGTCCAGTCCGATCCCGGCGCATGCCAGGTGAGTCCCTCGTTGAAGGCCTGGATCAGGCCGATGAGCAGCGCGCCGAGCACGGCGCCGGGCAGGTTCCCGATCCCTCCGAACACTGCGGCGGTGAACGCGATCAACCCGAGCGTGAATCCCTGGTCGTAACGGACGGTCGTCTCCGCGACTGCGTAGACGAGACCTGCCGCACCGGCAAGCGCCCCCGCGATCAGGAACGTGAACGAGATCGTGCGGTTGACATTGATGCCCATGATCGCGCTCGCCTCCATGTCCTGTGCTGTCGCACGCATCGCCTTGCCCTGCTTTGTGCGCTGGACGAGCCAGAGGAGGATGAGCAGGACGGGAACGGTGAGAACCACGACGATCGGCGTCGTCCACGGAACGCCGACCGATCCGATCGAGAAAAGATTGGTCGATGGCAGAACGTTGGGGAAGGTGACGTAGCTCGGGCCCTTCCAGATCAGTCCGACGTCCTCGATGATGAAGCTCATACCGATCGCGGTGATGAGAGGCGCGAGCCGCGTGGCGTGGCGCAGCGGTCTGTAGGCGACGAACTCGATCGCGGCGTTGATGACCGCACAGCAGGCCATCGAGACGACGAGACAGACGATGACGAGCGGCCACAGGTCGGCCGCCCCCGCCCGGAGGCCGAACGAGGTGCCGACGGTGATCGAGAACATCCCCCCGAGCATGAACACGTCGCCGTGAGCGAAGTTGATCAACTCGAGAATCCCGTAGACGAGCGAATAGCCGAGCGCAACGAGCGCGTAGATGCATCCGTTCGTGATCCCGACCAACGCCACCTCGGCCCAGAGGGTCGGCGTCTTGTCGAGGTTGACGGCAAGCCACACGACGACCAGTCCGACGAGAACGAGGCCGAGACTCTCGACGATCGTTGGACGGCGGGGGAGGAGCCGTTGGAGCCCTGGAGCCGAAGCGTTGCTTGTCACGAGTCCGCGGAGTATCCGCGTGGAAGAGGCCGAGTTCAAGTCGAGACCGGTCGCAGATCGACTCCGGCGCTTCGAATGCGGACGCATACGCCCCGCTCCGGGTACGCTCGAACACCCGCGCGAGACACGCCGCGGGCCAGCGCTACGATCCCACCAAGCCAGCCGAAGTGGCGGAATTGGTAGACGCGCCGGACTCAAAATCCGGTTCCCTCCGGGGAGTGTGGGTTCGATTCCCACCTTCGGCATTAGGAAACAAGCCACATCCCGGAAGCGTCCGCTCACCCGCGCAGAGGCGCGCCCACCACAGGACGTACAGGACCCCGCTCGGGTTCAGGACGGCGCGCTTGAGCGTCCGCTCCGGAACGCTTCGAACGCGACGCTCTCTTCGAAATCGGACATCCACATCGAGCGCGGACGCTGTTGATGCAGTTTGCTCGGGCCAACCCGCGAGGCCCGTGGCATCAGGCGCTCGCGAGTCGCAGTTGCTCGCCCGGATCCTCGGGCGTCCGTACGATCACGACTTCGCCGTTGAACACTTCGGGCCCGAGGAAGGCGCGCATCAGCCGTTCGTGGGAGTGATAGCGGAGCTCCTGGGAGGCGATCCGGACAGACGCCGCGTACTCGGCGGGGTCGGATGGGCGTTCGCCCGGAAGACGTCGCGCGAGAATCTGTTCGGCAGCCCAGGCATAGACGGCGTTCGCGGCCACTTCGACCTCGAGCATGCGGTAGGGCAGGTACTCACGCAGGCGCGTCTTGGGCAAGGCGGCACGTCGGGCGGCGCGTTCGAGCGCCTTGAACTCCCGGCGCCCCTCGTAAACGGTGACGATCCCTCTCTCTGGATCGAACTCGGCCTCGATCTGTGCGTCTTCGTCCTTGCGCGCGATCTCGCGCACCCAGCCGCTCGCGTGATGGCGGACGACGAGGAAAACCAGCTCTGCCTCGTGACCTCCGGCCTCGGCGAAGACGCTCAGCCGCGAGCCGGGATCGGCGGAGGCGAGCGCTCGCAGACTGCCGCTGAGGCGTGACCATCCGCGCGTGCCTGGCTCGGGCACCTCCCGACCGCCGAATGACAGCGTGAGCCCCGGGTCCGCTGCGATCTCGATCGCTGTCCCCGGAGGAACCTGAGTCGGGTCGAAGAGCAAAGAAACCGTCCGCTGCTCTCCGGGATGAAGGCGTACGGGTGACTGCTTGAATCGCACTGCAGTGTTTGCCGGGACAGGAGGCGATGCCGCCGCCTCCGACGCCACGCTCGAGGAAATCGTCTCGCGATCCTCGAGCGGCGGGCGCTCGGCATGCTCGTCGCCTCGAGCGAATCCGGCCGAGCCTGGAGCATCGAACGCGGAGCGCAGGGCGTCGTTCAGTGCACGGAGCCCAACCTGGTCACGTGCGGTGATTTCCTTCCCGGCGCGCACGACGCGCGAGCCGGCACGCCGCTCCTCGGCCTCGACGATCGGCCGCAGGATCCCTTCGAGCGTCGCGTACAGCCGCTTCACGAGCGGGTGCGCTTCGTTGAGCCCGCTCCGGTCGACGCGCACGACGACCTGCGGCCGCGGTGAGTCGAGCGCCTCGCGCTGGAGATGCTCGATCGCCTCGCAGACGACCTCGCCGTAGAGGTGGCGAGCACCAGGCCGTGCTTCAAGCCCAGCCAGCGTCGACTCGTGCGCCGCGCGACCCGAGTGCACAACGAGCCCGCCACGCCGAGTCGCCCGAGACGGGCTCAACGGGATCGGCTGCGACGCGCGTCGAACAACCACCCGTGCAACCGCACCACGCTGCACCGAAACCTCTTCATCGAAAAGCACCGGACGCTCGGGATCAGGCTCCGGCCTTGAGTATGCGACGAGTTCAGGCGGCTCGCCCGGCAGCTCGAGCCACAGCTCGCGATCAGAGTCCTCGATGATCGGGCGGAGTTGGACAAGGTCGGCGACGAGCCTTCGTAACCGACCGTTCGGCGGCAACCGATTCGCAAGCGGCACAGTGACCCGCGTCCCGTCACCATCGATTCCGAGCCTGAGTCGGACATCCCTCGTCGCCGGCTCGTCGAGCATGTGCACATAGGCATACGGATCGTCGCCGCCGGTCGGGAAGAACCACGATTCGACGGCGCGACCTTCTCGGATCCCCTGAATCCGCCCGCCTCCCTGAGCAAGCCAGACGTCACGCAACCCTCGCCCGAAGAGACCGCGCTGACTCGCAGTCTCGGGTGCGACACCGAGCGCGCCGAGCCTCGCGTTGACCGTCTCGGCATCAACACCCTCACCATCATCCGCGCAGACGACCTCATGACGCCAGTCCAGAAGCGCAGGCACACGCAGGCTTCGCATCTCACGCCGCCACGAGCCAACGAATTCCGGATCCGGCGAGCCAAACCGAAGCTCAATGCGACCAGTCGGGCGCCCCGTGCCCGCGATTGCGGCGTCGGCGTTGGTCACGAGTTCCGGGACGATCTGCGCCAGGTCGATTCCCGCTTGGGCGAAGTTCTCCCGGAAATACCGCCCGCGGACTCGACCGTGGCGAAGACTCGCAGGGTCGATCGTCGCAGCCACCCAGAGAGGATAGGCATCGCGGTCCACCGGCATACGGCTTGGTGCTCAGGCGGCGAGCAAGGAGGAAAGCGGCCCCACTGCACACCGCGGATAGCCCATCACTGCTCATCATGGTCAGTAGGTGAAGCAGAGCCCGACTTGTATCGTGTATCGATACATGATACAGTCGCTGCCGATGATCCAACCCGCAGACATCTACATCCTCGCTGGCCTCTTGGCCGCGGAGGAGTCAGTCTGGACATACCGGGAGCTCGCCCAACTGCTCGACGTCCCGCACCCGCTCGTTCAGCGAGCCCTTCAGCGAGCCGAAGAAGCAGACCTCTATTCGAGCGCGGACCGAGGTGTCCACAGACCCAACATGGAAGAGTTTCTGCTCCACGGTTTGCGCTATCTCGCGCCTGCCAAGCTCGGTGCCGTCGTTCCAGGCGTGCTCGCGGCTTGGGCCGCGCCGCCGATGGCGCGCCGGATCCACGAGTCCGGGGATCTGCCGCCGGTCTGGCCGGCGGCAAGTGGACGCACCCGTGGTCAGGCGCTCTCACCACTCCACGGGGCAGCGGTGGCGGCTGTCGCCAAGCTCCCCCGTCTCGGCGAACTCTTGGCCGTCATCGACAGCCTTCGCGCCGGCGACATCCGTGTCCGCTCAGTTGCCGCCGAACTGCTCGCCACGATGCTGCGGGACGAACCGAACCGATCGATCGCACTGGCATGAGCGACGCACTCCTCGAACTCGCAGCCGAGATTCTCGGGCCACTCGTCGACGAGGTGGTCTTCGTCGGAGGCGCAACGATCCACCTCTGGCTTACCGACGAGGCCGCTCCGCCAGTGCGAGCAACGGACGATGTCGATGTCATCTGCGACGTCGCCAGCTACGCCGAGTACCAGGAACTCGCCGAACGCGGTCGCGGGCTCGAGGAAGCGATGAACGAGAATGTCATCTGTCGCTGGCGCCACGGCGAATCCGGACTCGTGATCGACGTCATGCCGACCGCGGAGGCTGTCCTCGGCTTCTCGAACCCGTGGTACGAACTCGGGATCGCAACCGGGATCGAGCAGACGCTCTCCTCAGGGAAACGCATTCGCGCGGTCGCTCCGGCCGTCGTGATGGCGACCAAGCTCGCCGCCTGGCTTGGGCGAGGACGAGGCGACGTACTACGAAGTCTCGACGTCCACGACATCATCGTCCTCGTCAACGGCCGTCCCGAACTGCTCGAAGAGGTCGCCGCCGAGCGCGAAGACGTACGCACATACGTCGGTAACGAGCTCGCCGCACTACGCCGACACGCCTATCTCGACTACGTCGTCCAATCCGCGCTGACCGCCTATGGCGAGGTCGCGGCAGCCAGAGCAGCAATCGTTCAAGACCGCATTGACGCGATCACTCACCTCTCCGCAGGCTGATCAAGAAGCAGGTCTTCGCGTCGACTTCGGGCGCGTAGTGTTGTCTATTACGCCAACCTCTGCGCGTACGGCGCGCGTAACGCTTCGTCTCCTCACGATGCCTCTGCCGTACTTCGTTGCATCTCGAGCGCGGCGCAAACCGGCATCGTTGAACCAAGTCGCATCTTGCTGCATCTCGTTTCGATGGACTCAAAATCCGGTTCCCTCCGGGGAGTGTGGGTTCGATTCCCACCTTCGGCAC
>Ga0302325_10028166_pt1 | contig 11629 bp, 10 predicted proteins | sample Palsa_T0_2_FD_201948 | JGI IMG/M metagenome (GOLD analysis project Ga0302325, IMG submission 201948) | Peat permafrost microbial communities from Stordalen Mire near Abisko, Sweden - Palsa_T0_2 | ecosystem: Environmental > Terrestrial > Soil > Palsa > Peat permafrost | place: Sweden: Abisko... | reverse complement strand
CGCGAGTGGGCCGGCGATGTCGACCGCAGCGCGGATGACTTCGCACGCGTCGAAGAGAGAGTCGACCGTGACAGCGGTGGTGAGGCAGTCGAGGAGGTACCGCCAGCCGATGTCTTCAACTGCCAGCGACGCTTCGCTTTCCGTCAGAATCGTGTCAGCCATATGGTCATGCTCTCCAGTGCCGTCGTCGCTTCGCTGTACGCTACTCGGTCGTTTCGTGGAGGCGTGGTAGCAGTGGAGCCAGTTTGTCGATGGCGTCTTCGCGAATCACCAGGCGGTTGATTCCCCAGCGTTGCTGACGTTGGCGAATAGCTGTGAGGATATCGCCGTCCGAGCCCATGAGCAGGAACGGCGCGGCGAGCAGGTCGTCGACGGGCATGTTCAGTTCAGTGGACAGTCCGGTCACGGCACGCTCCGCATCGTCAAGCTGGTGTCGATCATCGACGAACACGCCCGAGAGTGCCTCGCCAGCCTGGTCGAGCGCAGCGGCGAGGCATCACCTCCACTCGGATTTTTCTGCAAAAGTGCTGGCAGGAGCCTCTCATCCGGGGGCTCCTGTCGCGTTCTGGGATCACTGTCGACTCTGTGGTCCAATCGCGGGATCATGCCAGATAGCCGCCGACGCGACGGGAGCACGCAGGCCTCGGGAGGGGGTGCCAGCATGACCGAGGAGACCCCGGATCCGGACAAGGAGATCCGACGGCTGCTTGAGGTCATGCACGACCCGGAGCGCGCGCCGTTACGGCCGCCAGCCATGCTGGGTCGGCTGGCCGAGCTCTACCTCCAGCGGCCAGGCGACGAGCGGGCGGCACAGGCCCGCAAGCTCGCCGAGGGCGGCCTGGCCATGGTCACGCGCGACGATCCGCTCTACCCGAAACTGCTGCACGCGATCGCGAGCGCACTGCGTGCCATGTCGGCTCCGCCGCCGGGATCGTTAGGGCACAACGGGCGGGCGGCACGGCTTGACCGTGACGCGTGGCTGCTCAGCGTGGACCCGAACCCCGCTGACGCGCTGAACTTCGCCCGGCGCTGGGGCGACTGGGCGTGGAGCCGCGAGGTCTGGGACGAGGCCGCGGAGGCGTACGAGGGGGCTACCATCGCCGGGCACCGGATCGTCCTGCGGTCCCCGCCCGGCATCCTGAACCGGCTGGAACTGCTCAGCGGACAGGCTCCGCTGAGCCTGCGCAGCGCCTTCGCCTACGCCCAGCAACAGCGCTTGCGGGAGGCAGTCACGGTGCTGGAGCGCGCGGGTGACCTGCTCTCCGGGGTCGACTCACAGCTCGAGGATCTCGGCCGCCTGGCCGCCATGGGCCAGACCGGGCTGCGTGACCGGCTGATGGCCGCCTACGGGCAGGCAGCCGAGCACGCCGCCGACCCGCCGGACGCCTACGGCCGCCTGCCCGCCAGCCGGCAGCAGGCCCAGGCCCGGGTTGACGCCGTCGTCTGGGAGATCCGGGCCGTGCCGGGCATGGCCCGGTTCGCCACGCCCGCGGGGTGGGCCGACGTCAGCGAGGCGGCGCAGCACCAGCCGGTGGCCTACCTCGCCGCCACGAACAAGGGCACGGTCGTGCTGACGGTCATGCCAGGGGCGCGCACCATCAGGCGGGCCATCGTGTCGCTGACCATGGAGCAGATCTGGGACGGCGAGGTGCGCGCGTTCTTCGGCTCGGAGTACGAGCGGAGCCAGGCCGACCCGCTGGCCACGATACTGGCCGCGCTGCAGCGGATCGGCCTGGTCACAGCGACGGTCCGCGAGTCAGTAGGCGACGACCGGCCCGTCCTGCTGGTGCCGTTGGGCATGCTCGCTCAGCTGCCCGTGCACGCTGGGTACGCGGCGTTCCCCGCCGACGGGACGCGGCCCGCCCGGACGCACTTCTGGTTTCATCCATCGCACGTCAGCTATGCCAGCTCGGCGCGCCGCTGGCTGGCCAGCCAGGACCGCGCCGGGCTGCAGCGCGGCGACAGCGCACTGGTGGTCAGCAATCCCGTGCCGCTGCCGCCCGCCTTCGACGAACTGGAGCTGGCGGACTTCGAGCGCGACGCGGTGGCCCGCCATTTCCCGGTCACCGCACTGCCGGGACGGGATGCCACCGTCGACGCGATTCTCGCGGCGCTGCCCGGCGCGGCGATCGCGCACCTCACCTGCCACGGCGTCATCGACCGCCGGGAGCGCTACACCGGCGTGCTGATCGTGGCCGACCAGCGTCTGCTGACCGTCCAGCACCTGGAGCACCTGTCGCTTAGCGCCCGGCTGGTCTTCCTGGCCGCGTGCACCAGCGGCATGAGCGCCCTGGGCGTCGCGCAGCTGGCCAGCGTTCCGTCGTCGCTGATCGCCGCGGGCGCGGCGGCGGTGATCGCCACGTTCTGGCACACCGACGAGATGGCCACGCTGCTGGTCGTCAGCCGGTTCTACGACCTGTGGCAGGACGGCAGCGGCCGCACCGTCGCCGATGCGCTCGGGCAGGCGCAGGCGTGGCTGGCCTCCTCGCCGGCGGCCGTGCTGCGCGCCGCCGTGCCTCCTGCCGCCCTCCAGACCACGGCCGGCCGGCTGCTTGCTGACTGTCCCGACCAGGAGGTGCCCTTCGGCCACCCCTGGTTCTGGACGCCGTTCTTCGTCCTGGGAGCCTGACCGTGTGCCGGGCCTGAGAGGAGATCGCTGATGGCTGAGCTTCCCGTTTCCTACATGAAGGCCACCCGCGAGGTCACCGGGTTCTGGGGGGCCTACCCCCTGGGCCAGGAGCTCTCGCCGGGTGCCTACGGCCGCCGGGTCAAGGGCCAGTTCGTGGCCGACGGGCGGCTGTCAGACTTTCCCGGCTACGACGGGACGGCCTTCGGCCTGACCGAGGCGGCGGCCCGCAGCCCCGCCGAGACCTGGCTGTCGGAGGGGACCAGGGTGGAGGACGTCGGTGTCAGCGCCGGCGGTCCCGCGCTGCCCGTCTCGGGCAAGCTACGGGTCCAGTTCAGCCACGCCGAGCAGATGCTGTTCGGCTGCCGCAACGGGCGCGTTTGGTCGTTTCAGAACTTGCGAAAGGTCAAGGACCACCTGCTCAGCCTGTACAAGCAGGGCCAGTGGGACCGCCGGGACATCCTGGTGACGCACGTGATGAAGGTCGACGCGGCCTGGGTGTTCTACTCCACCCGGGGCGGTCAGTGGGTGGAGGTGTCGGTATCGGTCACGCCCGGCCCGGCGGTAGCCGCCGACCTGCTCAAGGCGGCCATCGGCAGCGGCAAGCTCGAGATCGGGTACGGAGGCCTGGCAGCGTCGGGTTACGCATCCCAGCTTCCCGGCCCCGGCACGCCACTGTTCCAGGCCATCAAGATCAGCCGCTGGCCGAGGCCGCATCCGGGCATCGTGCTGAGAGGCCCGGGCGACTTCGACGAGGCGACCTTCGGGGACCCGGACGAGCCGGACGAGCCGGACGAGGGGCAGAGGTGACGGACCAGGAGTAGCACGCGATGGCCGTCGCGCCTTCGCCTTCTCCGCCCGCAGGAAAATCGTGGCAGCGGCTTGTCTCGCGGGTTAGCACTTGCGCAGTTGCGCCTCAGCTGCTGTGCCGACCGCGACACCTGGCTGCTGGTGCTGGCGGGCGAGTTCCTGCTGGCAGTCGCGGGACCGGATCTGCACGGCGACCAGCAGGCCGGCTAGCGCGGCGAAGCCGGTCGCGACCAGGAAGGAGAGCCGGTAGCCCGCTACCAGGGAGCCGGCCGCGTGCGCCGTGCGGGTTGCGGCGATGGTAGCGAGCACCGCCAGGCCGGTCGCGGCACCGGTCTGCTGGCCGGCGGTGAACAGCGCGCCGGCCAGGCCCTGATCACGGCCCTTGACGCCGCTGGTGATGGCGATCGACGCAGTCGGCAGCGCGAGCCCGATCCCGATGGCAGTGAGCAGCAGGCCAGGCAGCACCGCGCCCGCGTAGCTGGCCCCGGCGTGGATCTGGGCCAGCCACAGCTGGCCGCCGGCCATGGCGGCCAGTCCCGCGAGCAGCACCTGCTTGATCGCGAACCTGGTCAGCAGCCTGCGGGTCAGCAGGATCGAGACCAGCACGACGGTGATGGTCGACGGCACCAGGGCCAGCCCGGTCTGCAGCGGGCTGAAGCCGTCGGCCTTCTGCAGGTACAGCGAGGTGAAATAGACGTAACCGGCCAGCACGGCGCCGATCAGCAGCATCGCGCCGACAGCCGCCCGCCGGGTTCGGTCGGCGATGACTGCCAGCGGCAGCATCGGCGCGGCCGCGGTCCGCTCGCCGCGGACGAACGCGATCGCCAGGACGACCGCAAGCACCAGCGCCGCGATCGTGACCGCAGCGGTGAAGCCGTGCTGCTGGCCGTTGCTCAGGCCGAAGATCAGCGCCGCGACCGAGGCGGTCACCAGCACGCCGCCGGGCACGTCGATGCGCTGGCCGCCGGCCGGCCGGCTGGCCGGGAGCCGCCCGATCAGCGTCAGCATGATGACGATCAGCGGCGGGTTGACCAGGAACACCGCTCGCCAGCCCAGGTACTGCGTCAGCAGGCCGCCTGCCACGATGCCGGCGGTGGCACCGGCTGCCGTCGTCGCCTGCCAGATGGACAGCGCCCGGTTGCGCGCCGGGCCCTCCGGGTTCGATGTCGTCAGCAGCGACAGTGCGGCCGGCGATACCACCGCGCCGGCCACACCCTGGATGATGCGGGCGACGATGAGCATCAGCGGCCACTGCGCCAGCCCGCAGGCCAGCGATGCCAGCGCGAACAGCACTAATCCTGCGGCCAGCATCCGGCGCCGCCCGAACAGGTCGGCCAGCCGCCCGCCGGCCAGCAGCAGCGACCCGAACGTCAGCGCGTAGCCGGTGACCACCCACTGCAGTTGCGCCGCCGCCATGTGCAGGTCCAGCTGGATCCGGGGCAGCGCCACGTTGACGATACTGAAGTCAAGCTGCAGCACGAACTGCGCGGCGCAGATCAGGGCCAGCGCAAATGCTCCCCCGCGCGTCTCCCCGGTCCCCGGTTGCGTCACGCTGCCCTCACCTTCGCTGCTGCTTTACGACGGTCAGTTGAATCTGGCCCAGGCGCGGCCATGCTGAGATGCCCGCTGGGACAGCGCGATTCTGCCAGGATGCGGCCCTATGGGCTACGGCCTCCCAAGCCGTGTGCCAATGACTCGGGCGGGTTAGTCTCGGCGCCGGGGTCTGTCATGGCAGCCGTGCTGACATATCTGGGGATGGCTGACAGCGCGGTGCGGAAAGCTAACCCCAGTCCCGGAGAGGTGACAGTGGCGAGCTACGTGGACGCCGGTGGCGTGCATACCTGGTACGACGAGCACGGAACCGGCCGCCCGCTGGTGCTGCTGCATGGCGGTTTTTCCGACGCCTCTGAGTTCGGCGCCAATATCCCGGCCCTGGCGGAGCGATTCCGGGTCCTGACGCCCGAGCGCCGGGGCCATGGTCACACCCCCGACATCGCCGGGCCGATCAGCTACGACCTGATGGCCGCCGACACCGCGGTGTTCCTGGACACCCTCGGCATCGCGCAGGCCCACCTGGTCGGCCACAGTGACGGCGCCAACGTCGCGCTGCTGATCGCCCTGACCCGCCCCGACCTGGCCGACAGGCTGGTGCTGATCTCCGGCAACTTCCATTACGACGGTCTCGTCACCGGCCTGGACCTGGATGAGCTGGCCGCTAACCCCTACCTGGCCGACGCCTACGCCGCGGTCTCGCCCGACGGACGGGACCACTTCCCGGTCGTCGCTGCGAAGATCGCGCGGATGGTATCGGCCGAGCCGGCGCTGGGCACCGGCGATCTCGCCCGGGTAGCGGCCAGGACGCTGGTCATGGCGGGCGACGACGACGCGGTGTCCGCCGAGCACACCCTCGCTCTGTACCGCGGCATTCCCGATTCGGAACTGGCCATCATCCCCGGCACCTCGCACGCGCTGATCGTCGAGAAGCCGGGCCTGTGTAACCAGATCATCCTGGATTTCCTGACCACCGACCCGGTGCCCACCTTCATGCCGGTCCGGCGCGCCTAGCAGGCTGCTCAGGGCCGGCCGGCACCAGGGCGGCGAGGTCAACGAGCTGGCGCTCGCATGCGGTGAGCCCAGTAGCACCCGGCTCCAGCCCGTCGATCACTGGCTGATCCCGCCCTGCACTTCGCCGGTCAGCGTCCACAGCGTGTCGCCGTCGGCAGCCGCCCTGGCGGTCGCGTGGGCGGCGTAGGCAGCGGTCGCGCTGCGGTTTCGAGCTCTTCGACGGTGTGTTCATGTGATCACCTCCTCATCCGAGGAATCCGTAGAACTTCGGCCGCAAATGTTCCGTACTCGACGGACAGACGGAAGACGTTGTCGCCGGGCGGTCGATGCATACTGCCGATGGCAGCGTTGGCCGCCCGTCACGTCGATATGTTCGAGTACGGCCGTATCCGCTGTTGTGCGCTCCAATCAACCCGGGCCGGGGCCTGGGAGAGACTTAGCGCCAGGCTCAGCGGCACTTTCCATCTCACCTTCCGACCAGCGCTTGATCTCGCTGCTCAAAGAGCGGCGAGGATGCCCGGGGCCCGAGGGTAGCTTTCCGATAAACCGCTGCCGCGCTGCCTGACGGGAGACCCCCAGCACTACGGCGATCTGGTTCCAGCTACGTCCGTGGGCGCGGGCGATCGCAACTCGCTCGACCACCAAAGCCTCGCCGCGCCGGGCGGCGTCGGCCGCATCGGCGACTGCTCGAAGGTCGGAAATGTCCTCGACCTGCGCAGTATCCGGATCGAGGCTGTCAGCCCACTCCTCGAACTGTCGCGCGGCGGCTTCGATCTCTTCGTCAGTGTGCTTCATTTGATCACCTCCTCAGCCGGGGAATCCGTAGAACTTCGGCCGCAAAGGCATGGCGTGAATCACCACAGGGTCGCCGCCGTCGAGACCGAGTACGCCGACCTGCTTGCGAGCTGGCTCGGCGATCCGCAACATAGACAACATACCTTGTCTTTCGGCTCGGCGTCGCTACGCTCGGCCGAGCTAGCAGTCAGATGCGTTCTTCCATTCGGCCTGGCTGGCGTCTATTCCAGGACGTCATGGCGGAGCTGCGGGAAGACTTGCGGCACGGGTGTGGACGCGGCGGTGCCCTGCGCGAAACATGGTATGGGCTGGTGGCACGCCAGTGCGTGATCCGACTGTCCGCGACTGCCTGCTGGGATCATGATCCTCGGAATGCTCCCCGGCGGCAGAAGCGCAGACGTGAAGGCGGCGGCTCATGGTGCTGAGCGCAGTACTTCGATGTGGCACCGTGGGCCCGTAGCTCTTGCCAGCCTCCCGTCACCGGTGAGCAAGGTCACGCCCAGCGCCTCAGCGAGCGCGACATACGACGCGTCGTAGATCGTCAGATTGTCATGAAGTTCCCAGCAGCGGGCAAGCAAGGGCCGGTGCGATGCCCGCCGGAGCGGCAGTGCCGCCAGGTCAGCTAGTGCCAGTGCGGCCCTGCGAGCATCAATGGCGCCTTCCCGCACCTGCCGTCGCCAGACCGAGGCGACCTCCAGGTCGACCAGTTCAGGTGCGGTCAGCCGCTCCCCGCGCAGGCGGGCACGTGCGTGATCGCCGTCGTGGCCGTCGTCAGCGAGGGCGACGGCCACGACGCTGGCATCAACGGCGATCACGGTCGGCGCGCAGCGCCCGTACCGCCGTCTTTAGCGGCACTGAGCCGCCGGAGCGGCCACCCGCCCGGTCAAGGACCTCCTCAAGGGTTGGCTCGTTTGCTTCCTCGATCAGCCGGGCGCGCAAGTATTCCTGGAGGGACTGGTGCGCGGCGGCCGCACGCAGGCGCAAGACAGCGTGGGTCTGTTCCGGGACATTCTTGATCTGCACACTGGGCATGGCGCCATTATGGCGCTAGAAGCGCCAGTTCGCAACCACACCGTCATCGGCAGATTCGGACGTCGGTGAGCCGTGCTGGCCATGCGAATTTGGACTCCTGAATGTCGATCTAGTGTCTTGGTTTGCCGCGTTACGGCTACCCGGCGGGTGGCTGGTCGATGCGCACCAGATTGCCGGACGGGTCTCGCACGGCGCAGTCCCGCGTGCCCCACGTCTGCTGGGTCGGCTCCTGCACGATCTCGGCGCCCGAGGCGCGTACCTTCTCGAAGGTGGCGTCGAGGTCTTCGGTGTGGAAGTGGACGCCGTTCAGGGCGCCCTTGGCGACCAGGGCGGCGAGCGCGTCGCCGTCGGCGGGGCTGCCGTGCAAGTAGTTCGTGAGGACGATCTCGACGCCGGGCTGAGAGGGGGAGCCGACGGTGATCCAGCGGAAGCCCTCGCGGGCGACGTCGTTGCGCAGTTCGAGGCCGAGTGCGTCCCGGTAGAAGGTCAGTGCGAGGTCGGCGTCATGGACTTGGACGAAGCAACGGGCAAGAGTGAGATCCATGCCGCAATGCTAGGGAGCCGGCGTCCGCCGCGCTGCTCCGATCCTGCTCGGCTGGCGGCGACACCCGACCGCCATGCAGACCTCGGTGACCGGCAGGCCGCCGCGGCGCAGGTTCGGGAGGGTCTCGGTCAGGTGCCGACGTAGGCCGCGAGGTGCTCGCCGGTGAGAGTGGAGCGGGCGGCGACGAGGTCGGCGGGAGTGCCCTCGAAGACGATCCGGCCGCCGTCGTGGCCGGCGCCGGGGCCGAGGTCGATGATCCAGTCGGCGTGCGCCATGACCGCCTGGTGGTGCTCGATGACGATGACCGACTTGCCCGAGTCGACGAGCCGGTCGAGCCGGCCGAGCAGGTGCTCGACGTCAGCGAGGTGCAGGCCGGCGGTCGGCTCGTCGAGGACATAGATGCCGCCGCTGGCGGCCATGTGAGTGGCCAGCTTGAGCCGCTGCCGCTCGCCGCCCGACAGGGTAGTGAGCGGCTGGCCGAGGCTGAGATAGCCGAGCCCGACGTCGGCGAGCCGTTCGAGGATGGCGTGCGCGGCCGGCGTGCGCGCCTGGCCGGCGCCGAAGAACTCCTCAGCCTCGGTCACCGACATCGCGAGCACCTCGCTGATGTCGCGGCCGCCGAGGTGGTGGTCCAGCACTGATGCCTCGAACCGCTTCCCCTCGCACTCCTCGCAGATGGTGGCGACGCCGGCCATCATCGCCAGGTCGGTGTAGATGACGCCGGCGCCGTTGCAGTTGGGGCAGGCGCCCTCGGAGTTGGCGCTGAACAGCGCCGGCTTCACGCCGTTGGCCTTCGCGAACGCCTTGCGGATCGGGTCGAGCAGTCCGGTGTAGGTCGCCGGGTTGCTCCGTCGCGAGCCGCGGATCGGGGCCTGGTCGATCGACACCACACCCGCGCCGGCCGGGATCGACCCGCGCACGAGCGAGCTCTTGCCGGAGCCGGCGACGCCGGTGACGACGACAAGCACCCCGAGCGGGATGTCGACGTCGACGTCGCGCAGGTTGTGCGCCGTCGCGCCGCGGATCTCCAGCATGCCGGTCGGCGTCCGCACACTCGCCTTGAGGGCGGCCCGGTCGCCGAGATGGCGGCCGGTGATAGTGCCGCTGGCCCGCAGCCCCTCGACGGTGCCCTCGAAGCAGACGGTGCCGCCCGCCGCGCCGGCGCCGGGGCCGAGGTCGACAACGTGGTCGGCGATCGCGATCGTCTCCGGCTCGTGCTCCACGACGAGCACCGTGTTGCCCTTGTCCCGCAGCTGCAGCAGCAGGTCGTTCATCCGCTGGATGTCGTGCGGGTGCAGGCCGACCGTCGGCTCGTCGAAGACGTAGGTCACGTCGGTGAGCGACGACCCGAGGTGGCGGATCATTTTGACTCGCTGCGCCTCGCCGCCCGACAGCGTGCCCGTCGACCGGTCAAGCGAGAGGTAGCCCAGCCCGATTTCCACGAACGAGTCGAGGGTCCGCTCCAGTGCGGCCAGCAGCGGCGCCACCGACGGCTCGTTGACGTCCCGGACCCATTGGGCCAGGTCGCTGATCTGCATCGCGCAGGCATCGGCGATGTTGACCGTGCCGATCCGCGACGACCGCGCCGCCTCGCTGAGCCGGGTGCCGCCGCACTCGGGGCAGGCGGTGAACGTGATAGCCCGGTCCACGAAGGCGCGGATATGCGGCTGCAGCGTCTCCCGGTCCTTGGCCAGGATCGATCTGTGGATCTTGGGGATCAGCCCCTCGTAGGTGACGTTGACCCCGTTTACCTTCACCTTGCTCGGCTCGCGGTGGAGGAAGTCGTGCAGCTCCTTCTTGGTGTACTTGCAGATCGGCTTGTCCGGGTCGAGGATGCCCGACTCGAGGTAGGGCCGCACGGCAAAGAAGTTGTCCACGGTGTAGCCAGGGATGATGATCGCACCGTCGGCGAGCGACTTGGAGTCGTCGAAGAGCTGGGTCAGGTCGACGTCGGAGACCGTGCCCAGGCCCTCGCAGCGCGGGCACATGCCGCCGGTGCGGGTGAAGGTCTGCCGCACCGTCTTGCGGTCACCGCGCTCGACTGTGATCGCACCGCTCGCCCGCACCGAGGCGACGTTGAAGGAGAACGCGTTAGGCGAGCCGATGCGCGGCTGCCCGAGTCGGCTGAACAGGATGCGCAGCATCGGGTTGGCGTCGGTGGCCGTGCCGACGGTGGAGCGAGGGTCGGCTCCTATCCGCTGCTGGTCGACGTTGATCGCGGTTGTCAGCCCGTCGAGCACGTCAACCTCGGGCCGCGCCAGCGTCGGCATGAAGCCCTGCACGAAGGCGCTGTACGTCTCGTTGATCAGCCGCTGCGACTCCGCCGCGATCGTGCCGAACACCAGCGAGCTCTTACCCGAGCCGGAGACGCCGGTGAACACCGTCAGCCGGCGCTTCGGGATCTCGACGCTGATGTCCTTGAGGTTGTTCACGCGCGCGCCGAGCACGCGGATCAGACCGTGGCTGTCACCAACATGCAGCGCAGGCGACTGCGTGTCCGCCCTCGTGGCCATGCTCATCATGTCTCCATCTGCTGGACGGGGCCGCCGGTTAGACGGGCCGCCTTCGCGATCTTTGTCGGGGCGCTCACCGGTCCTGAAGCAGCCCGAGGACGTTGCCATCGGGGTCGGTGAAGGTGGCCACCAGGCGGCCGCCGCCCACCTCGCGCGCGGGCTCCTTCACGGTGGCACCGGCGGCGGTCACCTCGGCCAGCTTCGCCTCGATGTCCGGCACGTGCCAGTAGGCCACCGGTGCGGTCATGCCGTGCGGTCCACCGCCCGGCACCAGGCCGATGTGCTGGCCCGCGGCCTCGAAGCCGACGTAGTAGGACTCGTCGGCCTGCGGCGGCACGCCGAGCAGGGCGGCGTACACCGCCTTGGCCTTCGCCAGGTCGGACACCGGATGCAGCACGGTCTTGATTCCCTGGGTGGAAGAGCCGGTCATGGTCACTCCTGAAGTCGTGGGTCACATCGACCCGGTGTACGGTCATGCTAGGCGTGCCTCGGTGACCTGCGCTTCTCCGAAACTGCTCACCTTCAGCCGGCCCTCCACGCGGCGGCGACGCCGGCTACCTGACCTCGCTCGACGCCGCGCAACCCGCGGAGCTGTCCGTCGGCCCGGCCGCCAGGATCAGCCGCCGGATGAAAGTGGAGAATATGCCGGTGAGTGCCGACATTGAGGAGCTGCGCCGGCTCCGCCGGGCGCGCGACCGGATGGACCGCGAGTACGCGCAGCCGCTCGATGTCCCGGCGCTCGCC
>Ga0302325_10028165_pt1 | contig 11630 bp, 8 predicted proteins | sample Palsa_T0_2_FD_201948 | JGI IMG/M metagenome (GOLD analysis project Ga0302325, IMG submission 201948) | Peat permafrost microbial communities from Stordalen Mire near Abisko, Sweden - Palsa_T0_2 | ecosystem: Environmental > Terrestrial > Soil > Palsa > Peat permafrost | place: Sweden: Abisko... | reverse complement strand
GCTCGTCAGGCTAACCTCGGGAGGCTGATATTGGGTCGGCTGCGGGTCCAGATTCTGCAATCCGAATAGCTGGACGTAATTGCTTTGTCCGGTGAATTTAAAGTTGATATTACTCTCGTTATATGCGAAACGGCCGATGTTTATCGTCGTCGCACTAAACGTGTGCGTCTCTTGCCCATAGGCGTTCTTTGCCGACTGAGTATTGAGATAGGTGAATATGGGACTTGCGCTAAAGCTTGGGTTGACGATACCCGGATTTGTGCTTTCATAAGCCCCATACAGTGAATCGTGCGCGCCGACCGTATAGTCCACCCGCCCTAAATAGGAATCGTAGGTAGTCGTGTTGCCAACATTTTTCTGGAAGTTGTCTCCCGGGACCGAGCTTCCTGTGGGGGAAGGAAGGTATGCCGTGTACAGGGTGGCGAAGTTGCTGATTCTCGTCGACGGAATTGTATTATTTGGAAACGCCGAGATTGCCCCGGTCGTTGCGTTGTAGGTAGCCGGATCGTAGATGGTGAAGGAGTCGGCAGAGAAATTTCCAGCCCGCTCAGCGGCCGTCGGAACATAGGCATAGAGCGTGGTTCCGGTAGAGTTTCTTAATCCTGAATAATCAAAGAAAAAGAACAGCTTGTTTTTCCATATCGGGCCCCCGATATTCACACCAAACTGGTTATACCGCAGCGGGGGTTTTGGGGCTTTGAAATATCCAATGCTGTTCACCGCATCGTTCTGAAGGTAGTCGTAGGCTCTGCCATGGAAGACATTCGTCCCGCCTTTCGTGATCACATTCACTACGGCAGGCTCGTCGAATCGCGCGGATGCCCCGTTCTGGACAACGGATACCTCCTGCGTTGCCTCAATCGGAGGTTGAAAATTGGCGGTTTTCGTCAGCATGGCGACGTTGGTCACGCCATCCTGGAGGTAACTGGTCATTCCGGACGCAGATCCTCCAATGGTTACGCTATTGGTTGTAGTTTTGAAGTTGGAGACAGGGCCGGCCGCATTTTGGAAAGGAGAGACATTGGGTAAAGACTGCAGAGTCTGGAAGACATCCCTGCCGTTCGCCGGGAGGTTCTCGATACTCTGGCTCGGGAGCAGCGAAGCAACCTGGTGGCTGGAGGTATCCAATTCCGCGACACTGGATGCGGCGCTCACGTTGACGCTTTGTGAGACTGAACCGGGCGTTAGATGAAAGTCGAAGTTCGCTGTACTGCCCAGCAGAACGGATAGCTGTGTGGTCGTCACGGCAAAGCCCTGGACGCTTGCCGTCAGTTTGTAGGCGGCTGGCGGAAGTGACGGAACCGTATAGTAGCCTGAATCGTTGGTTTGCGCTTCGCGTTCTGCACCGGTTTCCAGATCCACAGCCGTAATTTTGCAATTGGCGATGACCGCGCCGCCTGGGTCATAGACAACACCGACAATGGAGCCAGTTGTGACTTGGGCAACGAGCGGGAGTGCGGCGATGAGCATGAGCGGAACTGCAAGCACGGTCCAAACATACCGGTGCCGGCGCACTCCCAATGTCAAGAACGGCCTGGAGCCCGCTCCTTCGATACCCGATTTCGTCTTCACATAGCCTCCAAACGCATTTCAGGTCATGTCGAGGTTGGGGATGTGCAGGGGATAAAAGGGTGAGTTCAGAATCGCAGCATCCCATCGGCGATGCAGACATGAGCTATATCCAGCCGGAGAGTGGATAACGGCTCCCCATACAGTAAGTTTCCTCGCGCTGCATCCGCCGTCCTGGCCCGTTTCATTTTTTGAAGTCTCTTGCCCTTTGAATACTTAGGGCAACGCGGATGCTCACAAATTGGAGATCGAACTGGCAAGAAAATTTACAGCAACGTGGCATTCTTAACAGCAAGTGACTCACGTTAGGACCTCCCATGGCAGCCGTGACGGCCCTGGACGGGGATTGGACGGGCAGGATCTGACGGGCAAACGGGTGCATCCGTTGAGCCTTGCGACCGTGCGATTGGTTCAGGTTTCATCGCCGCAGAACCAGCTATTATTAACGACCCCCATATGACCGCTGGTTGCGATGTATGTATATGACTCTGCGTGATTTAGCCGTCGGGCTAAATTTATGATCACGGGTGCAGGAGGGGCCAATTGGCGTTGCAGGACATCCAGGCGATCGGTCAGCCCTGTGTGTCCCCTGAGGCACTAGAGCGATTCGAGTGCTTCGTATTTATAATGATCCGTCTTCCGATCATGGTGCGTTGTGTTGATTCGAATCTCTTAACTGTAAAGAGTTGCAAAGCCTGAGGAAAATGCAGGGCCAAAACCCAAATCTGCTGCAGGAGGCAGTTCCCGACTCCACCACGTGCTGGGCTGTGGTTGAACGTGTTGCCGACAGTCCAAAATTGGTGCGGGCGCCACGGTTGCGAGATCTTTTGCTGTTCGTCTCGAGGCGCTCCTTGAAGGAAGGCTGCGACCAGGTTCGTGAGCACGAGATCGGTACAGAGGTTTTTGGACGGCCCAGGGGCTACGATACTAACGTTGACAATATAGTTCGCGTGAATGTCAGCGAATTGCGCAAGCGAATCGAAGCCTACTTCGAATCGGAAGGCGCACGTGAACCCTTGTTGATGGAAATTCCGCGCGGCAACTACGTGCCTGCCTTCCGGTATCGCACAGTCGAACCTCAGATCAGTGCAGAACTTAAACCGAAGGCCACTTCATTACCTGTCGAACCGCCGGCCTCGGTTCCACCATTTCAGCCTTCTGCCAGATCGCGACATTGGATTCTTGGTGGTTCGATCGTTTCGGCCGTGATGATTGTGGCACTCGCCTGTGGTTGTACGGCTTTGTGGCGCCAGAATCGAAGTTTGCAGCGGGCGCTTTCGCCATGGAAATATGAACCGGAACTCAAGGCATTCTGGGGCACATTCCTGGACTCGCCTTTGGATACAGATATCGTCCTGCCTGATGCCTCGTTTGGACAAATTCAACTTCTGAACGATAGCCCAATCTCCCTTCGAGACTATCTCAGCCGCGACTACATCAGACGATTCCAGGTTGAGCATCAGGATCCGGCTAAGCAAGCGGTCCTGAACGTATTCGCGGCTAACAGTTGGGTATCTCCGAGCGCAATCAGGCTGTCTGACAGCATCCAGGCATTGGACGCCGTCAGCAAGAAAATACATCTTTATTTGAGCGAAGAATACCGTCCGGCGCTGCTGGAAGAGGACAATTTGATTTTGATTGGCGTTCCGTTGGCTAATCCGTGGATGGGGCTGTACGAGGATCGGCTAAACTTCACCCAGTCGATGTATTTTGACAAGACTTTTTCAATATACGATCGCGCGCCGAAACCCGGGGAGCAGGCGACCTACATTCATACGGCGTCTGAAGACTACTGCACTATCGCCTATTTACCCAATTCAGAAGACAAGGGTAAGATCCTTGTCATTCAAGGAACCAACCCACCGGCCTATGAGGCGGCCAGGTTCTTTCTCTTGTCGGACGACCGGCTGTCCAACTTCCGAAACATGCTGCATGTAACTAAACTTCCTTACTTTGAGGTGCTACTTAAAGTCTCTTGGATAAGCGGGACGCCGTTAAACGCGACGATCGTAGCTTACCGAACTTATCCCAACCTACACTGAGACTCGCAGCCCAGGCTCACCGCGCGGCCGCAATGCGCATAACCATACTGGGAACTATGCTGCAGAACCCTGGCGAAGAGGCACGCCATGTTGAGCCGTCCGCATAGGTTATCGAGTCCAAGTCGATTGTGGTTATTATGGCGGTGAAGTTGGTTAGCGAAAGGTCGCTGGAGGCGTGGCCTTTTCCTCGCACGTCCAGTGCGACATCAACCGTCTTCGCAAGATCAGGTGCATTGGAGGGATCGGATAGGTCGATGATTCTCCATTTCCTACTGAAACCGTGAGCGGTGAATTTCGCACCCACAATGTCCCGAGATGAGGGATTACTCACGTCAAGGTGTAGTAGTGATCCCGCCTTCACAGGGGGCTTTGCCGCTCCTTCGGGTTCCTGACTTGCGGGGTGCCCGTTGATCGAAGGCCCAGCGTTCAATACCGAGGTCCCTCCGAAGCCAAGACTCGCCTTAACGGCGACAGGACAGTTGGTTGCAGCCGAACGCGCGTGCGCCAAGGATGCAGTGCCCACGGTCTGTTTGGGGAGCGGTTGTTGTCCCAGGAGAAGAGCACTCGAAGACAGGAAGACGAGCGGAAGGATGCTGGCGCGACCCATGGTACCCCCAGATTCGCAAGCTGCGATCAGGATACTCGACTCCTATTCGCGCGGGCAACAGCAAAAGAGTGAGTGGATGCTGCCAACCATGAGAACCAGCAGAAGAACAAAACATTTCCAAGAAAGAGCATCCACAGAGAGATCCCTCCACTTCGGTCGGAATGACCAAGGGGAGGGTGGCGCTTCCATGGAAGAACCTTGCCCTCAGAATGCGTATCCCTTGTCTCCGAATAGCGGCGTCCACATCTTGCTTACCGTCCGCAAGATGGGCTTACGTTCGTTACTTGTGCAGTGCTTTAACAATCGCTGCTTCTGCTAATGGGCCCATGACTGCGTAGCCTGCGCTGGTGGGATGAACCTGGTCTTTCGCGAGGCCGGGTTTCATTGCTCCTTTCTCGTCGGCCATCGCCGAGTAATAGTCGAGGTAGGCGAATCCTTCTTTGGCACAGTACGCTTTAAGCCATGCGTTGATTTCGAGAATGGTGGGGACGGGTTTGATTCCGGGTTTCCAGGGGTAGCTATAAGCGGGAGTTATGGAGGCAAGGATGACCTTAATGCCGTTCTGCTTCGCGATAGCGGCCATGGAGGTGAAGTTATCCTCGGTCATCTGCGGGGTGGAGGGGCCGGTGTTGCCGGCGATGTCGTTGGTTCCGGCGAGGATGACTACGGCGGCGGGGTGGAGATGCACGACGTCTTGCTCGAATCGGATGAGCATTTGGGGGGTGGTCTGGCCGCTGATGCCGCGGTTGATGTAAGGCTTGCCTGGGAAGAAGTTTCCGGTGTCGGGGCGACGGCCCCAGCCGTCGGTGATGGAGTCTCCGTAAAAGACGACTCGGGCTTCCTCGGGTGAAGGCGCGGAGAGGGTGGCGTTTTCGGCCGCGTAGCGTTTGAGCTGGGCCCAGTCGTCAAGTTTGGCTTGCGCCTTCGTGAGGTCGTCCTGCGATTTGGCCGCGTCGGTCTGGCACTCTATCAAGTCGTCCTTTGGTGTCCCGAGGGGGCTGGAGACTTGGGTGTAGGCGCACGTGGTTGTAAAAAAGAGAAGGATCGCGGTTGCTAGTTTTTGGGTTGGGCTCAAGGTTGGGTTCCTTTTCCGGGTAATGCTAAACGATAAGGCCGATTATTCCCGCACAATCGGCCCGACAATGGTTGAATGAGCGGCGCTCAGGGGGGCTGGGGCGACGGGGATCTGCATCGGCCTCCCCGCTCGCCAACGCTCCAGCCATCTGCTATCGTTCAGCCACCCGCGTGCGGGCGTTGTTTGCGCGGCTAGAGGAGATGGCTTGGCGCGCGTAACTTTTGACGAACTCTACCGCACGATTCTGCACGCGTTTCTTCGGGCTGGAATGGCACGGGCAGATGCCGAAACCTGCGCCAGGATCCACACCGAGTCCACGGCAGATGGAGTCCCGTCGCACGGCATCAATCGTGTGCCGCGGTTCGTGAACTACGTTCACGCGGGCTACATTCAACTCGGCGCCAAGCCACAGCGTATTCGTCAGTTTGGCGCGCTCGAGGTGTACGACGGCCAACGTGCGCCCGGCCAGCTCAACGCGTTGTGGTGTACCGACCGCGGCATGGAGGTCGCCGCGCAGCAGGGCATCGCACTTCTCGGCTTGCGCAACACCAATCATTGGATGCGCGGCGGTTCCTACGGCTGGCATGCCGCCAACAATGGTTACATCATGATCGCGTGGACGAACACCGAAAGCTGCATGCCCGCATGGGGTGGCAAAGATCAGCGGCTCGGAAACAATCCGTTTATTATCGCCGCGCCGCGTCCTGGCGGCCCGGTCGTGCTGGACATGGCCATGTCGCAGTACAGCTACGGCAAGTTACAGGTCACGCGCAACGCAGGGCAACGCCTTCCCTTCGCTGGGGGCTTCGATCGTGAAGGTCACCTGACGGACGACCCCGGGCTCATCGAAGAGTCCCGTCGCATTCTGCCGATGGGCCTGTGGAAAGGCTCAGGCTTCGCCATCATGCTCGACCTGCTCGCGGCCATCCTGTCGGAAGGGCTGCCGACCAACGGCATCGACGCGCTTCAGTCCGGCTCCTGCGTTGGCTGTTCTCAGATATTTATTGTCATCGATCCCCGCAAGTTGGGCGGCGAAGAAGCCAATGCCCAGATCGCCAACAGCATCATCGACTATGTTCATGCGTCTACGCCGAATGAGGACGGCCGCCCAACGGACTACCCCGGTGAGGGCGCCATTCGCCGGCGAGAGCGCTCCATGCGCGAGGGTTTGGACGTGGACGAAAGTGTGTGGGCCGAGGTGCAGGCGCTTGCCGCTGACCGCCTGCCCATCGATTCCGCTCCCCAAGCGGACGGCGAGTCGCTATGACACCAGAAGGCGCACCTCCGGCATTGATCGACGAAGATCGCCTTTATCGCAAGGTCGTCGGCCGCATCGTGCCGCTGTTCTTTCTCGGGTTTGTCTTTTCGTACCTGGACCGCGTCAACATTTCCCTTGCCAGGCTGCCCATGCAGCGTGACTTCGGTCTGTCGGAGCATGCTTTTGCCATCGGAGCCAGCGTGTTTTTCTGGGGTTACATGCTATGTGAGGTGCCCAGCAACCTGCTGCTGCAACGCTTCGGGGCACGCGCGTGGATCAGCCGCATTATGGTCACCTGGGGACTGGTGAGCATGCTGATGGTCTTCTCGCGCAACCTCACGACGTTTTACTCGCTGCGGCTGCTGCTCGGCATTTGCGAAGCCGGATTCGTCCCGGGTGTTCTTTTCTACGCAAATCAGTGGCTGCCCACGCGCCGGCAAAGCAGTATGTTTGCCCTGTTTCTGCTGGCGCTGCCTGTGGCCGAGATCGTGGGCGCGCCGCTTTCCGGGTTCCTGGTGGAGTACATGGACGGCGCCGCCGGCCTGCATGGCTGGCAGTGGCTCTTTCTGGTCGAGGGCGCTCCGACGGTGCTGCTGGGCATTGTCATTTACGCTCTGGTGCGCAATAGCCCGGCAGACGCCGTGTGGCTAAGCGATGCGGAGCGTTGCGTTCTCGCCCGTAACATCGGCGACCTGCACGGCAAGTCGCATCGTCTGGCCGACGCATTCCGCAACCCCCGTGTTTGGCTTTTGATCACCGTGATGCTCTTGTTTAATACCAGCTTCTATGGCCTCGTTTTCTGGCTGCCGACCATAGTGCAGAGCGCTGGAATCACGCGCTCGTCCACGGTGGGCCTGCTCACCGCCATTCCGTTCGCTGTGGGGGGCATCGCGATGGTCGTCACCTCGCAGGTTGCCGAACGGTTGGGCCGCCCGCGAGAGATCGCGACTGCGGCAGCGCTGATAGCAGCGATCGGTATGTTTGCGGCCTGGTTGCTGGTCGATCATCTGGCACTCGCACTCGCCGGCCTTTCGGTATCGGTCGCAGGCGTCCTTTCGCTCATGCCGCTCTACTGGACGCTGCCCGGCCGTCTGCTCGCCGGCCCTGCGGCCGCGGGCGGCCTGGCCCTCATCAACAGCTTTGGCAGTTTCTCGGGCGTGCTTGGCGTGTGGGTGCTGGGGCTCGCTGGTATTTCCTCCGGCATGGCGGTATTCGCCGGCATGCTGCTGGCCTGCACCGTGCTGCTCTACTATGCTTTCAACGAGCGGCCGCGCGTGGAAGGCACGCTGCAGGCAGCCGCTGCCGAACCGTAATTGTAGCTTGTAGCTTTGTAACGAAGGGGGAAAGAACACCATGCTCGCAGCCGTCCTGCACGAACCCGGCAAGATCGTCGTCGAAACCTGGGACACGCCTAAGCCCGCTCCCAATCAGGTGCTGGTGCGCGTACGCGCCGCCGGTATCTGCGGCTCGGACCTCTCGTACTATTTCAAGGGCAAAACCGGGGACTTCGTGATGCGCGAGCCATTCGTGCTGGGGCACGAACTTGCCGGGGAGATTGCGGCCGTGGGCGCGGACGTGACGGGATTTACGCCCGGTCAGCGGGTTGCGGTCAATCCCAGTCTGCACTGCGGCGCCTGCAAGTTTTGCGCTCGCGGCATGACAAATCAATGCCTGCACATGCGTTTTCTCGGCTCCGCTTCGGTGTTCCCGCACTCGCAGGGCGCGTTTCGTGAGTACCTTGCCGTCGCCGCGTCGCAATGCGTTGCCATAGCGGAGGACTTCGATTTCACTGCAGCCAGTATGGCCGAGCCGCTGGCGGTCACTCTGCATGCGCTGCGGCATCTGCCCACGCTGCTCGGAGCGCAGGTGCTTGTCGTCGGTTGTGGGCCCATCGGTTGCCTGCTTGTGGCAGGAGCCAAGCGCGCGGGCGCGCATCACTTGACGGCCGTCGATCTCGCGCAGCCCGCGCTCGACAAAGCACTTGAGATGGGTGCGGACGCAACCTATTCCGCCACTGACGGCAAGCAGATCGAGCGCTGGCAGCAGCATCGCGGTACGTTCGACGTCGTCATCGAAGCCTCCGGCTCGCCCGCGGGCCTGGACACCGCATTGCGCGCTGCTCTGGCAGGTGGCGCTGTGCTGCAGGTGGGCAATCTGCCTGCGGGCCAGTCGCCGGTCGCCGTGAACTTCATCATGAGCAAAGAGCTCCGCTTGCTGGGCTCTTTTCGCTTTGGTAAGGAGTACATCACAGCCGTGGAGGAGATCGTGAGCGGGAAGATGAACCTGAAGCCGCTGATGAGCCATCGCTATCGCATGCACGAGGCGAACGAGGCGTTTGCCATGGCCCGGGACCGCAGCCAAAGCATGAAGGTCCACCTCGAGTTTGATTAGACTCCGCAACGATAGGGGACCGACGATGAACAGCCCCGCGGTGGGTCACAGTTCCGGTTCGATGGAATCCATGAATTGACGCACACTCATGATTTGAGTGGATGGGTAGGAGCCGAGCCTCAGCAGATGACGATCCCGGCTAACGATGTGCTTCGCCTCCGCTGAGACGGCGCATTCAAGAACGCGATCATCATCGGGATCTTCCTTGATGACCGACAACACAACATCCGGACGATCACCCGTGCATTGTGCTGCAGCTTTGCCCGGATGAGATCAGCATCTGCGGGAGAGACGGAGAACTTAAGGCGCAACTTTTCGACCAGCTCATCGAGGAGGACAGGTGACGTCACCAGTTGGAATGCCTTCATGAAGGCAAGGTCCAGAAACGAGCCAGGTAGCCCGCCGAACAGGAGCGCCGAGATGAGAACGTTTGTGTCGGCAACAACCGCGATCATTTGCGCTTGTCGCGCCGGAATTCATCCGATAGCCGCTCGACATCCGCTTCACTGGTAATCCCTACTGCTTTGCCCTTTGCGCGTGTTCGTTTGAGCAGGGCATCCCAATCTTTGTCAGTTGCCATATAACGCCGCAATGCCTCGCGGAACAGCTCGCTCATGGTGCGGTGTTCACGCTGGGCGAGCTCCTGGGCCATGACCAGCAGATCAGGCGGCAGGGTGATGGAGACCGTCTTCGCGATTCGCATGTCAGTCATTGTAGTACATTGTCAGACAATGTCGCCTACTGCGAACCTTGTGACACGTAGATCATTCTCGCGAGAATCGCAAGCACGTTTGAACGAGAGACTCGAATCGCAGGCTAAACCAACCTTACAGCAATCAGCTAGCAAGTCAGGCTGTTGGCTGATACCGGGAATCGGGGGACACACTGTAGTGGTCCCCTTATGTCTACCTTATCTCTAAGCGTTAATCCCTGCCACTTCCCTATATGCAACGGAAACTTAACAGCCATCGCCGGAATGAATTCCAATTTAACCAAGGGGTGACTGGAAGAATTGCGGCAGACGGGACGTTACCTTTGCAAAAGGTCGAAAGGTCGTAACAACTAAGTAAACGTCCCGTCTGTCCCGCCTTTGTTGTCCCGCCTTTGTTCATCAATGAGTGCACCGGGAGCACCAGAGAGAGGGGCAAAGTTCTTGCCGTGCGGCTCAAGAATTCTCTTTTGTCTTGCGAGTGCTTCCATTTCCAGCAACATGAACTGACAAGAGATGATCACTGGCGTAGTAATCGACTAGGCGGAACTACTTGTTCTGTTTAAAGCGCTGGATCATCCCACGCTGGGGAAAATATAAGCTCGGTGAAATCCGGACGATTGAAGTGGAATGCTGGCTTCGTAGTTTGCCGCGCGCCAGAAGCACCTGCGCCAAAATCCGAAATGCGATGTCGATACTCTTCAACCATGCCACTCATTGGGTCGCGCGTTCGTTGTTGGGGTCTGAGTAGCAATTGGACGGAAAACCGGGGTAAGCGGGCCCTCGGCAGCTGTTCCGCCACGCCCTATACCTAGAGCTACGCCTATGACGACGCCGCGGGGAGCCTGAGCACCTCCACCAACGGTGTCACCACCCCGCAAGCACAGCTTACGTACGGCTACGACGCCGGCGGCCGTCTCCAACTGATCACCGCCAGTAGCCTGGACACAATTCCCAATTACCCGACCACACTCTCAAGGCCGAAATTGCTCAACGCTTCTAAATCAATTTTTCACATCTCCCCGTCCCCTTATCTCCCATCTCCCGAGAGCCAGCAGCATTGCGGCCGGTTACGGATCCTGCTCAACGGCTGAACGCCAACACTCCTGCTTTCACATCCACCGCCACTCGGGAGATTCCGAGGGCTGCTGGGCTCATCAGACCATCAACGTCGAGCTGAGAGGGTTTTGGGTTGCGAGTCAGCAGAGCCGGCCTCTGCCCGAACTCCTCCGCGCCGAGCCGGAGAGTACGCAGCCAAACCTTTTTCTCCTCGGAGGCAGCTGTCTTGCTCGACTCTTCGGCGTCTTTTGTTCCGGTGCTCCGCGGTGTGGCCTTGTTGAACAGAACGATGAAACCGGCTCCCGTGTCGAAGAGAAGATGCACGGGCGTGTGATCGATCTCAACGTCAAAAACAGCAAGGCCTTGGTCGAGTCGTAGCGGAAGAGAGACCTGCAGAGCCGGGGCCGGTTCAAAGCGGATGACGCGGGCAGGGTAATCAATAACGAATGGTCTTTGCCCCAGCACATCCAGACCGACGACGGCGTCGATGCGAACCGGGAGTACCTTCTCGTAGAAGGAGAGATCGGCAGTGAAAACCCTGAGATTGGACCGTTTCAAAGGACCTATCTCGAGCGACGGCAAGTTCGTCTCCTCGGCGCGTGTCCTGCGGTCCAGACGCACGATGCTGACAGATTCTTCGCCGCGGAGATTGAGCTTCCTCGCGACCCGTGAATCAAGCAGCGCAGGGGTCGCGCCAGTGTCCAGGAAAATGTTGAGATTCTTAACCGCGCCAATCGATCCGTGGACCACGATCAAATAGCCGTGATAGAGCTGGAACCGGACGCTTTCGGCTGGTTCGCCAAGCCCCGGAGCCAACTCTCGCGCGGGAATGTCACTGCCGAAGGCCATATGCGCCAGGAGCACCAAACCCATAAGAACGTCTGTCGATAGTAAGTAAGGGAAGTGAGCGCGAGCGCGCA
>Ga0302325_10028163_pt1 | contig 11631 bp, 12 predicted proteins | sample Palsa_T0_2_FD_201948 | JGI IMG/M metagenome (GOLD analysis project Ga0302325, IMG submission 201948) | Peat permafrost microbial communities from Stordalen Mire near Abisko, Sweden - Palsa_T0_2 | ecosystem: Environmental > Terrestrial > Soil > Palsa > Peat permafrost | place: Sweden: Abisko... | reverse complement strand
CACCACCGCGCCGGCGGCCTGGATGGCCAGCACGACCGCGGCGAAGTTCTTGGGCTGATGTGACGCGTTGAGCAGCAGGATCGGCTCGGCGACGGCGACTGCGGCCAGGACGACCAGGAACCAGGTGCGCCGCAGGGCCAGCATGTACTGGATCGCCAGGTACGTGCAGGCCAGCACCGTGAACGCCAGGCCGAGCACGATCAGCGAGTTGGCCGCGAGCGTCTTCTTGGCGCCGAACGCGGCCTTGATCAGCAGGTGCGATTCGAAGCCGAAGATGAGCAGGACCGGGACCGCGCAGACGGCGACGATCCCGAGCGACCGCAGCAGGATCGGCCGCGTGTCCTCGCCGGCGGCGCGCCGCCGTGACACCTCCGGCACGAGGTAGAAGCCCGCTCCCATCGCCACCCAGATCAGAACCTTCGCCGCGACCGCGACGGCTCCATACGAGCTGGCGACGCTGGTGGAGAATCGGTGCTTGGCGGCGATGATGTCGATGTTCTGCAGCACCGCGATCACGATCAGGCCGGCGATTGGCGCCCAGGCGCGCTTGACGTGGGACCACAGGGTGGGGATCGCGGCGGGCGCGCGGGTGAGCGTGCCGCGTGGCTCGCCCTCGACCTCCTGCACGTGCCGGCGCAGCCGGTGGGCGCAGAACAGGCCCATGGCGACGAACGACAGGGGCGTCCCGAGATACGCGCCGGTCACGCCGAGGCCGGCGGCGGCCAGGATGCCGCCCATGATCAGCCGAGCCCCCTGCTCGCCCATCAGGCTCAGGCCGACGCCCTTGTAGTCGCCCACGCCCTGGAGCACGCCTCGCAGCACCGACAGCTCCAGCCACAGTCCAGCCGCGGGCAGGCCGATCGCGGCGGCCCACTGGTCGTGCTTGACGCCGACAGCCGAGGCGATCGGGTCACGCAGCACCACCGACACGATCGTGATCGCCAGCGTGAACACCAGCAGCCCCTTCGTCCAGCGCTTCGTCGTGGCCATCAGGTCGGCGCCGACGCCGAGATGTCCGAGCACGCCCTCACGCGCAGTGGCGACCTGCATCGCCTGCCCGACGACCGACAGGATCAGGAAGTAGCTGACGAGCGCCGCCAGCGACCCGTATCCCCCGCCCTGGTTGTCGCTGAGCAGCCGGCTGAACACCACCGTCGAGCCCAGCGCGATCACGTTGTTGGCGATCATCGCGCCCGCCAGCCCGGCTGCCTTGGCGGTCTCCGAGCCGCGCAACTCCGCCAGCGAGGACGGAATCACGACGCTGTCCCCGGAAATACGCGTGAGCAGCCGCGTGATCCGGCCCGGGGGCGGGGACGGGGGATCGGTCATGACGCCCTGACGGTAGCTAAAAAGCAACCGACCGGGGCAGCTCTACAGTGTCGGCGTGTGCGGGGCCAGTACGAGTCACACGGCGCGGCCGAGACCGAAGCGCTCGGTGGCCGGCTGGCGGGCGAGCTCGCTCCGGGTGACGTGGTGCTCGTCGAGGGCGAGCTCGGCGCCGGCAAGACCACGTTCGTCCGGGGCGCCTGCCGCGCGCTCGGGGTGACGGTCCCGGTGACCAGCCCGACGTTCACGATCGGCCAGCGTTACCCGGCCGCCCGCGTTCCGGTGGTGGCGCATATCGACCTGTACCGCCTGGCGTCGCTGTCCGACGAGGATCCGGATCTGCTTGACGACTACCTGGCGCCGGACCTGATCTCGTTCGTGGAGTGGCCGCCGGCCGGGCTGCAGGAGCTCGCCGAGCTGGCGCGCGTGGCGGCCCGGGTCCGGATCGACCACGCCGGCGGCGACCGCCGGCAGGTGATCGTGCAATGAAGATCCTGGGGTTCGATACCGCCACCCGCGCCACCGCCGTCGCTCTGCTGGACACCGACACCGGCGTCGCCACCACGCGGCGTGACGACCCGCCGCGGGGGGAGCGGCCGCGCCACACGACGCGGCTGATGACGCTGATCGTCGACGTGCTCGGCGAGGCCGCGGCCGACTGGGATCAGGTCGACCGGATCGCCGTCGGCGTCGGCCCCGGGACGTTCACCGGGCTGCGGATCGGGATCGCCACCGCGAACGCCCTGGCCCGCGCTCGCGGGATTGAGCTCGTCGGCGTGTCCACACTGCACTCGCTGGCGAGCGGCGCGAGGGGCGCGAGGGGCGCGACGGGCGCGCGGGGCGCGAGGGGGCCGAGGGGTGCGTGGGGTCCGAGTGGGACGGACGGATTCACGCCCGGGGCGATTGCGGCGGTGATCGATGCCCGGCGGGGCGAGGTCTTTGCGGCCGGGTGGTCTGTGCAGGACGTCACCAGTCCTGACGCCGAGCCGCTGCTGACGCCCCAGGCGCTCGCCCCTGAGGCGCTGGACGCGGCGATGCGTGGCACCCGTGACAGCTGGCTGGCGGTCGGTGACGGGGCGGTAGAATTCAGACAGGCTCTCGAGCGCTCGGGGGCCTGGATTCCCGAGGAAGACTCAGAGCGCAACCGTGTGGATGCCGTAGAGCATTGCCGGCTGGCGGTTGGTCTGCGACCCGAGGCCCCCGAAGGCGTCCGACCGGAGTACCTGCGTCTCCCGGACGCCGAGATCTCCCTCCGCGCCGCCCGGCAGAGATGACAACAGACAGCTTCACGATTCGGCCCCTCGGCTATTCCGATCTCCCGCAGGTGATGGCGATCGAGCGGCGTGCCTTCACCACGCCCTGGTCGCTGGCGATGTTCGTGCTGGAGCTGTCCAAGCCGTCGGGTCTGTGCCTCGCCGCCGTCAACGAGCAGGACAAGCTGCTTGGCTATCTGATCTGTGCTCGCTACGACACGGTCTGGCACCTGATGAACGTGGCTGTGGATCCGGCGCTGCGCCGGCGCGGGATCGCCTGGTCGATGCTGGAGCAGATGATCGAGCGGGCCGGCACCGACCGCGAGTACACGCTGGAGGTGCGGACGTCCAACGCGCCCGCGATCGCCCTCTACGAGCGCTTCGGCTTCCGCTCCGCCGGCACCAGGCCTCGCTACTACCGTGACAACGGCGAGGACGCGGTGATCATGTGGCGGACGCTGCAGACGACGTCTTCGTCGGGCGCCAGCGGATGATTCTCGGGCTCGAGACCAGCTGCGACGACACCTGCGCGGCGATCGTCACCGGCGACGGTCAGATCCTGTCCAACGTCATCTCGTCCCAGGGGATCCACGACCGATATGGCGGCGTGGTGCCCGAGATCGCCTCCCGCCATCACCTGGAGCTGGTCGGTGCCGCCGTGCAGGATGCGCTGGACCGGGCGGGCGCCGGGCTCGACGAGGTCGAGCTGGTCGCGGTGACGCGGGGCCCGGGCCTGGTGGCCGCGCTCCTGGTGGGGCTGGCGACCGCCAAGGCGATGGCGGCCGCCCACGAGCTGCCGCTGGCGCCCGTCGACCATCTCCACGGCCACATCGCCGCCGGTTTCCTGCAGCCCTCGGAGCTCGAACCGCCGTTCCTGAGCCTGATCGCCAGCGGCGGCCACACGTTCCTGGCGCACGTGTCCGATCACGGTCCACAGTTCCGGGTACTGGGACAGACGCTCGACGACGCCGCCGGTGAGGCGTTCGACAAGGGGGCCCGGCTGCTCGGCCTCGGCTATCCCGGTGGCGCGGCGCTGGAGCGGCTGGCGCGTGATGGCGATCCCGAGGCGTTCCCGTTCCCCACCGGGGCGCGGATGCCAGGGCTCGATTTCTCGTTCGCGGGGCTGAAGACGGCGCTGCTGTACCGGGTGCGGGATCTCGGCCCGGAGCAGTCCGAGCGTCTCCGCGCCGACCTGGCGGCCTCGTATCAGCGGGCCATCGTCGAAGCGCTGGCGTTGCGCGCAGAGCGGGCGCTGTCCCAGACCGGCCTGGACAGGCTGGCCGTGGGGGGTGGGGTGGCCGCGAACGGACCGCTCCGGGCGCGGCTGGCCCGGCTGGGCGTGGCGCTGGACGTCCCGCCCACGGAGCTGTGCACCGACAACGCCGCGATGATCGCCAGCGCCGCCCGCTTCGTGGAGCCGTTGCCGTTCCCTCGGTATCTGGAGCTCGATGTCTATGCGACGGGCGAGCGAGCGCTGGCCGCGTGACCCACGTCGCCGGCCTCGTGATCCCCCAGGTCGTTCTCTACGGCCGCCCCGACTGTTGCCTGTGTGACGACGCGCGCGCCGTCCTGGAGCGGATCGGAGCGCAGCATCCGTTCGGGTTCACCGAGCGCGACATCGATGGCGACGAGCGCTTGCTCCGCGCCTATCTGGAACGGATCCCGGTGATCACGATCGACGGCGTGGTGGCATTTGAGCTGTTCGTCGACGAATCTCAGCTCAGGGCACGGCTTGGCTTGGCTAGAGTTGGCAGCGGATGAGCTACACGGTCGGCCGTGGCACCGAGCCGGCGGGGCCGGGTCTCGACAAACCGGGCGAGAAGCTTTCGCTCGGGGTCGCGGCACGTCTGTCGCGCTACCTCCAGGTGCTGACGCAAGCTAGAAAGATCGGGAAGGAGACGATCTCCTCTCAGGAGCTCGCCGACTACACGCACGTCAACTCCACTCAGATCCGGCGGGATCTGTCGGGCTTCGGGAAGTTCGGGAAGCGAGGCGTCGGCTATAACGTCGAGTCGCTGGTCAGCCAGATCCGCAAGATCCTGCGGACCGCCGGCCAGCACAACATTGCGCTGTTCGGGGCCGGGCACCTGGGAACCGCGATCGCGACGTCGGACATCTTCGCCGACCACGGATTCCGCGTGGTGGCCATCTTCGACATCGACCGTGAGCGCGTCGGGACCCGGATCGGCTCGCTGCCGGTCCGCCACAACGCGGAGCTGCGGACCGTCGTCGACGAGCAGGACATCGTGGTGGCAGTATTGGCGGTGCCGTCGTCCGCCGCGCAGAGCATCGCCAATGACTTGGTGCAAGCCGGCGTCAAGATCATCTTCAACTACTCCGACGCGCTGCTTCAGGTCCCTCCCGAGGTGACCGTCCACACCTCCAGCCCCGCGGTCGATCTGCTCTACGCGCTGTACTTCTATCTGACCTAGCGTTGGTCACTCGCTGTGGAGATCGATCTTGACATCGCCCGTGCGGCCCTCGACGCCTCGACCGACTTCACGGTCGGGCTGGAGGAGGAGTTCGCGCTGCTGGACCCATCCAGTCTCGAGCTGGTCGGGCGCTTCGAGCAGCTCCGGGACGCGGCCGCCGATGACCCGCCGCTGGCCCAGGCGATCGCCGGTGAGCTGATCTCGTCCGAGATCGAGATCAGGTCCGGCCGCGGCGAGGACCTGGCGGTGGCGCGCTCTGCCCAGCACGAGCTGCGCCGGCGGCTGTTCGCGCTGGCGGCCGGCCAGGAGGTGGAGCTGGGGGCAACCGGCACCCATCCCTGGTCTGACTACCGCCGGCAGCACATCATCGAGACCGATCACTACCGCCGCGTCGAGGCGGGCCTCAAGTACGTGGCCTGGCGCAACAACACGTTCTCGCTCCACGTCCATGTCGGCATCCGCGGCGCCGACCGGGCGGTCCGGGTCTGTGACCGATTGCGGCCGGTTCTGCCCGTCCTGCTGGCGATCTCGGCCGATTCGCCATTCCTGGACGGCGGGGATTCCGGTCTGCACAGCGCGCGCACGCAGATCTTCACCAAGAGCTTTCCGCGCTGCGGGGTTCCCGACCCGTTCGGCACCTGGGGCGCGTTCTCCGATTACGTTCAGCTGCTGGTCGATACGCGCTCGATCGTCGAGTACACCCAGGTCTGGTGGTCGATCCGCCCGCACCTGTCCTTCGGGACCGTCGAGGTCAGGATCTGCGACGCCCAGATGACGGCGGCGGAGTCAGACGGCCTGGCGGCCCTGATCGTGGCGTGCGTGGCGCAGGCGGCGCGGGACATCGACGAGGGCGTCCCATTCGTCGATCTACCCAATCGGATGATCGAGGAGAACATGTGGCGGGCGTTGCGCTACGGGCTCGACGGCGACCTGCTCGACCTTGACCGGCGTGAGCCCTACCCCGCGGCCGGGGCCCTGGACCGGCTGCTGGAATGGACGGCGCCGAGCCGCTCCGAGCTCGGTCTGGACGTCAGCCTCCCGGCGCTCAACGGCGCCCAGCGCCAACGGCGGATGCTGGAATCCGGGATGAGTCTGGCCGAGGTGTATGCGGCCGTGCAGGCGGAGACCCGCGACAGTTACTCCGGGGTCTTGGAAACCCATCGTCGATGACGACGTCTCGTCCGACCCGACAGCGATCAACCCGGGCGCGCACGTGACACCGACGGCCGGGATAAATTAAGCAGGACAGATGAGCACGAGCGATCAGCCCTCTGAAGCAGAGCTGCAGGCCGCGTACGAGGCGGAGATCAAGCAGATCCGCGTCGAACAGATCCTGCTGGAGCAGGTCGTGTCGCTCGTCAACCTCGGGATGCGCCGCACCGGTCTGTCCCCGGGGACCGAGGACGAGCGTGATGTCGGCCAGGTGCGCACCGCGATCGAGGCGGTGCGGGCTCTGCTGCCGCTGATCGAGCAGTCGGCCCCGCCCCAGGGGAAAGCCATTCGGGAGGCGCTGACACAGCTGCAACTGGCCTATGTCAGGCTGGGCGGCGCGGCGGTGCCGACCACCGCGTCAGCGCCCTCCCCGCCCGGGGCTGACGCCCCGCCCGTCCCGCCCGGGGCGGGAACCGCGCGGTCACCCCAATCGCCGCCGGAGCCCCCGGCCGGTGCTCCCGCCCCCCCGGGCACCGAGCCAGAAGGCGTGAAGCCGGGCGAGGCGGGACCGGCGCAGCGCAGCGGGCGTCTCTGGGTGCCCGGCCAGTAGACGTGATCACGCGCGCTCGGCCGCGCGAGGCCAGAGACCTGATACGGACGACGTGTGCGTGCGGTTAGCGTGCCGATACGGACGACGTCTGTCACGCGGGCACGCTAGACTCGCGCCGTCTGATGCCGGGGTCTCCGCACTACAGCAGCGCGGCGGGCCCTTTTTGCTGTTGTGATCGCGCTTTACAGCGCTTGAACCTAAGAGCTTCTCCGGAGGATCTCCTTGTCTAGCTTTCTGACGCATCACGGCGTCGTGGTCGCGCTTGTGTGTGCAGCGGCCGCCATCGTTTACGGCGCCGCCACGTCCCGCTCCCTACTGGCCCTGTCGCCCGGCAACGAGCGCATGCGCGCGATCTCGGCCGCGGTCCAGGAGGGCGCCTCGGCGTACCTGAACCGGCAGTACACGACGATCGCCGGGGTCGGGGTGATCCTGTTCATCGTGTTGATCCCGCTCCAGAACATTCGCGTCGCGATCGGCTTCCTGATCGGCGGCCTGCTGTCGGCGTCCGCCGGCTATGTCGGCATGAACGTGTCCGTCCGCGCGAACGCCCGCGTCGCCGAGGCCGCCCGCGGCGGCGTATCGGGGGCGCTTGACGTCGCGTTCCGCGGCGGGGCGGTCACCGGCATGCTGGTCGTCGGGCTGGCGCTGATCGGAGTGGCCGGCTACTACGGCGTGCTCACCTGGATCGCCGGGGAGAGCACCAAGCAGAGCGTCGATGCGCTGATCGGGCTCGGCTTCGGTGGCTCGCTGATCTCGGTGTTCGCCCGCCTCGGCGGCGGTATCTTCACCAAGGGCGCCGACGTCGGCGCCGACCTGGTCGGCAAGATCGAGGCCGGGATCCCCGAGGACGATCCGCGCAACCCGGCCGTGATCGCCGACAACGTCGGCGACAACGTCGGCGACTGCGCCGGGATGGCCGCCGATCTGTTCGAGACCTACGCGGTGACCGCGGTCGCGGTGATGCTGCTCGGCGTGCTGACCTTCACCCAGACGTCGGCCGTGGCGCTCTATCCGCTGATTCTCGGCGCCGTCTCGATCCTTGCATCGATCATCGGCACGTTCGCCGTGAAGTCCAAATCCGGCAACGTGGAGCGGGCCCTCTACCAGGGTCTCGCCGTGTCAGGACTGATCGCCGCCGTCGTCTTCATCCCGGTGACCAAGTGGCTGATGGACGGAGTCACCGTCAAGGGCGGGACCACCGGACCGCACTGGTGGAAGTTCTACTTCTGCTCGCTGATCGGACTGGCCGTCACCGCGCTGCTGTTCGTGATCACCGATTACTACACGTCGACCCGGTTCTCGCCGGTGAAGTCGACCGCGCGGGCGTCCGAGACCGGTCACGCCACCAACATCATCCAGGGTCTGGCGAAGGGCTACCAGTCGACGGCGGCTCCGGTGCTGGTGCTCGCGCTGGGGATCTTCGGCGCCTGGAAGCTCGGCGACGGCATCTACGGCATCGGCGTCGCGGTCATGGCACAGCTCTCGCTGTGCGGTCTGATCGTGGCGCTCGACGCGTTCGGACCGGTCACCGATAACGCGGGAGGCATCGCCGAGATGGCCGACCTGCCCGAGGAGGTCCGCACCGTCACCGACAAGCTCGACGCGGTCGGCAACACCACCAAGGCGGTCACCAAGGGGTATGCGATCGGCTCCGCTGCGCTGGCCGCGCTGGTGCTGTTCAACGCTTTCGGTGACGAACTGAAGGCCAACCACACCAGCGCCAGTTTCCAGATCGGCAATCCACCGGTGCTGATCGGGCTGCTGATCGGCGGCATGATGGTGTACCTGTTCGCCTCGCTGTCGATGGAGGCGGTGGGGCGGGCCGGCGGCGCCGTCGTGGAGGAGGTTCGCCGGCAGTTCCGGGAGAAGCCGGGGATCATGGAGGGCACCGAGCTGCCCGAGTACGGAACCTGTGTCGACATCGTCACCAAGGCCGCGCAGCGCGAGATGATCCTGCCGGCGCTGATCCCGATCGTGTTCACCGTGATCGTCGGGATCATCAGCGTCCCGGCGCTCGGCGGAATGCTGATCGGGGTGATCGTCGTCGGGGTGTTCATGGCGATTTCGATGACCGCGGGCGGCGGCGCCTGGGACAACGCCAAGAAGCTGATCGAGGACGGCGCCTACGGCGGCAAGGGCTCGGAGGCCCATGCCGCGGCGGTGACCGGGGACACAGTCGGCGACCCGTTCAAGGACACCGCCGGGCCGGCGATCAACCCCATGATCAAGGTCGCCAACATCGTGGCGCTGCTGATCATCCCGCTGATTACGTGATGGGCTGGTCGACGGAGACGGCATGCTCCATCCGGAGGCACCGCGGTTTGGAGTGGCGCGAAACGCCGCCCCGGGCCCTGCGAGTGCCTCAGATGGACCACGTCGCCTCCGTCGCCTCATCGTTGGCATATCAGCGGCCCTGATCGCGGCGACCGCGACCGCCGGCTGTGGGGGCACGTCCCCTCGCAGCGTCTCCCTGAGCCATACGGCGTCCTCGTCGTCGGTGGTGCCCGTGGCGCCTGCCGCGCCCTCAGCGCCCTCAGCGCCTGCCGCGCCCCCAGCGCCCGCGGCGCCGCGGCCGCCGTCAATCTGCAAGGCGCGGGCGGCGATCGCCCGGGTCCTCGGGGCCGCTCCCTCAGTCCGCGCCGCCACCGCCAACTCCAGCTACCCGGAGTGCATCTTCCGGGTGCGGGTTGCGCGGCGGCGGGTGGTGGTGGTGACGGTGGAGGTCGACATCGAGCCGTCCGCCTACGCCGTCCTGGAACGGACGATCGAGGAGCAGGCGCAGATCTTCCCGACGCGGACCCATCCCGCGCCGCAGCACGTCGGTCATCTGGGCCTGGATGCCTCGTGGTTTCCCGAGGAACAGCAGCTCCAGACCACCGACGCCGTGCGGCTGGTGATCGTGACGATCGACTGGCCGTCGGCCCCCACGGCCCGCAAGATCGCGCTGGCGGTGGCGGCTGCGCGTCCGTATCTCGGGCGCTCGGAGTCCAGTCTCGCCCGCGGGCCCGCACCCTGACCCGCGGGCCGCGTAGCCTGCTGGTCTGAGATGTCGCTCTCCGTCGAGCTCGGGCTGGTGCTGGCGCTGCTGACCGCGTTCGGGTCGGTGGCGGGCTTTCTGTACAAGTTCCGCGGCGCCCGTGAGGCGCCCTCGGTCGAGCTGTCCCATCCCTGGCGCAGCACGGTGGAGCTGTTCCGCTCGCCGATGTACTCGCTGGGGATCGCGATCGCGCTGGGATCGTGGTTCTTGCACGTCGGCGCACTGGCGCTGGCGCCGATCTCGCTCGTCCAGGCGGTGATCGCCGGGGGGCTGGTGCTGCTGACGGTAGTCGCCGACCACGTGTTCAAGATCGAGGTCACCCGCCGGGAGTGGATCGGGGTCGGTCTGACCGCGACCGGACTGGCGTTCCTGGCGGCCACGCTGGACGGCGACGCCGGGAGCGCGCACTCGCGCTACGCCCCGGGGACGTTGGCCCTGTTTCTCGGCATCGTCGGTGCCGCCGGTCTGGCGCTGGCCCTGCGCCCGCGCCGGGCGCCGTTCCTGGCCGTCTCGGCCGGGTTGCTGTGGGCGACGTCCGACACCTCCATCAAGGCACTCAGCTCGCATCTCAGTGCGCTCGGGATCGGTGTGGCGATCCACCCGCTGGCCTTCGTGATCCTGGTGGCGTCGCTGGTCGGCCTGCTGATCTCCGCCCGCAGCCTCCAGCTCGGGGAGGCGGTGCCGATGATCGCCCTGACCAGCGCGGCCGCCAACCTGACGACGATCGCCGCCGGCCCGATCGTGTTCGGGGAGCCGCTGCCGGCCAGCCGGTTGGGGCTGATCGTCCGGGTGGTGGCGTTCGCGTGCGTGATCGTGGCCGCCGCGCTCACCCCGCCTCCCACGCCGACGCCCGACCAGGTCGCCTGAGCGGCGGTGGCCAGGTCGCCTGAGCAGCGGTGGCCAGGTCGCCTGAGCAGCGGTGGCCAGGTCGCCTGAGGAGCGGTGGCGCGCCATTTCTTACGGCGAGGACCTAGAGTGCCGAGAATGTTCATTCTGATCGTTGGGGCCGGCCGGGTGGGGTCGGCGGTCGCCAAACGCGCGTTGGATGCCGGTCACGACGTCTCCGTGCTTGACAGCGACCCGCTGTCGCATGAGCGGCTGGACAAGGACCAGTCGATCAGCTGGGAGGATGCCGGCGGCCGCTTCACGGTCGGAGCGGCACTGGAGGTCGACGGCCTGATCGAGGCCGGAATCGAGAACGCGGATGTGTTCATGGCCGCCACCCGCGGCGACAACACCAACCTGGTGATCGCCCAGCTGGCCCAGCGCCGGTTCAACGTGCGCCGCGTCGTCGTGCGGGTCGCCGATCCGGCTCGGGCGGCCTGGTATGCCGAGCAGGGGCTGCTCACGATCTGCCCCACGCAGCAAGCCATCGACCAAGCCGAACGCGTGGTCCTCGAGGCCTGAGGAAAGGGGTACTGGACCAGATGTACGTGATCATCGCCGGAGCGGGCAAGGTGGGGTGGAACCTCGCCCGTGAGCTGATCGCCAAGGACCGTGAGGTGACCCTGATCGAGTCCGACCACCGCCGGTACCGCGTCGTCGAGCAGGAGCTTGAGCACGCCGTCCAGTACGGGGACGCGACCGAGATGTGGGTGCTGGAGCGGGCCGGGATCCAGCGGGCCGACCTCGTGATCGCGGTCACCGGCGACGACGAGGACAACATCCTCATCTGCCAGGTGGCCAAGGAGAAGTACGGCGTCGAGCGGATCGTCGCGCGCGTGAACAACCCGCGCAATCTGGATCACTTCAAGACGCTCGGGGTCCAGCCCGCGGTGTCGGCCACCGACCTGATCCTGCGCCTGATCGAGCACGAGGTTC
>Ga0302325_10028162_pt1 | contig 11631 bp, 8 predicted proteins | sample Palsa_T0_2_FD_201948 | JGI IMG/M metagenome (GOLD analysis project Ga0302325, IMG submission 201948) | Peat permafrost microbial communities from Stordalen Mire near Abisko, Sweden - Palsa_T0_2 | ecosystem: Environmental > Terrestrial > Soil > Palsa > Peat permafrost | place: Sweden: Abisko... | reverse complement strand
GAATTCATTGCCAGCGGCCATCCCGCCACCCGCACGGTCGTCGTGTGCGGCGGCGGACTGGTCGTCCAGCCCGGGTTGCGCGACGCGCTGCGGAGCAGGGGAGTCGTCATTTGCCTTCACGCCTCGATCGAGACCATCCTGGCCCGCACGGCGCGCCAGACCAACCGGCCGCTGCTCAATGTGCCCGATCCGGCCGAGCGCGTGCGGAAGCTGTTCGCGGAGCGGGAGGCGATTTATCGGAGCGCGGGGACGCTCATCCTCACGGACGGGCGGCCCGTCCGGGATATCGTGACGCATGTCATCCGGGTCTGGAAATCGGAGGCCGTGGCCTTCGCGGCTGTTTTTAATCCTTGAAGCTTTCGCCGATCCGCTCCGTCACCCACGCCGGTGGGCGGACGGGCCGGCCCTCGCGGTCCACAAAGGCATGGACCGTGGCGCCAGTCGCGAGAAGCTCGCTGCCGCGCAGCACCTCGTATTCGAGCCGGATGCGCAGCAGCGGCTTTTCACGAAGCGTCGTCACCAGGGTCAGGGTATCGTCGTAAAGCGCCGGCCGCAGGTACTTGGCCGAAACCTCCAGGACGGGCAGGCGAAAACCCTCCGTCTCGAGCTGTCGGTAGGAGATTCCGACCTCCTTCAGGAGGGTGGTCCGCCCAATCTCAAACCAGGGCAGATAATTGGCATGATAGACGACACCCATCATGTCGGTCTCGGCGTAGCGGACCGTCACCTGCGCGCGCGAGCAAATCATCCCCTGGTCTCCGCCGCGCTGAACAACGCCTCGGCCGACTGTCTCCAGCAGTTGCGGCCGGCCCATTTTCGGCCTTCCGCGCCGAGTTTTTTACGGAGCGCCTTGTCGTGGATCAACTTTTCAAAGGCGGCCGCGAGTTGTGCCGGACGCTCCGGTGGCACCAGCAGCCCCGTGGCGCCATCGCGCACCGCCTCGGACACGCCGCCGACGTCGTGGGCCACCACCGGCAGGCCGTGCCCCGCGGCCTCGAGATAGACGAGCCCGAATCCTTCGATGCTGTCCCGGTGGACGACGCTGGTCATCGCAAAAATATCGGCGCGATCATAGACTTGGGCGAGTTCCTCGTCGGGAATATTGCCAAAAAAGCGCACGGCGAGATCGGGACAGGCGGCTGCGGTGGCCTGCAGCTTTTCTTCATAGCCGGCTTTGTTCTGGCCGCCGACGATCCAGTATTCGAGCCGGGCGCGCACGTCGGCCGGCAGCATCTGGAGCGCCCGCAAGGTGACCAACTGGCCCTTGCGCGGGTGCAGGCGTCCCACCGTGAGGACGACAATCTTCCCCTCGTTCTTGATGGCGCGCCGGGCATCGTCGGGACCGTCATCCGACGGGCGGGGCGGCACGACCACGAAGTCGGACCTCAAGGCGCCGGGGGTGAGAAATATCTTGTCCGCAGCCTCGGGAAAGTGCGCGAGAAGCAGCTCCTGGGTATAGTTGCTCAGCGTGCTGACCCGCGAGGCCCGGCCGATGAGCCGGCGCAAGAGCCATCGGCGAAAGGGACTCCGGGCGAACTTGAGGATTTCCGAGCCGTGAAAGGTGAGCACGAGCCGTTCGGGGCGGAACGCGTGGAAAAACTGCAGCATCATCATCGACAGGATCGGTCCCGGCTCGGGCAGATAAACGGTGGCCCGGCGAAGCTGGCGGCGGGCGGCGATGAGCTGCCGGGCGAGCCGCAACTGGCAGAGAAGGTTGTGGGTGCCCTTCAGCGGCAGGCGGCGCAGCCGAAATGGCCATTGCTTGTCGGTTTCAAGCGGCGCCGATTGGGCCCAGACTTCGACATCATAGCCGAGACCGGCGCTGGCTTTGGCGATCTCCTCCGTAAACGTGGCGATCCCGCCGCGGACGGGATAAAACTCATGGGTAATGAGATAAACCGGCCGGCAGGGCAGGGCGGTTGACGAAGCGTTCATGCGGGATGGTGGGTTAGACGCTGACTCATCCGAAAAGTAACAGGGCGAAGATCGATTATGCGATGATTTTCAATGGAATGGGATTTTTCACCGGCGAGGGAACTTTTGGCGCACGCGGGCTGACTCTATGGCCGAAAAATCGCCGCCTTGGCCAACCACCCGGTAAATTATGGATTTACTTTCAAACGCCGGGTAGCATACAAAGGGAAACATGCCAGAAGCAGCTCAATCGGGTTCCGGAATCAACAAGCCCTTCGTTGCGCTTGCCAAGCCCTTTGGGGCCGAGGATGAGGCGGCGCTTCGCGAATCCTTAAAACGTTGCTCACCATCGACCTTTGAAGCAGCCGTGCAGTATCGGAGAACCGGGAACCCCGAGCATGTCCCCGCGGTTGTCATCGGTGTGATCGAGCGTTTCGTGGAGCCCGACCTCCGCGTCAAGCTGAAGGACGCCGACGACGACCTCCGCCTCATCGAGGACCTCGGCATCGATTCGCTGACCATGATGGAGATTGTCATCCTGGTGGAGGACGTTTTGCAGTTGACGATCAACAACGAAGAGCTGCGCAACCTTCGTGCGGTTGGGGACGTCAAGACATTCATAGATTGCAAGATACGCGGACTTCCCATGCCCAAACCGATGAAGTTCATCCCGATCGAGCGCATTGGCGCGGTGATGCCGATCCAGCCCCCGTTCCTCTTTCTCAACGAGGCCTCCGTGAGTTCGGCGGGCGCCAATGGCAAGTACCGGATCACCGGGCAGGAGTTTTTCCTCCAGGGTCATTTCAAGGACAATCCGATCATGCCGGCCTCGATGATGCTGGAAGCCCTCGGCCAGCTCGCGGTGCTTTTCCTGCTCGAAGGGGCTGCGGTCGAGCCGGGCAAGGTGATCAGCCCGAATACGATTTTCTTCACCGGCTGCGAGGGCGTGCGCGCCCACCGCGTCTGCCGGCCCGGCGACATCCTGACCCTCTCGATCAAGACCAAGCGCATGAAGATGCCGCTCGCGACCTTTGAAGGCTCGATTCGCGTCGGCCAGGAAAAGGCGGTTATCGCCGAGGAAATCACGCTGACCTTCGGCTACGCGGATGCGGCGGCGGCTCCCGTGGCTCCGACCGCGGCCGGCGGCGCCAAACATTCCGACCCCGCCCCTTCGCCGCTTCGCGTCGCGCTTAACGCTTGAGGGAAGGGGTCAGGTCTGACCCCTTTGCCCTTCGTTCCCATGTCCAGAGTTTTCATGACCGGCCTTGGTTTTGTGACCAGCATCGGCAACGACGCTGCCACCGTTACGCGCAATCTTCGCGAACTGCGGCATGGCTTCGAACTCTACCCTCCGTTCCAAAAACCCGATATCCCGTGCAAGGTCGCCGGCACGATCAAGGAATTCGGCGTCGACTCGACCGACCCCGAGGAATGGACCTGGCCCAGTCGCTACGCCATCAAACGGGAGCAACTGCGCTCGATGGCTCCCCACGGGCTCTATGCCCATTGCGCCTTTTTGCAGGCGCTGGCGGACGCCCGGCTCGGCGAGGCCGACGTCTCCAATGTCGACACCGGCCTTTATGCCGCGTCGGGCGGCTCGCCGCTCATGACGCATCATCACCACGAGCGCCTGCAAAAGGTCGGCGTGATGCGCTGCTCGCCGCTGGGAATTGTCTCGGCGATCGTCGGCACGCTGAATTTCAACCTGGTCGCCGCTTTCAGGATCCAGGGGGCATCCTGTGGTTTTTCGTCGGCCTGCGCGTCGTCCGCCCACGCCCTCGGCTATGCTTTTGACGATATCGTCCTGGGCCGCCAGAAGCGCATGTTCGTGGTGGGCGCCGAGGACGGCAATCTCGACGCCATCCTGCCCTTCGCCGCGATGCGGACGCTTTCGCTGCAAACCGACCCAAACCTGGCGTCGCGGCCGTTCGACGCCGCGCGCGACGGCTTTGTTGGCACGGGGGGCGCCACGGTGGTCGTTCTCGAAGGCGAGGACGAGGTCGTCCGGCGCGGGGTCCAGCCCCTTTGCGAGGTGCTCGGCTGGGGCCAGGCTTCCGACGGGTACAACGTGGCCATTTCCCACCCGGACGGAAATGGTTCGCGAACGGCGACGCTGAACGCGCTGCGCCGCTGCGGCGTCGCGCCGGGGGAAGTCGATTATGTGAACGCGCACGCGACCTCGACCCTGATCGGCGACGTGTCGGAGGCGCGCATGCTCCACGCGGTTTTCACGAACGCGGGGGCCCGGCCCGCGATCAGCAGCACCAAGGCGCTCACGGGCCACGGCCTTTCGCTCGCGGGGGCGATGGAGTCCGGCTTTTGCGCGCTGGCGATTCGTGAAGGTTTCATGCCGGGATCCGCCCACATTTCGAAGCTCGATCCCTCCTGCGAGGGCCTGAACATCATCCGGACCACCCAGGCGGTCGCGCCTGGGATCGTCCTGAAAAACAGCAGCGGCTTTGGGGGCGCCAATGTGACGCTGATCTTCAAAAAGGCGTAGGCGGAAATTCGAAATTCGGAATTCGAAATTCGAAAAACATGCATCGGCGCATCCTCGACCTGCATCGCACGGCTTTTGTCACGGGGGCCGCGTCCGGGCTCGGACGGGCTTTTGCGGAGATGCTCCTCGACGAGGGGGTGCGCGTCTGGGGCACTTCGCGGGACGTCGCCCGGCTGGCCGATCTCGTCGTCCGCCACCCGTCGCTTTTCACTCCGGTCGTCCTCGACCTCGCGGACGGCGCGGCGGCCGAGGCCGTTTTTCTCCAGGCGGCCGCCGGGGCCGGGGGCGCGTTTGATCTGGTGATCAACAACGCCGGTTACGGCCTGTTCGGCGATTTCGCGCTGACCGACGCGACCGTCTGGCTGGCTCAGATCGACGTCCTGCTCACGGCCACCCTCCGGCTCACCCACGCCGCTTTTCGCGCCATGCGCGCGCGCGATCGCGGCTGCCTGGTCAACATTTCCTCGCTGGCCGCCGAGTTTCCCCTGCCTTTCATGACCGGCTACAATGTGTCCAAGGCGGGACTGTCCGCCCTCAGCGAGAGTTTGATCTTTGAATCCCGCGGCACGGCCGTCAGAGTCATCGATTTCCGTCCCGGCGATTATCGCACCGCGTTCAATGATGCCATGAAGTCCCTTTCACCCCCGACCGATTCCCCGGTTTCCGCCGCCCAGGCCTCCGCCTGGCGGGTCCTGGAGGCGAACCTGCGCGCGGGGCCGCCGGCATCCCGCGCCGCCGCGGACCTGCGCCGGGCACTCCTGCGCAATCGCAGCGCGGTCGTTCGCAGCGGATCGCTTTTTCAGGCTCGCGCCGCCCCGCTCCTGGCCCGTCTTTCGCCGGCCGCCCTGGTGCGCGCCGCCCAAGCCCGCTATTTCGGGTGCCGCTAACGTGTCGAATATCCGCATTCTCGTCCTGACCTCGAGCACCGGCGGCGGCCACGATGCCCGGGCCGAGGCGTTTGCGGAGTGGTGCTTCCAGCTTTACCGCCACGATGTGGACGTGCGCATCGAGCAGATGCTCGAGAAATCCTCCGTGCTCAACCGCGCCGGGGTGAATTTTTACAACCGGATCCAGCGGGGCGCGCCCTGGGTGCACAAGCTGTTTTACGCGTTCGTCGAGATGCTCAGCGTCCTCAACCAGCGCACCGTCACCCTGGGGCGGCGTTATTACCTCGAAGTCCTGCGCGAGTACCGGCCGCATTTGATTTTCAGCGTGCACGACTGCCTCAACCGCGGTTATTTCCAGCTCGCGGTCGGGGAACTGGGCGCGGACCGGGTCCGCTGCGCCACTTATTGCGGGGAGTTTTCCGGGGGGTGGGGCTATTCCCGCAATTGGATCGAGCCGACGGTGGACCTTTATATCTCGCGCACGCCCACGGCCCGCGATTTTGCGGTCAAGCGGGGGATGGCGCCCGAAAAGACGCTGGTCCGGGGCAATCTTATGCTCCCGCGCGCGAACATCGAGGTGATCACCCCGGCCGACCGGGGGTTGTTCCGCGAGAAGCGCCTCGGCCTGAAGCGGGATCTTTTCACCGTCTTTCTGGCCACGGGTGGCAATGGCGCGAACAATCATCTCGAGCTGCTGCCGACCCTGGTGCGCCACGCCGGGCGGTGCCAGGCGGTCATCGTCTGCGGGCGCGACAAGGAGACCTACCATGAGCTCGTCCACTGGCGCGCCAACCATCCGGAGTTCAACTGTTACGTCGAGGCCTTCTCCGAGATCGTGCATCTGCTCATGCAGGCGAGCGACGTCATCGTCACCCGCGGCGGCACGACCACGTGCGCCAAGGCGCTGCATTTTCGGTGCCCGATCATCTTCAACGCCTTTGGCGGCATCATGCCGCAGGAGGAGCTGACGTGGAAATTCTTCCACAACGGCGCGGGCTCCGAAAAGATCGAGAACGCGGGGGACTTTGCGGCGATCGTCGATCGATGGATGGGCGACCCCTCGAGCTACGCGCGGGCGTGGGAGGCCTTTTTAAAAATTCGCTACGAGGAGGATCCGACCATCCTCATTGACGAGCTGGTCACCCTCGCCAATTCGGTCGCCCACGTCCCGCTCAACCGCCACGCTTTTCCACCGCCTCGCGAATCCTGGCGATAAGGGTCTCGCGATCGAAGGGCTTGGCAATGAACGAGGCCAGTTCGCGCCCGGGGAAGCGCTCGGTCGTGTCCCGTTCGCTGAAACCGCTCATAAGCACCACCGGCACGTCCGCCCGCAGGCGGCGAATCTCGCGAAAGGTCTCGTCACCGTTCATGTGGGGCATGGTCAGGTCGAGCAGCACGGCGCGGAACCCGATGCCGCGCTCGGCGAAGATGTTCACCGCTTCGCGGCCGTCGGACGCAAGCACCGTCGTGTAACCATGGCTCTCCAGCAGCCGCGCGGCGACGATGCGGACGGTCTCCTCGTCGTCAACGACGAGAATGGCCCCCTGGCCGTGCGCTCCTTCACCGCCCGCCGGCGAGGGAGCGGGTGAAGCCGCGGGCGCGCCTTTTTCGGCCGGGAGCAGGAGCGTGAACGTGCTGCCGCGGCCGGGCTCGCTCGCGACCCTGAGCGCGCCGCCGTGGCTGTGGACGATGCCGAGGACCGCGGAGAGACCCAGGCCGCGTCCGGCAAATTTGGTCGTGAAGAAAGGCTCGAAGACCCGGGCTTTCACCTCCGGCGTCATGCCGCAGCCGTTGTCGGAGACTTCCAGCGTGACGTAATCGCCGGGGGCCAGGCTGGAACTGTGGGAGGTCTCCGCCAAATCGGCGGCACTGGCATGCCGCAGGCCGGTGGAAACGTGAATGAGGCCGCTGTGGTCGCCCATCGCGTCGGAGGCATTGATCACGAGATTCATCACGATCTGCCGAATCTGCGTCGCATCGGCGCGCACGGGCGGCAGGTCCCGCGGGAGATCGAACCGCAGGACACACTTCTTGGTGATTGACACCTTCAGGAGCTGCGTCGTGTCCTCCACCAGCGCGCCCAGGTCGACCAGGGCGGCGGAGAACTGGCCCTTGCCGGCGTAAGCGAGCATCTGCCGGCACAGCTCCGTGGCGCGGACCGCGGCGATCCTGGTCTGCTGAAGGTAGCCGACGGCCGGTGAGTCGGCGGCCAGGTCGAGTTGCGCCAGGCTGACGTTGCCCAGCACGACCGTGAGCAGGTTGTTGAAGTCGTGCGCGATGCCGCCCGCGAGCACCCCGAGGCTCTCGAGCTTCTGGGCCTGGAGCATCGTGCGCTCGATTTCGAGCAGGCGGTTCCTGTCGGCCTCCGTCTGCTTGCGGTCGGTGAGATCAAGCTGGGTGCCGGCGTGGCGCAGCGGGTTGCCCGAGGCATCGCGCGCCGTCACGGACCCACGGGCGTAAATCCACTTCCATCCGCCGTCGCGCATTTTAAATCGAAATTCCGCCTCATAAAATGGCGTGCGGCCGGCCAGGTGATCCTGCAGGAGGGCCTCAACCCGCGGCCGGTCTTCGGGGTGCACCTGGGTTTCCCACCAGCCGATTCCCGTGGGCACATCCTCGAGCCGGTACCCCGCCATCTCCGCCCACGCTTCGTCGTAAGTCACGCGCCCCGTTAGCATGTCGCAGTCCCACATGCCGAGCCGGGCCCCCGCGAGCACGCGGGCGAGGCGCGCCTGGCTTTCGGCCAGGGCGGCTTCGGCGCGGTTGCGAAAATCCACCGCGGCGCCGAGTCCCAATCCGACCGCCGCGAATGCGATCTCGAACAGGAATAAATCGGCGATGATCGGCCCCGGCGCGCCCGTGTGCCGCAGGATGGCGAGGCTGCCGAAGTTGATCACCGCGGTGGCGAGCGTCGTACCCGCCAGTCCGCGGCGCAGGCCGATCCAGAAAAGCGGCACGAAGCAGATGAAGAACGCGTGATGGGTTCGCAGCGGAGACGCAACATAGACCAGCCAGAGCGCGATGAAGAGGGCGGTCCCCTGGGCCGCGATCTCGATCCTGTCCGGGAAGCGCGCCGGGCGCCGGGGCCTCCGCCTCCCGGGCAGAACCCACGGTGCGACGTGCACGGCGATCAACGGAACGAGGGTAAGGACGCCGACGACCCCGCCGATCCAGCGGACCAGCGACGATTTCAGAAAGCTTCCCGGATCGACCAGGCCGGCGGCTTGAAGCAAGGCAGTGGTGACCAGGGCGGTTGCCAGGGGCGTGACCGCGGCGGCCAGGGCCAATGCCGCCGCTTCCCGGAAGTTCGCCGGAACGGGGGCGGCGCCGAATTTTCGGCGGACGACCCAGGCGGCGAGCGTAAAAATGGACGTCGTCGCGGCGGCGACCGCGACCAGCATCCAGGTTTCGGGCAGCGGGTGGCTGATGAAGAGCGAGGACAACAACTGGGCCGCGAACACGGCGGGCGCGTAACGGGGACCGCACAACACCAAAAGCCCAAGGGCAAAGCCGGGGGTTTGGGCCAGGACCGTGGCGGAACCCGTGACGAAGATCCTCGCCGGCAATTCGACGGCGGAAGTCAGCGCAAAATAGATCGCGCAAATCAAGGCGGCGCGGACCGCGGGGCGACAATTCATGCCTTTCCGGTAAATGGGGCGCGCCTGCCCAAGGTCGAGTCTCAATTTGCCTCGCGCGCGCAATTTGATTGCATCGCGGGGGATGGACCCGGGAAAGCATCTTTTGATCGATGGTTCGAACATCATGCACGCGTGGCCGGAGTTGCGCGCGCTGCTCAAGCGCGATCGCCCGGCGGCCCGGTCGCGGCTTTCGCAGATGGCGGCCGCGCTCCATGACGCCGAGCATATCCGCGTGTCGCTCGTTTTCGACGGGCGCGGCCCGGACGTGGTGGTCGAGCGCCCGTCCGGACAGGACACTTTCGTTCTGCTCTATTCGCCCTCGGGCCTGACCGCGGACGACGTGATCGAGCAGATGGTGGGCAAGGCGCGCGCGCCGGACCAATGCCTTGTCGCCACGGACGACCGCGCCGAACGGCAGACGATCGAGGCCATGGGGGCGACCGGATTGTCCGCCGCCGACCTGGCGAGTTGGATCGAGCAGGCGGGCGGCCGCCAGCGAACGCAATTATCCGAGCGGAAGCGCGCGAATGAAAAAGAATGGCGCCGGCCGCCGCCGTAAGCCTACATTCGATCCCGATGATCTCCGCCCTCCGCCTCCGGCCCTGGCTCGTCGTCGTCCCGCTGCTGGCGTTTTTGCCGCCCGCCCGCGCGGACGCACCGCCGGGCGATGTCCGGCACGCCGACTATGAAGTGCATCCGCCGTGGATCAACCGTCCCAACTACGGCAATTTGCTCCGCGATGCCGAGGTGAGCGCCGCGGGCGAGACCGAACCCTACCACGCGTTTTTTGCCAATAGCGGCCGGCATGACAGCACGCCCGACCAATGGGAATACGCCGTGCTGCCGGCGTGGATCGATTTCAAGATGCCGGAGTTGCGCCCGGTCGCGGAGGTCCGGGTATGGATCCCGCCGTCTTCGGGCCCGCGGGTGTATCAATTTTATCTCGAGGGTTCGACTTACAACAAGGACTGGCGGATGCTCGCGGACCGCCGGGGCAACACCGCGGAGGCGACGCTGGCTCCGGTCGTCCTCACCCTGGACCACCCGGCGATGGTGCGATACCTGCGGCTCACGGTGACCGGCAATTCCAAGCCGGACGAAGGCGCGCGCATCTGGCAGGTCGAGGCGTTTGCGCGGCCGGTGCCGGTGGCGCTCGAAGGAGCCGTGGGCAGCATCGACCAGCGCTATGACGGGAGCACCGTGCCGCTGGCGGACGGCGCCGCCGCGTGGTCGGCGACCGCCTGGCGCGGCGAGCGGGTGAGCGGACAGTTTGTGATCTGGAGCGAGGGCGAACGGGACGAATTGCGCGCGGCGGTATCGGCGCTGACCGGGCCCGGCGGCGCGACCCTGCCGGCGGGCGCGGCGCGGACTTTTTTTGTGCGGCACGTGATGGCTGACGGTCATTATACGGGCGACGTGCTCGATACCTCTTCCCGATTGGATATGTATGCCGGCACGTACCGGCCGATCTGGCTGACGATCGATGTGCCGCGCGATGCCGCGCCGGGCACGTATACTGGGACGCTGACGGTTCGCGCGGACGGCGGCGGCAAAAAGTATTTCCCGCTGTCGCTCAACGTCCTGCCGGCGACGCTGCCGGCGCCCGCGGACTGGAGCTTCTTCCTCGATATCTGGCAGCACCCGTGGTCGATCGCCGCCTGGCACGGCGTGCCGCCCTGGAGCGAGGAGCATTTCCGCCTGATGCGGCCCTACCTCGCCCTGCTGGCCGACGCCGGCCAGAAGGTCATCACGACCACCATCACCGACCGCCCCTGGAATTTGCGCGATTACACCGACTATCATTCGATGGTGGAGCACGTTCGCGAGCCGGACGGCTCGTGGCGTTTCGATTACACGCGCTTCGACCGTTATGTGGAGCTGTGCATGTCCTGCGGCATCAACCGCCAGATTTCCTGCGTCTCGCTGCTCACCTGGGGTTATCTTTATTCCTACACCGACGCTGCCACGGGCGACGAAATCACGATCAACGCCGCTCCGGGCTCCGTCGCGTTCGTCGATTATTGGCGCCCGTTCCTGCGGGATTTTGAAAAACATCTGATCGCGAAGGGGTGGGCGGACCGGACGTGCATCACCATGGACGAGCCGGCGCCCGAAGGGGTGCGGGCCATCGCCGACCTGATGCGGGAAAACGCGCCGCACCTTCATTTCAGCCTCGCCGGCAACGAGCCGCCCTCGAAATTCAAGGGGCTCGATCTCCAGGATTACACCATCATCCTGCTCCAGGCGGGGGCGGAGATGCAGCAGGACATAGCCGCGCGCCACGCGCAGGGCCGCACGACCACGTTTTACGTGTGCATGGATCCGCTGCGGCCCAACAACTTTGTCAACAGCCCGCCGGCCGAGTCGGTGTGGCTCGGCTACTACACGGCGATCACCGGTTTCGACGGCATGGCGCGGTGGGCCCTGACCAACTGGCCGCGCGACCCGTTCCGGGACACCGGTTATTCACCGGTCTATGGGGAGCACGTGCTGCCGGCCGGGGACAGCTTTTTAGTCTATCCCGGCCCTATGAGCTCCATCCGCTGGGAAATGATCCGCAACGGCATTGAGGAGTGGGAAAAACTCCAATGGTTGCGCGACCATAACCACGGCGCGCTCCCTGCCGATTTGGAAAAGAGGCTAGAAGGCTTCCGCGACCCGACCGCATTGGGAGCGGATGATGCGGTCGCCC
>Ga0302325_10028160_pt1 | contig 11632 bp, 3 predicted proteins | sample Palsa_T0_2_FD_201948 | JGI IMG/M metagenome (GOLD analysis project Ga0302325, IMG submission 201948) | Peat permafrost microbial communities from Stordalen Mire near Abisko, Sweden - Palsa_T0_2 | ecosystem: Environmental > Terrestrial > Soil > Palsa > Peat permafrost | place: Sweden: Abisko... | reverse complement strand
GACCGTCGGCCGAACCTGCCGCTGGGCGCCCCAGCCGCTCACGCCGCTCAGCAAATGAAGCGCCTTTGCCGGCCCATTGCAGGGCAAGCGGACCGACTTGGGCATCTTGGGCGGGAACTTGCCGTTGGTCGAGTGGAGCAGGATCACGTTCGGCCGGCTCGTTCCCTCGGGATCGACGAACTGGAACGGGATTCCTTCGATCGACCGGCCCGACCAATCCGGCAGCGCCAGCCGCTCGGCGCGGCTCTCGGCCGAATAGAACATCCCCTGCGTGCTGGCGATCGTGGCCACGGGGCGCAAATCGAGCGGCAAGAATCGTCCGCGCTGCGTCAAAAACGCCAGCAAGTCGGCCAGCGCGTCGGGCGAAAGCTGTTTTTCGAATCCGTCGGGCATCAGCGATTTCTGGCTCGCCCGGAGCTCTTCGATGTTCTCGCGGAGAATTTCGTGCGTCTTCCCCTCGGCGTCGGTGAGCTGAATAGCGGTTTTCGTCTGGGCGCTGAGCAGTCCCGAGAGGACGCGGCCTTCGTCGGTGACGACGGAATACTGGCGGAAGTTCCCCTCGACGCTGCGGCTGGGATCGAGGATGTGAATCAGCAGCTCCTGCCGGGGATGCACAGCCATGCCGGTGAGATCGGGCCCGATGCGGCGTCCCTCGCCGCTGTGCATGTGGCATTTGGCGCATTGATTGGCGAACGCCAGCTTGCCGCGCAGCGGGTCGCCGCCCGAAAGCGTGAGCGGCGCCAGGGAGTCGATTACTTTCTGCCGGTCGGCGCTCGGCAATCCGCCCGATTGGGCCAACAGCGCCTTGGCCCGGGCCGCCAGCTTGGGATCGGGATGATCGGCCAGCGCCGTCCGCTCGTCGAGGGCCAGATCGCTGGTTGCGATCGAACGCCCCTCGAGCGCCTGGAGCAGCTCGGGCGTCCACTCGGCGCGACCCAGCAGCAATCCCACGATTTTGCGGCGCTGTTCGGGCGTGGCGCCGGCGAAGGCCGAAACGAGCGTCGGCCCGATCTCAGCGGACTGGCAACGCGAAACGGCGTCGAGCAAGCCGTTGACCAACGTCGGCGCCAGCCGCGGCGAGAGCAGTTCCAACAGCCGCCGCGCGGCTTCCGGTTTGCTCGGCTCGAGCTCCACAGCTTGCTGTGCGGCTTTGATCCGCGCTTCATCGGATTGGGCGGCGTCGCAGGCCGTGGCCAGGAGCGCGGCGCGGGTTTGTACGATCCGGGCACTGAAGGCCGTGCTCCCCAGCTTGCGCGCCAAGGCGAGCAGTTCGCTCCGCGAGCCGGCCGGCAATCGCTCGAACAGATTCACGAGTGCCTCGCTCGCGGCCGGATCGAGCGACAGCGGCGTGTTCTTGGGCCAGCCACGCGCAAGACCCGGCACGATCGTCTCGGCCATCGCCGGATCGCTCGGCGCCAGCGCGACCAGCAGCGTGCCGATGGCGTCGGTCGGCTTGCCGCGGGCAAAATGCTCGGCCAGGCGGCCGATCCAGGGGCGAGTGCGATCGTCGAGCGGCAGGCGCGGCCGCGGCTCGTCGTCCTGGTCCGGCGGCGTGGCGCGGGGGCGCGGGGCGGCGTCGGCCTTTGCGTCCCCGGCGCCGGCGGCCAATTGCAAAAGCGCGAACCGGTCGTGCGCCGCGGCGGCGGCCAGCGCCGCGTCGGGGATCCAGCGATCGCCCAGGTTTCGTGGCGCCGAGAGCGCCGAGAGCACGGCCTGGGCCGCGCTGGGCGATGGAGGCATTTCGGCGATCGCCAACAGCGCCGCCAATCGGGTTTGCGCGTCGGCGTCGTCGAGAACGCCGGCTGCCAGCAGTCGTTTCAACCCCTCGAGAGTCCGCGGCATATTCTGCGCGGCGATTCTCCGCACGCCGGCCGCCGGATGACGCAGCGCTTGCGTCACAGCGTCGAACCCTTGCGGATGCGCCTCATCGACCGCCGCCAGGCCGGCCAGAGAGCAAATCGCGTGCAGCGCCGCCGGACACGAGCCGATCGCGTCGAGCGTCGCCGTTCTGGTCAGCTCGACCAACCGCGGCGCCACGTCGCTCTTGCCGCGCTCGACCAGCAACCGCTGGGCCTGCATCCGCCACAAGAGATTGTCGGACCCCAGCGCAGTCGCCAGCGAATCCGGGTCCTCGGGATCGAGCTTCGGCGGCGCGGGCGATGGAGCGCCGCGATAGGCGACCCGGTAGATCCGGGCGCGCTGTTTATCGCGCAGCGGGGTGACGTAGGCGTTCCCTTTGCCGTTCTCGAATCCGTGCGGCGTGGGATTGTGCTGGACGATGTAGTTGTACCAGTCGATCACCCACAAATTCCCGTCCGGCCCGACTTCGGCCCAAATCGGCGCGGTCCACTCGTCGTCGCTGGCGAGTTGATTCCAGGAATTTCGGGTCACGAAGTCGCTGCCGCGCGGCTCCAGGAAGAACGTCGCCACCAGGTGGCCGGTCGGCTCGCAGACGAACGCCGTGCGGTTCCAATAGGTCCGGGGCCAGGTTCGAGCCGTGTACAGCGCGTGGCCCGATGCGGCCGTGAAACCGCCGAACCAATCGACCTGTCGCACTTTGTCGGTGATCGGCTCGATGTGGTTGTCGACCGCGGTCCGCTCCAGCACGCCGGGCGACCAACCTCGGACGGCTTCGTAGTAGCGATTGGGGATCGGCATGAAGACGCTGGGATTGCCGTTGGCGGTCGAGCCGAACACGAGCCCGCTCTCGTCGAAGCCGAGCCCCCAGGAGTTGTTGCTGGTGCTGCGGAGGAATTCGAGCTTCGAGCCGTCGGGCTTGAAGCGGAACAATCCTTGGCTGAACTGATGCTGCTCGCCCCCCACAACCCCCTTGAAGCCCGAATAGCCGACGATGCTCCAGATCCAATTATCGAAGCCCCAATGCAAGTTGCTCGGTCCGGAATGCGTATCGCGCGTGCCCCAGCCGTCGAGCAGCGTGACGCGCTGGTCCTCGCGATCGTCGCCGTCGGCGTCGCGCAGCAGCAGCGTCACCGGGGCCTGATGGACGATCACCCCGCCGCGAACCGGCAACAGGCTGGTCGGAATGCTAAGCCGCTCGGCGAACAGCGTGAACTTGTCCGCCCGGCCATCGCCGTCGGTGTCTTCGAGAATCCGAATTCGATCACGCCCCTCGCCGGGCGGCTGCAAGTCGTTGGGATAATCGGTCGATTCGGCGATCCACAATCGGCCGCGATGGTCCCAGGCCGCGGCGATCGGCTTGCCGATCTCGGGCTCGGCCGCGAAGAGGCTCACGTCGAATCCGCGCGGCGCCACGAGATGGCGCTGCGATTCGTCCGGCGCGACCGGCAATTGCATCTGATCGAGAGGCTCCAGATGTTGTCCCTTGGGCGTGTTCGGCGCATAGCGCGGGGCCTTGGCCGGCGCGTGGGCGAACGGCGGAAGTCCCTCGCGCGGCTTCATCCGGCTGTCGAACACGTCGCGCTTGGCGGCCCAGCGCACGCCGCGCTCGACCAGCGCCAGAAAGCCGCTCTGGCTCCAGCAGCGCTCGTCGTGACCGTAGGCGGTGTAAAACACCCGGCCGTTGCCTTGGGCGCGAACCCAGGTGTACGGTTCTTCGCCGGCGCCATTGGGCCGCGCTTGCAGCACGACGCGATCCTGGGCGTTGTGCCGGCGATGCACGTACGTTTCGTCCCAGGTTCGAAACGGCGCGAAGCCCTGCATGATCGGGTGATCCGGGGCGACGACGCGGGTTTCGAACTCGCTCGTCCCGTGGCGATCGAATTGCCCGCCGACCAGGGCGACGTAGGCCGGCGAGTTGTGGAAACAGTACGACGCGCAATGGAGCGCCACGAGCCCGCCGCCGACCTCGACGAAGTCGAGCAGCGCCTTTTCTTGCGCCGGCTCGATCCGCTCGATGTTGGCGTAAATCAGCAGCACATCATAGCTCGCTAGCGTCCGCGCGTTGAGATCGGCCAGTCGCTCGGTGTACGCGACATCGATCTGTCGTCCGGCCATGACGGCGCGGAGCAGCGAGGCGAGATTCGCCGGATGATGATGCCCCTGGTCGCCGAGAAACAGGACGCGAATCGGGGTTTCATCGGCCGGCGCCGCGTCGACCGGGGTCCCGGCAATCAGATCTTTCGGCGCTTCTTTCGGCAAGAGATTGCGCGTCTCGATCCGTTCAGGTTCCCGAGCCGAGCCCGGCGGCGCGGAACGAGGGGGCGAGTTTCCGCCCGGCGGCTGCGCCCAGCCCAATGCGGCGATCGCCGCCCCAACGAGACCCAGGAGGGTTGCCGCGCCGAGCCGCCGCCTGAGTCGTCGCCGAATTCGCATGAGAACGATTCCTGTAGGCTGCGTCCAAAAAACCCCGCCGCGCTTGCGAGTCGCGGCGCCAGTCGTCCGAACGAAGCGCCGCGCGCCGCCAAACGCTCCACAAAGTCGAGGCAAGGTAAAGCATCGATTGTAGCTGCATCCGGAGTCGATTGCGATTCTGGCGGCGGGGCCGAAGGCCACAGGCGGCAGGAACCCCAGCCGACGGCTGGGACCCTGGGCGCCGAGCCGCGCGCTGGCGGCCAGCCAGGCGTGGCGGCGCTCTGTTTCCCAAGGGAACCGGCCAACTTCGCCGCCGCCGAAACTCTCTTGCAGAAACTGGCGCCGCGGATAAGATCAGGGGTATTGCACGTCGGGGCCATTCATCGGCCCCCGGGACAGAGCGAGGGATGAGCCGCCTTTCGCGGCGGCTGTTCACTTCACCAGATCGCGTTCAGAACTCAGCCGTGAAAACTCCTGCGCGTCGAGGCGTCGCTGGCAGGCGAGAGGCGACGCCCGGCTATCCGTCCACTGCCCAGCGGACGCGGATCTCGTCGCCCGGCTTTACCTTGATCGAATTGCTGGTGGTCATTGCGATCATCGGCATTCTGGTGTCGTTTTTGCTCCCCGCCGTGCAGAAGGCGCGGGAGGTGGGACGTCAGGCGGCCTGCCAGGACAACCTCAAGCAGATCGGCATCGCCTTCAATACCCACGCCAACGAGTACGGCTGGTATCCTACCGGCGGCTGGGGCTCGAGCTGGTCGGGCGATTACCAGCGCGGCTACGGTAAGAAACAGCCGGGCGGCTGGTACTACAACATCCTGGCGTTCACGGAATCGGCCAGCATTCGCAAGATGGCGACGCCCTCCAATGTGGGCATGCCGTCGTTCATCTGCCCGACTCGCCGCGGCGTTCCGGCCGCGGCCTACAGCGACTACGCCGCCAACGGCGGGACGACCGCCGAGACTTGGCCTCCTACCAGCGCATACGCTGCCAACCAGTATGGCCCCGGCTTTCAGATCGGCGGCGGACCAAGCTCCGAGGCGATCGGCGATAGCCTGCCGAGCTTGAGCGCCGCCGGGGGCCCTTCCAATTGGAGTGGGATTCCCTGTCCGCCCTCGGGCTGGCCGCCGAACGATCCGAGCATCCCCTGGCCGCCGCCGGCGATCGTAGCCCCGACGTTGAATAATCCCGGCTCGGGACCGGCGGCCCCGCCAAATCCGCCCCTGCCGGAAATCGGTAATCTTTGCTGGCCCGATTGGGCGACCGGCGCCAATCCGTCGGTGGCGATCGCCAACGGCATCACCTTCCTGCGCAGCCAGATTCGGCCCAAAGACGTCACCGACGGCGTCAGCAAGACGATCATGCTCGGCGAAAAGTCGATGGCCGTGGGGGGCCTGAGCGACAGTTCCGCCTACATCGGCCACGCGAGTTACACGATTCGCTGGGAATCGACCGCTCCGGTTCCGGACCAGAACACCAACTCGAGCGCTTATGGCAGCGGTCACCCGGCCATCGCCTATTTCGTGTTCTGCGACGGCTCGGTGCACTCGATCCTGTTCTCGATCGACATGGCGACGTTTAAAGCGCTGGGCGGTCGCAACGACCGCCTGACGATCATCTCGAACGACATCGACTGAGGCGCCTGGCAGCGAACGCCGAGGGCGGACCGTCGGGCGGGATTCGTTGAGAGCCTATCCGAAAACCGTCGGGGACTGTCCCGATTTTGCGGGAGCAAAATGGGACTGTCCCCTTCTCCGAGAGTCACTTGCCGCCGGCCTGGGGCTCGCCGGTCAGCCGCAGGGTGACGAGCCGCACGTCCATCACCGATTTGCCGGGCACGCGCAGCGCCCGCAACGTGAGCAGCCCGCGCCCCGCCGACAGCGAAATCGTTCCCAGGTTCAAGGGGTGGAATTCCTTCATGATCGATTCCGCCTTGCGCGGCGCCCGGTCCTGGCCGGCGACCAGCGGCGGATCCCATCCCGGCGAGACCAGCCCCTCCAGCCGGTCGTCCTTGAAGCTCACCTCGACCAACGAGCCGGCGTCGGCCTCGGGGCAGGTGTAGTAGATCGTCACGCCGTACGCGCCGGCCGTGTGCACGTCGACATCCCACGTGATGCTGTCCTCGGGGCTCGTCCAATGCACGAAATAGGAGCAATTGGGCGCCGGCGAGCTACGGCGGACGCCGCCATGCGCGACGCCGTCGCGCGCCGGCAGCGGCGTCATCGGGAATTCGCGATAGCCGACCGGATACGCTCGATCGTCCGTCTGCGACGGGGGCAGGACATCCGCGCGCCAATCCGCGACCGCCTGCCGCAGCCGCGACGCGACCTCCGGTTGCTGGGCCGCGACGTTCCGCGTCTGGCCCGGATCGGCGCGCATGTCGAATAGCGCGCCCTGGTGATCCAAGCGGTATTGCTGCGTTCGCACGCTGACGCGTCCCGACTGGTGCGAAAAGAGCATTCGCTCGGGCCACTCGCCGCCGCTGTCGAACAACAGCGGCGAGAGATCCATTCCGTCGAGCGGCTGATCGCCAACGGGTCGAATGCCGGCCAGGCTGGTCAGCGTGGGGAGCAGATCGATCGCTCCGGCGATCCGCGGCGTGACGAGGCCCGGCTTGATCTTCCCGGGCCAGCGGACAAAGCACGGCACGCGCACGCCCCCTTCGTCGGTCGTGCCTTTTTGCCCTTTCATGCCGCCGTTCCATCGCGAGCTGGCGGGCCCGTTGTCGGCGAAGTAGACGACGATCGTGTTGTCGGTCAAGCGCAGCGCGTCGAGCTTGTCGAGCACGCGGCCGACGTTCCAGTCGATGTTCTCGCACATCGCCAGCACCGAGCGCGTCACGGCCAGATCTTCCTTGTCGCCGTAGGGACCGCGCATGGGAACCGGGTTATCCTTGTGCCGGTCCCAATAGGCGTCGGGCACGCAGAACGGCGAATGCGGAGTGTTGAACGGGACGTAGCAGAAGAAGGGTCGGCCGGCATTTTGTTCGATGAACTCGATCGCGTGGTTCGCCAGGTCGTCGGCGATGTAACCCTTGCCGCGCACGAAGACGCCGTCGTGCTCCAGCGGCGGATCGAAATACTCGCCCCAGTGCCCCGACGTAAAGCCGTAGTATTCGTCGAAACCGCGGGCCCGCGGATGGTAGGGCCATTGGCTGCCATTGTGCCATTTGCCGAAAGCGCCGGTGGCGTATCCGGCGGCGTGGAACGCGTCGGCGATGGTCTTGGCGTTGACATCGAGCCGTTCGAGCCCCGTGCTCACGCCCCGCACGCCGGAGCGCGGATGATAGCGGCCGGTGAGAAACTCGGCTCGCGTCGGCGCACACAACGGACAGACGAAGAACCGCTCGAACGTGGCGCCGGAGCGCGCCAGCGCGTCGATTCGCGGCGTGTGGAGATTCGTGTTCCCCTGAACGCTCAGGTCGCCCCAGCCTTGATCGTCGGTCAAGATCACCACGACGTTGGGCCGGTCGGCGGCCGACGCCACGGTCGCGGCCATCGCAGTCGCGATCAACGCGGCGACGGCGATCGACGCGCAGGCCACGATCCGCTGCGCGCCGCCGCTGCGCTCTAGAGGCAATCGAGCCGTTCGCGCCGCCATGTGTCGGTTCTCCCTGTTTTGCGAACATTCAATCGGCAAGAAAGGGCCGCGGATACGCGCGGATGCACGCAGATCAGACAGGGGACGCGCGGTGGACGTCCCTCGTGTTCCTTGCTCCGATCCGCGTGCATCTGCGCGTATCTGCGAGGATAACTTCCTGGGATCGAGATTATTTTGGGTTGCGGCCGGCGATCGCGGCGGGGCAAAATCCCATCTAGGTCGAACGCCGGTCCCCCGCCCGCGGCTATCCGCCGTAATGAATTATGTGATAATATCTTACAGCACAATAAGCGTCCTGCGGAGCGGCTCGCCGGAACCGCCCCGCCGGAAAGGGGTTTATAATAGACGGGTGGCCGCCGAGAATGAACGCTCACGTCGGCTTTTTTCATTAGGCTCATCGCGAGGCGGTCTATGAAGCGGGCAAAATTCGCTTCGTGCGTCGGAATCGCGTCGGCCGCGACGGTGTGGATCGCCTCGGCGGCTCTGTCCTCGGCGGAACAAGCCCGTCCGGGTCAAAAGGCTGCTGGCGCCGGGGCGCGGATGCAGGCCGTCGCGTCGCAAGGCCCGACCGCCGGCCAGGGGTCCAACGGCTCGCCAAGTCAGCCGGGTCGCAAAATCGAAGCGGGCCCCAAGCGCACCGCGACCCGCGCCGCGTCGATGCCGGAGCCGAAGATCACCAAGGAGGGGGCGGCGTTCTTCGAGAACAAGATTCGCCCCGCCCTGGTCCATTACTGTTACGAATGCCACTCCGGCGACCCCGGCAAGGCCAAGGCGCACTTTGTCGTCGACACGCGCGACGGCATGCGCCGCGGCGGCGACTCGGGCGTGGCCTTCGCGCCGGGGCACTCCGACGGAAGCTCGCTGATCGAAGCGCTGCGTTACGAAGGGCTGATGATGCCCCCCAAGGCGCAGCTCCCGGAAGAAATCGTCGCCGATTTCGTTTCTTGGATCGACATGGGCGCCCCCGATCCGCGCAGCGGCAAGGCGGCGAATCCCAAGAACAAGATCGATCTGGCCGAAGCCCGCAAGTATTGGGCGTTCAAGCCGCCCAAAGCCGTCAAGCCGCCGGCGGTCAAGGATTCGGCCTGGCCGCGGACCGATGTCGATCGATTCCTTCTCGCTCGGCTCGAGCAGGAGCAGCTCGACCATGCGCCCGACGCCGATCGCGCCACGCTCGTGCGGCGGGTCTCGTTCGATCTGACCGGCTTGCCGCCGACGCCGGAAGAAATCGACGCCTTTGTGGCCGACAAAACACCGAGCGCGTTCGAGAAGGTCGTCGATCGCTTGCTGGCCTCGCCGCAATTCGGCGAACGTTGGGGCCGGCACTGGCTGGACGTGGCCCGCTACGGCGAGTCGAGCGGCAGGGACCGCAATCTGCCGTATCGTTATGCCTGGCGCTATCGCAACTATGTGATCGACGCGCTCAATCAAGACAAGCCGTTCGATCGATTCATCGTCGAGCAGCTCGCCGGCGATCTGCTGCCGGCCAAGAACTCGGCCGAGAGCGACCGGCTCGAAACCGCCACCGGCTTTCTGGCCATCGGGCCCAAGGCCGCCGACGCCGTTAAGCCGGAGCAGTTCCGGATGGACGAGGTCGACGACCAGATCGACGCTACATGCCGGGGATTCCTGGGCATGACCGTGGCATGCGCCCGGTGTCACGACCACAAGTTCGATCCGATTCCGACGGCCGACTATTACGCGATGGCCGGGATCTTCCACAGCTCGCAGACGTATTCGGGCATTGCTCCCGGCCGCAAGACCGCGCTCGACGAGCGTCTCGTCGGCCTCAAGAGCGCGCGGTCGCTAGCCTCGATCTCGCCCGACGACGTCAAAGCCGAGCAGCAGCGCCGGCAAGAGATCGACAGCCTGACCGAAGAGATCAAGGAGCTGCGCAATCCGCCCAAGGCTGCGAAGGACAAACCCGGCAAGAAGCAAAGCGGGAGCGCCGTGCGGACCAACCCCCTGGCGGGAAAGAAAGGGGACGGCAAAGACCGCCGCGCCGAGATCAAGGAGCTGGAGGAAAAGCGCGACGAACTGGCGGCCGTGCCGGTCAAGACCGTCGAGCTGGCGATGGGAGTCCACGACGCCGAAGCCCCCGCCAACGTCAATGTGCTGGGGCGCGGCGATCTCGCCAACAAAGGGCCCGAAGCGCCGCGCGGAGTGCTGACCGTGCTCCGCACCGCGCAGACGCCGCAGATCGGTCCGCGACACAGCGGCCGGCTCGAGCTCGCCCATTGGATCGCCAGCCGCGATAATCCGCTCACGGCGCGGGTGTTCGTCAACCGCGTCTGGAGCCATTTGTTCAGCGACGGACTGGTCGACACGGTCGACAACTTCGGCGCGCTCGGCAACGAGCCGAGCCATCCCGAGCTGCTCGACGCGCTGGCCGCGCAGTTCATGGACCAGAACTGGTCGACCAAGAAGCTGATTCGCTCGCTGGTGCTGACCCGGGCCTATCAAATGAGCAGCCGGTTCGACGAAGCGGCCGGCGCCAAGGATCCGGCCAACCGGCTGATGTGGCGGATGTCGCCCCGGCGGCTCGACGCCGAGGAGATTCGCGACGCCATGCTCGCGGCCTGCGGTCAGCTCAAGCTCGACCGGCCCGAAGGCTCGCCGATGCTGGAAGCCAACAACAAGAATATCGCCGCGGCCAAGAACGCCGCCCCGGGGGACGTGCGCAGCGTCTATCTGGCGATTCCGCGGAACGGAGTTCCCGAGTCGCTGCAAGCGTTCGACATGGCCGACCCGGACCTGATCCTGGGCAAGCGGGACGTCACGACGTCGCCGACGCAAGCGCTGTTCCTGCTGAACAATCCGCTGGTGCTCCGCTGTTCCGAACAGATGGCTCGCCGCTTGCTCGGGCAAAAGGAGCTGAATTCGGCGGCGCGGATCGAACTGGCGTACCGGCTCACGCTCGGTCGCCGACCGAGCGAAGACGAAGCGTACACCGTGGGACTTTATCTGAAGGAATATCGCGACGCGCTCGAAGCGCATCCGAAGTCCGCGCAAACGGCGGCGGTGGCCGCCTGGGCGAGCTTCTGCCAGACCCTGTTCGCAACCGGCGAATTCCGTTACGCCTATTAGATCGGATCCGAGAACCGTCTCGGAGAGGGGGACAGTCCCATTTTGCTCCGAGGACTCCGCAAAATCGGGACAGTCCCCGACGGCCCTCGGATAGGCACTTAGAGGTCGTTTATGCGATCCGACTGGTTCAACTTTGTATCACGCCGACAGTGGCTCAAGACCGCGGCTTGCGGCGTCGGCTACCTGGCCTTCGCCGATCTGTGCGCCAGCGTCGCCAAGGCCGCCGAGAGCGCCGGCAGCCCGCTGGCGGCCAAAAAGCCGCATTTCACGCCGCGGGCCCATCGCGTGATCTTTCTGTTCATGTCCGGCGGTCCTTCGCACGTCGACACCTTCGACTACAAGCCCAAGCTGGCCTCCGATTCCGGCAAGAGCGTCGATGGCGGCGGCGGGCGCAAGCTGCTGCGCAGCCCCTTCGAGTTCAAGCGGCACGGCAAGAGCGGGCTGTACCTGCCCGAGATCTTTCCCAGCCTGGCCGAGCACGCCGACGAATTGTGCCTGCTCAACAGCATGTACACCGACACCGCCGTGCATCCCCAGGCGCAGATCCAGTTGCACACCGGCAATTTCCGCTTCCCGCGTCCGTCGATGGGCGCCTGGACCCTGTACGGCCTGGGGACCGAGAACACCGAGCTGCCGGGCTTCCTGGCGATCAATCCTGGCGGCAGCGCCGACA
>Ga0302325_10028159_pt1 | contig 11632 bp, 11 predicted proteins | sample Palsa_T0_2_FD_201948 | JGI IMG/M metagenome (GOLD analysis project Ga0302325, IMG submission 201948) | Peat permafrost microbial communities from Stordalen Mire near Abisko, Sweden - Palsa_T0_2 | ecosystem: Environmental > Terrestrial > Soil > Palsa > Peat permafrost | place: Sweden: Abisko... | reverse complement strand
ATTTGCTGGCTGGGGTTTTCAAATCTTCGCTCGATCACTCTATTACTAAGGTTTGTAAGGTCTTTCCCTCTTCTCAATCAATAATAATTTTATTGGTTTTGTCTCAGAATATGCTTTTCCTTTTTCAACATTCCAAATCACCGGTCTTTCCTGGGTATGTGGCAATCATTTTACCTGGCTCCATAAAATGCGCTATGTATTCTGTGGGAATGGACAGCCTCTTTTTTTCTGGCTGAAGAGTTATCTCCACCATTCGAAAGTGATCATTGAAATTCATAGAACCTTGATTGCATTGATGCGGATTCAGAACCACTCTGCTTTTTCGAAACTCTTTTCAAATGATGCAGATCCTCCGCCATCGCAAAGTCTACTTTCGCTGACTGTCGCAGCTTCAACCCTTCCAGTAAAATTATAAAGCAACAAGGTATCCTCCGAGCAATTACTTCCAAGCACTTTGATTTCTACAAGCCGCACCTGTGAAATTTTGGTATCCGATTGTGGAGTAAGCTAAGACACTCTCTTGAGATAACCAAAATATCCCCCACCCTGTGGCATCAAAACGTCCAAAAATAAGCGAACCTTGCGTGTCAAGTATTTAACCGTAAATTTTCTATACGAACAGAGCAAGCCCGCTCTCATTCAGTGTGAGGGCAACATTATAACACCAAAACTAAAAAAGTATGAAAACAACTAAACTCTTTGCTGTATCCATTGTCGTATGGATAACTATGTGCTCCTATTCAAGTTTTGCTCAGAAATCACCGGACATTATGAAGAACGAGAAAGCCATTAAAGAATATTATGCCGCGTATGAGAAAAAAGATTGGCATATGATGGAGATGATTCTCGCTGACGGGTTTACGTTTACCAGCCCGGCGGGTGATGACCATATTGATTTGAAGCTATACAAAGAAAGGTGCTGGCCAAATTCAACGAATACAAAAAAATTTGATTTGGTAAAGGTTACTATCGATGGAGACGATGCCTTTGTATTATACAATGGCTGGACTACCGGCGGTAAATTATTCCGGAATACCGAGCATTTTAAATTTAAAGAAGGAAAAATAGTGGAGAATGAATGTTTTTTTGGAGCTGGTATAAATTTTCCCAATTCAGGAAAATAAAAACTCAAGTCAGTGAAATGATTTTTGCCCTGACCAGAAAGGCAACGCTTAGTTGCCTTTCTTTTGCGGCTCATTCAAATGATAGCTTCCATTCGACACCGGGAATGCGCTCACGGTTTTTCGATATCCACACCGGTTACCTCTATATCCCAATGGGCCTCCAGGATTTCGAAACGATGCTGCTCGTCCTTTTTGAGTTTTTCAAGGTCAGGATATAAGGCTTTTTTATACGGCTCAGTAAGGTTTGGATCGAAGGCCGCCCGGCTGTTCTTGAAAACAATCGTGATCCGGTAATCCCAGCGACCATCTTCGGTTGCATGTTGCCGCGGTTTTTCTGCCTTGACTGAAATTATGTCTCCCTTCTCAACCGCTTTCTTTAATAAGGGATAGTGATTCTTCTTCCACAGGGAAATGAACTCGTCGGCGAATCCCCATTTCGCACGGTAATAATTTTCAATAATAAAGGTGTCGTCGGCTGATTGTCCTTTTGAGCTCAGCACGGAGCCAAGTAGAACCAGAAGTAGCAGATATCTTTTCATGGGATTTGGATTTTATGATGAAAGGGGCATTACGGGAAGCACCCTTTGTCTGTTTTCGCAGCAAATTAGTTATATTTTTCCTATAAATCAGTTTAGTCTATAGCTATAATGGATTAATATTGCGTGCCTTTGTTTCGCCGCTGATTTCCGGGAATTTAAGCGGCTCCACGGAATTTTTTTAGTGCAGGACACATTGCCGAAATGAAAGCAGTATTTTTATATCTCTGACTTAATTTTTTAATCAAACAGACAGTGTATGTCCTCTTTTGTAATTTCTCACGAACATCCGGACTGGTTCAAACCTTTATTTGCTGAGCTGGACAAGCGCGGAATTCCCTACGAGACGGTAAACCCTGCAGCCCATCATTTTGCTATCGAAGGACCGAAGCCTGATTTCGATTTGTTTTTTAACAGAATGAGCCCTTCCGCTTATTTGCGTGGAGGTGTGCAGGGAACTTTCTATACCCTGAATTATTTGAAATTTCTCGAAGATCAGGGCGTAAGAGTGATCAACGGGTACCAGGCTTTTACCTATGAAACATCAAAGGCGCTTCAATTGCTGCTGATGCAACGTCTCGGTATCCGCTACCCCAAATCAAGAGTAGTTAACCATGTGTCGCAGATCGAGGTCGCAGCGGAAGGCCTTCGGTTTCCAGTTGTTGTCAAGGCGAACATCGGCGGAAGCGGCGCGGGCATCGAGAAATTCAATACGATACAGGATATGCGGGAGGCAATAAAATCAAATAGGATCGACCTTGGTATTGATCACACTGCCCTTGTACAGGAGTTTATTCCCGCACGAGGCGGTTACATAACACGGGTGGAGACCTTGGGAGGCAAGTATCTGTACGGCATCCGAGTCTATACCACTGGCGAAAGTTTTAATCTGTGTCCGGCGGACATTTGCCAGACTACCGCAGGACAGGAACTGGTGCGTAACGCGTGCGCCCTGGATGCACCAAAGAATGGATTGAAAGTCGAGGCGTTCACTCCTTCAGCCCAAATCATTTCAGCCATTGAGACAATCGTAAAGCACAGCAAGATCGACGTGGGAGGGATTGAGTACATCATTGATGACCGTGATGGTGAAGTTTTGTATTACGACGTGAATGCGCTGTCAAACTTTGTTGCCGATTCGGTAAACGTCATTGGCTTCAATCCGCACGAACGGCTCGTCGATTTCCTTGAGCAACAGGTAACGGAGAACGTTTTAACCCGATAATATGAAATACGGATATTGGTTGCCGGTTTTCGGCGGGTGGCTGCGCAACGTGGAGGATGAAAATATGCCGCCGACGTGGGATTATGTAAAGCGTCTTGCGATCAGAAGCGAGGAAATCGGATTCGATCTCTCTTTAATTGCCGAATTAAACCTGAACGACATCAAGGGTGAAGGTGCCCCGTCGCTGGACGCCTGGTCGACCGCTGCTGCTCTGGCGGCCGTGACATCCAAACAGGAACTGATGGTCGCCGTAAGACCCACGTTTCACAACCCGGCCTTGCTGGCCAAGCAGGCTGCCAACATTGATCACATCAGCAACGGAAGAATTTCTCTGAACCTTGTTTCATCCTGGTGGAAAGATGAGGCAGAAAAATACGGAGTGAATTTCGAGCAGCACGATGACCGCTATGGGCGCTCGTCGGAATGGCTCGACGTGCTGGACAACGTTTGGAAGAAAGATCACTACTCTTTCGAAGGCAAATATTATAAGGTCAAAGACAACGTTCTGCAGCCAAAACCTTTAACCACTCCGCGGCCGCCGATCTACGCCGGCGGTGAATCTGAAGCAGCAAAAGAACTTATCTCTTCCAAGTGCGACGGCTATGTTATGCATGGCGATTCACCCGAGCTGATCGCTAAACGGATCAATGACCTGAGTGAACGACGGGATAAAAAGAATCTGCCGCCAATGAAATTCGGCGTTGCCGCCTACAGCATTGTCCGCAGCACGGAACAAGCGGTAAAACAGGAACTCGACAGGATTACCAATGTGAAAGAAGGCAGTTCAGGTTATAAAAATTATCAGCAATGGCTTTCCGGCACGCAGCTCGACCAGCATGTTTCGCTCTACGACTACTCCGTTTCGAACCGGGGCCTCAGGTCGGGACTGACCGGGACGCCTGCCCAGGTACAGGACGGGATCGGAGAATTTGAAAAAATTGGCGTTGATTTTTTTCTGCTGCAATGCAGTCCGCAGCTCGAAGAAATGGAGCGTTTTGCAGAAGCTGTGATTGATTATCGGCATGCGTAGATAGGCGCACAATTAAGCTAGAAACGCACGGCCACCATTCAAACTTCGCTGAGTGCTACACCGGTAAATAACTTCCCTTTTGCCTTCATGCAAGCCCCGCTAAGAAATAAACAAAAGGTGAAATGAAAAATAACACAAAAGGAAATGTTTGGCTGGTGATCGGTGCTGGCAGGGGAATGGGTTTAGATATCGCAAAGGCAGCATTGGCCGCTGGTCACAAGGTGGTTGTAACCGGCCGTAATAAGGACCGAGTTGCAAAGGCCGTTGATCAGAATGAAAATCTTTTGGTAGTGCCGTTGGATATCACCAAATCAGCCGATGCTGAAGCCGCCGTTAAAGCAGCCGTTGATCGGTTTGGTCGCATCGATGTACTCGTGAATAACGCCGCGAACTTTGTTGCTGGATTTTTTGAGGAGCTGACTCAGGAGCAAATTGGTCAGCAACTTCATACAAGCCTGGTCGGACCGATGATTGTAACACGCGCTGTTCTTCCGGTCATGCGCAAGCAGCTTTCCGGGCACGTCATTTCAATCTCGTCTACTGCTGGCCTCACCACCTTTGATTTCTGCAGTGCCTACTCTGCGTCGAAATTCGGGCTTGAGGGCTTTATGACAGCACTGCAATCCGAGGTTGCGCCGTTTGGCATTAACACAACCATTGTCAACCCCGGTTTCTTCCGCACCGAATTGCTTACCCAGGAATCGACAAATTATGCCGATCATCCAATTGACGACTATAATGAGCGAAGGGAGCAGCAAATGAAATTCCGGAAAAGTGCGAATGGTCAGCAATCGGGTGACCCAGCGAAACTCGCCCTGGCTTTACTTAAAATAGCGGCAGAAGAAAAACCTCCTTTGCGCTTCATTGCTGGGGCAGATGCAATTGGAACGGCGGAGCAGGTAGCAGCTACTCTTCAGCAACAGCTCAATGCGTATCGGGAACTTTCTTCGTCTCTTTCCTTTTGACAAAGCGATCGAAAATACATTTTGGGTAATTTCTCTAAAAAGGATGTAAATGAAAGGCCTCAGAGCTATGGCAATCTGAGCAATTGTAAGTCAAGCCCCGGGATTTTCGAGAAGCCTTTATCAGAATCGGTAAATTCATGGTAACTTTGTTGGCAGGCGGGTGTTCGAGGATTTATTTTCCTTTGCCCTTAGAACGTTCCTATTCTTTTCGTATTTCATACCATAGTTCTACCATTCCGCTCTTATAGGCTGTCACGTTTTTCAGGTGTAATGCCTGTTCCAGTCCGATGCGGTCAAAAAATAGGGTTCCGTCACCCAAAATAATCGGCAAAACCGATAACCTTATTTCGTCTGCCAACTTCAAACAAATGAAATCTTTGGCGAGCATAGCACCGCCTACAAGCCATACATTTTTGTAGTTTGGTTTTAGTCGTTCCTTCACAAGCTTGGTCAGGCTGCCTGAATAAATTTCAATGTTCGGTCTGTCAATCGGCAGCTTTCGGTGAGTGAGTACCAGGGTCGGCACATCTCCGTAAATCCACCCGTACGATTTTGAAAGGGCCAAAGCATGTTCATAGGTCCGGGAACCCATTACATAGCAGTCTATTGTTTTGAGAAATTCCTCCGCATTTTGTTCGGTAACTCCCTTCTCGAAATAGTCGGATGTCTCAAACCACGAAACGCTATTGTCTTTTTTAGCAATAATGCCGTCAACACTTGAAACCATATGTATTGTCACTTTACATTCGTCGGCTGTCATTTGTCAATAGATTTTGTCGAACGGTTGCCTTGTTAACGTTACACTAATTCAAATATACTTATTATGTGGAGCATGTTCTGCGGAGGTGCCAGCTCAACAAAGGCGGAAGCCTTGGCAGGTAGGCTTCGAGAGTTCTAAGCCACCGAATTTATTCTGAAGAGGGCTTAATGTCTTTTTACCGTGCCTTGCAACATTTTTCGAACAATGCGCGTCATATCGGAAAACAATCAATCATGAAACTCCTGCTCGCGTTTTCGTTGTCAATTTTTATCCTATTTGCTCATGCCCAGAAATTGTCGCTACCCGCATTGAAGGATTCGATAAAAAAAGTGATGGAAGAAAAGCACATTCCGGGCATCATGATCGCCCTGGTAAACACAGACTCCGTGATATGGGCTGGCGGGATTGGAATGGCCGACTTGGAAAAGAAAATCCGGGTCACCGAAAACAGTCTGTTTCGGATCGGATCTATTTCGAAAAGCTTCGCAGCGTTGGCTATTCTCAAGCTGATCGGCGAAAACAAATTCAGGCTGACTTCGAAGCTGGCCGACCTTGCACCCGAAATTCCTTTTAAGAACCCTTGGGAAAATATCGCGCCCGTGCGGGTCATTAACCTTTTGGAACATACTGCAGGTTTTGATGACATGCACTTTGCCAATTTCGAGAACGAGGAAGGTTCGCGGAGGTCAACCTTGCAGCAGGCCCTTCAGCATGTCAACACCCTTCGCTCACGCTGGAAACCGGGAACACGGATGTCATACTCCAACCCCGGATATGCCATCCTCGGGTATATCGTCGAGAAATATTCAGGAATGAAATATGAAGACTATATCGCAAAGGTTGTCTTTGCACCTCTGCAAATGACCCAAACTAATTTTGAGTATGCCACCCAGGCCCCCTATGCGAAAGGCTATTCGTTCGACGGGAAGAATTATCATGAAGCGCTGCCGGTGGCCATTAATGGAAATGCGGCGGGTGCCATCAGCTCATGTGCGACTGACATGGCCAATTATGTGAGAATGTATCTTAACCAGGGTCGCGTGGATACCCTACAATTATTTCCGGCGGCCATCTTTCGAGACATTGAATCCAGCCACAGCACGCTCGCCGGCGAGGCAGGGATGCACACCGGCTACGGGTTGGCCAATTATTCCAAAATGATAGGCAAGAAAGTGAAGGAGTATTTCCGCGGGCATAACGGCGGCATCAACGGATTTACTTCTGATTTTGGATACAGTCGCACATGGAAAGTTGGCTATGCGATCAGCTGTAATTATGAAGGCGGCACCGGCCGGATTGCCGGACTTGTCGTGCAGTATCTCCTGCAGGGAAAAACCAGCGAAGAACCATCGCCGCATCAACTCAATAAGAAACTGTTGGCAGGATACGAAGGAACCTATGTGCTGAACAGCAATCGCAATGAGATCTTGAAGTTTGGGGAAGACGTCATGGCTACCGCCAATCTTTACATCCGTAATGATACGCTTTTCTACCATGAATTTCTAAGCCCTCGAACAGCGCTGATCCCGGTCACTGATTTCCAGTTTAGAAAAAAAGGCGAGCTCGCCCCCACGTTTATGGTGACTCACGATGAAGGTGCCGATGTTTGTTTCAATGGCACCGATTGCCTCATCCGGGTAAGCCCTGCCAAAATATGGACACTTAGAATTGCCATTGGACTCACTCTGGTGCTTGGACTGAGCCTGGTTCCCTTCGTAATCTCGTGGATTGTCATGGCAATGGTCAGGAAATTGAGTGTCCGTGAGTTGCTCATTCGCTCTCTGCCGCTGATGGCATTCCTGTCGTTTGCGCTCATGCTTTATGCGACCGCCAACCTTCTAGACCTGAAGAACATCGTTACGGGCAGTAAAATAAACGGGCTGACGCTTACCATCTTCATCTCAAGCCTGCTATTGCCGCTGTTCGCCTTTGCCGCTATTTTAACGGCTGTCATGAATTTTTCGCATGTCCGAAGCCGCTTGGCATGGTCGTATGTCTTCGCGTCCGCTGCCGGTTTCTGTTTTCTAAGCCTGTGGTTGTATCAATATGGGTGGATAGGTCTCAGGATGTGGACGTATTGATTTGGGGAGTACCTGTTAGGCTGCTTGGCAATGCCGCGTATTGCAAATAGAGAACATTTTCTTACTTTCGATAAACGTTCCGAAAAAGTCGAGGAACTATCCCAATGAAGAAAGATCCAATAAAGTAGCCTGAACCATAACTTAAATTTCAGAAACGATGAGCAAACCTGTAGACAATGTCCCCAAATGGGTCCGGATAGTGGTTGGTATTTTAGCGCTCATGAATATTGCTTTTGGGCTGGCAAGCTACTTTGATATGTCGGTGCTATATAAAGATGGGGCGGGACTTGACCTCACCAATGCAATTCTCAGAAATGCAAATTTTGAATTTGCCGCAAGAAACCTCGCCATTGGTTTATCCCTGGGATTTGTAACCGTTATTAAGGGTGCTCCTGAAGCCCTGATAATTTTAACGATTACGAGAGCGTTAATAGAGATTCAAACTATTATTATGTCAGTGGTTCAGGGAAACATTCATGTCATGTTGCTGATACCGCTTGCTTTTTTAGCCGTTGAAATAGCCATCATCAGAACTTTAATAGGGGTGATAAAGAAAGCAGAGGAACAACTGAAAAATTGAATCCTACTTCTTTTTCCATAAAATAACCTGACCATTTGTGGTATTGGACCTGGCGGGACTAAAATGCTGCTTCAAAAGACTCAATTGAGTGCACGACTGTTGTAACCGTGAGCTTTATTTTTCTTTCCGTTCAAAATCCAGAGACACTAAAACTGAAACTATAAAAATAATGGACGGAACGATAAAGTACGTATAGTGATCTTTCAAAATGTAATGAGTGCCTATCGCGCCCAGCATAATGATACCAATCAGTATGCTTCCGAATCGCTTTGAAGTGCTGGCGGTCATCAATAGCAGTACGCCGCCGGTAAATTCAATTGTTGCTACAACATAGAAAAACCATTGCGGGTAATTGGCCCGGTTAAAAACGGACTTTGACGCCTGATCCAGGTTAGTGTATTTTAGAAGGCCTATGGCGATGAATGAAATGCCTATTATCCAAATCAAGATTACCCGTATGCGTTTCATATAGTTTTTTGTAATTATACTAAAGGTATCTCTTTCCTCGGAAATTTCTACGTTTCGCAAACAATACCCGTTTTGGCGCAAGGTCTTGGGTTTCTGAGAGGGTAGAGGAGTGTCTTGTGCTTTTTATGGTTTAGTCGTCGGAGGTAATGGGTAAGTTTATGGACGGGTAAAACAGCGCAATAAAATCATTGTCTCTCTTACCGTAGCAGATCGCGAGACAGCGGCGTGTGTGAGCGTTATAGATATTAACTATATTAGTATAAAAATAATCAATTTGATTTATTACCCGTACGGCGGTAATCTTGAAACGATTTAGGAAAGGCACTTAATCAATCAATAAAAAATGGAAAAACATACACATGACGGATCAATACTATCCCACGTTAATGAAAAAGATCAAGTCCAATGCCCTTTTCACGGTGGACCCCTAAAGCAAAGCGCAGGAAACGGCACGAACAACCGCGACTGGTGGCCCAGTCAGTTGAAGTTGAACATCCTTCGCCAACACTCCGCTCTCTCCAACCCGATGGGACAGGCGTTCAACTATGCGAATGAGTTCAAGTCACTCGATTTCAAGGCGTTGAAGAAGGACATCTTCGATTTGATGACAACATCTCAACCCTGGTGGCCGGCCGACTTCGGTCACTATGGGCCGTTCTTCATTCGCATGGCGTGGCACTCAGCCGGAACATACCGCATCGCCGACGGACGTGGTGGCGCCGGCTTCGGTACCCAACGCTTTGCGCCACTCAACAGTTGGCCCGACAATGCAAACCTCGACAAGGCACGCTTGCTTCTTTGGCCGATCAAGCAGAAGTACGGAAAGAAGATTTCGTGGGCAGACCTGATGATCCTCACGGGCAACTGCGCCCTGGAGTCGATGGGCTTTACGTCGTTTGGCTTCGGCGGCGGGCGGGAGGATGTTTGGGAACCTTCCGAAGACATCTACTGGGGTTCTGAAACAGAGTGGCTGGGAGACAAACGTTATACCGGCGACCGCGAACTGGAAAATCCCCTGGGCGCTGTTCAGATGGGTCTGATCTATGTGAATCCGGAAGGCCCTAATGGAAAACCGGATCCGCTCGCATCGGCCCATGACATTCGCGAAACCTTTGGCCGCATGGCGATGAATGACGAAGAAACGGTGGCGCTAATTGCCGGCGGGCACACCTTCGGCAAAACCCATGGGGCACCAGCCGGAGCGAGCATTGAGCAACAGGGTCTCGGTTGGAAAAATACATTCGGCAGCGGCCATGGAGTAAATACAATTACCAGTGGCCTTGAAGGCGCATGGACGACGACACCAACGAAGTGGAGCAACAACTATTTCGAAAACCTGTTCGGATATGACTGGGAGTTGACGAAAAGCCCTGCCGGTGCGCATCAGTGGAGACCGAAGAATGGCGCAGGCGCGGGTTTGGTGCCGGATGCGCATGACCCGTCGAAGCATCACGCACCATTTATGCTTACAACGGATATCGCATTAAAGGTGGATCCTATCTACGAAAAAATCTCCAGACGCTTCTTCGAGAATCCGAAGGAACTCGCCGATGCTTTCGCCCGCGCATGGTTTAAGCTGACGCACCGCGATATGGGTCCACGCGCGCGTTATCTCGGACCCGAAGTGCCTGCCGAAGAATTGATCTGGCAAGATCCTATTCCAGGGGTTACACACAAACTGATTGACGATAAAGATATCGCGGCACTGAAAAGCAAAATACTTGCTTCCGGACTGTCTGTATCCCAACTGGTATCTACGGCCTGGGCGTCAGCATCGACGTTTCGCGGTTCCGATAAACGCGGCGGCGCAAATGGTGCACGCATTCGCCTGGCCCCTCAAAAGGATTGGGAGGTAAATAATCCGGCTCAACTCGCGACTGTGCTCAAAACGTTGGAAGGTATCCAAAAGGAGTTCAACAGCGCTCTGCCTGGCGGAAAGATGGTTTCACTTGCCGACGTGATTGTTCTGGGCGGATGTGCAGGTATTGAGAAAGCCACGAAGAATGCCGGTCTTGACGTGAAAGTGCCCTTCATGCCAGGACGTGCCGATGCCTCGCAAGAGCAAACCGACGTGGAATCATTTGCGGTGCTAGAGCCCGCTGCCGATGGCTTCCGCAATTATTTGAAGACCAAACACACTGCATCTGCCGAGGAATTGCTGATTGACAAGGCTCAATTGTTAACGTTGACTGCACCCGAGATGACGGTTCTCGTGGGCGGCATGCGCGTTCTGAATACGAACTTCAATAACGCTAAACATGGCGTCTTCACCAAGCGTGCAGAGGCCCTCACCAACGACTTCTTTGTGAATCTGCTCGACCTGGGCACGACCTGGAAGGCGACTTCAGACTCGCAAAATGTTTTTGAGGGACGCGATCGAATGACGGGCGAAGGTAAGTGGACGGGCACCCGCGTTGATCTCATCTTTGGTTCTAACTCAGAGCTTCGGGCCCTGGCTGAAGTGTATGCATGTGAAGATTCTAGAGAGAAGTTCGTGCAGGATTTTGTGGCAGCGTGGAGCAAGGTGATTAACCTTGATCGCTTTGACCTGGCGTGATTTCAGAAATGTATTACTCTGAGCGTGCTTTTCATGATAGCAGCCTTCAAATTGCCGCGTAAAATTGGTTAGTGGGGGGAATCTTCAGCGCTGAGATAAACCTGCTGCTTACCTCTCATTTTAGCAGGTTTTTCGAAGCCTGAAACTTCCAGGCCGGGCGCCATATGCCGATTTGAAGGCGCGGCAGAAGGCACTCGTATTTTCAAAGCCGCACTCCCAGGTTATTTCACTGACAGGTTTAGTAGTACGTATCAATAGTTCCTCTGCATGTCGGAGCCTGATACCGCAAAGGTATTGATGTGGTGT
>Ga0302325_10028158_pt1 | contig 11632 bp, 5 predicted proteins | sample Palsa_T0_2_FD_201948 | JGI IMG/M metagenome (GOLD analysis project Ga0302325, IMG submission 201948) | Peat permafrost microbial communities from Stordalen Mire near Abisko, Sweden - Palsa_T0_2 | ecosystem: Environmental > Terrestrial > Soil > Palsa > Peat permafrost | place: Sweden: Abisko... | reverse complement strand
GCCTACTACCGGGTGATCGCCAATGTGATCGAGCTGCGCCAGGCGCACTGGGGATGGTTGCCTAACCTGGCGGTGGCCGACCCCCTGCACATTCTGCCCATCATCATTATCATTAGCATGTTCCTGGTGCAATTCATCACCCCGTCGCCGGGCATGCCTCCAGAACAGAGGCGCATGATGGCCTTCATGATGCCGGCGATCTTCGGCTTCTCGATGTGGAACTACGGCTCCGGACTGGCGCTCTACTGGGCGACAGGGAACCTGCTCAATCTGGGTCTGCAACTGGGCATCAATCGTTCCAAGCTGGGCCGGGAGTTGAATGCCCTGGCAGCCAAACGCGCGGCCAAGAAGGCCGGCAATACGATCCAGGGACGGCGCTGACACGCGTTCACGATTGGAACCCGAAAGCCCTGCTCGATCGATTCGCGGCGGGGCTTCTTTTTGGTCGCAGATTCCGGATATCTGGCTAGGACGATGGCCACCCTGCATGCGCGAGCCAACTTTGGTCCCAGCAAATTACACTGCTGTCACAATCGGGTTCTAATTCTCACCCTTCCCTATAAGCTGCACTTGAGGTGTTCTGGATGTCGATGTATTTCGGTTCCTTCCTGAAGCAACGGGTTCTTTCTCTTTGCGCCCTGTCACTCGTCACTGTCCTGGCGTCCCCTCTTCATGCCGAAGAGGGCATGTGGACCTTCGACAATCCGCCGCTGAAGCTGCTCAAGGAAAAATACGGCTTTGTGCCGACGCAGGCGTGGCTTGACCATCTGCGCCTTTCGAGCGTGCGGCTCAATGACGGCGGATCGGGCTCGTTCGTGAGTTCAGACGGACTGCTCTTGACCAATCATCACGTCGCTCGCGGGCAGTTGCAGAAGAATTCGACGGCCGAGCACGACTATCTCGCCAATGGCTTCTACGCCGCCACGCCCGCGGAGGAGATGAAGTCTCCCGATCTCGAAGTCGATGTACTGGAGTCGATGGAGGATGTGACCGCGAAGGTCGATGCCTCGGCCAAGGGCATTGCCGATGAGAAGGCAGCGCTGAAGGCTCGCGACGCGGCCATTGCCGCGATTGAAAAAGAGAGCACCGACAAGACCGGCCTGCGCTCGGATGTGACGGCTCTCTACAACGGCGGCGAATACTGGCTCTATCGCTACAAGAAGTACAACGACGTGCGGCTGGTCTTTGCGCCGGAGCAGCAAGCGGCCTTCTTCGGCGGCGACCCGGACAACTTCACCTACCCGCGCTACGACCTGGACATGGCCATCTTCCGCGTCTATGAGAACGGCAAACCGATCCACTCCGACAACTTCCTCAAGTGGAATGTAAAGGGCGCGGCGGATGGCGACCTGATCTTCATCTCCGGGCACCCAGGCTCCACGCAGCGGCAGGACACCATGGCGCAGTTGACGATGGAGCGCGAAGTCATCGAACCGGCGGCGATCGCCTATTTGAAGCATCGCATTGAAGTGGCCCAACAATACGCCGCGCAAGGGCCGGAGCAGGCGCGACAAGTGGGCTCGCTCATCTTTGGGTTGCAGAACAGCCTCAAGGTCTATGTGGGCCGCGACGAGGCGCTCAAAGATAAAGCCGTAGTCGCCAAGAAGCAGGCGGAAGAGGATGATTTCCGGCGCAAGGTTGACGCCAACCCGGAGTGGAAGCGGGAATATGGCAGCACATGGGAGACGATCTCCAGCGTCGTCGCCAAAGAGTCGGCCATGATTCCGGGGAACATCTACCGCCGCACCGACAGCCAACTGATGAGCCTGGCGCTGCGCATCGTGCAGTACGTGGCCGAAGTGAAAAAGCCGGATGGCGAGCGCCTGCCCGCCTATCACGAGGCTGGCCTGGAATCGCTGCGCTTCCAGCTTCTCTCGCCCGCGCCCGTATACCCGGCGACGGAGAAGCTCTACATGACCAGCGCGCTTACTCAAGGCATCGAGAAGCTGGGCAAGGACGATGACTACGTGCATGCCATCCTGCAAAGCGGCGATCCGGCAACCGTGACCAACGCGTTGGTGGATGGCACCAAGCTCGCCGATCCGGCGGTTCGCAAAGCGCTGATCGAGGGCGGCGAGGCTGCCGTTGCCGCTTCGACCGACCCGATGATCGTGGTTGCGCGGCGGCTCGATCCGGTTGTGCGCGAATACAATCGCAAATCCCGCGATGAGATCGACAGCGTGCTCGATCCGACCGAGGAAAAGCTGGGCAAAGCGCGCTTCCTGGCCTACGGCAAAGACGCCTATCCGGATGCGACCTTTACCCTGCGGCTCAGCTATGGCACGGTCAAGGGCTTTCCCATGAATGGCACGATTGCGCCGCCTGTGACAACCTTCTATGGCCTCTACGACCGCTCGGCGAGCTTCGGGAACAAGGAGCCCTTCGATCTTGCGAAGCACTTTGCGGATGGGCAGGCCAAGCTGAACCTGGCGACTCCTCTGGACTTCGTCGCTACCGGCGACATCATCGGCGGCAACTCGGGATCGCCGGTGGTCGATCGCAACGGCGAGCTTGTCGGGCTGATCTTCGATGGCAATATCGAGTCGTTGGCAGGGGACTTTGTCTATGAAGGCGAGCGCAACCGCGCCGTGGCCGTCCATAGCGCCGGGATGATGGAGGCCTTGCGCAAACTGTACGGAGCAAACGCACTGGCGGATGAGATCGAAGGCAAGAGCAGCCGGTAGCTTCCAGGGTCTTGATCCTGAGAGCTGAGATCGCTCCATTTCGGCAGTCGGTTCGATCAAAATGTAAATCCCCGGCCTCGAAATCGAGGCCGGGGATTTGGCTAAGGATGCTTCGTTTAAGAGTTCTTCCTACGATTTTCCTGGGTAATCCACCCGAACAGTCAGAATCTCAAACGGCTTGATGGGAGCTTTGACCGTATTTCCGGTTACGGAGAGCGCGTCTCCCTCAGGCGCCTCCATCATGTTGGTGACGGTTGCCGCAGTCGCTCCTGGCGGAACATGGAACTCGACTGTGGCCGCTTTGCCTGCCCACTCGTAGACGCGGAAGATGAGGGCGTTGGTGTCTTCGGCCTTCTTCACTGCGGTCAACACTACATTCTCGGGCGAGACGGAGACGAAGGAGTGCGAGGCCGGAAGCGAGCCGGGATGAGCGGTCGTTACGACAGCGGTGAGCGGATAGTTGTACTCAAATCCGTGGCGCACGGTCATGGCTTGCTGCCATGTGCCGGCGTGGGGATAGAGGGCGTAGTGGAAGTGATGGTGGCCCATGTCGGCTTCCGGGTCGGGCCATTTGGGCGAGCGCAGCAGCGTCAGGCGCAGCACATTGCCGGCGGCGTCGTAGCCGAACTTGCTCTCGTTAATTACGCTCAGGCCGTGCTGGCCGTCGCCAAGGTCGGCCCACTGCTGGGCTGGGACTTCAAATTGCGCTTTTTCCCAGCTATTGGTGCGCTTGGTGGTCCGCTCGATGGTGCCGTAGGGGATTTCGTAGGTGGCGTGGTCGCTTTGGACGGCGAGCGGGAAGGCGGCTTTGAGGAGGACGTGGGATTCGTGCCAGTCGATTTCGTTGTCGATGTCGACTTGATCGGATGCTGCACGAGGGATGGAGATCGTTTGCACGAACTTCGAGTTTTGCCAGCTTCGAGTCACTCGAATAGAGGCGCCTTCGTCGCCTGTGATCTGCTCTACCTTGTCAGCTTTGGATAGTAATGTCGGAGGTTGGTCGAGCGTACCAGGATCAATATTCCACGCGTCGTAGTCTTTCGGTGTGTCTTTGAATGCCTGTAACTCGTTTCCACACGAATTGCTTGCCAATGTCTCGAAATTCGACTGCTTATCGAAGACGCTGGTTATGCAACCTGTAGATTTATCGACAGCGATTTTTACCTTTTTGCTCTCCAGAGTCAATACACTCGATTGCTCGTCTTTCGCGAACTTCCGGACGACAGCATCAGAAAAGCCTGATGCTGTGTGCAGCTGCATAACCCGGTATCCGAGCGCGGGAATATGTTCGACAGGAATGTCGAGAGTAACAACCCCGGTCTTGGTGTCTCTTTGCGACACCGATGCAAATGAATGCATTTTGTCTTCCGGATTGTCAAAGCCGTAGACCTGCCTCGTATCCTCAGGTTTCAGCTGAACTTTGACTGAGACGGTCCCTGTTCGCTCCCATCCGAGTGGGTTGTAAACCAAGATTGGGATTGTTCCCACTTCTTTCGACTGGGTGTCAATGTGTTCCGCCACCGTGTTGAGCGCCCCGGCCTCGATCTCGTTGGTAGACCAGCGCACCACGTCGTAATCTTTCTGCGCGTCTTTGTAGATGACGCCGATGCCGGAGCCTGCGGCCAGGTCGTGGAATTGGTTGAAGAGGACTTTTTTCCAGTCTTCGGTTAGCTCTGCGCCGGGATACGGCTTGCCGTCGAGCCACGCCAGCGACGACCACTTCTCCGCGTTCAGGATTTCTTCGGAGCTTTCGCGCATGTTGCGCTTATGGTTGGCCTGGGTGGTCATCACGCCGCGGTGATATTCGAAGTAAAGCTCGCTCTTCCAGGTGGGAATCGAGACCTTGCCCTCGACCGCCGGCGGAGCTGCATAGCCCTTGGCGATCGACGAGTAATCCCAGGTCGGGCTCTGATCGGCGACCTGCTTCTCGATCGAAGAGAAGTAGGTCTGCGCTGTGCCCCACTGAAACTTGGGCATGACCGGCGACTGGACCGCAAGCGGCACCGGGCTGCCGGGCGTCCAGGCTTCGCCCTCGTCGAGAATGGCGCGTGTAGGGCCGCCACCGTGATCGCCTACGCCGTAGAGGTCCATCATGTCGGTCATGCCGGTGGCGCGGGTGCGCGCGGTGGCCAGATCGTCGGCCAGGCGGACTGGATTCAGATTGTCGTTGGCGTAGTCATGCGGAAAATACGCCAGCACCTTGGAGCCGTCGGGCGACTCCCACCAGAAGAGCTTGAAGGGAAGCTGGTTGGTGTCGTTCCAGGTCATCTTTTGGGTGACGAAGTAGTCCACGCCACTCTTCTTGTAGATCTGCGGGAGCTGCCAAGTGTAGCCGAATGAGTCGGGATTCCAGCCGATTCGAACATCCACCCCATAGGCCTGCTTGTACCAACGCTTGCCCACGAGCAATTGGCGCACCAGCGACTCGCCATCGGGCATGTTCAGGTCAGGCTCGACCCACATGCCGCCGACGATCTCCCAGCGGCCTTCCTTGATGCGCTGCTTGATCTGGTCGTTGAGGTCGGGATACTTCTGCGCCATCCACTCGTTGTAGGCTGCGGCCGACTGCGTGTAGGTGTAGTTGGGATACTCGTACATCAACTGCAGCGCGGTGCCGAAGGTGCGCTTCACCACGTCAACTGTCTCGGTCCACGGCCAGAGCCATGCGGCGTCGATATGCGAGTTGCCGGTGAGATGGAAGGTCGCGGACTGCAGCAGAGGACGCAGCGCCTCCAGTTTGCCCTGCGCGGCCTTGAGCGAGGCGTCGAATGCGGCCTGGTCGTGTGCGTCGAGGGCTTTCAGATCTACTGTCGCGATGGCATTGCTCAGCGTGGTCATCTGCGAGGCGTCGCCGGGAGCCAGGCTCGGCACCAGCAATGCCGCGCTGAAGAACTCAGTGCGCAGGGCTGCCGGATTGGGCCGCGAAGAGGGAAACTCGATGCGCATGGTTGAGCCGCGAAAGGTCTTCTCATCGACGGTATGCAGCAGCTTGACCGCGACTACGACTTTGTCGCCGGGCTTGGCTTCGTCGAAGAGCACAATCGGTTCCAGGTCGTCACCCAATGCCACGCGCCGGCCGTTGAAGTAGAGAATCTGTGGCATGGGACCATTGGCGTTGGCATGAAACTGGAACCAGACGCGCGCGCCGGTCAGGTCGTAGCCGTTCAGCGTGGGCGGGACGGCGATGGTCTGGCGAAACCACAGCGCCTCCTTGGGAGCCTTGGATTCCCTGGCGATAGGCTGCCAGCCGCTCTCGTCGAGGCCAATAGTCTCTCCGTGGGCGATGTCGCCTGAGTGCATCTTCCATTGCCCATCGGGCAACTCGCTCAACGTGAAGAGCCGGGTCATGACGGTCTGCGCCTCAGCCGGCAAAGAGGCTTCGATTTTGGCCCGCAGGGCTAAGTTCTGGGCTGTGCCTGGGATGGTCGAGAGCAAAGAAGCAAGGGCAAGGAGCGCAATCGTCCGAAAGGCGGCAAGTCCGTTGCGAAACACAGGCGCACGAGAGTCAGCGGCAGAAGCAGTCATGGAAGGAAAAACCTCAATCGCATGGTAATTTGCCAGCGTCCGGTTTGTCCCGCTTTGTGCGGGTGAGCCGCGCCTGCGGGCAAGAATCCAGGATTATAAGCCACATCGGTCCACCGCAGGCATCTCAACAGCGGCGCTTTGCTTCCAAAACGGTTGGAGAATACTGCAATGGCGCGCCCTTACTGGTCCGGTCAAATTCGCATTTCCCTGGTGTCCTTCGGGGTTCAGATGTTTCCGGCCACGGAGGCCAAGAGTGAGATTCACTTCCACCAGTTGAACCGCAAGACCGGTGAGCGCATCCGCCATCAGAATGTCTCGGGCGACGACGATCCACTCGACAAGGAAGACATCGTCAAAGGCTACGAATACAGCAAGGGCGAGTTCGTCATGATCGAGCCGGAAGAGATCGAAAATCTACGCATTCCTTCGCGGGAAACGCTCGACATTGCGCAATTTGTCGAGAAGGATGAGGTCGATCCGACCTTTTTTGAGAAGCCGTACTTCGTCGCCCCCGACAACCCCTCGCAAGGCGAAGCCTTCGCCGTCGTCCGCAAAGCACTGCAGACAACCGGAAAAGTGGGGTTGGGCAAGATCGCCTTTGGCGGGCGGGAGCATCTGGTAGCCCTCTCCGCGCCGGAAGACGACAAGCAACTCGGGATGATGGCCTACACCATGCGCTATGCGGAAGAACTGCGCAACCCGGATGAGTACTTTGGCGACATCAAGAAAGTGGCTATCGACGACGATCAGTTGACGCTGGCCAAACAGCTCATTCAAAAGAAAAGCTCCGCATTCGATCCCGGCCAATTCAAGGATGAATACGAAGCGGCATTGCGCGCCATGATCGACGCGAAGGTGAAGCATCTGCCGACGCCCAAGAATGCGCCGGCGGCTAAGTCGACCAAGGTTGTGAACCTGATGGATGCTTTGCGGAAGTCAGTGCAGCGAGACCCGGAAACCAGCCCCACTCCGCAGAAAAAAGCTAAACAAGCAGCGACTTCCGCCGCGCGTCGTGGAAAGAAGTTATCTCTTGTTCCCAAGAAGCCTGTCTCCAAGGCCACTCAAGCAACCAAGAAACGCGCGTCGGCTTAAGCTATGGCGGCTCAACGCACATCGAAGCAGAAGAGCAAAGACCTGAGCAAAGACTTGGTTGATGCTCAGTTGGAACGCTATCGTTCCATGCGGGACTTTGCCGTTACGTCGGAGCCTTCCGGTGCTGCCAAGAAATCAAGTTCGCGTGCAGCAAAATCAGCGAAGACGCAAGCCAAGCCGCCGGCGGCCGGGCTGCCCTTCGTCATTCAGAAGCACGCGGCTACGCGGCTTCACTATGACTTTCGCCTCGGTTGGAAGGGCGTGCTCAAGAGCTGGGCCGTAGCTAAAGGACCGAGTTATCTCACGCACGACAAGCGTCTTGCCGTGCAAGTCGAAGATCACCCCATCGAGTACGGCGGCTTTGAAGGCATCATACCGCAAGGGCAATATGGCGGCGGCACGGTGATGCTGTGGGATACCGGAACGTGGGAACCGCAAAGCGGTCACACCGACGTCGATGTAGGCCTGCGCGACGGGTCGCTCAAGTTCACCCTGCATGGCTCCAAGATGAAAGGCAACTGGGCTCTTATCCGCATGGGCGGCAAAGCTGCCAACGAGAAGAAGCCGAATTGGCTCCTGATCAAGGAGCATGACTCTTTCGAGCGTACCGAGGACAACCCGGCTATTACCGATGAAAAGCCTGACAGCGTAATTACAGGTCGAACGATGGATGAGATCGCTCGCAACCAGGATCACGTTTGGAATTCGAAAGCTTCAAGGCAAACGGGCGAGTCCAGACTTGAAAAACAGAACGAGAGGCCCAAACGCGTAAAGAGACCGGCTCCGCGCTTGGAACTGGATGCGTATCCGAAAGAAAGCCTGCCGAGGTTCATTGCTCCGCAGCTTGCTTCGCAGGCAAATGCTGCGCCCGCGCAATCGGGATGGATTCATGAATTGAAGCTCGACGGCTACCGCATCGAGGCGCGCAAGGAGGAAGGCAAGGTCCAGCTTCTCACCCGCACCGGCCTTGACTGGACGCATCGCATGAAGACCATCGCCGCGGCAATCGCAGAGTTGCCTGCGCAGACTGCGCTTCTCGACGGGGAAGTCGTTGTGCTCAGAGGCAACGGCTCGACCAGCTTTGCCGATCTCCAGGCATCTTTCAAAGAAGGGGCGAATCATCCGCTTACCTATTTCGTCTTCGATCTGCTTCATCTCAATGGCCGCAACCTTCGCGGGCTGGAACTGATCGAGAGGAAGAAGTTGCTGGCGATATTGCTCGACGACGTTGCATTTCAAGACGAGGCTGTACGGTTCAGCGAACATATCGAGACAGGCGGCGATGTGGTTTTTCAGAAGGCATGTGCGCTCCATGCTGAGGGCATCGTGTCAAAACGTTCCTCTGCCGCATATATCTCTGGCCGGACCAGCGCCTGGATCAAGGTGAAATGCATCTATGAGCAGGAGTTCGTCATTGGCGGATTTACGCTTCCTTCGAATGGCATCCACGGAGTAGGCGCGCTGCTGCTGGGCTATTACGACGACAAAGGCAAACTCATCTATGCCGGCCGCTCAGGAACCGGATTTACCCAGAAGACGCATCGCTCGCTTCGCAATCAGCTTGAGAAGCTGCGCCAAAAAGATGCGCCTTTCGTAAGCATGGCCGCCGGCGAGCGCCGCAAAGCAATCTGGGTGAAGCCGGAATTGGTCGCGCAGATCGGCTTCGCTTCCTGGACGGCCGACAATCTGGTGCGTCAGGCGGCCTTCAAGGGCATTCGCGAAGATAAGCCGGCAAAAGAGGTTCGCCGCGAAGATCCCGGTTTACAGGCTCAAGCGAAACACGGTACACGGAACAAGATAGCGGCCATGGCCGTCTCTCCGACATCCAAGAAGCCGACAATGGAGTCATCGGGCAAATCAAATCAAGAGCACGCTGCGATTCGCCTCACGCATCCGGACAAAATCCTCGACCCCGAGTCGAAGCTCACCAAGCAGCAGCTTGCGGATTACTACTGGGCGATCGCCGAGCATATGCTGCCGCAGATCGCCAACCGTCCGCTGTCTTTGGTGCGATGTCCGGAGGGATCGGCCAATCCATGCTTCTTCCAGAAGCACACCAACGCGATGTTGCCGCGCGGAATTGAAACCATCGAAGTGCCGGATAAGAAGACCGGCGAGCTCGAACCGTATATCACGCTCTCGACGCGCGAGTCTCTCGCCGGCCTGGCGCAGATGGGTGTCCTGGAGGTTCACGTCTGGGGATCGCAGAACAACAACCTGGAGCATCCCAACCGCATCGTGATCGATCTCGACCCCGATGAATCGATCCCCTGGAAGACGCTTGCCGCAAGCGCTGGGGAAACCCGCGATCTCTTCAAGAAACTTGGCCTAACAAGCTTCCTCAAGAGCACAGGAGGCAAGGGACTGCATGTAGTGGTTCCGATTGAGCCTGAGCATGACTGGCCAGCCGTCAAGCAGTTTGCCCATGCCGTTGCGCTGGAGCTCGAAAAGCGGCAACCGGCGCTCTACCTGACCAAGATGAGCAAGGCCGCGCGTAAGGGGCGAATCTTTGTGGACTATCTGCGTAACGAACGCGGGGCAACTGCAATCGCTCCGTTTTCTCCACGCGCACGCGCCGGGGCCAACGTCTCGATGCCGCTTAGTTGGTCTGAATTGGAGGGAGCGGAACATCCCAGATTTCGGGTGGTGGAGTTCGATCGCTGGAAGCGACGCCTGACCAAAGATCCGTGGAAGGCGCTTCCGGGAACTACTCAAAGAATCGATCCGGACAAGGTAGCAAAAGTCTTGAGTTAGCCTGAATCCCGCAGTCAGGGCTTTTTGCGCAGGTGGGTCATGGTTCCGCGGGGAAAACCGGTGGATTCGCGGACAATCAGGTCGGTTGGAATCTTGAATTCTCGCTTGCCGTGGAACTGCTCCGGGGACTCGACCTGGCCGCGCAGCGCGCCGAAGGCCGCTTTGGCAATTTGGAGGCGCGACATCTGCACCGTGGTCAGCGGCGGCATCATCACCTCGGCGATATGAATGTCGTCGAAGCCGATCACCGAGATATCGTCCGGCACCTTGAGGCCGGTGCGGTAGAGCTTGTGCAGGACTCCGATGGCGGTCATGTCGTTGGAACAAATGACGGCGGTGGGAAGCTCCTTTTGGGCGAGGAGCTTCTCCATGGCAACCGCGCCGCCTTCGAGCGTATGGTCGCCTTCGACGATCTGGCTTACTTCCGGCGAGATGCCGCACTCCTGCATGGATTTGGAGAATGCGGCCAAACGAGATTGCGCGGAGTGCAGGCGCATGGGGCCGGAAACAAATGCGATATGCCGGTGGCCCAAGGCCGCCAGATGCTGCACCGCTTGCCGGATTCCGTGATGGTAATCGACCTTGAGCACGCTGACGCCGGGACGGTCCGGGCCAACATCGATGAAAACCAGTGGCACCTTGCGCTTGGCCAACTGATCGAGCAAGGGTTCTTCGAGGCCGAAGGTCATGATGGCCACGCCTTCCACCTTGCGCTCCAACATGCGGCGAATGCAGTGCGACATCCGTTTGGGATCGTAGTTGGTGGAGCTGATGAGAATCTCGTAGCCGTTCTCTACGGCGATGTTTTCAAAGCCTTGAATGAGCTCGGGAAAGAAGGGATTGGTGATTTCGGATACCAGCAGGCCGAAGAGCTTGCTGCGGCCTGAGACCAGCGCGCGAGCTTGGGTGTTGGGCACGAAATCGAGCTTTTCGATCACGTCCCAGACACGCTTGGCCATCTTGGGATTGACCGTGCTGACACGATTGATGGTGCGGGAGACGGTGGCGATCGATACATTGGCGAGGCGTGCAATGGTGCGGATGTCCATGCGCTCGGGTGGCTCTGCTGAACTCTTTTTTCTAGATGTTGGACGATCCGTCACAGGGCCCCCCAGGAAACCGTTTTCCGAAAATTTAAAATATCGTCCCAAGTGTATTTTATTTTGTCCGCAGCGAACAGGGTATTTTTGCAAAAGCCCGATGGTCGGGTGGAGGAAATACGTGAAAATCAAAGAGAATTTCCTCCATCCAAACTTATGGTAAAGCGATTTGACTGGAAATCCAGAGAGTCAGAATTGCGCTTCCAGGCGCGGGATGCGTTTTCTCACTTTGCCTTATGGGCTACATCTTCGGCGCCACGAAGAGGGTGATCGATTGTGCATAGAGCTTCCCAGCAAGTTTGCTTGGTATTGGAGTCAATCTTACATAATCCGGCGATTCAAGCGATGGGCTAAGAGCCTGTTTACGATTTTGAGGCGCGATATGGGGAGTGCGCCATCCAAGGGATAGTCGGCCAGTCCTCGGTGCGGTAATGGTGGAGGATGGAGCCAAGAAAATCCTATCCAAGCGATATCAGC
>Ga0302325_10028157_pt1 | contig 11632 bp, 10 predicted proteins | sample Palsa_T0_2_FD_201948 | JGI IMG/M metagenome (GOLD analysis project Ga0302325, IMG submission 201948) | Peat permafrost microbial communities from Stordalen Mire near Abisko, Sweden - Palsa_T0_2 | ecosystem: Environmental > Terrestrial > Soil > Palsa > Peat permafrost | place: Sweden: Abisko... | reverse complement strand
TAGCCCGGTTACCCAGGCTCACCGCTCGATAGCTATCGAATCTAACCATCAACTGTTCGAGTGGGTCCTTCCCCCACTGGTAGATCTGCCCCTTTGGGGCACACGCACGAGTGCCTGCGCCACGTCGTACCAACGACTTGCGCCGAGGTTTCTGGAGAGTGCCGACACCGGACGCCGGGGGCGTGCGCCGTTACGCACTAAACTATAGTGAGAACCATGTCGAAAGATGTTGCCGCCCGGATCGAGAAGCTGCGCGAGACGCTGCGCCACCACGAGCGCCTGTACTACGTGCTCGACCAGCCCGCAATCAGCGACGCCGAATACGACACCCTGATGCGCGAATTGCGCGATCTGGAGTCCCAGCATCCCGAATTGCTGACGCCCGATTCCCCCACCCAGCGCGTGGGCGGCAAGCCCCGCGAAGGTTTCGTCAAAGTCGCCCACAGTTCTCCCATGTTGAGCCTGGATAACGCGCTCGACGAAGGCGAGCTCCGCGACTTCGACCGCCGCGTGCGCGATTTGTTGCGCGGCGCCGAGTTCCGCTACGTCACCGAACTGAAGCTGGACGGGCTTTCCATGGCCGCCCACTATCGCGATGGCCAGTTCCTGCAGGCCGTCACCCGCGGCGATGGCGTAGTCGGCGAGGAAGTCACGGAAAACGCCCGCACCATTCGTTCGCTGCCCTTGCGCGTGAAAAGCGCGCTCCCGCAGTTCGAGGTGCGCGGCGAAACGGTGATGAACCGGCGCGCCTTCGAGCGCCTGAACGCCGAGCGCGACGAACGCGGCCTTTCGCGCTTCGCCAATCCGCGCAATGCCGCCGCCGGATCGCTGCGCGTGCTGGAGCCGGCCATCACCGCCTCGCGGCGCTTGGATTACTACACCTACTTCTTGTACGTGGATGGCGCCCCGGCCTTCCCCCGCCATTGGGAATCGCTCGAAGAACTCGTCCGCATGGGCTTTCGCGTGAACCCCAATCGCAAGCTCTGCCGCAACGTGGACGAAGTGGTGCAGTTCTGCGCCGAATGGGAAGCCAAGCGCGAGCAGTTACCCTATGAGATCGACGGCGTGGTGGTCAAGGTGGATTCCATCGCGCAGCAGCAACAGCTCGGCTACACCGCCAAGGCGCCGCGCTGGGCCATCGCCTACAAGTATCCGGCGCGCCAGGCCCTCACCACCGTCGAAAACATCGAGGTGCAGGTGGGGCGCACGGGAGCCCTCACGCCGGTGGCGCACCTCGCCCCGGTTGAGGTCAGCGGCGTCACTGTCTCCCGCGCCACACTGCATAACGAGGATGAAATCGAGCGGCTGGGCTTGCAGATCGGCGATACGGTGGTGATTGAACGCAGCGGGGACGTCATCCCCAAGGTCGTGCGCGTGCAGACCCAAGGCTCCTACCGCAAGCCCTTCCGCATGCCGGAGACCTGTCCGGTGTGCGGAGGGAAAATAGTGCGCGAGGAGGGCGAGGCGGCTTCGCGTTGCATCAACACCAACTGTCCGGCCCGCCTCAAGGAATCCATCTTGCACTTTGCGGCTCGCGGCGTAATGAATATCGACGGACTGGGCGATGTGCTCGTGGATCAGTTGGTGGATCGCGGTCTGGTGCGCAGCGTCGCGGATATCTACGACCTGACCCTGGAGCAATTAGTCTCGCTCGATCGCATGGCCGCTAAATCCGCCGGCAACGTGATCCGCAATATCGAGAAATCCAAGCAGAGCCCGCTGCCGCGCATTCTCACGGCGCTCGGCATCCGCTTCGTCGGCGAGCGCACGGCCGTATTTTTAGCCGAGGCCTTCGGCAGTTTGGACAAGATTGCCCAGGCCAGCGTCGAAGAGCTGCAGCGCGCCGAGGAAGTGGGGCCGAAGGTCGCCGAAAGCGTCTACCAGTTCTTCCATGAGCAGCACAACCGGGAGTTGGTCGAGCGCCTGCGGGCGGCGGGCCTGCGATTCGAATACGAAGTCAAGCGCAAAAAGGGCGGGCCGTTCCACGGCCTCACATTCGTGCTCACCGGAACGCTGCCAAACCTCAGCCGCGAGGAGGCCACCCGCATCATTGAATCGGGCGGCGGCAAAGTGAGCGGTTCGGTTAGCCGCAAGACCAGTTACGTGGTGGCGGGCGAGGACGCCGGCTCGAAGCTGGACAAGGCGCGCGGATTGGGCGTCGCGGTGATCGACGAGCAGCGTCTGTTGGAGATGGCCGCCGCCGCGCACGACTCCTAAATTGTTGGCCCTCTTGGGCTCGATTGGCAGATCGCCGACGTGGCGCAGGCACGCTGCCCGCGGCGACCGCACTCCTGCAGTCGCGCCGGGTCAGGCTGTTAGTTTTAGCCGCCTCTGGCCGCTCCGTCACGTCATTCGTAGCGCAGCGCCACCATGGGATCGACGGCGGCGGCGCGCCTCGCGGGTATGTAGCATTGGCCGCCGCGTGGGCGGCCTGGGAGGGTGCTCAACAATTTTGGGGAAACCGCTTTCGCGGCTCGGCCAAGGCGAACTATTCGCGGATGGCAGCGAAGCGACCACGCCGGATATAATATAGTTTCAGGACTTTTTCTATGTTATTGAGGGAAGCAACATGACCATTACGCTTCCGTCGCTGATTGTGGCAACCTACGGCGGCGGCACGGGCCTGGCGACGCAGAAGCAGTGCCTGGAAATGCTCGGGTGCTACGGTAAGGGCAAAGCGCACAAGCTGGCCGAGATCTGCGCGGCAGTGGTTCTGGCGGGAGAGATCTCGCTTGCCAGCGCGGTAATGCATGGCGACTGGGTAGCCAGCCACGAAAAACTCGGGCGCAATCGCCGGTAGTGGGTCAGTTTGGAATTGGAGGGCGGCCAATCTTGGCCGCAGCCGCCTTTTAGGCGGCCAGAGCCGGCTGAAAGCCGGCTGACATCGTCCGTGATGCGGGAGTGGGTTGCGACCACGAGTCTGCAACCCCAAAAGCATGCCGGTCCTACCGCCGCCGGCCGAAAGAGCGGCCTGCCGAAGGCGGCCGGAAACTGGGCCGGAAGCTGGGTGAACTGCGCGGCTTGAATCCGCCGGAACTGGGTGGCTTGGACCCCGAGCCGAAAGTATGTCCCTCGCCGCCCTCTCCGCGGCGCTGGCTGCCGCTGGCGTACTTTGAGCTGCTGTAACCGCTCGAGCTGCGCACATAGCGGCTGTCGGCGTAGTGCTGCTGCGTGAAGGTGCCGTGTGTGCCGTACTTGGGCGCGCTGCCGGATTCGTCGCGGCCGTAATAGGTTTGGCCGCTCGAGCGCGCCGTGCGGTACGACTCCCATTCGTACGAGGGAATCGGGCGGTAGCTATGTCCCCACAGCAGGTCGCGCAACAGGGCGTATTGCCCGTACCAGACCCAGAAGTTGCCGCCGCTGCCGCGATCCCAATAGCCGTACTGGTTGCGCTCGCCCACCGGCGCCATGTAGGCGAAGCCCGCCGGCTCGGCGACTTCGTCCACTTCGTTGTCGTACTTGCCCACCGGCTTGTGCGCGATGGACATGCCGATGTTCTTCTCATTGACCTGGTAGGTGGCCTTGGAAATCTCCACCCAGTCTTCGCTCGAGTTGGTGATGCCGTCCTTGCCGGCGGCATCCGGGAACTTGGTTTTGACGATGCGGACCTCTTCTTCGTAGTCGCGCACGCCGCCGGATTTGCGGTCCCGCAGGTCCACCAGCACCTTGTCCCACGAGGTGTAGAGCTGGCCGGTGAGCGATTGCAGTTCCTCGGTCCGGGCGGGCAGTGAGGTGGCGTCGCCGTGCAGCGTTTCGGCGGAAGAGAGTAGCCCGGCGTAATCCAGTCCGGCCAGATCGTTGGCCTCGGCCTTGCGGCGCATGGCGTCGCTCGATTGCCAGGCTCCCTCGCCGTCGGCGGGAATGGCGCGCAAGGCGGTGAGGCGCGTATCGAGATCCGATTTCTTCGCCGGCCAATCCGCTTCCGCGCGCGTGACCACCGTCGCGATGGGCGCGAAATCCCAATGCTGCAGCGTCTGGCGGTCGGCTTCCATCTGCTTCAGCTCGGTGGGCAGATTGCGCTTCATGTCCACCCAGTGCTGCGCCTCCGTCCGGACGGCGGTGGCTTCGTTGATGGCCGCGGCGCGCAGCGCCTGCTCTTCCTTCAACAGCTTTTCGGCCTGCTCGCGATCCTGGCGCTTATTGGCCTTGAGCAGCTTGTCGAGCGCGGCGGCGTCCCGTTGCGCGCCCTGCAGTTCGCCCGCGGCGGTGCGGAAACGTTCCGGGAAGGCCGTGTTCATGTCGTGCGCGCGGAACAGGCCGGGATCGGAAGCCAGCTCCTGCGTGACCTGCTCCTGCGTGCTTTGGAACTGCTTCTGGACTTGAGGAAGTTGCTGTTGTTCCGCGGCGATATCCGCGCGCAGCTTGCGCGGCAGATTGTCGAATCCCGCGAACAGGACGATGACAATCAGGAAACTGATGATGACCGCTAAGACTTCGAGCCCGCGACGGCTCATGACGAAACTCCTTTTGTGACAGGCTGAAGCCTGCCCTACCTAAGGACGGTAAACGGTAATATCCGCCGGATTCAATTTGAGGGCCACGCTGGCGCTGAACGGCTCGCCCTCGCGCTTGCGAACCGCCAGATACCGCTGGCCGCCTTCTTCCATGAACTCCCAACCGTAGAAGCCGGCGCCCTGCGCCTGGCCGTCGTGGAAGACGCCTACTTCTTTGCTGAAGCGGTAATTCCAATTCTTGCCATCGAATTCGAAGTTGTCGGCGGTGTTCTGGCGCTCGTCGATTTGCGCGAGATCGTCTTCGGAGAGCCCCAGATCTTCGAGGGTCAATTTGCGGCCGTCGAGGAAGCCGCGGACTTCGAGTTCGTCGTCTTCGTTGCGCACTTCCAGGGCGACGCGGCGCTCGCCGTGCTTACCGCTGACGTCGAACCACTGCTTCTCGCCGGCTTCATAGCGGTTGCTGTGGTCGACGGTGAAATCCAGATCGGCGAAGTTATCGCCTGCGCCGGAAACCGAGATATTGTCGCCCACGCGCGCGTCCGCCACGGTGAGGCTGGCCAGATCCTGTTGCGGCGCGGCCGGCGCCGATGCTGGTGCAGCCGGCCGTTCAAAGAGTTTTTTCAGAATCATGAAGAGCAAGCCTCCCAGGACGATTAACAGCGTTACGGTAATGGGGCCCATAACGCGCGGCTAGTGGCCGGCAGCCGACTCACCCGTTTTTTGGCCGGGCGCCGGCAGCGAGAGCGGGATACTTGGCGCTTGCAACTGGCGCTCGCGCTTGAGGGCCGCGAGTTCATCGTCCACGCCGTGGCTTCCCAGGGCGGCGAACTGTTTTTCCAGGTCGTCGTCCTTGCCGACGGATGCCAGTTGATTGAACGCCTGGGCGGTGGCTTCTTCCTTGGACACGGTTTCTTCAAAGCGGTTGAGCGCGGCGAAGGCGTTATCGGCACTGCCCACGCCGGCCAGCGCTTCGGCCACTTTGCGCTGCGCCTGCGCGGCGTTCTTGCGGGCCACCAGCGTGGTGGCGGTGCGCTCGGCCTCGTCGATCTTGCGCTTCAATTCCAGCACCTGGGACTTGAGGGTCTCGCTGGCTTTCTGCGCCTGATCGACAGAAGTCTGCATGGAGGCGACCTGCTGGTCGCTTTCCGCCTTCTTGGCCAGTGCCTTTCGTGCCAGATCTTCGTTGCCGGCGTCCAAAGCCTGGCCCGCGCGGCCTTTCCATTCCTGCGACTGGCGGACGTACTTCTGGTATTCGGCGTCCAGCCGGTTGTAGTTGCTCATGGCCACGGCGGACGCATTCACCGCCTTGTTGAGCTCGGTCTTCATGTCGGCCACGGTCTGGCGTACGGTAGCGTCGAAAGTGGCGTCCTCGACGGCGCTCATGCCTTCATTAGCCTGACCGCGGGCGACGCGGCCGGCGCGATTGAAAATATCCGATAGGAATGCCATGTCTGATTTGTCTCCGGTTACACCAAACCATGCAGAAGCTGGCGCGCCACCATGACGTCGACCAGCAGGAAATGAACGCAGGAAAGGATATCGTCCTGGTCCTCGTGGCCCAGGTCTTCGAGCTTGCAGAAATTGTTGAGCGTGACGGCGGTCTGGCCCTCGCCGGCATCGTAGAGCTGGAAGTACGACGTGGAAATGCCGTTATGCGCGTCGAGCATGGTGCGCATCATCTGCGGCGTGATGGCGGTTTCCGGCGCCACCGTGCAGGTGAGCGACAGGTACAAAACGTCGCCTGCCAGGACTGCCTGGACGACGACGCCGCTGTGGAGTTCCTTTACGCGCAGGACGCCCGGCGCGGGCTCGCCGACTTCGTAGCCCTTGTCGGCCAGCAGCGCTTTGATTTGATCGGCGTGGATGTTTGCGATGGATGCGGTCATAATTGGGTTGGCAACACTCATAAAGGAGTACGAGGCTTTCGGGGCCAAAGTTCCGTGGGGCCGTAGGGCATTCGTGCTCTGGAGGTTCCTAGCCCAGTATAGCCGGTCTTGCGTCAGTAAGGCGTCGGATGTGCCCGGATGCGCTCGGCCAGCCGGTGGACCATGGTCGACGGGTTGGCTCCGGTGGTGCCGCGGGAGTCGTGCCATTTGACGAGGTCGTCGCCGCGCTGGCGGGCGTCGGAGTACTTCGATCGCAGGATTTCGTAATCCAGTTCCTTTTCGTACCCCGGCATGTGGTCCCGGCACAAACGCTGCACTTTGGTGCGGTCGATGTGCGCGCGCTGATCCTGAAAGTGCAGCAGGGCCCAGAATTCGAAACAGGGATTGGAGATGGCCAGCTGGATGCCGTTCGCCAGAGCTTGTTGCTTTGCATTGGGAACGAGCGGATGTTCGTCGATGTCGAACACGCACCATACCTCTTCAAATCTCTCGTTGTCGTCTTTGAGCTTTCTTGCCTTCTTTTCGGCCTGCTCCTTCAACTCAACCGCTCGTTCCACGAGGGTCTTGGGTGTGCCGCCAGACTCGATTTGGAGGACGATGAGGCTGCGCTCGGCGTGCCGGGCGGCCCGAAAGTAGCGCGGTTCGGTGACGGTGCCTTCGCAGACGATCAAGAAGCGGGGCCTGGGCTGAAATCGCGCCTGACGGCGGCGGAGCCCCTTATTTTTTCTCACTCGGACCGTCCGGATTGCCGGCGAGAAAGTCGGGATGAATGAACGGAATGGCTCCGTACCGCCCTTGCAGGTACCCGGTTTCCAGGTTCTCCTGGCGGCGTGGTTTGTAATCGGTCAGTGGATACAGGTGACTGCTTCCGGCCGCGTCTTTCTCTGTGAACCAGACCTGATCGCGTCTGAGCACTCCACTGCTCAACAGGTTCGTATCGTGGGTATTGAATATCAACTGGGCGTTTCGGGGATTGGCGTCGGGATTGTTGAATAGACGCATGACTTGAGCCGCTATGTGGGGATGAAGGCTTGCGTCCAACTCATCCACACAAAGAACCGAGCCGCTCTTTAGAGCGTTGACGATGGGGCCGATCAAGGCCAGATAGGTCAGAGTACCATTGGATTCTTGTTCGGCCTCGAACGGAATGTCCCGATCGCCCACGCGATGCGTGAGACGAATTATTTTCCGCGTTTCGGGGACGGCAATGGCGGGCGAGCCCGGAGGCATTGCTGACCCTATCAGGTCGAGGAACTTCTTTGATAACTCCGGCAAAGGAGTCTCTTCCACGGCCAGGCCCGTGATGCCCAGGTCAGCCCGTGATAGCAGCCCCAAGATCTCATCCCCGTTCCCGGCTTCCCGAACAAACGCGGCGGCACTCTCTCTGTGGATCGCCCGCCCCCAAAGCGCCAGATGTCCAATAACGAACGACACAGACCTGGAGAGCCAATCGTACACCGGCGACAGCGCCTGGTGATTGTTCTGGGCGGCTGTGGAGAGGAAAAGACTGTTCTTGCGCACAAATTGCTCTGTAGTTCTATTGTCCCCCGGCATCTTTGCCCCAAAGGCCATCGGCTTCCCATCAGCTCGTCTGAACCACAGTTGCCTTTTGCCCTTAGGGTAGACGTAGAGCCACTCCTGACGAATTGCCTGGGAGTCGGCCGCGAAACCATATTGGTGCCGGATACCGTCCAAGAGAAAGTCCACTGAAAATTCGGAGGGCGTCGCTCCGCCATCGCCCGCGAAGGGCTCTACCGGGATACGTTGATTCGGTTCCCATCGCGAGTGCGACAACTTCACGACGTTGGTCATAAATTCCAGAGCCCGTATAACGGCGGTCTTGCCCGACGCATTCGCTCCATAAATTGCCGCCACCGGCAGCACCCGCTCGCCCAGACCGGGCGGGCTAAAGACACCATCCGTGCTGTCGCAAAGCGTGGCCATAAGAGACAGCTCCTGCTCCGTTCGAAACGACCGGAAATTCGAAAATCGAAACTTGAGGAGCATAAAATGGTCTCTTCGGACAATCTAGAGCGGTTCTGTGCATAATCTTCGCACAAAACGGCTGCAAAATGCGAAGTTCATCGGGCACGGCGTGCCCATGCTACACTCCCCCTATGCCCCCCGACACGCGCGAGATGCCGGATGAGCCGCCTCCGTTTCTGGGCACGTGGCGGCGCGTCTATACCGCCGTCGTCCTCTACCTCGCGTTGCTGATCGCCCTCTGCTACGCATTCACCCGCGCGTTTTCATGAGACCTCTGGACTGGGTGGTTCTGGTCGGATCGCTGACCACGATCATTGCATACGGGCTGTATCGCGGGCGCGGCAGCAACACGGTGGATCGCTACCTGCTGGCCGGCAAGAGCATGCCCTGGTACGCCATGGCGCTGTCGATCATGGCCACGCAGGCCAGCGCCATCACCTTCATCTCTACCACCGGCCAATCCTACGTGGATGGCATGCGCTTCGTGCAATTCTACTTCGGCATGCCGCTGGCGATGGTGGTGCTCTCGGCCACCGCCGTCCCCATTTTCCATCGCGCCAAGGTGTACACCGCTTACGAGTACCTGGAGAACCGTTTCGACGGCAAGACGCGCGCCCTTGCCAGCTTGATTTTCCTGATGCAACGCGGCCTCTCGGTGGGACTGACCTTCTACGCGCCGGCCATCGTGCTCTCCATCATCTTCGGCTGGCCGGACCGCTTGACCACGCTGATAATCGGCATCACGGTAGTGGTGTACACGGTGACTGGCGGCATCCGCACCGTCACCTGGACCGACGTGCAGCAAATGTTGATTATCCTGTTCGGCCTGGTGGTGGCGCTGTTCATGATCATTGCCCTGCTGCCGCGGCAGGTCTCGTTTCTGGACGCCGTGCACCTGGCCGGTTCGGCGGGCAAGCTCAACGCGGTGAACTTCCACTTCGATTGGAACGACCGCTACAACCTGTGGAGCGGCCTGATCGGCGGCATGTTCCTGGCGCTGTCGTATTTCGGATGCGACCAGTCGCAGGTGCAGCGCTACCTGACCGGCAAATCCATCGCGCAAAGCAAGCTGAGCCTGTTGTTCACGGCCATTGCCAAGATTCCGATGCAGTTCTTCATTCTGTTCATCGGGGCCATGGTGTTCGTGTTCTATATCTTCGAACCGGCGCCGCTGCTGTTCCAAAGGGCCGAATACGAGCGTATCCGCCGGCCGGAATTGCGTGCGCGTTACGAACCCATCGCCACCCAATACCAGGATGCGATCACACGGCGCAAAGAAGCGGCGCTGGCCATCGTGGAGGCGCGCCACAGCCACGATGGGGGCGCGGAAAGCGACGCGGTGTCCCGCTACCGCAGCGCCCAGCAGGGCGTGGATGCCGCACGCAAGCAAGGCGCCGGCCTGGTGCAAGCCACGGGCGGAGAGAAGGGCTTCCGCGACACCAATTACATCTTTCTGTCGTTCGTGACGAAGTATCTGCCCGCTGGGATCGTGGGCCTGGTGATCGCGGTGATCCTGGCCGCTACTATGTCGTCCAGTTCCGGCGAGATCAACTCACTGGCCACGGTCTCGGTGGTGGATATCTACAAGCGCCATTTCCGGAAGAGCGCGCCGGACCACCACTATCTGACCGCGTCGCGCGTGGCCACGGCTTTCTGGGGCGCTTACGCGGTGGCGTTCGCCGGATTGGGCAAGCACCTCGGATCGCTGATCGAGGCCGTGAACATCGTGGGATCGTTGTTCTACGGTTCGCTGCTGGGCGTGTTCACGCTGGCGTTCTTCTTCAAACGCGTGGGCGGCACGGGCGCATTTCTGGGCATGCTGGCCGGGGAAGCGGCGATCTTTGCCGCATTCCTATTCACGGGAATATCGTTCCTCTGGTACAACGTGATCGGCTGCCTGGTGGTGATCGCCACCGGCTTGGCCGTCAGCTATATTTGGCCGGCGGATGGGACCAGGGTCGATGCCGGCGTAGCTTTGCAATTAAAGTAAGCGAGCGGATCAGAGCACCTGGAATGGCACGTTGCTCGAAAGCGTGCCGGCTGGAGTGACCACCTGTATCGTGCCGCTGGTTGCGCCGGCCGGAACGGCAGTCGTTATCGCACTGGGTGAGACCACGGTGAACGAGGCTGGCGTGCCGTTAAAGGTGACGCTGGTCGCACCCGTCAGATCGGTACCCAGGATCGTGACAGCCTCTCCCACTTTGCCGAACGGGGCGATAGTCCGCACGAAGGGGCCCAAGCCCATGGACAGGCGGAAGACCGTGCCCATATTGCTTGAACCGCCCCCCCAGGTTGTGCCGAAAAAGTTCCCATCGGTGTGTTGGACCAATCCGGCCCAGGGGTTTTGGCCCTCGGAGCTGGAGAAACTATGCAAAGTGGTCAGCGTGCCGGCAGGCGTGATTTGGAAAATCGTGCCGGAGCTGTTCGCACCGTCCGCCTCCGTCGTGCCGTAAAAGTTCCCGTCGGTGCCCTGAATCAGTCCTCCGTTGGGAGTGGCTCCGTCAGTGACGTGGAAGCTGTGCAGCGTAGTGAGCGTGCCCGCGGGGGTGATTCGGAACACGGTGCCGTCGCCCTGGGCGCCGCCCCCGATGGTTGTTCCGTAGAAGTCCCCGTCGGTACCTTGAACCAACGCAGCCCCCGGCTCACCGCCGTCGGTGTAATCGAAGCTATGGAGTATGGTGAACGCACCTCCGGAGCCGATGGTGTAGATGACCCCGTAGCCGTACGCCCCGCCTGTTTGCGCGGTTCCATAAAGCATGCCATTGGTAGCCTGGATCGGCGCTGAGACCGGGTAGCTGCCATCGGACCCGCTGAAACTGTGCACCGTGGTTAGCGTCCCACCGGGGGTGATTTGGTAGACGGTGCCGCTGCCGTAAGCCCCGCCATCGAGCGTCGTCCCGTAAAGCAGCCCATTGAAGGCCAGTGCAAGTCCGCTGTAGGGGTTAAAACCGTCGGTCACGTCGAAGCTGTGCAGCACGGTTACCGTTCCTTTGGAAGTCACTTCGAAAACGGTGCCGAAGCCGTTGGCGCCGCCGTTCGAGGCTGTGCCGTAGAACATCCCGTTGAATGCCAATGCCAAGCCATTCTCCGGGAAGTAGCCGACGGCCGTGTCCAGGCTGGCCAGCCTTTTTAACTGGCCCTGCGTGGTCATCCCGAAAACTGTGCCGGTGCCGCTGGCACCGCCAGCCACGGTGGTCCCGTATAGGTCCCCGGCTGTACCCTGTATGAGCGATCCGTAAACTGGGGACTGGCCGTTGGTTCCGTCGAAATTCACGAGCGTAGTGAAAGTCTGCGCGTGCACGGCGG
>Ga0302325_10028156_pt1 | contig 11632 bp, 15 predicted proteins | sample Palsa_T0_2_FD_201948 | JGI IMG/M metagenome (GOLD analysis project Ga0302325, IMG submission 201948) | Peat permafrost microbial communities from Stordalen Mire near Abisko, Sweden - Palsa_T0_2 | ecosystem: Environmental > Terrestrial > Soil > Palsa > Peat permafrost | place: Sweden: Abisko... | reverse complement strand
GCGCTCAGCCGGATCGCGCTAGGCCCTAAGCATATTCGAACCGCTGCCGATCTGAACGCCTTGGGGAATGTCTCCATGATGCTGGGCGAAATGCCGCGTGCGGAGGAGCAACTGGCGGAAGCTCTGGCCATCGAGCGCGAGAACTATCCAGCCGATCTTCAGCTTGGGAGCACGCTGGCGGCGCTTTCCGCTCTCAGGCGGCGCGCGGGAAAGCTCGATGAGGCGCTGCCGCTCGCCGAGGAGGCGCTCACTGTGACATTGAAAGCGGAAGGCAAGGAAGGGCCGGAATCCGCCATGATGTACCGGAATGTGGCGCAGATCCACTGGGCCGCGTGCCGGACCGACCGCGCGCTGCCACTTTACCGCAAGGCGCGCGCCATTCTGGAACGCCTGGGCGCAACCTCCGATTCAAGATATGCCGCACTGCTGAGCCAGGAGGGATTGGCCTTGATGGACGACGGCAAACTTGGACTCGCGGAGAGCGGTATGAAGCGAGCCATCGAGTTGCTCAGCCGGGCCGCGGCGGACGAGTTAGAACTGGCTGTGGCGCAGAATAACCTGGGCCTGCTGCGGATGCGGCAGAAGAAATACAGGGAGGCGGATGAATTACTCAGCAAGGCGCTATCGACGGAGCAATTGTATAACTCGCAGGATATGGCGCAGATCAGCCGGACGCAGGATGCGTTGGCGAAGGTGCGATCGGCGCTTCGGTGAGCTTTCGCACGGTTGTTGGGCCATGACACTAAGTGGCCCTAGCCGTGCTGAATCTTCATCGCTATGACTAAAACAATTGCCGGATTTTTCCGTACTCGAACTGAGGGTGAAACAGCATACAATCAGCTTCTCGCTAGCGGACTCGCACGCGATCAGGTGAGCTTTGTGGCGGGAGACACGCGCGGCCACGAAACGCCTGCCATAGGCCCGATTGAGGGCACGGGCGCCGAATCGGAGATGCCGCAGGATGTTGCCATGGGTAGCGCTATCGGTCTGGCCGCGGGGCTGGTCCTTTTGGTAATTCCAGGCGTCGGCCCATTTCTTGCCGCCGGCCCGCTGGCCGCTGCGATGGGCGGCATCGTCGCGGGGGCCGGGGCTGGAGGCATCATCGGACTTCTGAGAGACAATGGCGTTTCCGAGGAAGAAGCCGCCTTTTACGAAGAGGGCGTCAAGCGCGGCGGTTCCCTGGTGACGGTTCGCGGGGTGACAGAAGAAGGTGAAAAGAAGGCGCGCAAGATCATGCAGAAATGCGGCTCGATTGAGTCGGAGGAGTTAGTGGCTCAGACTCGAATGACGGCCCGATCGTGAGATACTAAATCTCACAAAGGTGAGATACGAACAGACAGGACCAAGCCGTGCGAATCAAGCATTTGTAGACTGCTACTGGTATCTGGAACGGGACCGGCGGCGGAAGATGCCGTGCAGCGCGTCGTCCCTGATGGCCGCCCGGAGTTGATTTTGAATTTGGGGCCGCCATTCGAATCGGCGAGTGAGGGGCGGTGGATTCGGCAACCAGATTTTTCTTCGCCGGACAGATCGCTCGCCCATGCTTCTGCGACCGTGCGGGCCCGCAAAGATTATCGGCGTGCGCTTTCGCCCGGAAGGCGCGAGTCGCGTGTTCGGTTGTCCAATGCATGAACTCGCGGGAGTGGTGGTTCCGCTCGGAGCGCTGTCGCCGAGCTCGACCGTGAACTGCAACCTGTGCGCGGGATGGATTCTATCGCCGGCCAGTGGAGATTCGTCGATCGTACGTTGAGCCTGGCCGCGGACTACGCTGGATACCACGCCGCACAAAACACCGACGCTGCGGTCGGCTTCGCCGTGGAGACCGCGATTGAAACCGCTGGGCTGATTTCCGTAAGCGGCCTTGCAAGACGGGTGAACCTCAGTAGTCGGCAACTGGAAAGACGATTTCTCGATTCCGTTGGCATGACGCCCAAGCGTTTTTGCCGTATTCGTCGTTTCCAGCGCGTTTTGCAGGCCATGGAAGAACCCGGCGCAAATTGGGCCGATGCGGCCGTGCAGTGCGGTTACTACGACCAGGCCCACCTGATCCGCGACTTCCGGAGGTTCTCGGGCCTGACCCCAGCTTGTTTGCTGGGCGCGGATACCGACCTTGCGGCACACTTCGTGCAGAATTATGCGCCGTCGCATTTTTCCAATACGGCGCGGCGCGGCTTAGTGTAAGATCCCGCTATGACCTTTTCGATTCGGCTAGCGGTGGTGGCGATGGCAGCAGCGATGCTGCTGGCGCAATCGGGCGCAAATCCGCCAGTGATTTTGAACCAGAAGGACGCGGTATGGACGCCTGAGACGGGGACGCCCAACGCCGACGGCGCGCTGCTGCGCGAAGATCCGCAGACAGGCGGACTAGAGTTGTTCGTGCACTATCCGGCGGGGCACGTCTTCGCGCCGCACTGGCACAGCGCCAATGAGCGCATCATCTTAATTGAGGGCACTATGTCCATCCAGGTAGGTAGCGTGCATAAGGAACTGCAGCCCGGCGGCTACGCGTTTCTGCCGGCGAAGCAGGTGCAGACCATGTCGTGCGGCGCCGCCTCGCGCTGCGAGTTCTACGTGTATTGGGACGGCAAGCTGGATAACCATAAAGCCACGGACAAGTGAGCGCTGTTTTGGCGCACTCATGTAGCAATATGTGGCATTGGGTATCATGGCCATATTATGGCTAAGATAATTGCCGCGCTTTTCCGAACGCAACACGAAGGTGAAGCAGCCCACAACAAGCTACTCTCCAGCGGATTCACGCGCGACGAGGTGAGCTTTGTCGCAGGCCATCCGCAGAATCGCGAACTGTCCGCCGAAGGAACCGCGTATCTGACTGACGCGATCGGCGTGGCTGTGGAAGCGATGGCGTTGTTAGTGCCGGGGAGCGGTCCGCTGGTGGCAGCCGGCCCACTTGCCGGAGCCATTAGTCAGATAGGTTCGGAACACGAAGGTATAGCCAGAGTTCTTCAGGATCACGGCGTATCGGAAGAAAAAGCTGGATATTATGTGGAGGGAGTCCGTCGCGGCGGGTCGCTGGTGGCGGTTCACGATGTGACCGGCGATGCGGAGAATGAGGCCCTGGCGATTTTGGAACTGAGCGGCGCAATCAAGAGCGAGGAGTTGGCGGCCGAGGAATCCCACTCGGCAAACAAATTCGATTAGGCGGGCGGGAATGTGAATTGGCTATTCGTGCGGTATTCTGGATACCTCCGCCTGAGTCCATATGGCCATTACCGAACACCGGTCCGCTGAGGCTGCGTGATTGTTGAGAGGCTCAATTCATTGCAAGACGTAAGGCGCGCAACACCGCGCCCACCTGCTTCATCCGCCCCCCCAAACCCACCGTAGGCTAGAATAAGGTTGCACAAACGATGACAACCAGGATACGGTCGACGACGGTGCTGTGTGTGCGCCGCGACGATAAAGTGGTAATGGCCGCCGACGGGCAGGTGACGCTGGGCCATGAGGTGTTGAAATCCAAAGCGCGAAAGCTGCGGCGTCTGTATAACGACAAGATCCTCGCCGGCTTCGCGGGCTCAACGGCGGACGCGTTCGCGCTGTTTTCGCGGTTCGAATCGAAGCTGGAGCAGTTCAACGGAAACCTGCCGCGCTCGGTGGTGGAACTGGCCAAGGAATGGCGCACCGATCGCGTGCTGCGGCACCTGGAAGCGCTGTTGCTGGTGGCCGATTTGAAGAACATCTACCTGGTGAGCGGAAACGGGGACGTGATCGAACCGGACGAGGAGATCGCCGCCATCGGGTCGGGCGGCCCGTTCGCCACGGCCGCGGCGCTGGCGCTGCTGCGCAATACCAAACTTTCGGCCAAGCGCATAACCGAAGAGGCCATGGGCATCGCGGGCAAGATCTGCATTTACACCAATGAGAACGTGATGTTCGAGGAGCTGGCGTAGCCATGGTGATCTATCTTCCCGCCCAATCGGTGGATGAGGAGCCGATGCTCGACGAGCTGACTCCCCGCGAGATCGTGCGCGAGCTGGATAAGCACGTGGTGGGACAAGCGGACGCGAAGCGCGCGGTGGCCATCGCTCTGCGTAACCGCATCCGCCGGCAGAAACTGTCGCCGGAAATGGCCGAGGAAGTGATGCCCAAGAACATCCTCATGATCGGGCCGACGGGCGTGGGCAAGACGGAGCTGGCGCGGCGGCTGGCGCGGCTCTCGAATTCGCCGTTTCTCAAAGTGGAAGCCAGCAAGTTCACCGAAGTGGGATACGTGGGCCGCGACGTGGAATCGATGATCCGCGATCTGGTGGATATCTCCATCGACATGGTGCGCGAAGAGCGGTTGGACGAGGTGGCCGACCGCGCCGAGCTAAACGCCGAGGATCGGCTGCTCGACTTGCTTATGCCGCCGCAGCCGGAGCCGAGCGAGAGCGTGGAGCGGACCCGCGAAAAGCTGCGCGAGCGCCTGCGCGAAGGCAAGTTGGATGAGCGGCTGGTGGAGATCGAAGTCAAAGACCGCGCGCCCAGCCTCGAAATCACCACCAACGCCGGCATTGAGGATATGGGCATCAACCTGAAAGACATGCTGCCCAATTTCTTCGGACAGAAGACGCGCCGCCGCAAGATGCGCGTGGCCGAAGCGTTGGACTACCTGGTGCAGGAGGAGGAGCAGAAGCTCATCGACATGGACCAGGTGACGCGGATCGCGCTCGAGCGCGTGGAATCGAGCGGAATCATTTTTCTGGACGAGATCGATAAGATCGCGGGGCGCGAATCGGGCCATGGTCCGGACGTGAGCCGCGAGGGCGTGCAGCGCGACATTCTGCCGATTGTGGAAGGCACTACGGTCAACACGCGCTACGGATTTGTGCGTACGGACCATATCCTGTTCATTGCCGCGGGGGCGTTTCACGTTTCCAAACCGAGCGACATGATTCCGGAGCTGCAGGGGCGGTTTCCGATCCGCGTGGAACTGAAGTCGCTCACGGTGGAGGATTTCATCCGCATCCTGAAGGAGCCGAAGAATGCGCTGGCCAAACAGTACACGGCGCTGCTCGAAACCGAGGGGATCAAGTTGACGCTTACCGACGATGCGCTGGCGGAGGTCGCGCGCTTCGCCGCGCAAGTCAACGAAAGCTCGGAGAATATCGGCGCCCGGCGGCTGCACACGATCATGGAAAAACTGCTGGAGGAAGTGTCGTTCGAAGGGCCGGATCTGAAGAAAAAGACGGTTAGAGTAGATGCTCACTATGTAAGAAAGCAGCTGGCCGATATTGTCAAGGATCAGGATTTGAGCAGGTATATTCTCTAAGAGCTGAGAGTCGATTTCGCCGGTGGCCGGATTGGCGCTAACCCGTGCGGGTTACCGAGTCTCGCCGGCGCGGTGACTCGCATGATTCGAAAAAGCCGCCTGAAAGGCGGCTGCAGGCAGGATTGCCTGCCCCACATACTGTTCAATTGATCGCCGCGGCCGGAGTAACATCAGAGTCTCCACACATGAGGGTTCGCTCCGGGTTCCCGTTCGCAACTCTTACCGGCTATTACCGTAAGTTCCCGGACCGCCCACACAAGCGCAGCCGTCACGAGGACAAAGGATCCATACGCCAGCGCCGCAATCAAGCCGAGCATGCGCGATCTCCGGCGGCGCCGCGAGTCTCCGGCAAGCGGAGGAATTGCTCGAGGAGCCCGTTGTTTCCAACCATCCTGTCTACCGCAAGCAGATACTGCAAGAGCAACTGTGAGCGGGACACCAATTCTGAATTTGCCATAAGCTTCTTCAATCTCGCCCCAGTTGGTACCTGAGAGCGCGTTCGAGGCAGGAAATGCAGATGACCGCAACCACGTCCGGTCCGCCCCGGATCTGGTGGGGTGTTTCCCTGACACACGTCTTGCAATACTTAATCGTCTTAGGCAGCGCCTCATGGAAGGACGCGGACGCGGGCTCGGGCCAGGATCTCATATTCCCCATCTGTGGCATTCATTGTGGCTCTGTTCCAGAGAATCATCCAGTAGCGAAGGTACTCGTGGGGTACTGGAACCATGGCGGGTTTATTCGGGAATCGGCGTCTGCTATTACCAGTAATACGCCTTCACCACGCGCGGAGAGCTCGGGGCGCCGGAAATCACTTTCACGTGCAGAACGAACTGGAGGTTTTTCTGCTGCCATCCCGCCGGGGCGCCGTGAAGGGCTTCGGCCATCAGGTCGGGATTGGTGACCAGGTCGCTGGCGGCGTCGGTGCCGTACTGCGTGATGCCGGCTAACTCCACTAACATGGCGTGCGTGTCGGGATGGAAGACGCGCGAGACAATCGCGTAGTCCTCGCCGGTTCTGCGGTCGCGGGGCAGGTTCGGGAGCGCCCATTCGGTGGGACGGCCGTTGTCGGTGATGCCGACCGGCTCGCGCGAGCCGTCGATGAAGAAACGCATCTGGCTGCTGATTTCGCGCCAGCGCGTGTAAGAGTAGCCCACCAGAATCGCCGGGCCGGTGCGCAGGTCGGGGAAAGAGACGTCCGAGCCGAGCTTTACCCGATACGGACGCCGCAAGCGCGCCAGCATGGCGGCCAGGCGCGAGGTCGCGATCAAATCCCCGCCGCCGACGAACTGGTCGGTCAGCTCGACAAAATCCTGCGGATGCGGCGGCTCTTTGGCGCCCGGCGGGCGGTCCAGACTCCACACGGGGACGAACGCCGCGCCTATCAGGACCGGGGAAGAACCTCGCAGCACGGGCGCCCAGAACTGGTCGACGACGGTGGCTACGGGACGGGCTGCGGCCCAATATGCGAAGCCGATGGCGGCGGCGATTGCGACTCCCGCCGCGGCCCAGAGAGCGCGAGCCCGCCACTGAATCGTCCGGCGCAGTTCGATTGCCGGCGAAGCCGCGGCCGCGGGTTCCACGCGCACAGGTTCGGCGCGTGCGACGTCCGTGACATGGAATTCGGGGACGTACGTTCCGGAGGGCAGCTCGATGCGCAGCGGGTTGACGGCGCCTTGGGTGGAATAATAAAGCCCAAGGCGTTTGCGCACTTCGCCGGCCTTCACGCGCACGGTGGCGTCGTCGCTGGGGTCGTAACTGGTGGGGCGGCCGAAAACTTCAATGCCGATGGTGCGCTCTTTGAGGATATCGGCGGAGCCGTGGAGGGTATGCTCCACCACGAACCGCAGAAAATCCTGGCTGCGCTTGCTCGAGCGGAACTCGTGGCTGGCCAGGACGCGCGTCAGCTCCTCGCGCACCTGCTCTTCCGTGGGCCGCGCGCCGTTCCCCCCGTCCGGCGCCTTGGCGGGCGTCTGGCCTTGAGACATCGCTGGGTTTGCTTGGTCCGATTCTAACAGAATCGCTCTGCGGGCTAAGGCCGGCGGCCAACGGGCGCTAAACCTTTTCGGGGAAGGCCGGTTAGACTCCCAGCTTCACGAAGGCAATTGCTTATAGCCATAATAAATGGCTATAATGGATTTGCTATGGAGATCAGTGTCGCTGAAGCGAAAAACCGATTCTCACAATTGATTCGGGAGATGGAGGAAGGCGAGCCCGTTGTCATCACCCGGAACGGGAAGCCCGTGGCACAGTTGGTTCCTGCGCCGAAGGACCGCCGAACGGTGGTTCTGGGCGGCATGCGGGATCGAATACGCCTGTTGCCCGGATGGGACGATCCGGTGGACCTCGATCGCTTTCTGCAAGGCGATCTTTGAGCGGCGGCTACCTGCTCGATACCAATGTCGCGCTGTTCGCTGCCGCAGCGCCCGAGATGCTGTCGCGCGCCGTGCGCACTGCGCTCAAGACCGGACCGAACGTGTTGAGCGTAATCGCCTTTTGGGAAGTGACGCTGAAATCCTCGAAGGGGAAGCTGGATGTGGGAGACCCGCTCGAATGGTGGGAGAATTCCCTGACCGATCTTGCGGCTACATCGCTTCCCTTGCGGCCAGCCCACGTTGCTGCGATTCGCGGCCTGGCATCCATACACCAGGATCCGTTCGACCGGGCGTTGATCGCACAGTCGATGGTGGAGGGCCTCACGCTGCTGACGTCGGACGAGGTGATTCCCCGGTATGCGAGCCAGCGCTTTCGCGTAATCGGCTAACTAACGCGATCTTCCGCCGCACTCCGAAGCGCGTTCACACCAGTGTGAACGCTGCACGCACGAGTGCGTGCGCCACGCCCAGATGGAGCGCCACCGCCCCACCGGTCAAGTAATCGTAGCTCACCCCTTCGAACCCGGCGCGGCGCATCCCTTCGGCCAGTTCCGGCGCCGCCGGGAACTTGCGCACCGATTCCGGCAGGTAGGTGTACGCGTCCGGCGCGCCGGAAACCAGCCCTCCAATCCATGGCAGAATGCGGCGGCAGTACAGGTTGTTGACGGCGCGGAACAGCGCATTGGGCGGCTGCGAGAATTCCAGAATCGCCGCCGTTCCGCCGGGCCGCAGTACGCGGCGCATCTCCGCCAGGCCCGCTTCATAGTTGGCGAGATTGCGAAAGCCGAACGCCACCGTGACCAGGTCCATCGACCCATCGCGCACCGGCAGATGCAGGGCGTCGGATTCGAACAGCGCAACTTTGGCGTGGCGTTGTTCCACCTTACCGCGTGCGCTCACCAGCATCGGGTGGCAGAAATCGGAACCCAGGACGAGGCTGCGCGAGCGCCGTTCCAGCGCCAGCGCCAGGTCGCCCGTGCCGCAGCACAGATCGAGCACGCGCGCGCCGGGCCGCTCCAGAATGTGCCGCACGCGGCGCACCGTATACGCGCGCCAGTAGCGGTCCACGTTGAATGAGAGCAGGTGGTTGAGGAAGTCGTAGCGGTGCGCCACGCGGCCAAACATGCCGCGCACCCAAGCCGCCGCTTCCCGCTCGTCGTGCGCGCCCGCGGGCGTCGTTCCCTTGGAAACGGCGCCCTTGGAAACGTCCCCTCTGGAAACGGCGCCGCTCACGAAAGGGCCTGCTCGATGGCTTCGCGCACCAGCTTTTCGTCGATGCCGGAGACCACCGTCACCTCGCCGATGCGCACCGGCAGCACGAAGTGAACCTTGCCTTGTACGGTCTTCTTGTCGTGCGCCAGCCGCGCAAACAGGTTCTCCACGCGGATGCCGTCGAGCGCCGGAATGGGTCCATAGGTCTCCAGGATGCCGAAAATTTCGGCGCTATCTTCCGCGGAAATGTAGCCCGTCAACCCGCCCAGGTGGACAGCAGCGCGCATGCCCCAGGCGACCGCTTCGCCATGCAGAAAGCGCGTGTAACACGTCTCAGCTTCAAGCGCGTGGCCGAAGGTGTGGCCGAAGTTGAGGATGCGGCGCATGTCGCCTTCGCGCTCGTCGCTCGAGACCACCTCGGCCTTCATGCGGACCGAATCGGCGATGATGCGGTCCACCGCCTTCGGTTCGCGCGCCAGCACTTCGCGGCTGCAATCGGCCAGGAACCGGAACAGCCCGCCGTCGCGAATGATGCCGGCCTTGACGATTTCGTAAAGCCCCGAGCGGTACTCGCGATCGGGCAGGGTATCGAGCAGAGCCGGGTCGATCAACACCGCGAGGGGCTGGTGAAAGCTGCCGATCAAATTCTTGCCGCCAACCAGATTGACGCCGGTCTTCCCGCCGATGGCGGCGTCCACTTGCCCGAGCAGCGTGGTGGGGATCTGCAGCACCGGAATCCCACGCATGAAAATGGCGGCCAGGAAGCCGCCCATATCGTTCACAATGCCGCCGCCGTAGGCGATCACCATGCTGGTGCGGTCGGCGCCGCGCTCCAGCATTTCCTCGGCGAGCTGCTCCAGCGGCGCAAGGCGCTTGCGCTCTTCGCCGCCGGGAAGGAACAGCGCTTCATGACTGACGCCGGCAAGCGCGCTCGCGAGCGCCGCGCCCTGATGGCGCCACACGTCCTCAGTGGAGACGACGAAGACCTTGCCGGACTTGGGCGGAACATATTCCGCCGCGCGCGCGACAATCCCTCGCTCGACAATCGCCGGATAGCAGCGCTGTGGCGTCTCGACGCGAAATTCGGGCATACGCCATTATTAACATGACGCTGATACACTCGAAGGTGCGGAGACGGTAGATGGACAAATTCAGTTTCCAGCGCGCCGGCCAAGGTTTAACATGAGCGACGACGAGAAGATGGAGTTCTGGAATGGCTTGGCGCGCCTGTACGACGAGACGCTGGCAATCAAAGAGGACATTCTTAGGCTGGAAAAGCTCGCCGAAAAGCAGCAAAGCGCCGCGCAGAACCTGCAAATCGCTTGCGAGGCTTTACGCGATACTGCCGTGGCTCACGAGAAGCGTCTGGTCCACATAGAAGTGGTGCAGCAGTGGCTCGCCGAGAAGGAACGCAACCGCGAAGAGGGCAGGCATTAAAGGCCAGTGTGATCGGGGCGCACCCGTCGAAAAAGCGGCCGGGCTCGCGTCCCTTTATGGCGCCAAAACCGAAAGCGTGACGCTCACACGCCGCAGTTTTCTGGCCGCCTCGCGCATGTTCGGAGCGAACATTCCAGCGTGCGGCGCCTACGTGCGGCATGCGCGCCGCGTGAACGGACGCAACTGCAAGTTCCATCTCGCCACTGCGGATGCGCGGCCAGCCGTGGTCCGCGTGGATGCCGAGGACGTGGCGATATAGGCTGGCACAGAGGCCGCGTGGTCTTGTGCTTTTGGAGAGAAGCACTCCCTGACGGTCGTTGCTCCGTTAGGTCCAATGTTTGCTTTAAGATACAAGTACCTCCGGTACCTGTACCGCGCTTAACAATTTGGTTAATTCGAGACCCCATTAAGAGGCGAAATGGTGGTATGATTTGCAAATGTCTGTCCCTTAACCCGTCTCTCCGGGGAGTCTCATCTCCCAGCCTTTTTTGGCTGCGCACGCCGTAAGACGGCAGCAGCTTCCCAGCTTTAAATCTCAAGGAGGTTTTTGAAGTGCGAAAACTATTATCCAGTGGTTTGGCCATGATTGCGGGAGTTGTGTCTTTGCCCGCTCCTGGGTCGCTGCACAGGGAACATAAGGCGCCGGTAGCCGATCATCGATTGGCGCGGTTGCAGGCGTTTTTCGGGAAGTCCGATTGTCCGGCTAAAGCGTATTCGGACGATTTTCTGGACGCAGCTGACCGCTACGATCTCGATTGGCGGCTGCTACCAAGCATTTCCTATGTGGAATCTACAGGCGGAAAATCGGCGAAGAACAATAATATTTTCGGCTGGAATTCGGGACGCGCAATTTTCCGTACAGCCCGCCAAGGCATTCACGAGGTGGGTTACAGCCTGACGCACTCACACCTCTACCGTTCGAAGAACATCGACCAGTTGCTTGCCACCTACAACCCCTCGGGCGACTACGCGCAGAAAGTCAAATCTGTAATGGCCCAGATTGCGCCCGCGCAGTAACCGCCGTTAGCCAAACAGCTTAATGCCGAAGAAGAGCCCGGCTGCCACAACCACAAAAATTCCCACCCAGAAAATAGTGCGCTGGGTGTTGTTCACCGTACCGCGCTCGTCTTCTTTGATGCGTTCCGATAGGCTCTCAAACATGGAGCACCTCCCTATTAAGATGCCGCTATAAATACTGAAACACCGCGCACCTGAGGAACCGGATAAATCAAGACGATTGTAGCTCCGAACGAGAGAATTTCCAAGCGCCATATTTCGCGCTGTTTAATACGGAGGGAGTGGGCGATGCTTCAGCTTGCCCATCCGGCAATTCAGG
>Ga0302325_10028155_pt1 | contig 11632 bp, 12 predicted proteins | sample Palsa_T0_2_FD_201948 | JGI IMG/M metagenome (GOLD analysis project Ga0302325, IMG submission 201948) | Peat permafrost microbial communities from Stordalen Mire near Abisko, Sweden - Palsa_T0_2 | ecosystem: Environmental > Terrestrial > Soil > Palsa > Peat permafrost | place: Sweden: Abisko... | reverse complement strand
CGGTGGATCGGAAGGTCCTCCGTCCCACCCCCTTTCGCGCAACTCCCCATTGCGTTGAAATGGCCGTGTAGCTGGGAATACCATGCCAGCAACCGGGCCAAAAGGGCGCCCGAGTTGACGCTGGTGAGGAGCCGAGTTGACTCTGGTGAGGGGCAGCGACCGTCACTCCGAGTTGGAACGACTGCTTGGGAGGATGACCATGACCCTGGGGAAGATCCCGCTTGGCGATGATGCCGCTGCCGTCGAATCCGACCAGCTACCCGCTCTCGGGGACGAGTCACCACCGTTCACCGTGTCCGTGAGGAAAGAGGGGGATCGAACCCAGGTAACAGTCAAGGGCGAGCTCGACCTGGCTACGGCACCGGTCTTGGCGAATCAGTTGCTCAACGTCACCGCGAACTTCGGGGGTGACGTGGTGATCGACATGAGTCTGGTCAGCTTCATCGATTCAACTGGCTTTTCCGTGCTCGTCTCACACCACCTGGCGCTGCAGGCGAAGGACCGGAATCTGACTCTTCTCAACCCCACGTCGACGGCACGTCGGCTCATGCAAATAACGGGACTGACCGACATGTTCACGATCGAGCCGAACCTGGACCCCGGTACAGACGCTGCCACCAAGTGGGCGTGAAGTCCGACGGATCGGACATCCCTTCGGACGCTCATGCAAATGGAGGACCGGCTTGGATCTGGTGCCGTTCGTGCCTCGGCGGTCCCTTGTCGCGTTGAGGAACTCCCGTACGTGCGTTATCTCGATCACCCTTGACACGTTCGATCGCGGCGAGCGCACCACCAGGCGCGCTCCACGGGCCATCAGGCGTTTTTGCGCGGCGATGAGGACAGAGAGTCTCGTGCTATCGATGAAGGAGAGGCCGGAGCACTCAAGGATCACCTAACGCATCGGCTCTTGGCGGCCCTGTCTTTGAGGGCACGGCGGAATGATACAGCGGGCCATTCGTGGGTATAGATCACACGGGAGCGCTACCTTGACCAGCCGATTTGCCGACCTCGCTTTGTACCCAGCCGACGCCCGTGGAGGCGTTCGGTCGACGTTGGCCGGAGTCGATCCCGAAGTGGTCGAGATCGCCGCGTTGCTCGTGTCTGAGTTGGTTACCAATGCCATCGTTCACGGTTCCGGAGAGGCATCTCTCGTTGTCGAAGTGGGCGACGGACATGTCCACATCGAGGTCGCCGACTCCGAGCCGACGCTCGATCTCCGACCGCTCGAGGTGGATCCGTCCAGCGAGCACGGGCGAGGACTGGCGACAGTGGATGCTCTGGCCTCCTCGTGGGGCGTCGAGCCTCGGCTGGCGGGCAAGGCGGTCTGGTTCGACCTCACTTTGTAGGCTACGCCCCGTTTATTCGCCACTCTGCTGGGTACCACAGGTGTACCCAATAGGAAGGGGGAAAGTAAATGGCTGGTCCTGGGTTAGTAACCAGCATCATCGTCTTCGCAGTTGGAGCCATCTTGCGCTTCGCGGTGACCATGAGCACCTATCAGCATGGATTCAACGTACACACCGTTGGAGTCATCTTGATGATCGTGGGCGCAGTGGGAGCCCTCCTGTCGCTCATCGCCATGATGAGCACGGGCATGGGCAGGCACCGAACGGTTGTCGACGACGGGCGGGGGAACGTCATTCGCCGCGACGACACCTACATCTAACACCTAGCTATATCTAACAGGAGAGAGAAACATGTTACTTTTGCTGGCACTTTTGCTTGTCCTGCTGTTCTTCGGCTTAGGGTTCACCGCCCACCTATTGTGGATCGTGGCGGTCGTGCTGCTCGTTCTATGGCTCGTTGGAATGGCCATTGGGCGAGGAGAATCAGCGGGAAGACACCACTTCTATCGTTGGTAACGACCGTCAGCACTCAAGAGCGGTACGTAAGTCGCTCAAGAGCTAAGTCAGTAAGAGGGCGACGATCGGTCGCCCTCTTACTGACCCGTCCACTTGACCGACGCGGGGTCACCTCATGGTAAAAGTTCTCCTCGTAATCTTGTGCCTGTTCCTGCCGTTCTTAGCCGTCCTCATAAAGGATGGTCCGTGCTTGAAAGTCCTCTGGGCTTTCTTGCTCCAGCTCCTTGGGCACATCCCTGGTGTCATCTACGGCATCTACCAGGTGGTGAAGGACTAACCTTCGGCGGCCCGGCTGTACCCATCAACTGCGTCCGCAGGAGTCTTGCCGGTTTTGACCGCGTCGCCACCAGCGCCGGACCTATGGCGAGCATATTCGCCACAGCGATGACCGCGGGCTCGCTCACTCCGAGCTCCTCGCGCGACCACCGAGCGAGTCTGTTCCCGACGTCCGTTGTCATGACGAGACGCGTACGCGGTAGCGGAGATGAACGACGCCGTTTTCGAAGCGGTACTCGTCGAGCAGTTCGAGTTGCGCGCGGACGTTGTCCGGCAGGGCGCGTTTGCCGCCACCAACCACGATCGGGCATAAGAAGAGATGGCACTCGTCGACCAGCCCGGCGCCGATCGCGTGGCCGGCGAGCTCGCCCCCGGCGATTGCGATGTCGGCCGTCGAGGACAGTTTCAACTGCCGGATCGCGGCCGGTTCGAACTCGCGCTCGATTCGCGTCCTCGCGCTGGATGGTGTCTGAAGCGTACGTGTGTACACAATCTTCTCAGCTGCCCGCCAGATCCCGGCAAAGTCCCGATACACCGTCGGCACATCGGCCTCGGTGCGCACGGTCTCCCAGAACACCATCGTCTCGTACATCCGTCGCCCATAGAGGTAGGTGCCGATCAACCGGTCGAGATCGTTGACGAAGGCATGCACATGGTCATCCGGCGCCGCCCAGTCGAACTTGCCCTCCGCGTCCTCGAAGTACCCGTCAAGCGAGCTGATGACCGAATAGATCAGCTTGGTCATGTCCACTCCAATCGATCGTTACCCTGCAGTCCAGACCGTTCCAGACCGTTCCAGACCGTACAGAACTGAGACTGCGATCCGCGCCAAAAATCATCGATCCGGCCTCTGTGACGGACGGGTCAGATCGACGGATTCCAACAAGGGCCAACGTCGTGGCTGCCAGACCACAGCCCAGGCAACCTGGCGATTCACGAACCCCAGTACCCCGAGGAGCCCGATCCCTCGTTGGCGACCCGGCACGCTGACGATGAGTAGACGAGTGAAGCGTCGGGTTGAATGGCAACGTTCAGTATCAAAGAACCTGTCCAGCCCGGCATCGTGGCTGAGCGGCGAATCCACTGGCTACAGAGGAGGATACAGTCGGGTGACCCCCCGTCGAAGAGGAGCGCCATGGACTCGACCCCCGAAGTGAACCGATTCATTCTGCCGATCCACGATCCTCAGCCCATCGGCATCACGACTTACGACGCCAGGGACCCCGATACGTCGCACCCTCCGATCACCGAGCCTCGGCCACCGGCTGGTGCACCCAATGTTCTGATTGTTCTTCTCGACGACATCGGTTTTGGTGCTTCATCGGCCTTCGGCGGGGCGGTGAACACGCCCACGGCGGAACGTCTGGCTGCCGGCGGTATCAAGTTGAGCCGATTCCATACCACCGCGCTGTGTGCACCGACGAGGGCGGCTCTCCTCACCGGGCGAAATCACCACACTGTCGGCATGGGGTCGATCACCGAGACCGCCACGTCCGCACCGGGGTACACGTCGATCCGCCCCAAGTCCACGGCACCGCTGGCCGAGATCCTTAAGCAGAACGGCTACTCGACGGCCCAGTTCGGAAAGTGTCATGAGGTCCCGGTATGGAAGACCAGCCCGGTCGGACCATTCGACCTCTGGCCGACAGGGAGCGGCTTCGACTACTTCTACGGCTTCATCGGGGGCGAGACCAACCAGTTCTACCCTGCCCTCTACGAGGGCACCACCCCCATTGAGCCGCCGTCTACTCCGGCCGAGGGCTACCACCTCACCGACGACATGACTGACAAGGCCATCGCCTGGTTCCGCCAGCAACGAGCGCTACAGACCGACAAGCCGTTCTTCGTGTACTACGCCCCCGGCGCCACCCACGCGCCCCACCATGTCGCCCCCGAGTGGTCGGACAGGTACAGAGGCCGCTTCGACGCCGGGTGGGATGTCCTGCGGGAACGGGTCTTCGCTCGGCAGAAGGAACTGGGTGTCATCCCGGCCGACGCCGATCTCACCGCTCGACCGGAGGAGATTCAGGCCTGGGACGAGGTGCCCGACATCTTGAGGCCCGTGCTCACACGCCAGATGGAGGTCTACGCCGGGTTCTTGGAGCACACCGACCACGCCGTCGGTCGAGTCATCGACGTGCTCGAAGAACTGCAAGTCCTCGACGACACCCTGATCTACTACATCATCGGCGACAACGGAGCCAGCGCCGAAGGTACACCGAACGGCACCTTCAACGAGCTGTTCTCGTTGAACGGAGCCGCCGCCTTCGAGACGGCAGAGTTCATGGCGGCCAACATCGACAAGTTCGGGACACCCGAGGCCTACAACCACTATGCCGTCGGTTGGGCGCACGCCATGTGCACGCCCTACCAGTGGACCAAACAGGTCGCCTCGCACTTCGGGGGAACTCGTAATGGCACGATCGTCCACTGGCCCAATGGATTCAGCGCCAGGGGGGAGATCCGAGACCAGTTCCACCACGTCATCGACGTCGCCACCACCGTCCTGGACGTGGCCCATCTGCCTGAACCGACCGTGGTCAACGGATTCGAACAGCAGCCGCTCCAGGGAGTCTCCATGGTGTATCTGTTCGACGATGCCAACGCCGCCGACCGTCGGGAGACCCAATACTTTGAGATGGTCTGTAACCGGGGGATCTACCACAAAGGTTGGATGGCGGTCACCCGTCACAGTGTTCCCTGGTTGTTCGGTGCGATACTCCCGCCCTTGGACGACGACGTCTGGGAGCTGTACGACACCACCACGGACTGGACCCAGGCTCACGACCGCGCCGCCGAACGTCCTGATGTGGTGGCGCATCTTCAGCGCCTGTTTCTCATCGAAGCGGTGAAGCACCAGGTGCTTCCACTGGACGACCGACGGGTGGAGCGGTTCAACTCGGATTTGGCCGGAAGGCCATCTCTGGTTACCGGACCCTCCCAGTTGTTGTTCGGGGGCATGGGACGCCTCACGGAAAACACGGTCCTCAACCTGAAGAACAAGTCGTACACGGTGACCGCCGACATCGAGATCCCCGAGGGCGGGGCTCGTGGTGTGATCGTGGCCCAGGGGGGAGCCTTTGGTGGCTGGTCCCTCTACCTCAACGACGGTGTGCCAACCCACTGCTACAACCTGCTCGGACTCAATCGAATCAAAGCCACAGGGGTCGAACCGCTCAGTCCGGGTGGCCATCAGGTCAGGGTCGAGTTTGTCTACGACGGAGACGGCCTGGCCAAGGGCGGCGACACATCCCTGTTCGTCGACGGATCCAAGGTCGGATCGGCACGGCAGGAAGCCAGCATCCCGATGTTGTTCTCGGGAGATGAGACCTTGGACGTCGGCGTGGACTACGGGTCATCGGTCAGCGACGACTACGCACCGGACACGAGTCGGTTCACCGGCACCGTGAACTGGGTCCAACTGGACCAAGGTGCGGACGATCACTCACATCTGATCAACCCCGAGGACCGACTCTCGGTCGCAATGGCGAGGCAGTAGTCGAAAGGGCGGTCGCCCCGGCCGAGAGTTCCTGCCGGCGGCGGCCCATCCAGGTGGGGCGGGCGGCCTGTGGCTCCTCGACGGCCTGCTCAAGTTCCAGCCGGACCTGAGGCACGACGGATTCGTCAAGACCGTGATCGCCCCGAACGCCCAAGGTCAGCCGGCGCCGCTTGCCTGGATGGTCAACGAGGTGGCCCGTCTGGTGTCGTGGCGCCGAAGACAACCCTCGGGCTGAGCGTGCCGGTTAGCGCAGCTTTCGTCGAACGTCCGAGACGGCTGCCAGTGTCCGGCTGGACTCCGCGAGGTCGGACTGGTCCTCAGCCCTGGGAATGACCTCGCCGGCAGCGTCGTGCACCACCACCTGGTCCCGTCCTGCATCTTTTGCTTGATAGAGGGCGACATCGGCCCGAGCGAGGACGTCGGGCAGGTTTTCACGAATCTTGGCGTCGACGACACCGCCACTTACGGTGAACGTCGGCAGACCGGCGACAGCGATAGCGCCGCTCAACCGAGAGCGAAAGGCGTCGAGGGCGTTTCGAGCCTGTTCAGCCGTGCAGGCCGGGAAAGCGATGGCGAACTCCTCACCCCCATAGCGGCAGAAGAGATCCTGTGCTCGGAAGGACTCCTTCAGCACCTGAGCGAAGACCACCAGAGCGCGATCCCCGGTTTCGTGGCCATAGGTGTCGTTCAGGATCTTGAAACGGTCGAGGTCGACCATCGCCACCGCCACGCCATCAATTTCCCGGCGAACGGCGGAGACCTTTTCTTCGAACATACGTCGATTGAACAATCCGGTGAGGCTGTCGGTGGCCGCTTGGAGTTGCGTCTCGGCCATGACGCGGAGTAGCCCTATTCGAGCACCCGCCAGTTTGGCCAAGGTTTCAAGGTCCTCCACGGAGTCTTCGTCGATGTCTTCTCTTGGCGCACCAGTGGCATGGATCACCCCGACGGTTCGTCCCATGATGGAGACCGGAACACATAAGGCCGACAAGCGACCCTGCACCCGGTTGCGGAGCTTCGGACACGCGTCGAGGTCGTCGTTGTCACTAAAGCGTTGGACCTGCGCGCGTCGCGCGGCCGGGCAGCGGTCGGGGGAGTCGACGTCGCACGCGGGCGGTTCTCCTGTTGGAGAAACGCTGGCCATCCGCAGCAAATGGGCGTGGCTGTTATCGGCCAGGAGGAGTTCGGCCGGCGAGTCCGGAACCACCGAGGCCAGAGATCGTTCGATCACGTCAATGACCTCGGGTTCGCCTTCTGCCATGTCCAGGGCATTCGCCAAACGACTTTCGAACTGCTGGCGACGGGCCTGGACCTGGCGCTGCGCCGCTTCGCGGTCCGCAGCGACGATGGCGTCGGAAAGATCGCGGTTCAGCTGCCGCACCTTGCCGTCGGCGATTGCCTGCTGCTTGTTGGCCGCCGAGATCATCGCCCACATGCTGGGCACCACAAATCCAATTAGTACTCCGGCTGATACCAGGTAGCGGACAAAGCCGCCATCAGTGATGGCCGCGCCCAGAGCCATGGCCGGGAGGCTGACCGCTCCGAGAATCACGATTCCGGCAGCGCAGCTCAGGAATCGAAGGCGAAGTTGGCGCTTTTGTGCCTCTTCCCATTCCTCTTCGGTCACCATACGGTCGTCCTTGTAGGGTGTTCACCAGTGCGTTCCACATCGGCCACAGTGCGTGTTCCATAACAATTCGGATGGCGAGATCTCCTCAACTCTTGCCCAATTCTGCTTCTGCCTTGGGCCGAGCCTCGCGCCAACTAGGCCGCACCTAGCCGGCCAACGTAGGTGAGCGCCCACTCAGCGGCGTCGCTCCGAACGCGTGGCGGCGTGCGTCGTTGAGCCACGTACCCCGCAACGGCGATGCGCAGTTGAATGTACGCGATGGCGTTCTCGTCGGAGAATCCGTTGTGGATCGCATCACCGATCTCGTTCTTGGCGATGGCTTGTATCTTCCCATCGAATTCGGCCGGTCCGGTGAAGGCCAGATACCAGGTGCCCACTCCTTTCTGCAGAACGGCTCGGGTGGCGGCTGGATGTTCTTCGATCTTGATGTCGTTCGGCATGGCCGGTGACCCTACCCGTGTGCAGAACTCGAACGGGGGATAACGAATCACGCCCATGCTGTGGGGCTATGACGCGAGGCCCGTCCTGACCGCCGCAGCATCGTGCGCTGAGAATCTGCGGCTATATCCGCAGCGATACGACATTCCAACGATCGGTTTGCCACCACAGGCAGACGGCACAGCCAGATACCATGTCGAGTCAGAGCGGTCCCACTTGGCCGTCGGAAGGTCATCATCCAGAGCGCGCTGGGCAACTTCGGGCAAAGGTTCGTAGCCCACACCCAGCACGTCGGGACATCGACGAGGAGGTGGTTCGGGTAACGTCGATTCTTTCCACGAGCTGAGAACTTCCATGTTGGCCACGGTCTTGTCGACGGTGGACGCCAGTCGTGACGGGTGGGGCGACTGGTCGACCTCGCCACCGAGTTGAAGTTCGATGATCAGGCTGTCGCCTTCAATCTCTTGGAACTCGGCCCGCACCGGCAGCCCAATAGCGGACCCGACATCAGAACACGCGATATCTATGGCGTGAGCAGTATCGGGCGTGACGACACGTAGCATATTCTTAGCGGTCATTGCACCTCCATTGTGAACCGCCCTCCGACTGAGTGCGGTTCGTTCGGACTCGTTCTACGTTATGGGACGTAGGTAAACGGACTTTGATCTCAGCGTTGCGATCGCATAAGTTCTTGATGACACGTTCACGGTTTCGTCGCGGAACGCTGGTGGATGACGCTGGCTTGCCGGGATCTGACACATGCCGGGATCTGACACGTACTCAGTAGCCCTGAATGTGAGCGTCGCCGGTCGAGTCAGGCCGTCCCGATCGCGGTGCCGCAGCGACTGCAGTAGATCACGCTGACCGACAAGACATCTTCGCTGGCAGGGGGGTCGTCGGCTGGTACGTCGATCACCCGGTACCGGGCCTCCTCGGCAAGTCCAGCCCCACAACGCTGACAGCGGGGCTGATCGGCCCGTACCGCGGTGCCGGTCACTCCGACTCCCACCTTGCCGGCACCTTCACCTCCTTCGCTGCTCTCTACGTCTGGAACGAATCCCGACATGAAGGCAAAGACGTCCGCGCGCAGCGCGTCCAGGTCCACACCGAGGCTCTGAATGACCAGGGCCGCCACCCCCTCGCCTTCATTGATCAAACCCAACAGGAGATGCTCCGTGCCGATGTAGTTGTGGCTGAGCTGGAGAGCCTCGCGAAGGGCAAGTTCAAGGACTTTCTTGGCCCGCGGAGTGAACGGTTGCGATCCGGTGGGAACGCGTCCAACCGCCGCGACCTTCTCCTCCACCTCCCTGCGCACCGCTTCTAGGGTCATCCCGCGGCGCTCCAGGGCCTTGGCGGCGAGGCCATCGCCCTCGTGAACGAGGCCGAGAAGGATGTGCTCGGTACCGACGAAACTATGGTTGAGGAGCCGCGCTTCTTCCTGCGCCAACATGAGTACGCGCCTGGCTCGGTCGGTGAAGCGCTCAAACACGGACCGAGCCTACCGGTCCTCAGACGACCGCCGCTGTGTCGTGCAGTCGGGTCCTAGTGGAGCAGGCTCGCCACGACATTGATGACGAGGCCGATGATCACGGCACCGAACAGATACGAGATCAGCGCGTGTCGCAAGGCTGTACGTCTCACGGCCTTAGAGGTGAGATCGGTGTCGGATACCTGGAACGTCATGCCGATGGTAAAGGCGAGGTAGGCGAAGTCGACATAGTCAGGAGGTGACTTCTCGTTGAAGTCGATCCCACCGTCGGGAGCCGCGTAGTAGATCCGCGCGTAGCGCAACGTGAACACGGTGTGAACCGCCCCCCACGCAAGCACGACGCTCAGCACACCGATGGTGAGAAGAAATGCCTTCATCCCCCCATGGGCACTCGCGACCTTGATGAGGATCAGTCCGACTGACGCGAGCTCAGCTATGGCAGCTACCAATATGACCGAGTCGGCCAACGCATGGCTCGGATCCTCTCTGAGGGCATGCTCGGAGCATGCGACCGCGTTCATGGGCAGAATCCTCGACCACACTCCGACGAGGTAGAGAGTCGCTGCGAGGTCCCAGCCCAGGAGCGTTGCCCCTTGCCACGGGAGAAACAGCGCAGAGACACCGCCGGCCACCAACCCAACGATGAGGGCGAACAGGACCCGCCGAAGGGCGAACCCGCTATGGAACGCCCGAAGGCGGGTGTCTGGTGCCGTGGCCACATTGCATATTTACCCGCGGAGGGGTGTGCCATGCGGATCCTCGGATTCGCTTCGGATCCGGCGCACTCGCACTGGCTCTAAGACTGTCGGCGACTGCGGTCCTGCGTGATGTCGGACGCGTACCGACCAGTGATTGTGAGCACCTATGCCGCCGGTGGGCGCACCCTCGGCTGTGGGCTAACCCCAGGGAAACTGCACTCGTCGGGAGCCGTTCACCCGCTTCGGTTATCTCTTCTAGGCTCTGCCCCTTAGGTTCAGGAAGCGTGCTGATCGTTACGACCGCACCGATGAGGGCGACGAAGCCGACGATGGCGCTGGTGTCACCCAAACCGATTCGGGGCAACAAGCTGGTGAGCGCATAGGTTCCGACGAAAGCACCGATCTTGCCGGATGCCGCGGCGATCCCATGGCCTCCCTGATCACCGAGGCCTTAGGCGTGGCTATCGAGATCATGGAAGCTGAGATCGACGCTGAACTCGACTCGTGATGGCAACGGGACGCTCAAGGTCCTCTCGCTCCGAGCCGAGACGGGGCGCCCCACCCCGCCGGACGGAGGACGGCAGTGATGCCGGATTCGGATGTCGCTCCATGACCGCCTCACCCCCGGCTCCATAGTCGAGCTCAGCGAAGAAGGTGGCCTGCGGAGGGGGTCAGTCCTTGTAGTGAGGCCAGCGGATCGGGAAACGGACCAGGATCGCGATGATCACCAAACCGCCCGCCACGCTACCGAGGAGGATCCCAAGTGATTCAGCGGATGACATGTGGGCGAAGGTATCACCGGCCCACCGACGTGGCAAGGGCCTCAGTCCCAACGGCCGGTACTCAGACGCGAGGCGGTGTTCGGTCGCAGGACGGAGAGTGTCGCTGGAGGTGCCGGAAGTGCCTCGGCGAGCCCTTCGCACGGGTGATCTATTACAGCTCGGGTGCCATCTGGTGAACTCCCGATTAAGTCCGCGCTGTTGGCCTTGCGTCGTCCCGCCGTCGCCGCCATGGTGGACGGAGAGCACGCCCCTGGACCGCAGACCCCCCCGTGGTCCGGGGGCGTGACTCTCGCACGACCGACGCTACTCCTCCGACGTCTCGTGGGCTAGGGCCGGAGTACCCATGATTGCCTCCTGGGAGGTGAAGAATGGTCCCGTGTGGCATCCGCCTTCCGCGGTCAAGAGGTGCGGAGAAGGAGACCCGCATGTCGAGCCCGCTGTATGGCCCGCAGAGCCACCACGAAGGCTCCTGCCATGAGGAACAGTGCAGCGACGTCGATCCACCCGGTCTGATAGAGCCCTCCGGGTCCTGACCCACCGCGGAGCACCCACCAACAGGCCGCACCGAGGAACGCCTCCATGACGAGCGCCGCGGTGGTGCCGACCAGGACCTCGAAGCGCAACGCAGCCGGCGAGAGGTCGACACGTCGAACGAGTTTGACCAACCCGGCTGCGGCGCTGCACAGGGCGAAGGGGCTGATGAACATCCAGGCGACCTCGGCCGGCGGGAATGCCGCCAGCGCCGAGGGATGGGCCCAGTACGAAGTGACGGACAGGGTGGAGGCCCAGGCGAATGCGGCAACGCCGCCGGGGACCAGACCCTGGTGCGCCCACGCGTGGCCTCCGGTGCCGGGCCACCCGTTGGCGAAATGTCGGCTTCCGACGATCAGCACGAGTGCACCGCTCGCCACCAACAGCAGCGGGCGACCGAGGCTGCGAGCATCATGACGGGCAACGG
>Ga0302325_10028153_pt1 | contig 11633 bp, 12 predicted proteins | sample Palsa_T0_2_FD_201948 | JGI IMG/M metagenome (GOLD analysis project Ga0302325, IMG submission 201948) | Peat permafrost microbial communities from Stordalen Mire near Abisko, Sweden - Palsa_T0_2 | ecosystem: Environmental > Terrestrial > Soil > Palsa > Peat permafrost | place: Sweden: Abisko... | reverse complement strand
CGGCGCGCGACGGCACGTAGCCCCAGGGAACACCAGGACCGGTGAAGTCGTTTTGAAGCGGTCCCCCTCCTTGGGCGAGGACGGGCGCCGAAGAAACCGCGGCGATCGCAACGATGAGAGCAAAGGTTCGAACGTACATTATTACCTCCCGGTTGGAACGTGTCTCGAACACCGAAAGTATACCCGAATACGGGTTCAAATTCTGTCGTGAGGTCCGTATAGATCGAAACCGCCGGCACGCATCGGTCATCGACCAAGACACGGGAACCCCTTCTACTTGGAAAATACTAAACGAGCCGTCGCCTGGTTTTTGTTGCTTTCGCCAATCAGGCAAGCAGGCCGACTCTTTTGAACCTTACACTCTAGAATTCGGCAAGCAATGCTCGTCATCAGGACCGGCAATGCGATCGGATCGTCTGAACTTTTCGCAATCTTTATCGCAATACTTTAGCAGCAGCTGGCTGTAGCAGCGGCAGCGTCGCGACCGTGCCACAATCTGTGTTTTCGACGGGCCGGTCGTGCTTGGCCTCGGGACCGGTGCCGTCATGACCGCGGCGCCTAGGCCACGAAAATCTTGATGTTTCTGCCATATAGCGACACGTTCACTCGGGACTTTCGATCCATACATCCCGCCACATCGCCAGCTCGGCGGCATTCGACCGGCGAGGGCATCTCTTTCTCGGGCTCAACGACTCGTCTGCCGGGCGCACGAGGTTCTCGAGTTCACCTCGCTACCGACGATGAAAACGTGCTGTACGTCAACACCAAGTCGCTCGTCGACGGCGACGTAAAACGCTACCGGCCGGGCGAAACCAAGCTTCGATCGAAATAAAAGACCATCACAGTCCTGTTTCGATGACCCGTCGTAAGCGGTTCGCTGTGGGTTGGGTTCGAAGACGCCTTCGCCGATGCGTTAGCGCGGTATCGTCTGCGCTCCAAAAATCGTACGTGGTTTGAGACGATCGGCAATCATTTGCCGCAAACCTAGCGGTTAATCCGGCCGGATCGTCGATTGCTGCGAAGTTGTACCGCAATTCGAAAGGCTCGGTCGACATGGCCGACGTCAGCTCGGGAAAGCGCAAGCGAATCTTGGATGTCAGTCCCGAGGCGATGGCGAGCGACGATTCGGGACATCTGTGCGCTGCGGAATTGCGCGGCAATATGCACATCTGTACGTTTGCCGGCTGTTCGGGGTCGTTCGATACCGGCGCCACGAACTTGGCCCTGGCCGTTAGCCCGGTTGGAGGGTTAGTATACGTCGCATGCATCGGCAAATCAAGCCTTCAAATCTGCGATCCACGAACCCGCAATCGTGTTTCGTACATACCGTACAGGATGGCGGCATTTTGAGCGCTATCGCGGTGGAGCCAAGTTTGGAATCGGTTCCCCGTTGTGAATTTTCCACTGCTCCTGGTCGAACACCCAGCCGGGCTCCGCGTTAGGGAACGAAACGTCGGAAATCTTCCATTGCGTCGTGCCGCCTCGACGGGCGTTCGCGCCTTCCGCCGCGATGTTGACCAGGTAGCCGTCGAGGTTGCGGGCGTCGACCGTGATCAGATACGAATAGTAATCGCCGGGATAATTTTCCACGAAGCGCTCCGCGATATAGCGCACCGGCACGTTCGTCGCAGCATCTATCCAGATTTCGCGTAAAACGTTGTGCTTTGGGTTTCGCAACGGCGTGAGTTTGAGGTGGTAGCACGATCGGCCATCGACGTCGGCAACTCCGCGATCCTCGATTTGGTACGCTAGGCCTTGCGAAGCGGTCACGGTTGCAATTACCCTCAAACTCGTCGGCGTCGCCTCAGCGTCGCTTCCCTCGAAAAAATCCGCACGAGCCGGGCGGACGTAACGCAGTCCAAAATCCGCCAACGGAAAGTCTCCTAACCGGAGAATAGTCGAAACATTTAAGAAGTCCAGTTTGTTGGCAACGACGGTGGCACGCGGCTTCGGTAATGTGCGACCCGGAATATCTCGAAGCACCGTCATTACGGCGACGCCATCGTCCGTCCTGACGAGAACTCGAAGTAATTCGTGTGAGGGGTGCGTGAAAATCGTTGAGTTGTCTTCAAACGTAAACGCGATATACGATGGATACGGTAACCCGTTTACCGCCCGCTGCATCCGCTCGAAGACGCACGTCGCGGCGCACTGTGTGGGCGTAACCACGGGAGAGGCCGGCGGAGCCAGTATCGGCATAACCTACACCATCGTTAATCTGTGTCGATAAAGAATCTATTGGGATGGCCGGGACTCGAACCCGGACGCCCTTTCGGGCTGCAGATTTTCGCACCACTTCGGCTTTCGCCGCCGCAACGTATTGCGTTCGTGGTCCGGACTGTGCCTTGACCGTGTGAACGATTCGTTCAGGTAGGTCGCGCCCGTCCAGTCTCTACACCTTCCCGTTTTCACGGGCTTGGCTCGGCGTCGTCACGTCACGCGACAGAGAGTTCGCCGAATTTGAGCGCATCCCGCAAGCGGTTTCCCGGCTTGCGGCTCAACGTTAGGTTAAGTCTGCTGTGTCTACCGATTCCACCACCATCCCAAGACTATTGTTCGTAGTGCTCGACGACTTCTTCGGCCCGCAAATGTGCGACCGATGGATCTTGCCCCGCATCGCGACGAGCGCGCCGCTGACGCAATAAATCCCAAAACCGGTCGAGTTGTACTTCGAGTGCATCGAGCCGCCCGCGATCCTCGTCGGATAGCTTGCCGTTCTCTCCATGCTCGAGCAGCGCGTGCTCTTCGGTGACCAAGCTCGCGATATGATCGCGAATCTGCGTATCGTCCATTCGGGTGTCCTTTCTTCGCCAAGTCGTGTGTGCGTCAGCGGCCGCCGGCTCCTTCTGCTTCTGCCCGCTCGACGCGATCCAGCAGCACGCCCAACAGTAAGTCCCAACGCGACGCGACCGAGCATCGCGCTTCCAGCAGTTCCAAGGCCGTATCTAAGATCACGATGCCCGCCGGCAAGATGTCGGCGCGCTGAACGCGCATGCCGCGCATCCGCTTACGCCGGTCGAGGTCGAGCGAACACACTCGTCGCAGCACGCGTTGCAAATCGTCGCGCGATAGGTCGACCACGTCGCGCCCCATCAGGCCACCGCGCGCGATCGAGGCTGCCGTGGACGCCGAGCCCCCCACGAGTACCACCTTCGCGCCCCGCTCGAAACCGCGTAACGGCTCCAGCGCGGCGCGCGCCAAAGCCCGGGCACGTTCGACCGCCGAAGCGGCCACAGGCCCGTAGAGGCCACCCAGTTCGGGAACCCCCTCGGTGAGCACGACCGCCCCGATCTCGCACGAGGCAACGGCGTCCGGCTCGGTGCCCGAGCCGATCGCGAACTCGGTGCTGCCCCCACCCGAATCGACGACGCCGATTCGCTCGCCTGGAATCGGGCGCACGGCCGCCGCGGCACCACGATACGCCGCGCGCGCCTCTTCCGGACCGCTCAAAACATCCATTTGCACGCCAAACCGCTCGCGCACGAGTTCGAGAAATACCGTGGCGTTGTCGGCTCGGCGTACCGCGCTGGTGGTGACGGCCCACAACCGGTCGTACCGCCCGGCCAACTCGCGATGCAGTCGTTCTAGGGCGCGCAACGTGCGGGCAATCGCCTCGGGGCGCAAATCGCCGCTGCGGCCGAGGCCTTCGCCGATTCGAGTGCCGATCGAACGCGCGAAGGGAACGCGAATACCGTCCCTGTCATAAGCGGCCAGCAGGCCGCGCGTGGAATTAGTGCCGACGGACAGGACGGCGCCGGTCACACCCTACGACTCGTGCTGAGAGCGAAAGAGCCCGGCGCGTCGTTTCTTGTGTAAAAAATGACGCTGAGCTAACGGAACGCCATCGCGCTCGTCCCACTCTTGCGTGCTTTGCAGATAGGCCGCGATACGTTCGTCGAGCACTTCGTCGCTGATTTGCGGAACGAGAACGACGATCGGTCGACGGCCGCTTTTGCGAACTTCGAAATTCAGTTCGGCGCGGCGGAGCAGCGAATGTTGGTATTTTGCGCGATGCGCTTCGACGTCTGAGGGCGGCGCGGTGGCGAGGTCGCCGCTGCCAAGGCGCACCGTGGCACCATACGCGTTGAGGTTGATGACGATTCCGGCGGCCGGTTCGCTCACGGAGTCGTCGATGGCGCCGGGCTCACGAAAATGATCGCCTCATTAGCACGAACCAGTCGCAGCCGGTCGTGAATCTCAGGGATAGCGCCGAGCGGGTCCTGCAGCCGGCGGATTTCGGCGCGCTGGGAGGCCTGGTGCTCTTGCATCGTCGCGACCTCGGCTCGAATCGATGCGAGCTTCCGGCTCATCGCGACGTTCTCAGCAATCGCTCGCGTGAACTGAATGCCGACCAGCGCGACGATCAACACAGCGATGCTCAGCGCTCCGATGCGGCCGCACCAGCGAACGGACTGCCGAAAAGGATTGGTGCGTTTCACGATGCGCCCGCAACCGGGTCGAGCGAGCGACCTTGCCATTGGCCAAGGGCACGGTACTTATCGTAGCGGCGGTCGAGGAGTTCGGCCGGCGGCAACGGCGCGAGTAGCGTCAGCGCGGCGGAGACCGTCGACCAGACGCGCGTTATCACGGCGTCCGTATCTCGATGCGCGCCGCCGAGTGGTTCGGGAACGATGTCGTCGACGATTCCAAACTGTTGCAAGTCCTGTGCGGTTAACTTCAACCGTTGCGCGGCTTCTTCCGCCTTGCCGGCATCCGACCACAGAATCGCCGCGCAGCCCTCGGGCGAAGCGACCGAATAGATGCTGTGCTCGAGCATCAGAACTCGGTCGGCGATGGCTAACGCCAACGCACCGCCCGAGCCGCCTTCGCCGATCACGGTCGCGATGATCGGAACGCGAGCGATCGTAAATTCGTGCAAACACATCGCGATGGCTTCGGACTGGGCATGCTCTTCCGAGGTAATTCCAGGATCGGCACCCTTGGTATCGACCAGCGTAACGATCGGCACCGAGAGACGCGACGCGAGGGCGGCAAGCCGGCGAACTTTGCGATAGCCTTCAGGCGCCGGCATGCCGAAATTGCGCTGCAGATTTTCTTTGGTATCGCGCCCGCGCTGCTGCCCGATCGCCATCACCGGACGGCCGTGCAACAGTGCGAAACCGCCGACGATCGACGGGTCGTCCCGGAATTGGCGATCGCCGTGCAGTTCGTCGAAGCGGTCGAGGCGCTCGATGTACTCTAACGCGGTAGGGCGGCTTGGATGCCGCGCCATGTTGACTTTTTCCCATGGCGTCAGCGAACCGAAGACTTCGTTTTGAATCGTCCGGTATTTCGTTTCCAGCGCGGCGATCTCGGCCGACATATCGACCGGCTGCGTCGCATTGGCGGCACGGATCTCGGCGATGCGGCGTTCGAGCTCGACCAAACCGCGTTCGCGCTCGACGATCACGTTGTTGCTCATCGCGCCACCGGCTTGGCATATTCCAGTAGACGCGTCAGCGTCGCTTTGACGTTTTGACGCTCGACCACCATATCGATGGCGCCTTTTTCCAGCAAAAACTCGGCCGTTTGAAATTGATCCGGAAGCTTTTGGCGAATCGTCTGCTCGATCACGCGCCGGCCGGCAAATCCAATCACGGCGCGCGATTCGGCGATAACCACGTCGGACTGAAAGGCAAACGAGGCCGAGACGCCACCGGTCGTCGGATCGGTCAGCACCGTCACAAAGAGATTGCCGGCCGCGCCGAAACGCGAAACGGCCGCGCTCGTCTTCGCCATTTGCGCCAAGGCGAGCATGCCTTCTTCCATGCGCGCGCCGCCCGATGCCGTAAATACGATACAGGGCACGCTTCGACGCAACGATTCTTCCAGCAGCAACGCGATACGTTCTCCCACAACGCTCCCCATCGTGCCACCGCGAAAATGGAAATCCATCACGCCTAATCCGACTTCGAATTCGCCGATGTTGCCGAATCCGCAAACGACCGCCTCGATCAATCCGCTTTTCTCGCGATCGGCTGCGAGTTTATCGGGATACGAGCGGCGATCGACCCATCCGAGCGGATCGGATGGAGCGATGTCGGCGCCGATTTCGACGAATTCGCCGTCGATCAACGATGCGATTCGATCGTAGGCCGACATGCGAAAGTGGTACTTGCAGCGCGGACAAACGAACGAGTTCGCAGCGAGATCGCGCCGGTAGACCACCTCGCCGCAATTCGGACACTTCGACCAGACCGCGACATCTTGCGTGCGGCCGTTGCGGCGGTTGGAGAGCCACTCCGGCATCGACATCGGCACGGCGCTAAGGAGCGCCGGCGTGCCGTAGCCGTCCGAGATAGAGTTTTCGTAGTTGCTTCAAATAGTTGAATATCTCGTTTTGATTGAGTTTCGACTCGCCGACGATACGATCCGTAAACGTATATGGGACTTCCAGCACTTTGCCGTACTTGCCCTTGACGATGACTTCGAGCCCGATCTTAAAACCGATCGGATCCAGCGTAATTCCGTCGAGTGCGTCGCGACGCACCAGAAGATAACCGCTCGTAACATCTTTGACGCCGGTGAGCGGGCGCGCCAGCCAGCAAGCGATGCGCGAGGTAACGATGCGCCGTTTTGGCCAATTCGCGATCCCGCCGCCCGGCACGTACCGGCTGCCGACCGCAAGCCCGTATTTGCCCGACTCGAGCGCCGCGACCATCTTTGGCAATACGCCGACGTCGTGGCTAAAGTCCGCGTCCATCGCACCGAGGGCGAGCGATTCGGGGCGGGCAGCTTTCCAGCCGTCGATGACACCGGATGAGAGGCCCATTTTACCGGGTCGATGCAGGCATTTCACCGGCAGTTCGTGCGATAAGCGGTCGACGATTGCACCCGTCCCATCGGGAGAGTTGTCGTCGACTACCACGATCTCACCATCTAGCCCATTCGCACGAAATTCTTCGCCAAGGGTCCGGAGCAGTTTTTCGATGCCACCGGCCTCGTTGTACGTTGGGATGACGATTGTAAACGGCAACGCCATATTCGCTCGCCGTAAGTACGACAAGGCCGCGTTCAGTTCCGGCCCGCCGAAGCACCCGCGATGGCCTCGATGACTGCCAGGAGCGCGAGTGCGGCCGTTTCGGCGCGAAGAATGCGCGGTCCAAGCCACAAGAATTCGGCGCCGGACGCGGCTGCCGCGTCGGCTTCGGCGTGACTGAAGCCGCCTTCGGGGCCGATCACGACGATTGCGGTCCGGGCATCGCGAAGCGACGATCCGAGGCGTTCGAGCAGCGGCACGTGCGGAGCCAATTCCCACGCGAACAGTGCCGCATCGTACGAGCCGAACTCCGAAACGACGTCGCGGAACGAACGCACGGGATCGATCCGGGGGATGTCGCGGCGCCCGCATTGCTGCGCGGCCCCAGCGGCCAGACGCCGCCAGCGCTGTAGTTTATGCTCGCCGCCATCGCGCACGACGCTGCGTTCGGACGTAAACGGGATGACGGCGCCGGCACCCAGCTCGGTCGCTTTTTCGATCACGTAGTCCATCTTCACGCCCTTCGGCACCGCTTGTGCGACGTCGACGCGCAACGTTACGTGCGCTTCGGGTTCGCGCCCGAATTGCAACATCGCATGCAAACGGCCGGAATCCTCAACAAGTTGGGCATCGAAGAGCGTGCCGGCGGAATCGACGATTTCCAGCGAGTCGCCGTGGCGCAAACGAAGGACGTTGGCAATTTTATGTGCGTCGCTGCCGGCGAGTTCGACGGACGATCCGACGCTATGCGCTCCCGGCACGAAAAACCGTCGCGCGGGCATTACTCCGGCCGGAACGCGTCCTTAACGCGGTCGAAGAACGAACGCTCCTCGACTTCGTCGCCTTCCTCGCGTGCATATTCTTCGAGCAGCTCGCGCTGGCGGCGCGTCAGTTTGGCTGGAACGGCAACGCGCACGGTAACGAAATGATCGCCACGTTGCGCGGCGCGTACGTTCGGCATGCCGTGTCCGCGCACGCGCAGCGTCGTTCCGGTTTGCGTGCCCGGACCGACCTCGAGCTCGACGTCGCCATCGAGCGACGGAACGAGCACCGTCGCGCCGAGCGCCGCTTGTGCGAAACCGATCGTAACGTCCACATGCGTATTCGCGCCTTCCCGGCGAAATAACCGGTGACGGGCTACGTTGAAATACACGTACAAGTCGCCGGGCGGTCCGCCGTTCGTGCCGGCCTCGCCGTTCGCACCGATACGGATACGCGAGCCGTCGTCGACGCCGGCCGGCACTTGCACCGTCAAACGGCGATCCATCTGCCGCCGTCCGCTGCCGGCGCACGCTTGGCACGGATGTTCGATCGTATGACCCTCGCCACGACATTTCGGACAGGCCGTTTGGGTGACCATCTGCCCCAACGGCGTGTTACGGACGACGCGCGCAACGCCGGTCCCGCCGCAACGATCGCACGGCGCGACGAGCGTTCCGGGTTCGGCGCCGCTGCCACGGCAGACATCGCATTGGCCGACGTGCTGAAACGCAATCTCGCGGCTCGTTCCGCTAAACGCTTCCTCGAGCGTTATTTGCAGATCGTACCGAAGATCGGAGCCTCGTTGCGGACCGGCTTGCCGCGTGCCCCCGCGCGCGTTGCCGAAGAACATATCGAAAATGTCGCCGAACGATCCGCCGCCGAAGCCGAAGTCGCCGCCGTTCGGTGCCCCCGCGGTACCGTAGTGGTCGTATTGCTCGCGCTTGGCCGGATCCGACAACACTTCGTACGCTTCGTTGATGCTCTTGAAGTGCGATTCCGCCGCCGGCTTATCGTCGGCGACGTCGGGATGATGCGTGCGCGCCAGTTGGCGATAGGCCCGCTTAATCTCGTCCCCGGAGGCGTCGCGCGCGACGCCGAGGATTTCGTAATAGTCGATCGTGGACATGAAAGAAGCGCGCTACCTGCCCGTCGCGTCGGAGAGACGCTCGTTTAATGTTTTCGCCGTGCCCGCAGCGAGCGCGACCATCCGTCCGTACGCCATGCGCCGAGGTCCCAGAATCGATAGCGTCCCCATGGCATGCGGACCGAAGCGGTACGGCACCGTGACCACCGAAAGGTCGGTCAGTTCGTCGCTGCCGAGTTCGCGACCGATCTTAACGCTCACGGACTCGTTCGACATCGCATCGGCGACGATCTGATATAGCGATTTCTGCTCCTCGACGATTCGCAAAATCGAACGCAGCTTCCGCAAATCGTGAAACTCGGGCTGGTCGAGCAGGTTTTGCGCGCCGGCAGCCGCGATGGGCGGGCGATCCGTCGAGCGCGCTGAGGCCAGCGCGGTGGTGACGGCAACGCGTAAATCGTCGGCCGCGCCAACCCGTTGTGCTAACTGTCCCACCGCGGAGTCAGTGACTTCCAACAATGGGCGATCGGCGAACCGGGCATTCAGCGCGTTCGACAATCGCGTGAGATCGTCCGCAAGCAAATCGTCGGACGTTTCGAACAAGCTTTGCGCGGCCACGCCTAGCGTCGTCACCACGATCGCGACGCCGGTGCGCGGCGATAGCCAGATCAGCTGAATGTGTTTGAACGTTTCCGTTAACTGATAGGGCTTGGTGACGAACGCCAAGTTATTGGAAAGGCGGCCCAGCAGCCGGGTCGTGCTCTCGACCAACTCATCGAGCTCGTGGCTAGCGTCCTTCAGCTCGTCGTGGATTCGGCGGCGGTCCTCCAAACTCAACTCTTCGGGCTCCATCAACCGGTCCACGTACTCGCGGTACCCTGCGTCGGATGGGATTCGTCCGGCAGAGGTGTGCGGTTGAACCAAGTAACCGCCCGCCTCCAACTCGGCCATTTCGTTGCGCACCGTCGCAGAGCTCACGCCTAGTTGGTACTTCTGTGTAAGCGTTTGCGAACCGACCGGTTCGGCAGTCGCGATGTACTCGTAGACCACCGTCGCCAGAATGTAGGCCTTGCGCTTGTCGAGGCCGCCCGGGTCTTCCCTCATAGCCTCATACAATAGCACTCTGGCTCCCGGAGTGCTAGGACCCAGCGCATGCCTCGGCAGTTGGAAGGCCGGCGCCCGCACCCTCGGAAAGTTTGCCGCCATGAGCGAACGCAGCCACGCCATCGAAACGCTGTTCGAGGAGACGCGCCGCTTCGAACCGGCGGCAAGTGTTGCGGCTGACGCCAACGCGCAGCCCGGCATCTACGAAGAGGCCGAACGCGACCATCTGGAGTTTTGGGCGAAATGGGCGCGCGAGCTCGATTGGATCACGCCATTTACCACGACGCTCGAATGGAACGAACCGTTCGCGCGGTGGTTCGGTGACGGCGAACTGAACGTTTCCGCCAACTGTCTCGACCGGCACGTTTCGGCCGGACGCGGCGAACGCGTTGCCTTCTTCTTCGAAGGAGAGCCGGGCGACCGGCGCGCGATCACATACCGCGAGTTGCTCGACGATGTTTGCCGTTTCGCAAATGGTTTGCGGACGCTCGGCATCGAGAAAGGCGACCGTATCGCAATTTACATGCCGATGATTCCCGAGTTGGCGGTCGCGATGCTGGCTTGCGCGCGGATTGGTGCGATTCATTCGGTCATCTTCGGAGGTTTCTCACCCGAAGCGATCGCCGATCGCATCAACGATTCGCAATGTGTCGCGCTGATTACGAGCGACGGCGGATGGCGCCGCGGCAAACAGGTTCCGCTGAAGCGCAACTGTGACGTCGCGATGGAATCGACGCCGTCGATCCGTTATTGTATCGTCGCTCGGCGCACCGGCGACGATGTACAGATGCACGCCGGCCGCGATCGCTGGTGGAGCGAAGTAACCGTCCATCAATCGACCAGCTGCCCGCCCGAGCCGATGAATGCAGAAGATGCGCTCTTCTTACTCTACACCAGCGGAACGACGGCGAAGCCGAAGGGCATCAAACACACGACCGGCGGGTATCTAACGCAAGCGCTGATGACGCATCGGCTGGTGTTCGACGTGAAGCCCGAATCCGATGTATATTGGTGCACCGCCGATCTCGGCTGGGTGACCGGACACACGTACGTTTTGTACGGCCCGCTCGCGAACGGATGCACCAGCGTGTTGTACGAAGGCACGCCCGACTACCCCGACAAGGATCGTTTTTGGGAGATCATCGAGCGGTATCGCGCGACCATTTTGTATACCGCTCCGACGGCGATTCGCACGTTCATGAAGTGGGGGCCGGCGTATCCGCAAATGCACGACCTGACGTCGTTGCGATTGCTCGGAAGCGTCGGCGAGCCGATCAATCCGGAAGCCTGGATGTGGTATCGCGAATGGATCGGCGGCAATCGTACGCCGGTGCTCGACACGTGGTGGCAAACCGAAACCGGCGGCATCATGATCGCACCGCTCCCCGGCATCACGACGCTGCTACCCGGAAGCGCGACGCGTCCCTTGCCGGGCATGGCGGCCGACGTCGTCGACGACAAGGGTAAATCGGTCGGCCCCGAGGGTGCGGGCTATGCCGTGCTCACGCGGCCGTGGCCGGGTATGTTGCGCGGTATCTGGGGCGACGACGAGCGCTACCGCGAGACCTATTGGAGCAAATTTCCGCACGTCTATTTCGCCGGCGACGGCTGTCGCCGGGATGCGAAAGGCAACTACTGGTTTATGGGCCGCATCGACGACGTGATGAACGTGAGCGGCCATCGCATCTCGACGACCGAGGTGGA
>Ga0302325_10028152_pt1 | contig 11633 bp, 2 predicted proteins | sample Palsa_T0_2_FD_201948 | JGI IMG/M metagenome (GOLD analysis project Ga0302325, IMG submission 201948) | Peat permafrost microbial communities from Stordalen Mire near Abisko, Sweden - Palsa_T0_2 | ecosystem: Environmental > Terrestrial > Soil > Palsa > Peat permafrost | place: Sweden: Abisko... | reverse complement strand
AGCTTAAAGTTGCAAATATAGACTTTATTATCAACTATAATCTCGGGAATATTAGTTGGTCTTAAGATTTTAATTATTAAACTATTATTAGTAAACGCGTAAAGCGCAAATTCTTTACTATATTTATTTACTAGTATAGGCTCTTTTGTCGCTATAAACTCTTTTATAAGGTAGTAGCCTTCCTCCTTATATTTTGTAACTATATTAAGCTTAGACTTTGCTAAGACTTTCTTTAGCTTATCTAATAAGTTTATAATTGCGACAAAGTTAGCATATTTTATAATTGCGTTTTGTGCACCTTAATAGGAAGCATTAAATATATAATAACAGCCCTTTAAAAGTAAGCTATATATAAATAGAATAGCAATTGTAAACTTTAGTGGAATTGTAACTATCTTTGCTGCAAAAACCTTTTGCATAACGCATTTGCCTTTATAGTAAACATTAATAAGTGCTATTAATCCTTAGCATATATTAATTATAATCACATTTTAGTTTAAATTAATAATTGCACTATATAAGTGCAAAAATTTATTGCTAAGCAAAAGTTAAGGCTTAAAGTTCTTAGTTATTTAAGTATAGATAATAACCTTTTTAAGAGCATTTTAACTATTAACCTTTTCAAGTAAATACAAATCAAATATAATTAGTCTTTATAGCTTTAGCTTTAAACTAATTCCCTTTATTATTATAGACTACTTAGTGTTAATAGTATATTATAAGTAGCTTGCAAGCTATTCTTTGTCAATAAGTAGTTATAAATAGCTAATATTAATATAAATAGCTTAGCCCTCTTTATTTGTAGTAAACTTGACTTTAATTATAAAGTAAGTGTATCTTAAGATAGATATATTGCTAAGTTTTAATAGTAAAGCATTAATTACTTTAAAGAAACTCTTTTTGTTTTAGTAAATAGCTAAAGTTTTAGTGTATTTACTAATTTAAGACCTACATTTACTCAAATATACAATTTATTAAAAGCTTAATTCGCTTAACTCTAAGTTAAAAGTAGTAATAAGCTTCTTAATTTCACAACTATTTGTGTAAATGTGCTTAAATAGCTTATTTTAAGATGGGAATAAGTCTAAGCACTTTTAACATATAAGCAGCTTTGCTAGTGCAGCAGCAAAGTAGCTATTATCCTCGGGCTTTATAGTGTCGATGTTATTATTATCGAGAAGATGCATCTCCTTGCTTATATAATAGCTATTTTCTTTTAATTCTTTGTTATACTAATCTCTAAATTCCTTTAGAATATTATAATAATTAGTCTTTATAAAGTTTGCTCTATTATAGCGCTTGAATCTCTGGAATTTACTACTATTCTATTAAGAGTTGCTACTATAAAAGTTATTTTTATAATAGAACTTGCTATTTAAGCAGTTGTCTTGCTTTCTTTGTTCTTAAGCAAAGCTTGCTATTAAAGCTAATTATAGCTTTGGTAGCAATAGTAGCTTTGTGTTAGACTTTTTGTTAGCATTAAAATAAACTTTTAGCTTATTTTGAAATTAATTAAAAAAGGGATATTAAAGCTTAAAATTTATATAAAGAATAAAGAGTCTAAAGGCTAGTTTAAAGCTTAGTCTTGCTATAAAGTACTAGTAAACCTTATTTCTTGCAGCAATAGTAAAATTGTTATTACTTCTTCTACTATCTTATCAAAATGATTATAGCTTCTTATTGCTAAGGAATTGTAATTGTAATTTTAGCATATCCTTCTACAACTATGCCTTTGCAAACACCTCCTCTATAAAGCTGCCTAGTGTTATGTTTAGTCTAAGGCATATAATATAAATGCAAAGCTTAGCATTAAGGTTATTATATATTTAAAAGAGCTACTAAATTGTGTCTAAAAACTTTACAGCTTTTGTATATTGCACAATTAAAGAGATATATAAACAAATATTGCAACTAGAATAAGCATTATATTTAGTAAACTTTTCTTCTTGCATCTTTCTTAAAGCTTTATTTAGTGCATCCTTAAACTGCTTAACTAATATAGTATATTATGCTTTAATACTATTTTAAGAAAACTTAAAACTAATATATTAGAGGTTGTTAAGCTTGTTTATATACTATATAAAAGCCTCTTCTTGCAAACAAGAAAACAAGTTCTAGTATATAATTAAGGCATAGACGCTAATAGCATTATCTTTAACTTAATTTACAAATATGTAAACATTTTACTAATATATATTTATTTTTATAGTAATACAATCTCCTTTGCTATGCAATTTGTCGAGCTTAAGGTTAAAGAATTTGGTATTTTAAGGTTGCTATCTTGTATTAGTATAGTCTTTGTTCTTGTTATACGGATTTTAATACAAGTTGTTCCCGGCTAAAATATTATTAAATGCTTGCTAGGGATTTTGCATTGCTTGTGCAACAAGTTATACAACTTTTACTTGCATCTTTGTACTTAAGATTAGTTGCTAGTGTTTGCTATTCTTATTGCCTAAGTTTATACTTTTGTTATTTTTAGCTGGAATTTCCTCTCTTACAACTTCCTCGGTTATATTATTTAATAAGGTTTTGTGCTAGAAACTTGATAAAGTAGCTATTATATCTAGTAGTAAAGTAATTGTAGCTTGTGTAATAGCGATAAATTAGTGTAATAAAGCGTTAAAAAAGTGTTTGTTTGTTAGCTAATTTAAGGGGAATATTTCTTTAGCTAATAAGGTTAGTAAATAATGTTTGCTTACTTGTTTGCTTTGTAACTTTAAGGTAAGCTCCCTTTATAAGTAGTCCTTGACAATAGTTTTGATTGCTATGTGTGTTTCGGGACTAATAAAACTAGCAAGTTTAATGTTTTTGACAATAATGCTATATAGCTAGTGCGCAAGCTTAATAGTTTCTTAATTAAGCTAAGTAAGTATTAAAGAACCTTAAGATAGCAGATTTTGCGCGTCGCTAAGCTAAAGGTCAATCTAAATTGTATTGCAAGCTAATATAAAGCTTGTAATAAATGGTTAATAAGGTATTGCTACTATTATTAGATGCAAGTGGTAAGGTAAAAGGATAATATATTCCTTTGCTTAAAAGCTAAGCTAAATAGAGACTGCTAAGCGAGCTATGAGCTAAGCGAGCGAGCACGTGCTCAGCGACACGTAATAATATATTAATCTTAAATCCTCGAAAAGGTAATATATATCTTTAAAAGTAAGCAAGAATCAATGTTTATATTATATATATAACTATTAAATTGTGTAAAAAGTAAAAGGTAAAAAGTAAGCATTTAAAGAGTAAGCTTACTAATCGCTTCCGGAAATAGATTAGTGCCGAATTTAAAGTAGTTAATTGCATTCCTTTAAGCCTAATATAAAAGCTCTTATTTAATGCTTTTACTTCTTTTAAAAATAAGATTAAATAAAGGCATTTGCCTTGTTTTTTTATTATCCTTTTTTAATTATTTGTATAATTATTTAATTTATTAAAAGCTTTACTTTACTATTATTATATCCTCTTTTTAGTTTTATTTTTGGTCTATTATAGCTCTTATTTAAAACTACAAAATTGACCTCGCCGATTTTTAGCCTTAAATAAATTGTTGCCTTTAACGCTTTAAGTATATAATTATTAATTTTAAAAAGGATATAGTATATATATTAATGTTAAAAAAGGCAATATATAATAAAAAGTAATATAAGCTTATATTACTAGTTAATTTATAATTTTAGCAAGGGACTATATCAAGAGCGCTAGATTTATAGCCTAAAAGGAGTTGGTTAAATAGTTTTAATTACAACTATTTAAAGCTAAAAAAAGAAGAGATTATTTATAAAAAGATTAGTTTGTATAAATACTCAAGTTTTGCCGCGCCACACCGCCTCTACTAGTCCACGCTAGTGCACGTGGACACGTGACTAGCTAAGTAAATAGCCAAAACCATAATAAGCTATAAAGCCTTTAATAATAAAATATAACTTATTAAAGGGGAAAAGACACTTTATATTAGTAATTTTCTTAGTTTAAAAGTTTTATATATGTTATATTATAACAAGGGAATTATCTTTTAGTTTTTTTTTTAAAAAAAAAGACTTAATATAATATATTAATTATATGAAATGCTTATATATGCTTTATATATAAATATAAGCTATAAAACCCGGGTTTAGCTTTAAATTTTAATATAAGCTCTTTATTACTATTATAATATAATTACTTTATAATATTAAAGTATATAAAATATATATTTATAATAATATAAGTTTTATTATAATAAACTCCTTAAGGGCATAAGCTATAAAATGTTGAAAGGCTTAGCGCATATATTATAAAATATTAGTAAATTCTAATCTTAATACTAATATAACAGTTTAGTTATAAGTTATATTATAGCTATATACTATTTGTATACTAAATTAGTATAGCGCTAAGCTAAGGAACAACTTCGGCATATATATTAAAGTCCTCTTATATATACTTGTTCTTGCTTCTTTTCTTTTATATCTATTGTCCTAAGAACAGAGTATTGTTTAATATATATTCTTTCTTTTAAAGCACCTTTGTAAGGTGGCTACGGCTAAAACCCCTAGACCATATAACCAAAAAGCGGTACTTAGGCAGTAATCACTGCTTAAGACGAATATGCTAAATGCATATATATATAGCTAGAGCTGAGGAGATCACGTGACACGCACGCATCTGTACACATTACAGGAATAAAAAACTTAGAAAATTACGTGGAGGAAAAAGATATCTTATTTTAAGAAAATTATAGGGGCGTTGGACAGCCTTTGAGCTGTGCGGGCATGCATTGGCTGTAACTCAGAGAACAGAAATTAATACATACTGAATTATCCCTTCGTCCGGTGAGACATGTCCCGCGCCAGGCATCACAGCTAAGCGGTACGTACCTGCCTGACGATTTTAGAAGGGTTTACCTGCCAAGTGCCCAAACCACTCACTCAACCGCCTAACCAAAAAAAGCGTTTTTTTTAAAGTGCTCATAAAACTCTAAAAATTTCTAGAATAACGAATCTGAGGTCGTAGTGAAGAGGGAAAAGGGGCACAATAACAACACAACAAAACAAGGGGGTAAAAACAAGTACAATTCGTGTTCTTGGACGTATCCTTGAGCTCTGCTTGAGGAGGAAGAGGGTAAAAGGGAGGGTATATATACACGAATGGCAGTCACGTGCAGAGCAACGCGACTACACATTTCCCCCTTATAGTAGATCACGTGTCACGGGTTCAAATCGATTATACAATCTGAATTGATCCTTAAATACAAGAAGATTAAAACTGAAGAAGAAAGGAAGAAGGAGAAGAAGAGCTTTTCCTGGGGATAAGGCCTTCGTACAAGGGTCGGCATAGCAACCTAAGCGAATCGCACGTGCCAAAGCACTAAGACCAACCAAGGGTCCAAACCCTCACATCATGAATATCAACTGGTTTTCTTCATTTTGTGGTCTTTTTATAGCTAAATTTGAATTTTGGGTATTTTTAGGCCGTTGAGTGGTTTGGGCGCAGTTGGCCGGCGAACCCTTTTAGCTGTGATGCCTGGCGCGGGACACGTCTCACCGGACTAAGGGATAGCTTTGAAACACTACAGGGAAGGACTAGTCATTCACGGGCTAGAATATTGAAACCTCGTTGGTTTGGCAAGGGGGGGAAGGTGACTAGCCGCTCGCCGCCCTTCGGAAATCCGACTTTAAGGAGCTCGAATCTTGGTCGTCGAGAAAAGCAGCTCGCTAAATCAATCAAGCGAGACATAACTCTTAAAAAGATATTTAAAAAATCGGAAACTCGTTAAAAATTCTCTAGAAAAGGCTGGTTAGATAGAATAATATTAAGAATATCGCATCCTAAAAAATGAGTGAAAAACAAGTAAATGTTTTGGCTACGTTCGCTGGGAATCGAACCTGGGGCCTATCGAATGTGCGCTATTGAAAGACGTGGCAACGATGGATTTAAAAGCCCTACCCGGGTCTCGAAAGAAAAGACAAAAGGATAATGCGTTCGCCGGGAATCGAACCCGGGGCCCATCGATACTATTCAGGAAACATTGCAAGACACAACGCCTGTTTTGGCAACGATGGATTTTACCACTAAACCACAAACGCTACGGGTTGAGGTGGGGTGTTTATAGCAAAAGTTAGCAATGTTCGGTTATATTCCTCGCCAATTTTTTTTTTCAAAAGCGGCGGGATAGCTTCCCTCGCTTAACCACTTCATGCCTCAGGCTGTTGGGCACAGGCTTTAGCTCCCCACAGAATACCCCCCGTCTAACATTCACAATGTTATCCTTTGAGTTCTAAGATCGCACTTCCCGGATGCCACCTTTAAGGGGAAAAAAAAGCAAGCGCTACTTACTCGAAGTCCAACTTACCATGTCTTAGAAGGCTTCTAGCCTAGGCCTCGCAGCTTGTAGTCTAAACTAGGATCTAAGATCGTTCGATTAAATTAAACCTAAAATCCGCGAGATGCTCCTTAAAGCTAAGGCCCTTAAAACTTAGATTAGGTGCGTAATAGTAAGTTATTATTTTAACTAACTTTGCAATTTCTTTCACCCGTTACTATAATGCCTTTTTATACTTAAGCTTTACTTTATATCTTTAACTTCTCTTTTTTAGACTTGTTTGCCCATCTTTAGAGGGCATTAGCCATATGTCGACCCTTTCGGACCTCGAGCTTCTACTTAAAGGCCTTAACGCTTAATAGACTACTATAAAAACCAAGAAGCGAAAGCTTATTAACTTGACATAAGAGGAGTTATTAGCAAATTCGGCTATAATACCCGAGAATACACCGAAGTGGGTTGCACCCCTTATTATAAGAGGCTACAAAACCATTTTTAAGGATTAGTATAAGTATATTTAAAGATATTAAGTAGTAAAAAGAGCTATGCTAAGGCTTATATAGCTATGCTTGCCGCCTTAGGAAACCAGACTTTAAGCCGGATGCGAAATAGATAAAATTATTCTTCTTAATAATAGTTTGGGAGCGCCTTAAGATAATAAGGGAAAGACTATTTATATATACTTTATATGTATATGCTACTCGCTTAGCGACTATGTTATCGAGAAATAAAGACTTTTAAACGCTACTCTTAGCTTTAAAGCAAGTTTATAGTATAAGATATTCCCCTTAAACTTTACTTATCCAAATAAAGGGCTTATTAATTCTTAGTATATTAAAGGGGATTTAAAGGAGAAATTTAACCTTAGCACTAAAATGCGCGCAAAACTTAATTTAAACTTATATAAACTTGACAAATTTATTAAATTTTTATAAAAGCACAATTAATATAACTTTATAAAGAAACGCTTTTATCCTTAACTAGCTTTTTATTTATTAGTTTTAGCATTTACTGCAACTCGACTAAGCGTAATTGTTATCTTTAATGCTTATTAAAATAGCAACAAAGCGTTAACTTACAAGGTATTTTCCGCTTATTAAGGTCGGTTTCGGAGTTTTTACTAACGTTTTATAAGACGTGAAATTTTAGCTACAAGAGACAAATAATACGCCGGAAATAAACTTTGCTATTTATTTCCGTTTTTGCAAGGGAGAAAGGTTTAATAAAGCTAAAGTGTAAAGCTATCCTTTTCTTCCTCCTTAATCGAGTCTAATAATAGTAGCAGTTTTATAATAAATCTAGTTGCAAATTTGAAGTTCTTTAGCCTTTGCCTAGTTGCTTTATTCCTCGGTCTTGCCTTTATAAACGATGCATTTAAGGGGCTTACTAATCTTTAAAAACTCTTTAAACCAAAACTAAAGTGCAAAGCAAAAACTTTCAAATTTAAGCGCTTTATCCTTAATACTCTAGTCTTTAGGGCTACGGCGTCTTGTCTTAAAGGCCTTAACTAAGTCTTAAATCAAATCTTAATATAGACTTACGCGGCTTGCTATGCGCAAGTTAAAGGCCTCGGATATTATATAAGATACCGGATTCCGCTTACAAAGTATGCTTTAAGGCGTTAAGCAGCAAATATACTTAACAATTTGCAATTAATTATAATAAATTTCTTAAATATATTAACTATTTTTAAGCTTAGTTAGCTAAGAAGAAACGGGTCTTATCTTAAGCTAAAAACGTTTACAAGTTCTCTAGCTTTCTTATTTAAGTAAGCGATTAGGGGTTAATCTTTAAAGCTTAGTTTAAGGCTATAAGGCTTAGACCGACTATATCCGAGCCTTTCGACGTTTAAAGGTGTAATATAACCTTAACGCGCTAACTTCTTACTTAATAGATACTATTTAGCAAATTAACAAAGATCTTACAATTGCTTAGCTTTATTAAGAGCTAGCTAAACTTTATAGTAATATAAAAAGCTCGGAATAAATTAAAAGTATTAAGAAGGGCTTAAAGAAAGCAAAACGCGCTTTAAGGGATTTTGCAAGAGCAAGATATAAGGAAGATTAGTTTAAGACTTAAAATATAACGCGAATTATTAAGAGACGCGAAGAAGTAGTAACAAAGTCTTTAAACAAGGATATTCCGATAAAAGCTATAAATTTTATCCGGGCTAAAGTTGTTAACCTACTTTACTACTTGCAAGAGCCTTTATAGCAAAGGATACTTAAGTTAGTTTGCACTATTTAAGCGATATGCTTGCAAGATTCCGAATACCCTTGCCCTTATAAGGAATATCGAAGGTACGCGTTTCCTTTTAAAATTGTGTAAAGGCTTTTTAAATATATTACAAGAGTATATATAATAAAAGGCAAATACTTATATCCTTACTTTAATTGCTATTAGCACAATTAACCCTTTTATACTAAAGAAGACCTTAGCAAGTATAATATTAAGATTTATTCGGGGAAAGGCACTTTTCTTTGTTTTTATACTAATTATTTGCGTAATAAGTAACCTTTTAAGACTAAGCTTTATTTAGCTTAGCATAAACGCAAACTTTATAAGTCGAAAAATGTATTTTAAGATTAATTTATAATATTCTTAAGCCTCGATAGCACTTAAAAAGGTATATATAAAGATTACTTGTATACTTATAAAAGCTACTATTAATATAAGGACCCTCTCGAAATAAAGGAGCTTCTAATTATATACTATAATCTTAAGCATTGTCGGGCAAAGAAGCATTATATACTCTTAAAATACTTACCTCTTAAAATAGTTAATATTATCGAGTAAAGTAACAAGTAATAATAAATTAATCTTTAGTAATTAATTTAAGCTTTTACCTAATGCTACTATTTGTTACAAATATATAACTACTTCTTTGATTTTAAGATAAAATAATCTTTATTATTTGTGATTAGTATATTAAATAATTTAATTTGATTTAATTTGCCTTACTTAATCAAATTAAATTAATAAAAAATAGTATAAATTATAATTAAATTAAGTAATTATAATTATATAACTAATTTAATTTGATTATTTACTTATGTGAAATAGAGAAATAATATAAAAGTCGATTTAAAGTATAAAATAAGCTTAAATTTATTAGTAAATACATATTTTATATATAATATAATAAATAGGGTTAAAGAGCAAAATCCTTAGCCTTAATATTATATAATATAATTAAGTAGTAAGTTTGCTTACGTGACTAATTATATATATAAGACTATCGAAGTAAGGGGTTTAAGTAAGTAGAAGTATAAATAAAGTTTAGCTATTTTTTTATAAATAAGTGCTAGTTTAGCTTTAAATTCGACCTTTTTATTATTAGAAAGCTACTAATATTAGATTTACTTGTTTAGCTATAATAGCTTAGAAATATTTAGCAATCTTAGCTTATCTCCTCTTAGTAAGAAGTTCTTTTCTTAAGGGGCTTATATTATATCAAAACTAAAGAATAGACTTATTAAGAAAACTTGAGAAGATTATATGCTTAAAAGCTAAAGAAGCTTTAAAGACGAGGAAGAAGAGCTAGAAAAAAAGGAATAAGGCCTAATTTTAGAGGAAGATAATTTGTTTTTTATTCCAAAAAAGGGAATTTAATAGCTTTATATATAAATTATCAAATATTTTAATATAAGGGAAACGCTTTAGTAGTTAATTTTTTTAAATAATTCTTTAAAGTATTTTAACAAATAAGTTTACTTTATCAAGTTATAAAAATCGTTTAAAAATAATATTAATTCTATTTAAGTAAGAGTATTATTAAGGCCCCTTATATAATTCTTATTAGGCCTTTTAATATAAGACTAAAATAATAAGTAATCCTTTAATAAAACACAAAATTTAATAAGTTACGTGACTTGATTTAATTTAATTTAATCAAATTATATACTTAAATCAAATTAACTTTAAGCAAACAAGTATTACTTATAATCAAATTAATAAATATTAATTTACTAATCCGATTAGTTAATTATTTTGATTATTTCTTTGATATACTAGTTATAATATAATAGCTAAAGAAAAATCCGAAGTTTAAGTTTAAATACTTTATAATTTTATTTTTGACTTATATTTAATATAGCACTAACCCTTTATAAGTAGCTTACTTACGCTATAATTTCAATTATATAATTATTTAAAAGGCGTATACTAAGTATAATAGGGCTAATGCGTGTAGCTAACCCGTTAGCAAGCAAATATTAAACTAGCGCCGGCTTTTTACTAATAATTGAAAGAATTATTTACTTAATTGGCTATAAGGGTAAAGAGATAAACTACTAGTACTAAATACTAATAAAAAGCGCTTTTTGATAAATTAATATTTAAAGATAAAATAAGGACTTAGCTAAAGCTTTTATAATATGACACGTTGCGTGGCATTATTGTGCTATATTTCTTTAAATAAGCGAAATGTTAAGAGAGCAAATTGCGACTTAAAACTAATAATATATACTAACTAATATTAATTCTTATTAGATTATCTTAATCTTATTATAACTCGAATTATTATAAAAACCCAATTTTATTCGGCCCTTAATAAAGACGATATGCAAATTTAAATCTTATATTAGCAATTGCGGACATTATAAAGTAATGCTATAAATTGCTTGTAATAACGCTAAGGAAAAGAAAAAGCTATATAACTATAATAGCAATTTAGAGGACTCGAGTATTATAAGAGGGTTATATTATTTAGACAAATGCGATAAGGAACTTAGTAATAAATGTGAAGGTCCTAATAAGTTATTTTAATTATAATTATACTAGAATATTACTAAAATTTGACTTAATGCGACTTAAGCAACCGCTCTAATAGCAGCTTTAACCTTAATAGTGTTAACTAAACTAAATTTTAACCCGGTTAAAGCGGAAGCTAATAAAAGAATAAAAGTTATATCTTTAAGCAAGATACGCGGAGGAACTTTTATAATAATAAGGCGCAAAACCTCACTTAGCACTTTATACTCTTCTTTATTATATATAATTTAAGCTATTACTAATAAAATTTGCCCGAGTGCTTAAATATTATTTTATTTTTATACTTTAAAATCTTAAGATAATAGTTCCGGTAAAAGTCTTATCTTTAGCGATAGCTACTTTCGAGTTATACCTCTAATTTTGCTAATATTAATTAGTATAGCATTAAGGTCTTTGCTAAGGACGATATTTCTTAGCTTTAAATCTATATACGTTATGCTATTTTAGTAAAGGGCATTAACTATATAAGTGATTTGTATTGCTTATTAATGTTATAAGGAGTTAAGCTTCGGCAATTATAATATATTTTGTAATATATTATTTAAATAATACTCGAGAA